>WNEY01003220.1_pt1 | contig 12201 bp, 8 predicted proteins | sample 5400531 | NCBI WGS metagenome assembly WNEY01 (sample SAMN13153338, study PRJNA577476) | soil metagenome | isolation source: 200 cm saprolite under Douglas fir tree site 1 | place: USA:California | collected 2015-04-18
CTGAATGAACCTCATGAATGAGGCATATATCACCGGCGTCGGCGCGTATCTGCCCGGCGACCCGGTCGGCAACACCGAACTCGCGGCCAGGTTCGGCGATGGCAGCCCGCGCGGCGCAGCGCTGTGCCGCCGGGCGCTCGCGGCGAACGGGATCAAGACACGGCATTATGCGGTGAACGACAAGGGGATGACCGTCATGCTCAATGAGGAGCTGGCGGCACACGCGGCATTGCGTGCGCTGCGGGACCGGGGCCTGCCGGTCTCGGCGGTGCGGATGCTCGCGACCGGAACGACTGCGGGCGACGTGCTCGTCCCTGGCTTCGCCTCAATGGTGCACGGACGGCTGGGCGGCGGCCCGATGGAGCTGCTGTCGGCCGCCGGGGTGTGCGCCTCCGGGATGGCGGCGCTCAAGGCAGCCGTGTCCGCGGTACGTCTCGGCGAGCATCCGGTGGCGGTCGTCGTAGGCTCGGAGCTGGTCAGCCGCTCGTTCGCCGCTCCAGGCGATCCAGGCGACACGCCGGACACCAGCTTCCTGCGCTGGACGCTCTCCGACGGCGCCGGAGCGGTCGTGGTGGAACCCGAGCCCCGGCCGGGCGGCCTGAGCCTGCGGGTGGACTGGATACACCTGGTCTCCCACGCGCACGACCACCCGGTGTGCATGAGCGCAGGACTGGGCGAGCACCGCGAGCTGCGGGCCGGGGCCACCTGGCTCGACCGCCGTGACCCGCCGCACGGCGGAAGACCCGAGGTCCCCGCCCTCCGCCAGGACATGTCGGCGCTCGCGGCGCTCATCGACCTGGGCGTCGCCGAGTTCAGCGCGCTGGTGCAGGCGGGCCGCATCGACCCGCGCACCGAGCATGTCCTCTGTCATTACAGCGCCGAACATTTCCGCGCGAAACTCTTCGCCCGGCTCCGTGAGGCAGGCTACGAACCCGGCGACCACAGCTGGTTCACGAACCTGCACACGGCAGGCAACACGGGAGCGGCAAGCATCTTCGTGATGCTCGACGCGGCACGCCCGCGGCTGCGTCCCGGCGACAGGGTGCTCCTGATCGTCCCGGAATCCGGCCGCTTCTCCCTGGCCTTCGCCCAGCTCACCTGCGTCGGCCCCGGACAAGGCGCCGGACAGCCGCCAAGCCCCGCCGAGCTGACCGCCTCCCCGCTAGGCCACCCCGAGGCCACCGACACTCCCGCGGCCGCCCGCGCGTTCACCGAGCTGGCCGGGGTTTGGGCAGAATTCCAGCGGACCCTGGACAGGGTCCCGGTCGTCCGGCGGATCGAGGACGGCACCGCGACGCACGACGACTACCGCCGGTTGCTGCTCAACCTGCGCCAGCAGGTGGTCGACGGCGGCAGGTGGATCTCACTGGCCGCCGCGAACTTCTCTCCCGAGCTGTTCTGGCTGCGCAGCGCCGCTATCCAGCACGCCGCGGCCGAACATCGCGACTATCAGCTGCTGGAACGCGACTTCGCGGCAGTCGGCGGCGACCCGGGGGCGATGGCGGCGACCCCCGCCAACATCGGCTCCGCCGCGCTGTCCGCATTTGTCTTCCACCGGGCCGGCTTGCCGGATCCCGTCGACCTGCTCGGCGCGATGTTCGTGATCGAAGGCCTCGGCAAGCTGAAGGCGGGCGGGTGGGCAGAGCGGCTGCAGCAGAGCCTGGGCCTGCGTGACGACCAGCTCAGCTTCCTTCGCTACCACGCGGAAGGCGACGACGAGCACTTCCAGATACTGAGCGCCGCGCTGCGCTCCGGGCCGTTCGACGACTCCGCCGTCACCAGGATCGTCAAAACAGCCCGCGTCGTCGCGCGGCTCTACGCCCTGCAACTGGAGGAACTCGGCCATGTCTGACCCATCAGGCCCGTCGCTGTGGGAGGTCATGGCCGTCGATCCCTCAATTCCGGTCGACCAGGCCACCATGCGCCTGATAATCCGCGACCAGCGCAGCCGCAGCCGCGCCCTCCTCTACCCGTGGGTACGGATTCTGTCGCGGGCCGCGATCACGCTGATCGTCCTCGCCAAGCGGCTCTGCCCGGTCCGGTTCTCCGCCCACGCCACGATGGACAAGCTGTGCCTGTGGTTCCTGCGCCGGTTCGTCTCACCGGACGCAGTCACCCTGTTGATCAGGCACTTCATCGTGGAAACGGACCTGCTGAACTTCTGCGTGCGCAACGCCGGCGTGCCCGGCGCATCAGAGGTCACCCTGCGCCCCAGCACGCTGGGAGAACTCGGTGACCGCGCCGTCATCGAGCACGACCTGAACGTCTACCGCGTGTTGCGCCTGCTCGGCTGCGCGGACAGTCCTGGCCCTCCGGGCCGTCTCGACTTCGGCTCGCTCGACATCCCCGGGATCGACCCGGAACCGCGCACCCGCCGGCTGCTCAGCCTCGACATACAGACCGCGCTCTGCCTGATGAATATCCCGTTTGCGCTCTGCCTGACCCCTGGCGAGTACCGGCGGGCCGTGCACTCCATGCGGCTGGATACCTCGCTGCTCACCGTGCTGGCCGCGCTCACCGGCGACAGCGCATTCCTCAGCTGGCGGGCGCCTTCCCTGCCGGTGCGCGTCGACAGCAACGTTGACGTTCCCCAGAGGGTGTACGAGCACGCGGTGATCTGCGAGTGCGCGCACGCGCGCCTTCGCTGGCTCCGGGACAGGACCGCGGAAACTGACCGCCCGCATCCAGTCGCAGCCCATTCTTTGTCCCCGAACGGGCAGTAGCTCGGCACCGTGCGGTGCATCCCGAGACGTGGGACGATATAGGCGTGTCGAGGGCCCAGCCTCGAAATGCCCGGCCTCGAAATGCAGGGCGCCGACATTCCGAACCGCTTTGGCGGGCGATCGCAGTCTTCCGGTTCGCCAGCCTCGGCTACGCCGTGCTGCTGGCCGCCGTCATCGACCGCGCGCAGTACTCGCGGCCGGGCTGGGCATGGGCGGTAATCGCCGTGATGACGGCATGGACGGTCGCCACCACCGTCGCCTACGCCCGTCCGGACCGTCGCACCCCGCTCCTGCTGAGCGCCGACCTCGCGGTCACCGTCGGCCTGCTGCTCAGCACCGCGGTGCTGCAGAACCCGCACGCCATGCAGATCGGGGTGACGCCGGTGACCGCGACCTGGGTGGCGGGACCCGTCCTGGCCTGGGCGGTCCGGTATGGCAGGCGAGCAGGCGCGGCGGCCGCCCTGATCGTGTCCGGCTGCGACTTCCTGTTGCGCAGCGAGAAGATCACCGTGGTACTCAACGGCGTGGTACTCCTGCTGCTGGCCGGCGTGATCGTCGGCCACCTGGCCAGGCTCGCCGCCGAGGTGGAGGCGGACCGCCAGCACGTCGCCGGAGTCGAAGCGGCCAGCCGGGAACGGGAACGCCTGGCCCGCGACATCCACGACTCGGTGCTGCAGGTGCTGGCGCTGGTGCAGCGCCGGGGCGCTGAAGCGGGCGGAGCGGCGGCCGAACTCGGCCGGCTGGCAGGCCAGCAGGAAGCCGCGCTGCGTGCCCTGGTGGGAGGGGGCGCCCTGGTCGGAGGTGGCCCCGCGGCGAGCGCGTCCGGGGACGTGGATCTCCGCGCGCTGGTCTTGCCGGCCCAGTCGGAGCAGGTGACGGTGTCCGCGCCAGCCCAGGACGTTCGGCTGAAAAGGGCAGCGGCAGACGAGCTGACCTCAGCGATCCTTGCGGCGCTTGACAACGTACGGCGGCATTGCGGGGAGCGGGCCCGCGCGTGGGTGCTTATCGAGGACGAGCCGGACATGGTCACGGTGACGATCAGGGACGACGGCCCCGGCATCCCGGACGGCCGGCTGGCTGAGGCGGCGGCCGCCGGACGGCTCGGGGTCAGCCATTCCATCCGCAGCCGGCTGCGCGACCTGGGCGGCTCCGCCACCATCAGTTCCGCACCAGGCGAGGGCACCGAGGTGGAGCTCCGCCTGCCGCGCCGGGCCGGCATACCAGTGGCGCGGTCACCGGGGGCGGGCTAGGGTGCAGGCGTGGGGCAGGACGCGCCAATCCGGGTCATGGTGGTGGACGACCATCCCATGTGGCGCGACGCGGTTGCGCGAGACCTGACCGAAGCCGGATACGACGTCGTCGCGACGGCCGCCGACGGCGCACAGGCGCTGCGCGTCACCGGCGCGGCCCGTCCAGACGTCGTCGTGCTCGACCTGCAGCTGCCGGACATGTCCGGCGTCGAGGTGACTCGCGGCCTGCGCGCGGCCCATCCCGCCGTGCGCGTGCTGGTCTTGTCCGCGAGCGGCGAACAGCAGGACGTGCTGGACGCGGTGAAGGCGGGCGCGGTCGGCTACCTGCTGAAGTCCGCGGCACGCCCGGAATTCCTCGATGCGGTGCGGCGCACGGCCGACGGCGACGCGGTGTTCACACCCGGACTCGCCGCGCTCGTACTCGGCGAGTTCCGGCGGCTGGCCGCCGGGCCCGCCGGGGGCGGCGCGGACGCGCCGCAGCTGACCGAACGCGAGACCGAGATCCTGCGCATGGTCGCCACCGGCATGTCCTACAAGCAGATCGCCGCCCGGCTCGTGCTGTCCCACCGCACCGTGCAGAACCACGTGCAGAACACGCTCAGCAAGCTGCACCTGCACAACCGGGTCGAACTGGTCCGGTACGCCATCGAGCACGGTCTGGCGGGTGAATCCGGGTAAGGCTCGCCGGTCAGTCCCGGTAACGGTAAAACAGCGCGGTCGACGTGTTGGAATGAGAGTTTAAACTGTCCGTTGCGCTCCGCCGGAACAAGCGCTACGTTGACTGAGAGCAGGGTTCTCACATCCGGAAGGGAGATTCTGTTCTCCTCACGGCGGGAAATTCCACCTTGACGACGAGGTTTCCGGGAGTCCGTCACCATGTTGCTGCCAGGGGCGCGCTATAGCAGCGCCACATCAATCAGCCTCGCCGAGGGGTGGAGCCTGGAACGGCTCACGCCACCGAGCCGGCTGTTCGGCGCGAACGGCCTGCGCACCGGTCCGGACGGCCGCATCTATGTGGCCCAGGTGGCCGGCAGCCAGATCAGCGCGCTCAACGTCGACACCGGCGAGCTGGAGACCGTCAGCGCGCAGGGCGCCGATATCGTCGCGCCCGACGACGTCGACTTCGACGCCCAGGGCAACCTCTACGCCACGGAGTACTACGACGGGCGCGTGAGCGTGCGCGGCACCGACGGCCGCACGCGGGTGCTGCGCGACGACGTGCCGGGCGCGAACGGCATCACCTTCCACCGGGGCCGGCTGTTCATCAATGAGTGCCGGATCGGCGGGCGCCTGCTGGAACTCGACCTCAGCGGCGGCGCGCCCCGGGTGCTGCTGGAAAACCTGCCGCTGCCCAACGCCATGGAGTTCGGGCCGGACGGCAAGCTGTACTACCCGGTGCTTGGCACCAACGACATCTGGCGGATCGACCCGGACGGCGGCGAGCCCGAGCGGGTGGTAGGGGATCTGGGTGTCCCAGACGCGGTGAAGTTCGACGCCGAGGGCTACATCGTCTCCACCCAGGTGGGCACCGGCGAGGTATTGCGGATCGATCCCCGCAGCGGCGCGCGCACCGTCCTGGCCACCATCGCCCCCGGTCTGGACAACCTGACGTTCGCGGGGAACCGCCTGTTCGTCTCGAGCTTCACCGGGCAGATCACGGAGATCCTCGGCGGCGGCCGGACCCGGGCGGTGTTGCCGAGCGGCTTGACCTGGCCGCTGGACCTCACTGTGGGCAACGACGGCACCCTGTACGTCTCAGACGGCACGTACTTCTACGCCCTCCCGCCCGGCGGCGAGTTGCAGATGCTGGGGATGCTCTTCAGCCCAGGCTGGCCGGGCTACATCCGCGGGGTGACAGCTGCCGGCGAGGGTGAGTTCATCGTCACCACCTCCAACGGCCTCCTCGCGCGGTGGCGGCCCGCGAGCAGCGAACACGAGGTGCTGGCCGGCGCGACCGAGCCGCTCGACCAGCTCTACGGCGTGGCGGTCGCTCCCGACGGCAGCGTGGTGGCCGCCGAGCTCGGCACCGGCCGCGTGGTGTCCGTGCGCAACGGCGAGGTGGCGCCCCTGGCCTCCGGACTGAACCAGCCGATGGGCGTGGCGTTCGGCGCAGACGGCACCTGCCTGGTCTCCGAGTCCGGCACCGGGCGCGTCGTCTCGATCACCGGCTCCGGCGTCGACACCGTGGTGGACGGCCTGGAGACGCCGCAGGGCATCGGAGTCCGCGGCGGGAAGCTCTCGATTGTGGACGCCGGTGCCAAGTCGCTGGTCGAGGTCGACCTCGACAGCAAGGCCCGGACCACGATCGCCCGCGACCTGCCGGTGGGCGCTCCTCTCGGGGTGGAGCCCAAGCCGCTCAAGGGTCTGCCGCCGTTCTCCGGGCCCCAGGGCCTCTTCGCGGGCATCGCCGCCGGACCGGACGGCACGCTCTACGTCTCCGCTGACGCCGAGGGCAGCGTCCTGGCACTCCGCGAGTCGGGGGGGCACGGGGGTGTCGTCCTTCCCCAGGGGGGTCCGGGGGGATGGGTCCCCCCGGCAGGGGAAGCCAGCAGAGCGGGTTGAAGATGGAGCACGGCTTCCTCGGTCTTGACGGACGCGTCGTCATCGTCTCCGGCGCGGCCGGCGGCGGCATCGGCACGGCGGTGACGAGCATGGTCGCCCGCGCCGGGGCGACCGTGATCGCGGTTAGTCGTTCTCCGGAAAACCTCGGCAAGCATGTCGAACCCCTCGTGTCGGAGGGCCTTCCGGTCGTGCCGGTCGCGGCCGACGCCTCCACCGATGACGGCATCGCGTCCGTGATGGAGCAGGTTGGGCGGACGAACGGCGACCTGTACGGGCTCGTCAACGTCGCCGGCGGCGCCGCGCCCTCGACCTGGATGCCGTCGACCCGTGTGACCCGGGCGGACTGGCGCGCGTTGTTCGCCCAGAATCTCGAGACGATGCTCTTCATGAGCCAGGCGGTCGCCGCGGAGCTGAGGTCGCAGGGCCGTCCGGGGTCGATCGTCTCGATCTCGTCGATCAGCGGCATGAACACGGCACCGTTCCACATCGGCTACGGCACGACCAAGGCGGCCCTGGTGGCGGCGACCCGCACGATGGCCGTCGAACTGGCCGTGGACAACATCCGGGTGAACGCCATCGCACCCGGCGTGACCGAGACCCCGGCCTCGGGCACATACGTCGACGAAGACGCCGAACGCGACCGCCGCGCCATCGCCATGGGACGACGCGGCCGCCCCGAGGAACAGGCGGGGGCCATACTTTTCCTGCTGTCCGACCTGTCGACCTACATCACGGGCCAGACCATTCTGGTGGATGGCGGCCTCAACCTCAAATGGACCCATCTGGGCGCCGACAACACCTCTCTTTTCCTCAAGGACGAGTCGTTCCGTGCCGCCATTACACGCTGACACGGCTGGAGAATGTCATGAGCGAAACTGTCGATAACATCCGGAAAACTGAAGCACTGTCGGAACCGCTCACGATCGGCGTGGAGGCGTACCTCTCCGAGGAGTACGCCCGGGCCGAGCGAGACAAGCTGTGGGCCAAGGTATGGCAACAGGTCGGCCGCGTCGAGGAACTCCCCAAGATCGGTGACTACCTCACCTACGAGATCCTCGACGACTCGCTCATCGTCGTGCGCACGGCCCCGGACACGATCCGCGCGTACTACAACGTCTGCTCGCACCGCGGCCGCCGGCTCGTCGACACCCCGCCGGGCGCGAGAGACGCCCGCGGCCGGGGCAGGCAGTTCGTCTGCGGCTTCCACGGGTGGCGGTACAACCTGGAAGGCCAGAACACCCATGTGTCCGAGCGGGAGGACTGGCCGTGCGGGCTGACCGGCCAGAACACTCACCTGAAGGAGGTCAAGGTCGGCACCTGGGGCGGCTGGATCTGGATCAACATGGACCCGGAGTGCGAGCCCTTGCGGGAGTACCTCGAGCCCGCGGCCACCCTGCTCGACCCCTTCCAGCTCGAGAACATGCGCTACCGGTGGCGCCGGTGGCTCGTCTTCGACTGCAACTGGAAGGTCGCCCTCGAGGCGTTCATGGAGACCTATCACGTGCCGTACACCCATCCGGAGTTCATGAAGTTCGGCGCTTTCCTCGGCTGGGCCAGGGCACAGGGCAGGCACAGCAACATCGGCTACGACGCGCCCAAGGGCATGGAGGAGAACCAGGCAAAGCTGCGGATCGGCAGCGGTGCCGACGCCCGCGTGTCGACGGCCGAGTTGCAGGACTTCACCTGGGAGAACGCGAACACCAACACCACCGAGACACTTGTCGAAGCCGCGCGGCGGCTGGTCGAGGAACTGCCGGAAGGGACTCCCCCCGACCAGGTGCTCAGGTACTGGCTGGACTCGGCCCGGCATGACGACGCCGCGCGCGGCGTGATCTGGCCGACCATCGCCCCCGAAGTCGTGGCCAAGAGCGGCACCGCCTGGCAGATCTTCCCCAACTTCCAGATCGGGCACGCATTGAACAACATGCTGTGCTACAGCGCCCGGGCCTACGGCTACGACCCGGGCAAGTGCATCTTCGAGGCCGCCGTCTACGAGCTCTACCCGGCCGGCCAGGAGCCGAAGACGGAGTGGGAGTACACGCCGGCGGACGACCCGGGCTGGCGCACCGTCCTGCCGCAGGACTTCTCCAACATGGCCGCCGTCCAGCAGGGCATGAAGGCGCGGGGTTTCTCCGGCCCGAAACCCAACCCGTATCGCGAGCGCAGCGTCGTGAACCTGCATTACAACCTGGCCAAGTACATGGAAACCGGCGCGCCCCGCGATCTCGCCTGACGTTCCCCACGAACAAACGACCCGAGTGACAACCCGAGCCGAGGATTTCGAATGCAAAAATGCGCACCAACGCAGACGCCTGATGTCGATCGCGATGCCCTCCGGGCGAAGTATCTGGCCGAGCGCGACAAGCGCCTGCGCCCAGAGGGGCAAAAGCAGTACCTGGAAGCCGAGAACGAGTTCGCGGAGTTCTACGAGGGCGATCCGCACATGCCGGTTGTGCCACGGCCGCCGATCTCGGAAGACATCGACATGGTGGTCCTCGGTGGCGGTTTCGCGGGTCTCATCGCCGCGCACCGGTTGCAGCAGGCCGGCGTCTCCGGCTTCCGGATCATCGAGCTGGGCGGTGACTTCGGCGGTGTCTGGTACTGGAACCGTTACCCCGGCATCCAGCTCGACTCCGACAGCTACTGCTATCTCCCGCTGCTCGAAGAAACCGGCTACATGCCGAAGGACAAGTTCTCCTTCGGGGACGAGTGCTACGAACACGCCCAGCGCATCGGAAAGCATTTCGGCCTCTACGAGAACGCGATCTTCCACACTCTGATCCGCTCGCTGGAATGGGACGAGTCGATCAAGCGCTGGCGATCGGCACCAACCGGGGCGACGACATCCGCGCCCGCTTCGTCGTCATGTGTCAGGGGCCGTACAACCGGCCGAAGCTCCCCGGCATCCCCGGCATCACGGACTTCAAGGGCCACACCTTTCACACAGCGCGCTGGGACTACGAGTACACCGGCGGCGACATCAGCGGCGGGCTGGACAAGCTCGCCGACAAGCGAGTCGCCATCATCGGCACGGGCGCGAGCGGTATCGGGGCCATCCCGCATCTCGCCAGCTCCGCCCAGCACCTCTACGTCTTCCAGCGGACGCCGTCCTACATCCACGAGCGCGGCAGCACACTGACCGATCCCGAATGGGTGAAGACGCTGAAGCCGGGCTGGCGCACGGAGAGGCAGCGCAACTTCCACAACGCGGCATTCGCCTTCTTCTCCCCGGGCGAGCCGGACCTGGTCTGCGACGGCTGGACCGAGGTCGCCCGCAACGTGGCCGCGCATCTGAACGCCACCAACGGCTGGGCCGAGCTGACCGTCGAGAAGCTCCTCGACATGAAGGAGTCCGAGGACTATCGGGCGATGGAACGGGTCCGTCGCCGCGTCGATGAGGTCGTCGAGGACCTGGAGACGGCGGAAAAGCTGAAGCCGTACTACCGCAACATGTGCAAGCGGCCGGGCTTCAGCGACAACTATCTGCCTGCCTTCAACCGCCCGAACGTCACCCTCATCGACGTATCGGACACCAAGGGCGTCGAACGCATCACCGAGAAGGGCATTGTCGCCCACGGGGTCGAACACGAGGTCGACTGCATCATCTTCGCCAGCGGCTTCGAGATCACGACCGCCCTCGACCGCCAGTACGACATCAAACCGTTCGCGGGCCGCGAGGGCCGGTCGCTCTACAACCACTGGGGCAAGGGTTTCCGCACCCTGCACGGCATCACGAGTCACGGCTTCCCCAACCTGTTCTTCACGGGGTTCATTCAGGGCGGCGTGACCGCGGCCACGACGCTGATGTTCGAGCAGCAGGCCGACCACGTCGCCTACATCCTCAAAGAGGCACAGACGCGTGGTGCCACGGTGGTGGAGCCTACTGAGGAAGCCGAGGAGGGGTGGATCGCGACCATCCGGGCGAACACGATCGACAACAGCAGATTCGTGACGGAATGCACGCCCGGCTACTACAACAGCGAGGGCGAGCCGAACGGGCGGTCGTTCCTGGGTGATCCCTTCTGGGGCGGCTTCTACGCCCTCGAGGACCTGCTGCAGGCATGGCGCGACTCGGGCCAGATGGAGGGCCTCGTCCTGGACAAGGGTCGGTAACAATGCCGGTAAAAGTGTATGAGCGCATTCTGCAGCTCTTCGAGGCCGAAGGTATTAGCACGATCTTCGGCATACCAGACCCGAACTTCGTGCATATGTTTCATCTCGCCGAAGAGCGCGGCTGGAACGTGGTCGCCCCCCACCATGAGGAGTCCGCCGGCTTCATGGCGGAAGCGGTATCGCGGATGACCGGGAAAGCCGCGGTGTGTATCGGCACGCTAGGCCCGGGTGTCGCGAACCTGGCTGGTGCCATGATGTGCGCCAAGGTCGAGAATTCACCGGTCATCTTCCTGGGCGGGCAGCGCGCACGTATCACCGAGCAACGAGTTCGCCGCGGCCGTATCCAGTTCGTAAAGCAGTCCGGCCTGTTCGAGCCCTCGGTTAAGTATTGCGCCAGCATCGAATATGCCGACCAGACCGACGAGGTTATCCGCGAGGGCCTGCGTAAGGCACTATCGGGAACACCGGGTCCGGTTTACATTGAATATCCCTCCCACGTGATTCTGGAAGAGCTCGACGTACCGCCTGCGCTGCCGCCCGAAGCCTATCGCCTGGTCAACCAGACGGCTGGCGCGGACAAGATCGCTGAGGCCGTGCGGCTCATCGGCGCGGCCAAGCAACCGATTCTGCTCGTCGGACACGGCGTCCATACATCCCGCGCCGGGGAGTCGGTCAGAGCGCTCGCCGACGCGATGGCCTGTCCTGTCATTCAGACGTCAGGCGGCACCTCGTTCATCAAGGGGCTCGAAGACCGCACCTTCCCCTATGGCTTTTCGGCAGCGTCGATCGATGCCGTGGTGAAATCCGACCTGTGTCTTGCCATCGGCACTGAACTCGGCGAGCCGGTCCACTTTGGACGGGGGCGTCACTGGGCCGGAGGCGAAGCCAACCGCACATGGATCCTCATCGAGCAGGATCCTGCGGCAATCGGCGTGAACCGTGCGGTCGACGTGCCGCTGGTGGGTGACTTGCGCGCGGTTGTCCCTCAGCTCGTCGACGCGCTCAAACCGCGCACTCCGTCTGCAGAGCTCGGCGGCTGGATCCAACAGGATGCGGCCCAGCTGGCGGAACTGGCGGAAACGGCTCCATCCGGCATGTCACCCGTGCATCCCGCGCGGCTGATCGTCGAAGCGACCAAGGTCTTCCCGAAGGACGGGATCATGGTCCGCGACGGCGGCGCCATCACCATCTTCGGCTGGACCTATTCACAAGCCAAGCCCCATGACGTGATATGGAACCAGAACTTCGGGCACCTGGGCACGGGGCTTCCCTATGCCGTCGGCGCCTCGGTGGCAGAGGGCAGGAAGCGGCCCGTGATGCTGATCACCGGGGACTCGTCATTCCTGTTCCACATCGCAGAACTGGAGACAGCCGCGCGCCTGAACCTGCCGCTCGTCTGCGTCGTGAGCGTCGACTACGCCTGGGGGCTAGAGGTGGGCGTCTACAAGCGCACCTTCGGTCAAGGGTCGCTGGAGACAGGCACACACTGGAGTAAGAACACGCGGCTTGACAAGGTCGCCGAAGGCTTCGGGTGTTACGGCGAATACGTCGAA
>WNEY01006089.1_pt1 | contig 12201 bp, 12 predicted proteins | sample 5400531 | NCBI WGS metagenome assembly WNEY01 (sample SAMN13153338, study PRJNA577476) | soil metagenome | isolation source: 200 cm saprolite under Douglas fir tree site 1 | place: USA:California | collected 2015-04-18
TGGCTGCGGCGATCCGATTACCCCGAACGTCGCGGTCAACCACAATACCCTGACCGACAATGACGTGGGAGTCTTCCTCTTCAACGCTCAGGCCGACTGCGTGGCGGCTCCCACCACGAAGACGAACGATAGGGCCGTCAACAACACGATCTCAGACGGCGCGATCACGAACACCAGCGCCTTTGGCCCCGGGTGCGGTTATCAGGCCGGAGTTAGCGATGTCGGGAACGGCGACATGATCAACACAAACGAGATCTCCGGGATCGGCTACACGCCGGCGCAGGGGAGTCCTACGAGCGGTTGCTCACCGCCTGGGACGGCGGTGGTGCTTCCGGTCGGCACGTCGGGCGCGGTCAATCAGAAGGTCCACAACAATCTGCCATAGGTAGCTGTCAAGCCTCGATCGCTTGGGGGGGCCGCCTCGTGAAGCCGGCCCTCTTAAATGAGGTCCACCCGCGTTACAATCGCCCAAGCTTGAACGTGTCCAGTCCGTCGCGCCGGGTTTATCCGGCCTTTATCATCCTCATCGGGCTTCTCTCCGCATGTAGTTCGGCGCCCGCCTCCGGCACGACCTCGACAACCTCGCCGTCCGTCTCGCCCACGCCCGCGCCGGCTTCGGGATATCGCGTCGTCTTCACCGCCTCCACGCCCAGCGCGAGCGAGATCTTTCTATACGACTCCGCCAGCAGCACGCCCCAGCAGCTGGTGGCGCTGGGCGCCGGGGCTCCCCCTGACGCCCGCTTTGTCTCACCCCAGCGGATCGCCTACCTGGACAACTCCAGCCCGGGATCGACCAAAATCATCAGCCTCGATCTTGGTACCCGCGCGACATCGACCGACGTCACCGTCAATGGCTACGTGCCGGCCTTCGCGTACAGCCACGATGGCTCGATGCTCGCCTATCTGCTGCACGACACTTCAGGCAAGCCGTCGCTCCACGTCCGCCGTGGCGGACAGGAAACGACGCTCAGCCTCAACGCGATTCCCGGACGCGGCATCGGCCGCGATGACGAGGTGCGGCTGGAGTATGCGCCCGACGACAAGTACCTGCTGATGGTCGACACCTACATCGGCAATCAGGGCCAGGCGCCCGAGACCGGCCAGTTCCTGGTCCTGCGGGTCGGCGACAACACCGTCGCCTTCGTGCCACCATCGGGGGTCAGCAGCAACGCGACGATGGCGACCTGGGCGCGGCACAGCGATCGCTTGTATTACCGCGACGCGGTCGGGGTGCGCACCTGGGATGCCGGCGTGCCCAGCCTCGGCACGCTGGCCACGGCGCTCCACTGGTACGATCCGGCTGCGTCAGCCGACGACCGCTGGCTCGCCTTTGCCGACATCGACAACCGATCCGTGCCGCACGTTGAGCTTTACGACCTGCAGAGCAACCAGGTGGTGGCAACCACTGCGGCCGCCCGCTCGCATCCCATCTTCATCACCGGTGACACCATCTGGTACCTCGAGGAACAGGCCTGTTCGAGCGAGTGCCTGGGCGGGCCCTCGCAGACCTCGGGAAAAGTGCTCGCCTACAGCCTGAAGAGCAAGAGCGAGACGGCTCTACCCTTCAGCGACGTTCATAACCTGTCGCAGCTGTCGGCCTTCTCGAATTAACCGATCCAATTTCCCTCCCCCTCCGGGGGAGGGTAGGGTGGGGGCCGTCAGGACACCAGTAGCTGCCGCAGCACCATCGGCAGAACACCGCCGTGGCGCAGGTACTCGACATCGGTCTGGTTGTCGAGCCGGCAGACCACGGAGAACCGTTGCTTGGCGCCCGCGTCGCGGGCGGCCTCGACCTCGATACGCTGCCCGGGCTGCAGCCCGGCAGCCAGCCCACGGATCGTAAAGGCCTCTTTTCCGCTCAGGCCGAGTGACTGCAGCGATTCGCCCGGCAGGAACTCCAGCGGGAGAATGCCCATGCCGACCAGGTTGCTCCGGTGGATGCGCTCGAAGCTTTCGGCGATCACCGCGCGAATACCGAGCAGGAGCGGACCTTTGGCGGCCCAATCGCGCGAGCTTCCTGATCCGTACTCCTTACCGGCGAATGCGACCAGGGGCACGCCCTCGGCGCGGTACCGCTCCGACGCGTCGAAAATCGTCATCTCTTGCGCATCTGGCAGGTGCGTCGTCCAGTAGCCCTCGCGCGACGTGAGCTGATTGCGCAACCGGATATTGCCGAACGTGCCCCGCACCAGGACCTCGTGGTTGCCGCGCCGGGCCCCGTAGCTGTTGAACTCGCTGCGTTCGACGCCCTGCTCGACCAGGTAGTGGCCGGCTGGGCTGTCCGGCGGGATGCTTCCGGCGGGGGAGATGTGGTCGGTGGTGATCGAGTCGCCCAGGATGACGAGGGCTCGTGCCGCGACGACGTCGGTCAGCGGAGGTGGCTCGGCACGGATGCCTTCGAAGAAGGGAGGCTCGCGGACGTAGGTCGACTTCGGGTCCCAGTCGTAGGACGGTCCCGTGGGCGCGGTCATCCGTTTCCAGTTCTCATCGCCATCGAAGATGCGCTCGTATTCCCGGGTGAACATCTCGACCTTCAGCGAAGTCCGGATCGCCTCGTTCACCTCCTCGGGAGAGGGCCAGAGCTCTCGGAGGAAGACGTCCTTCCCGTCCTTGTCGGTTCCCAGCGGGTCGGTCGCAAGGTTGCGTCGGATGTCGCCGGCGAGCGCGTAGGCAACGACCAGCGGCGGCGAGGCGAGATAGCTGGCGCGGACGAGCGGATGGATGCGCCCCTCGAAGTTGCGGTTGCCACTGAGGACCGCGACCACGTTGAGTTTTTCCTTCTCGACCGCCGCCTCGACCTCGGCGTTTGCCAGGGGACCGCTGTTGCCAATGCAAGTCGTGCAGCCGTAGCCGACCAGATAGAAGCCGAGCTCCTCGAGATAGGGCATCAGGCCGGCCGCCTTCAGATAGTCGGTGACGACGCGGGACCCCGGCGCCAGGCTGGTCTTGACCGTCAATCCGGCGGCCACCATCACTGAGGGGTTGGAAGTGTTGGTGCAGCTGGTGATGGCCGCGATCACCACCGAGCCGTTGCGCACCTGTTGTGCGGGACGGGCCATGACCGCGGTGGCGTGCTGATGCTCACCGACGGTGTCCGCGGCACCGCCCTCGGAGTCGAAGCGGGCCACGTCGTTGTTTCCCGGGTGTTCGTCCATCGCGAAGGCGGTCTTGAAGCTCTGCCACACGTTGGGGAGCGGCACGCGATCCTGGGGGCGTTTCGGTCCAGCGACGCTTGGCTCGACGGCGTCGAGATCGAGCTCGAGGAGCTCGTCGAAGACGGGCGTCGAGGACTCGTCGGTGCGGAACATTCCCTGCTCCCGGGTGTAGCGCTCGACGAGGTCGATCAGCTGGCGATCTCGCCCGGTCGTCTCCAGGTAGCGCAGCGTCTGCTGGTCGACCGGGAAGAGGGAGGCGGTGGCGCCATACTCCGGGCACATGTTGGAGAGGGTGGCGCGGTCCGGCACGGAGAGGCTGGAGAGGCCGGCGCCGCAGAACTCGACGAACTTATTGACGACCCCATGCTTGCGCAACATCTCGGTCAGCGTTAGGACCAGGTCCGTTGCCGTCGCGCCCGGTCGCAGCGCTCCGGTCATGCGGACGCCGACCACGACCGGCGTCGGCAGGTAAGTCGGCTGCCCGAGCAGCGCAGCCTCCGCCTCGATCCCACCCACGCCCCAGCCGAGCACCCCCAACCCGTTGACCATGGTCGTGTGCGAGTCGGTGCCGAGCAGGGTATCGGGCAGCGCGTAGGCGCCGCTGGCGTCGTTGCGCACCTGCACGACGCGGCTCAGTCGTTCGAGGTTGACCTGGTGGCAGATCCCCATCCCGGGTGGGACGACGCTGAAGTTGTGAAACGCTTGCTGGGCCCAGCGCAGCAGCGCGTAGCGTTCGCCGTTCCGTTCATACTCGCGCTCGATGTTGCGCGCGTAGGACGCCAGCGACCCGAACGCATCCACCTGCACCGAATGGTCGATGACGAGGTCGGCCTGGACCAGCGGGTCGATCCGACCAGCATCCTTGCCGGCACGCTGCATCGCCGACCGCATCGCGGCCAGGTCCACCACCGCGGGCACGCCGGTGAAGTCCTGGAGCAACACCCGAGAGGGCAGATAGGGCACCTCGGCTCCGGCGGGCGGCCGTTCCGGCCAGCGCGTGAGGGCGCGCAGGCTCGTTTCGCTCACGTGGCCGAGCTCCTCTTCGCGCAGCAGACCCTCCAGCAGGATCTTGACCGTCATCGGCAGCCGGGCGGGATCGCCGAAGCCCGCCTCCGCCAGTCGACTCACCGGATAGTAATCAAGCGTCGTCGAGGCGAGTCGCTGACGCGCCGAGATCATTCCTTCTTGATGCTAGCAGCGTTACCCGCGATTTCCGCTGTGAAATTTGCGATGCGCTGCGCGCAGCTGGGGATTCGTCACGTGGGTGTAGATCTGCGTGGTGTTGAGATTCGCGTGCCCCAGCAACTCCTGGACGGCGCGCAAGTCCGCGCCGTTGGAGAGCAGGTCGGTGGCGAAGGAGTGCCGCAGGGTGTGTGGTGTCGCCTTGATACCCAGCCCGGCGACTCGGACATACTTCTGGACGACGCGTTCGATCGACCGTGTCGACATCCGCATGCCGAGGCCGCCCGGCGTCTTGTCGAGTTTGCCCTTCATCCGAATGAAGAGCGGTTTCCAACGATCCGGGCGAGCCTGCAGGTAGCGGCCCAGCCAATCGCACGCGGCGTCGCTGAGGAAGACGACGCGTGGCTTTCGCCCTTTGCCGATGACGCCGAATTCGCGGGTCTTCAAGTTGATGTGGTCGCGGTCCAGGCGCGCCAGTTCGGCGAGCCGCAATCCGGTGCTGAAGAAAGTCTCGAGCAGCGCGCGGTCGCGGAGGCCCCGCAGGTCGTTGACGTCCGGTGCAGCGAGCAGGCGACGGAGCTGATCCCCGTCCAGGAACTTCAGCGAGCGCGAGACGGCTTTGCCGAGCTCGATGCGGTCTGGCGCGAGCACCTCCAGGCCCTGCAGCGTCCAATAGCGCAGCATCGAGCGGAGCGCGATCAGGAAGTAGGTCTGGGTGGCTCGCGTCAGGGGACGCCCGGTGTGTTCATTGACGTGCCGGGCGAGGGAGAGCTTGTAGCGACGCACCACCTCGGTCGTGACGCCGGGCAGGTCCCTGACGTCCGGCTCCTCCCGGCCGAGCCAGCCGAGCAGGTTGTTGAGGTAGTGGTCGTACTGGCGGATCGTCAGTGGGCTGAGGTTGCGATCGATCTCGCACGCCTCGAGGAAACCGCGCACGCGTTCGACGAGTGCGATCGCGACTGGAGGTGCCTGTGTCGGGGACGTGGGGGAGACGGTGGGCACGCTGCTGCGCGAATTCTACGGCTTCCGGTTCCGCTGTTCCGTCATGTTCAACCTTGACAGGCCCAGGCGCCTCCAGTTAATATCGCGATATATCGTGATAGTGCGCCAATATCAGGAGGATTTGCCCCATGTGGTCACGTCGTGAATTCCGGTTCGACCAGTTCCGCCGCCAGATGTTCGAGCGCGGCGATCTCAAGTACGTCATCCTCGACCAGCTCAAGGACAAGCCCGCCCACGGGTACGAGCTGATCAAGGCACTCGAAGAGCGCTTCGGCGGCTTCTACGCCCCCAGCCCGGGCGCCGTCTATCCGACGCTGCAGATGCTCGAGGACATGGGCTACGTCAGCTCCGTGCAGGAGGAGGGGCGAAAGATCTACAGCATCACGGACGCCGGTCGCACCTTCATGACGGAGCGCCGGCCGCAGGTCGATGAAGTCTTCAGCCGCATGAAGGAGCGCTGGGGCGCAGAGTGGGGCCCACAAGCGCACCGGTTGATGCACGACCTCCGCAATGACATGCGCGAGCTGGGTCGCTCCGTCGCGAGCGAGGCCCGCAACCGCTGGCCGGATCCCGAGCGGCAGCGCCGCATCCGCGACGTCATCGGCCGAGCCAAGGCCGAGATTCAAGCGATTCTCTCCGAACAACCCGCCGCGAAAGTCTAAGTCGCTGTTCCCGCCCTCCCTGCATCTCCCTCCCCACTTGCGGGGGAGGGTTGCTATTTGCCCTCCTCCCCGTGGGGGAGCGCAGGGTGGGGGCCTCTCTGCCTACAGCTCGCCGCGGATGATCCGTCGGCGGATCCATTCCTCGAAGAAGCGTTCTTTGATGGTGTAGGCGCCGCTCGGCTCCAGGTCGACCAGTTCCCGGTCGATCAGCGTCTGGATCGCGCGCTGCACGGTGGTCGCCGGACCGAGGTTGGCGCGCCGCCGGTAGTCCTCGCGGTAGATGTTGCGACCACCCCATTCGACCAGCGCCACCAGGAGATTGCGCTGGGCCGGGGCCGAGTCGTGCCAGAGCACCGTCATCTGCGCGGCCTCGGCGTCGAGCACCCGAGCGATGGCGGTCGATACCAGCTCCTTGGTGGGGAGGGGGAGGAGGGCAACCTCCCAGAGAAAGTGCGCCGCCTCCTGCGTGTCATTGGGATGCGCCCCGGTGAAGTCGATCAGGGCGTAGATGGCCTCCTTCGGCAGCGGCCGGCCGCTGGCCCGAAAGCGCCCCATCAGGAAGCTGGCGAATTCGTCCCGCGGCAGCGGGCCGAGCGGATAGGGGCGGGCCATCTTCAGCAGTGGCGCGCTGCGCTCGTGCACGGCTCGCCGGAGCAACGCCTGGCGCGAGCCAAGCAGGGCATACGACACGTGCTGCTGATGCTGGATGACGGCGCGGAGCTGCCGTAAGAGCGTAACGCCCAGCTCCATCAGGTCCTGGAACTCGTCGAGGATGACCACGACCCGTTTCTTTTTGCCGGCGCGGGCGATCACCTCGGGCTCTTGAAAAATCTGCTCGAGGAGCGCATCGAGGTTGGGTATGCCGGCACTGCCCGCCTCGAATGACAGCGACGCCTTCCCGTCGCTGTCGAGGGTCAACGTGGGCCGGACGCGAAACGCCTTGAGGTGCTGTACCACCCAATCTTCGGCGCGCTGCGCCGGGTTCTTGAAGGCATCCAGATACGCCGACGCGAGCCGGTCCGCGAGCCGGGCGCGCGAGGGCACCAGCATGCAGTCCAGGTAGGCGACCGGGATGCCGCCCGCCTCCAAACGCCGCTTCACCTCCAGGATGAGTGAGGTTTTGCCGAAGCGACGGGGCGCTTCGATCAGGATGTTCTGACCGCCGCGCAGCTCGCGCTCGAGCACCAGAAGGTCCGCCTCCCGGTCGGTAAAAGCATCACCGGAGACGATGCGGCCGAAGCGAAACGGGTTGGTGGCGGACGCCGCGGCCTTTACGCGTGCCGGCATTACGCGAGTCAGTATAACTTCATTGCGCGGACCTGCGTAGTCCGGGCGCTTCAGTCTTTGAGGATCGCCAGGTCGAGCTGGCGAAGGGGTCCGGATCGGCGACTAGTTCGATTTCGACGATCTTGCCGCGCGTGATCGTGAAGCCGAATACGCGCGAGGTAGCGAGGAAGGCGTCGATAACTTCGCGCCGGCGCCTGAGATCGCCATCGGGAACCGTGGGAGCACCCTGCACCCGCCGGCGTGCTCGGCTCGCGAGCTGCCGTGCCCCAGCCGGCGAGCGCCCCACGACGGGTGCGATCTCGTCGAAGGGCATGGCGAACAGGTGATGTAGCACGAAGGCGACGCGCTCGGGAGGGGAGAGGGTCTCGAGCACGACGAGCAGCGCGAGACCAACCGAGTCGGCCAGCAGCGCCTGGTGTTCGGGGTCGGCCCCGTCTTCGCGGCTCACCATCGGCTCGGGGAGCGCCGGGTCGAAGGGCTCCTCGCGCCGCGACTTGCGCGAGCGCAGCATGTCGAGGCACACGCGGACGACGATCGTCGTCAGCCATCCGCCCAGGTTCTTGACCTCGCTGGTGCCCGAGCGGCTGAGCCGCAGCCAGGCTTCCTGGACCGCGTCGTCTGCGTCGCTGACCGAGCCGAGCATCCGGTAAGCGACCGCGCGTAGATGGGTCCGGTTGTCCTCGAACCGCTCCGCTAACCACTCGTGCTCATTCATCGGTCACATTTCCCTTTCGCCTTCCGTCATATAGTTGACGCACGAAATTCGTCCGATGTGACAAGGAATGGGAGGTCTCCATGAGTCAAGGGGTCAATCTACTCGTCTTCCCGGTCAAAGACATCGCGCGAGCGAAGCGGTTGTACAGCACCTTTCTCGGCGTCGAGCCATACGCCGATGCGCCGTATTACGTGGGCTTCAGAGTTGGCGATCAAGAGATCGGTTTGGACCCCAATGGCCACCGGCAAGGAATGACCGGGCCCGTCGGCTACCGCGAGGTCACCGATATCAAGAAGAGTCTGCAATCGCTCCTGGACGCAGGGGCGCAAGTCCAGCAAGCCGTTAAAGATGTCGGTGGCGGCAAGCTGATTGCATGGGTGAAGGATGCCGACAATAACATCATCGGGCTCGTTCAGTCACCCTGATCGCTGAGCAGCCGGCGGCTCAGGCCGCCGGCTTCAAGGGCCGACGGGCGGCCAGCGCGTAGCCCGGCAGGACGCTGGTCCAGTCGACGCCGCGGTTGCGGGCCCGAAAGTAGGTCAGCGCAAACCGGTCGCAGGCGGTTTCGGCGGCGCCTTTTCCGCCGCGGACCTCGCGGAGGTACCAGTGATAAAACTCGTGGCAATAGAGGAAGCGCAGCACCTCGCGCCGGGTACGGAACCGGATGGTTCGGCCAAACCATTGAAAGGCGAGGCGGCGTCCGGGCTTGCGGCGGGCGCGGTAGTAGACCTTCTCATCCCAGGCGCGAAACGGTTCGGGCACCTGGAGTTCGATCAGCCGGTCGTCGTACCAGCAGAACGCCGCCAGGTGGGGCGCCTGCCGGTAGCGCAGCGGCCGGGCGCTGACGCCGTAGCCCATCGGCGGCGGCAAGTCCGCCAGCCAGCGCCGCAGCGTTTCGGCATCCACGCCGGTCACCCGGGAGCGGAGGGGAGTGGAGGTCCAGGCCCGGCGAAGAGGGGAGGGGGCCATCCCAAGTAGCATAAAAGCAATCCCGGCAGCCCGGCCCCATTCTGGCCGTCGTTACACCATTTGTAAGGTTTCGCCGCTCGCTCGCCACAGGTTGTCGCCAGCCCTTCGACGGGACCGAAGCCTTTCCGCCACAGACTGGGGCTGGTGGAAACTGCTCCCCTGAGCCAACTCGATCTGGCGCGCCTCAAGGCCCGGCAAGCCCGGCCTGCCACCGTTCAGCCGATAGCGGACGGATGGCACCGACCGTTGCCCAGCTGGCGCGACACGATCCGGTGGACCGGGCTCGCCCTGACTCGAGAACTGAAGACCTGGCACGCCGCCCTACCCGCCCTGGTCCGCGGCGACGTCGTCTTCAGCCTCATGCTCTGGGTCGCGGTCTTCAGCGTGGCGGCTGCCGTGGTCGCCGTCCCCAGCATCCCGATCTCGGTCCGCTACAGTGCCGGGCTGGCCGCGGTCGCCTACCTCTTTGTATGTGTGGAATTGATCCGCATCCGGCGGCCGATTCCGGCACGCAAGGTGCTGTTGGGGGTGGCCGACCTCGCCGTCGTCATGGCGCTCGGTGCCCTGGCGGTCGGCTACCTGCCCTACGCGCATGTGCTGATCTTCTTCGGGGCGGCGCGGCTGGCGGCCCGCTTCCGCGATCCGCGGATCCTCGCGGCCGGCCTGTTGCTGTTGTGGCCGTTCGAGGCGACGGGTCACCCCGCGCCTCTGGCGATTCTCATGGACGTCTTCCTGGTCCTGATGACGATGTGGCTGGTCGTGTACCTCACGACGGCTGCCGATCGGGCTCAGGCGGCGATCGCGCGACAGGGCGCGCTGGTCGCCGTGACCTCCGGACTGGCGCGCGCGCGCGATGAGGAGGGGCTCTTTGCCGAGCTCGCCGGCCAGGCGCCGGCGCTGGCGCCCGGATGCGCCTGGGCTTTCTGGGTCAAGGATCCGACGGGCGACGAGTTCCGCGCGGTTCGTTGGGCCGGACTGAGCGACGGCGAGCTGCCCGGGTTCACCTTTACCCCGACCCTCGGCGTCGATCCCAGTCAGCCGGTGCTCATCCAGGGCCCGCTACCGGGCACGAGCTTCGGGGCGTGCACGCTGATCCAGCCGACCGCCGGCGAGGACGGGCTCAACGGGCTGATCACCGTCGCGGGCCGCCCGGGCGAGCTGGACGTGCCGACCCAGGGGCTGATCCGCGCCGTCGGCGACGAAATGGGCGCCACCTTGCTGCGCCTGCAGAGCCTCAATGACGAGCGGCAGCAGACCGAGGCGATGGAGCAGGCGAACCGGCTGGCCGGGCTCGCGGCGCCCCACGCCGCCGACCAGCGGGCGGCGCTGGCGGCCATCCGCCCCGCGATCACGGAGCTGCTGCGCTCCGAGAGCCTGCACCTCGAATGGGTGAGCGGTGACCGCCTGCAGTTGGTCGTCGGCGAGGGCGACCCGCTCCAGGACCACGCACCCACCTGGCTGCCGCTCGCCGGCACGCGGAGCGCGGAGGCGCTGCTCGAGGGCCGCGCCTTGCGCGAACCGCTGGCGGGCCGCCGTCCGGAAGATCTTTTCGGCGTGCCGGCCGGGCTGCGTCACATCGCGGTGGCCCCGATGCGTGGCGGGGAGGTCGAGGGGACGCTGCAGATGGGGCGCCGCCTGCCGCGCGCCTACGCCGCCAGTGAACTGCTCGTGCTGCAGCTACTGGCGGACCGCCTCGCCGTGCTGTTCGCGGCCGCCCTGCCGGCGGCCAGCGTCGTAAATTCCACGACAAGGGGAGTCAGCGCATGAAGCAGACGGTACGGGCGGCGAGCGAGACCGACGGGCTGGTCAGCGAGATGCGCCAGCTGGCCCAGGCGGTGGTGCCGGGGCAGACGATCGACGACCCGGCCTACCTGGAGCGGATGATCAGCAGCCGCATCGCGACCTTCTTAATGGTGCTGCTGGTGGCGATCATTTTCGCGACGTCGGCGCTGCCCGAGGTCGGCCCAACCCTGGCAAAGGTCATCCAGGCTCATCTTTAGGGACCATCGGATTTGGTGGCCAGACAGGCCTGAGCGGGCGTCTCAGCTCGGATCGCGCTATTGGGTACGTCGGAGAATGTTGAGTTAATGAACTTGAACCTGGCACGAGGTCGGGGCATTCTGGCGGCCAGGGCAGCTCTCCTGGCCTTGGCTACCGGATCACCCTGCCGACCGCCATGGTTGGCGCTTCTGGACTCGATGAACTCCAAAGCAATTTCCACCTGGGATTTCTTGACGATCAGGTAGGGAAGCATCGCCTGCAGCAGCGGACGCGCCGGGCCCGCGCTCAAACGCAGGTGCCCGTAGGGCCGGCGCCGGGCGTTGAGCTGGGTCGGCTTGAAGATATTCCCGCCCCAACGCTGCTGCAGCCACGTGAGCACTTGAAAGTCGGTATTCGTAAAGATGATCGCGAGAGTGTGGTACGGACGACCACGCTGCAGATATCGCGCGATACTGACGCAGCCTTCTCCGTCGAAAAAGCCCGCTGTATAGGCCACTTCATTGCTTGGCATAGCAGTCACACCCTCATCGGCGACGAAGAGGAGTAACTTAGCGGCTACCGCATTTCCGATTTCCAGGTATCCCCCAGCACGCGGACGGGACCCGCGAAGTGCTCGGCGATAACAGCCTGGACGGCGTCGGCAATGGGTGGGCGGAAATCCAGCCGGGGGAGCTGGTCCACCGACACCCATTGCCAGCCGGCGAGGACGGGATCGCGAGGGTCGAGCACGAGCGCGGTTCCCTCCCCTATCTCTGCCTGAAAAATGAGGTTGACGACATGCCGGTCGGGCGCCAGGCTCTCGCAAACGATGACGAGCCGGCCGACGCGGGCGTCCAGGCCCAGCTCTTCCTTGAGCTCGCGGCGCAGGGCCGCGTCGAGCGTCTCGTGGCCCTCGAGTCGGCCGCCCGGCAGCACCCAGTAGCGCTGGCCGCGCTTGCGGTGCTCGACGAGCAGGATCTGGTTCTGCCGCACGATGATCGCCGCGACGCGCAGCTGCGGCGTGACCGGGTTAAAGGCCTGCACCAGGGACGCCAGACTCACCAGCGATGTGCTCATCGTAGTGCGAGTTCCTGTCGCTACTCGCGTGGCAGCTGCAGCGCCTGCCCGGGCGTGAGCAGCGGCGTCTGTAGCCGATTCGCCTGGAGGATGGCGTCGACGTGGGGCCGGGGGTCTCCCCGGTAGCGCGCGGACGCAATGCTCCACACGGTGTCACCCGGCGCGACGACCA
>WNEY01008059.1_pt1 | contig 12200 bp, 11 predicted proteins | sample 5400531 | NCBI WGS metagenome assembly WNEY01 (sample SAMN13153338, study PRJNA577476) | soil metagenome | isolation source: 200 cm saprolite under Douglas fir tree site 1 | place: USA:California | collected 2015-04-18
AAATCCTCGGGTGTGAGGTTGCTGGGGCGTGACGTTAGGTCGCTCTATTACCACGCGTGCTTGGATCCGGCGATAGACACTTCAAGTGGCCTTCCGTCACGTCGCCGCCGCCATCCGCGAGCCTTCGGTGCAGAGATCCATTCTCTGTGGGGCGTACTTCACCCTGCACGCGAGGCCTCGCGCAAGCCGAAAACAAGGCATAGGCACAAGCGGGCCCCGCGCACCCTTCAGCGGAGCGCCTGCTGCAGCGTGGGCACGTCGTCTTGCCAGGGAGCCAGGTCCGGCGAGGCGGTGCTGCGGGCCGGAGCGATCGGCGGCCCGGTCGTCGGCAGGCCAAGGTGCTCCAAGATCGCCTTGACCACTGTGCGCTCGGCGATGAAGGCGATCACCCTCCGGCGGCCACCGCAGGGACAGGCGAGCATGTCCTCGCGGAAGACGCGCTGGAGCAACTCCGCCCATGGGATCTTGGCGTCTGGTCTGCGTGGCTTCCAGGGTTCTGCCGGTGGCGCGGTCTCGCCCGGTTCGGCTGGTGCCGCAGCAGTCGGTGCGGATCGTCGATGTTGGTGCGGGCTCTCGACGGGCGCCGCCGGCACGATCTCGCTGCGCCACTTCGAGGCCGGACCGAATATTCCGTGGAAACGGACGAGGTGCGCGCGCGGCGGCGGGACGAGCGTCGCGAGGCGGCGAAGCAGCTCGACCGGCTCCAGCAGCAGTTCCTGGCGGCCGTCGGCGAGCGGGCGCTTCATTCGGATCGCGAGGCGCCCGTCGGGCAGCTCGGAGAGCCGATCCTGCGACAGCGCCGGCCGCGCACCATAGCCACACAACCGGGCCAGACCCTCCCGATCGTTGGCGTGCAGGTGGACACCGGCGTGCAGCGAGAATCCTTCGAGGTAGGCGGCGTGCTTTTTCGTGATCGCGGCGTCGGCTGGCTTGCCGAAGAGGGTGGCCACCGAGTCCGCCTGGGCGCCGGCGAGCGCGTCGGGCGTGCGGGCGTCGTCCCGCACGGCTTCGAGGCGCGGGCGCAAGAGCTTGCGGACGCGCACGACGATCTTCTGGAGGATCGCCTTCACCTCGTCGTCCGATGGTGCGTCGAGCGGCTCGAAGCGGACTTGTCCATGCTCGCGGACGAAGACGCCGTCAGGTATGCAAGAGTGGAAGTGGACGTTGAGATTGATCGCGGAGCCAAATCGCTGAACGAACGAAACGGCTCCGGGCCGCGAGGCGCGCGCTCCTGCCCTCCGTGCTCGGCGTCGGTGGCTGTTGAATATCTCACGCAGGAAGAGATCGAGCGTGCGAGTGATCAGCGCCGGGTCGCGTGCGAGCAGAAAGCGCGCCCAGCGCGGCAGCGAGAGCACCCACTGGCGCACCGGCACCCTGGGAATGACGCGGTCGACAAGGTGGATCGCGGTACCCTGCATGCGGCGCGTGGTGCACGAGGGGCAGAAGCCGCGTCCGCGACACGAAAACGCGACGAGCGCGTCCCTCCCGCAGGCGTCGCAGTGCACGCGCGCGAAGCCGTTGGCGAGGATGCCGCACGAGAGGTACCGCTCGAACTCGGCGATGACGAATCCCGGGAGGCTCCCGCCGTCAGTGCGCTGGGCGACCTCGGCGAGGAGCGTGTTCCAGTGGGTGCGAACGGTCTCGTAGAGGACCGACCGCTCCGGCTCGCGGCGGCGATAGGACGAGGGGAGCGGCCCGCTGGCGGCGCCGGGCTGGCGCTCGTAGGCCTGCGCGTCCATTGCCCGCTCGCTCTCGGCCACGCCGCGGGTTCGATCCACAAAACGGGCCAGAAGCAGGAACCCGGTCCTTCAGAGTGGCCGGGCCGGTCGCTGGTCTGGTTGACCGGGTATCGAAATGCGACCCTGACCGCCTGACCGGTATCAAATCGAGACCACCCGCTTTCGGCACGATGCTTCGGTGACGGCATTGACGTACTGCGCACTCGGCCTGCTGCGCAGCGATCTTGACGTCCAGGTTGGGCGGCCTCGCGAACTGGCTCAGGACGCTGCGGGGCGACTCGCGGCTCCTTGTTACCGCGGCCGCGCAGGCGCAGCGGGTCGCGCCGACCCGATCCTCGGCCACGTCGCGGAGCCCGAGCTCGCCGCCGTCGCCTGAAGTCGTTCGCTCCTCGGGGCGCGGCCCGGCGCGTCCCGATTCCCTCTTATCGGGGGCTAACGCTAATGAGGCGGAGGGGTCCCCCCGTCGGGAGTGGGTGGGGCCTGTTTCGGGGCGGCGGGCTGGCGCGGAGGCGAGGTGGAAGATGGCGGGGGGTGCGCTTTGGATTGGGAGGCGTCTTCGAGGAGGCCCTGGATGCCTTCCAATTCGCGGAGCAGGGGGCCGGCTTCGAGGGCGTGCTCGCCGCCGCCCTCCTCGACGGACTGGAGCTTGCGGCGGGCGGAGAGGACCAGCTTGGCCGCCTGGAGCAGCTCCTGCCGGGCGGCGGTGAAGGCGAACTCGCCGCGCAGCGCGGCGAGCTGCTGGTGCTGCTCGGCGGTGAGGCCAGGCAACGCGCTCGCCCGATCGACCAGCCGCCCCGCTTCGGCGATCGACTTCTCCTCGCCCTTCTGCGCGTCGGCGCGGGCCCAGGGCACCACCAGATCGAAGAGCGCCCGATCGAGCGCCGTCTGGTCGTCGAACTCCTGCTCGGAGATCCTGGCCCCCTGCGGGATCGGGATCGGCCCGTAGACCTTGCCGAGCTGCGGGTCGTCGGGCGCGATGTTCGCCATCCCCAGCGGGAAGAAGCGGCCCTTGGAGATGGTGAGGATCGACTCGTCGGGCCGCCAGGCGAACCGGCGCAGGTTGCGCTCCGACGCGAGCCACCAGACCGCGGCGAGGAGGGCCAGCACCAGGAGCCAGAGGACCAGCTTGGAGAGACCGCCGCCGCGGCGCGCGGGCTGCGTCTGCGTGTCGGCCATCGCGCTCAGGCCCCCTTCAGCGCGCCGATGAACGGCAGGTTGCGGTACTTCTCGCCCGCGTCGAGCCCGTAGCCGACCACGAACAGGTCCGGCACGGTGAAGCCCAGGTACTGGATGGGGATGCGCGTGCGCAGGCGCGACGGCTTCTGCAGGAGCGCGCAGATCTTCACCGACGTTGGCCGCCGGGTGGAGAAGTTGTCCAGGAGGTACCGCATGGTGAGGCCCGTATCGACGATGTCCTCCACGATCAGCACGTGCTTGCCCTCGATGGGCCGCGTCAGGTCCGAGGTGATCTTCACCACGCCCGAGCTCTCGGTCTCCTCGCCATAGCTGGAGAGCCCGATGAAGTCGACCGAGAGCGGCAGGTCGATCAGGCGCGCCAGGTCGCTCACGAACACGAACGCGCCCTTGAGGACGCCGACCAGCACCAGCTCCTTGCCCCGGTGGTCGCGCTCGATCTCCGCGGCCATCTCCCGGACGCGGCCGGCGATCTGCTGCTGCGTGTACAGGACCTCGAGCTCGTCGCCCAGCTTCATCGGATCTCCTCGGGACTCACACGTACGCGTTGTTCATCAGCTCGCCGAATCCGCCGCCGCCCGGCACGATGTACTGCCGATCGTCCAGCCCGCGCTCCCGCTCCCACAAGGTGCCGGGGACGGTGTCGAAGACCTCGGGCGGCGAGAGCCCGCGGTCGAGGCGCAGGGCGTAGATCACCGTCCCGGGGTGCTGCGCGGTGACGCGCTTCACGTACTCGGGAGTGACGATGAGGTGCGCGGCGATCACCTTGCGCGGCGACCCCGCCACCTGCGCCTTGTAGGCGTCGAGCGCGGCGCAGAGGGAGCCGCCCGTGGCCCCCATCGGATCGGGGAAGAGCAGGATGGCGTCGTCCACGTCGCCGCCGATCTTGCTGCCCGAGATGTGCGCGCCGATCACCTGGGAGGCCTCGTCCAGCACGCGGGCCATGACGAAGTGGTCCTGCCGGACCAGGCGCGGGTCGAGCAGCGTGTTGAGGAAGTCGTAGGTGATCTGCGAGGGCAAGGTGCCGGCGCGCGCGATGTTCACCGTGATGACCCGCACCTCCGGGTCGATGGTCTCGCCGTGGAACACCCCGTGCGGGGTGTGGTCGATCATCCGGGTGGGAGTGGCGGCCGCGCGCCGGGGGAACTCCGCGTTGACGACGACCCGGAGCAGGTCGCGGTACAGCTCGCCGACCAGGCGGTTGATGTCCGGCTGGTTGGTCCCCTTCGCGCACAGCCTGGCCAGCTGCGTGAGCGCAAGCGGCTCGGCGAGCACGTGCACCGAGGGGCCGTAGCGGTGCGGCATCTCGGGCGCGCGGTACGGGATCTCGTCGTACGCGTGGTCGCGCATGAAGGCCTCCCTCAACTCCCCTGGGGCCCGGCTCGCTTCACGAAGGGGAACAGCTCCTGCTCGGGTGGCGCGGTGGCGGGCCGCGGCTCGGGCGAGAAGCACTTGCGGCAGCGCGGCTCGTAGGTTTCCGCGGCGCCCACCACCACGCGGTCGTCGGCGGGGACGATGCGCTGCGAACGGCCCGCGGGCGCGCCGCACACCATGCAGATGGCCAGCTCCTTGGTGACGTACTCCGCCTCGGCGAGGAGCTGCGGCATCGGCTCGAACGGAGCGCCGCGGTAGTCCTGGTCGAGCCCGGCGACGATCACGCGCAAGCCGCGCTCGACGAGCGCCCGGCACACCTCCACCGCCTGGGGACCGAGGAACTGCACCTCGTCGATACCCACCACCTCGGCGGCGGGATCGAGCTGCTCGAGGATCTGCGGCGCGGTGTCCACCACGGTGGAGACGACCCTCCACTGCGAATGGCTGACCACGGCGTCGGGGTCGTAGCGCGAGTCGAGCCGGGGCTTGAACACCTGCACCTTCCGCCGGGCGATCACGGCCCGCGTGACGCGGCGGATCAGCTCCTCGGTCTTCCCCGAGAACATCGGCCCGCAGATGACCTCCAGCGTGCCCATCAGCGGGGCGACCCTCCACCGGTGCCGCCGGCCCGGTTCCTGCCGCGGTCGCGCCGGAACCGGATGGAGAGGCTCGCGTCGACGCCGTCGGGCACGGACCGCGCCAGGAGCACCGCGTCGCGGAGCGCGGCCATCCGGTCCGCGGCCATCCGGGCCCCGGCGCCCACCATGCCGCCTTCTCCCTCGGCGGCGGCCTGCAACGAGCGCAACAAGCCCTGCACGTCGAACCACCCGACCTGGTCGCGCGGCGAATCGAAGCCGGAGACGCCGGCCTCTTTCAACTGATCGCTCAGCGTCCGGGAGCCCGCCTCGGACGCCACGGCAAGCCCGATGGGGCCGAGCTGCGAGGGACGCGGAGGAGGCGGCGCGCGGCGGCGGCGGCCGCGGCGGGGCGGCGGCGCCGGCTGGGGCTCCTCCTCGTCCTGGGGCACCCCACCGACGGCGAAGTAGAAGTACCCGTCCTTCACCGCGGCCATGGCCGCGCCGCCGCCGAGCTTCCAGAGGGTGGTCCCTCCGATCGGCACGCGCTGGGCCGGGCTCACTTTTCGATCGATCGCCTGCTGCAGCGTGCGCGCCCGGTCCGGCGCGAGCTCCGCCGCGACCAGGAAGCCCGAACGGTCGAACGCGCTCACCTCCTCGCCCAGCACCGCCTCCAGCAGCGCGGCGGCGTCGAGGTACAGCGCGATGCCGAAGTTGCCGGTGAAGGCCGGCAGGAGGTCCTTTTCCAGGTCGAGGCCGGTCAGCTCCTCGGCGCGCTCGCGCGCGCGGCTGGCGTCCGCCTGGCTCGCCTTGAGCAGCTCGCGCCACAGGGCATCCGGCCGGCCGGACACCTTCACGTACGCGGCGGGACCGGTGGGGAGCCGGGCGGCGAGGTCGGGCGGCGGCTTGAGTGGCGTGAACGTCTTCTGCAGCTCCTCGCCGGACAGGCGGCGCGGCTGCGCGAAGAGCTTCATCTGCAGGGCTTCCGCACCGTCGAGGAGCGAGAAGGCGGCGAGGCCGAGCTGCGTGGCGAAGCGGCCCTGCCCGTCCTTCTCCGACGGCCGCGAGAAGAACACCGCGTCGCCCTGGCCCACGTGCTCCAGCGCGAGCTGCCAGCCGGGATCCGCGGCCAGGCCGCCCGAAGGCGGAAGCGAGATCACGCCGCGCAGCGCGAGCGTCGGATCGGTGAGCCCCGGCAGGCGCAGGTACAGGTACCCGTACCGGAGCACCACCGCGACCTGCTCGCCGCCGCGCCCCGCGCCGAGCAGCACCGGCACCCCGCTCTGCGTCCGGGTGTCGGTGAGCTGGAACGGCCCGCCCGCGAACCGCCCTTCGGAGGCGCGCGAGAGCAGGCGCTTCACCGCCGCGAGCGCCTTCGCGTCGTCGCTGGTGCCGACGGCGGCCACCAGCGCCTCGGGATCCTGCGGGACGGTGAACAGCGCCAGGCCCTCGTCGGGATCGAAGCCGTTCTCCTGCGCCGCGCGGGCGTCGAGAGCGTCGAATCCGAGCGCATCGGACAGCTCGGCCGCGGTCTCGTCGAAGACGTCGCTCAGAGCGAGCTTCGCCGCGGTCGCCCGGTGCACGTTGACGCGCTCCCACGGACGCTCCTGCACCCAGGCGGCGCGCACGTCGGCCGGCACCGCCGCGGGGACCGGCCGGCGCAGCACCGTCGCCTTCGCGCTCGCGCTCCGCTTCTGCCCGTCGGCGTCCACCACCGTCTCGGTGACGCGGTACACGCCCGCGCGCGGGAAGGCGTGCTCCACGCGCGCTCCAAAGGCGGGCGGCGTGCCGTCGCCGAAGTCCCAGATCACGCGGGTGCCCTTCGGCAGGTCCTGATCTGACCCGTAGGTGACCGGCACTCCGGAGACGACGGTCCGGTCCTCGCCCGGCGCCGGCGCCACGTGCCGGGCGCAGGCCGCGCACAAGAGCAGCGCCCCGCAGGCGAGTCGGCTCGGCATCGCGCACCCATCTACCACAGCGCTAGAACTGCATCAGGACGTTGGCGTTGGCGCCCCCGAAGCGGGCGTTGCGGACCTCCCAGGAGAGGAGCGCGCGAAGCGAGACCGGGCCCAAGGACAGATCGCACGAGCCGTACAGCTTGTCCTGGTAGGGAGCCGAGTCTGCGGCGGGGCCAATGCCCGTCCGCCGCAGCACCGGGACGGCCAGCGCGTAGCCCAGCTCCCAGAGGGCCTTCCCGTCTTCCCGCTGCGCGGCGATCCGCGCGCCCGGTTCGCGCCGGGTGAGACTGGAGCGAACGCCTTGTTCGTCTCCGAGCGCCTCGCCGGTGAGCGCCCGCAATCCGAGCCGGGGCCGCCAGCGCGTTCCGGCGAGAGGCGGCAGCAGGCCGTCGAGCCGAAGCGTCGTGACCGTCTGGCGCAGCGCCGAAGACGCCCCGAGCTGGGTGCGCGCCTGGTGGGTCCGGAGGACGTCGAGCCGCGCGTCCAGCTCCAGCGCGGGCGCGGCGTAGCGGCCGTGGAGGGACAGCTCGCGCCGGGAGCCTGCCTCGAACGTGACCAGCGACGCGCCGGGAAAGCTCGTCTCGCTCTCGGTGGTGGCGTCGACGGACCCGGCCACCGACCACGCGCCCTCCTCCCAGCGCCCCTGCGCCTGCGCGTGCAGCACCGGCGAGGCGCGCGTTCCCCCGTCGAGGTTGGTCCGGTTGTAGAGGAACTGGTCGGCGACGACGCGGGCGAGCAGGTATCGCCGGCGCGACGCGCTGGCGACCAGCACGCTGCCTCCCACGCCGTAGTCCTGCTTCCTGGCCGCCGGGACTCCAGAGGCGCCCAACCAGAGCCCCGGGGCGACGTTCACCAGCAGATCGGCGACCGCGCGCGTCACCCGGCCGTCGGGATCGCGGTCGTTGCGCAGCTCCGCGTGGAGCGAGAGGCGCGAGGCGAGGTCGAGGTTGAGCACTCCGCGCTCGACCGCGTCGTACTCGCCGCCTTCGATGCTGCCGAGGTCGATCCAGACGTTTCCGCGCTGGGCGAGCTGCCCGGCTTCCCACTGCGCCAGCCGGCCCGGCGTGAGCTGGTACGTGTCCTCGTGCAGGTAGAACATCGGGTCGTCGAGCGCGCCGGCGGAGGCGGCGCCCGCCGCGCACCCGGCCACCGCGCAGAGCAGGACGGCGCGCATCAGAAGATCACCTCGAGCCCGCCGCTGAAGCCTCCGAAGCCGCCGGTGGTCACCTGGTGGCTGAGGAGGAAGTGCAGCCGCACGCGTTCCCGCGGCGCCCAGCGGGCCGTGCCGTACGCCTTGTCGCCCCACCGGCCGAGCGAGGCCCCCGAGAGGTCCTGCGCGCTGTGGATCCGGACGTAGCCCGCCTCGAAGGTCCACTCCTCGCCGGGGGTCCAGACCGCGCCCAGGCGGCCGCCCAGGTCCCAGCGCGAGAACCCGTACCGGGCGCCTGCGTCGAGGCCGCGCGCCCGCTCCTTCCAGCCGAGCGCGACCGCGCGCAGCGCGAGCCGCGGGAGCACCGGCCCGGCGGCGCTGCCGCGCTCCGCCCAACGAAAGTGCGCCTCGGCCTCGCTGCGCTGATCGGAGCTGGCCTGCAAACCTTGCGGGGGGGCCGCGGCGTAGCGCACCTGGCTGCTCGTCCCCAGGTCAGCGCGGGCCCACGCGGAGAACGGTCCGCTCGCCCAGCGGCCTTCCGCCTGCGCCCGCCACACCGGCGAGTCGCGGTGCGCCCCCGAGGGGTTCTGCAGATTGAAGAAGGCCGCGTCGTCGAGGAGCCGCAGCACCGCGTAGCGCGTCCGATCGGCGGCGCTGGTTATCAGCAAAGCGCCGCCGACCGCGCTGTCCTGCTTGACGACGTCGGGGGTGCCCGACACGGCCAGCTCCACGCCGGGGGCGATGCGCAGCAGCACGTCGGCGGAGAAACGCGCCACCTCCGCCTCGCGGGTGCGGTCGTCCTGCACGTCGAGGTGGAAGCCGAGCCAGGGCAGCGCGCGCAGGTTGGCCTGCGCCTCCTGCACGGCGAACAGCTCTTTCAACGTCACGCTCCCCAGGTCGAGCCGGACCGCGTTGCCGGACCAGCGCGACTCCTCCCAGAGCGCCTGCTCCTCGGGAGCGAAGTCGTAGAGGTCGTACTCGATGGCCTTGAGCGGATCGAACAGCTCGCCGGACGGAGCGGCGCGAGCCGCGCGGGCGAGCGCGGTCGCGAGAAGGACTGCGGCCGCGGCTCGCACGAGCCTCTCTTCGCAAAAACCCATCGGGCGCACAAGCACCCGCGGCACGCTCGAGTCGCCGGCGGCACGCTCTTCGATCCGGCGCCTCCGGCGCCTCCACGAGGGGGGAGCTCGCTCCCCCCTCGACCCCCCAACAGATTACGCCAAGCGGGATCGAACGCTGGGATCACTCGTCGTGCACCGGCGGGATGCGCCGCTTGATCCTGGACACCGTGTGCGTCTTCACCTGCTGGGTCCACTGGGTGTCGACCGTCTGGAAACCGAACCCGGTGGTGTCGAGGGAAAGATTCGTGACGAGCACGAACTCGCCGCTGAACACGAGGCTCGCCGGGAAGAGGAAGCCGCGCGGCTCCCCGCGCTCGCCGATGCCGTCGAAGTCGCCCAGCTTCGCGATCGCCTTGCCCGTCTTGTCGACGACCACGATCTCGTCCGACTGATTCGCGCACACCCAGATGTTGTCCTGCTCGTCGATCGCGAGCCCGTCGGCCCCATTGATGCTGTTGGTGAGCTCGACGGCGGTCTCGACGCCGCCGGCGGCCGGGATCTTGAGGATGGTGTCGTCACCGGTGTTCGCGACGAACATCGCGCTCCGGTCCTTGTTGAAGGCGATGCCGTTCGCGCCGAACGGCGGCTTGCCGGTGGTGGTGAGGAGATGGCTGGAGGCCCACGAGGTCGCCGGGCCGCCGGCCGCCGCCGTCTTCCAGATCACGCCCTGGAACGAATCGGAGATGTAGACGCTGCCGGCCGCGTCGAACGTGAGCGCGTTCGGCCCGGCCTTTGGGTCCAGCTTGGTGAACACGGTCGAGTCGCCAGTCACCGGATTGACGTTCAGGACCTGCTGCATTCCGAAGTCGATGACCAACAGCGCGTGCGTTGTCGGGTGGAAGTCGAGGCCGAGCAGCGCCGGGCTCGAATTCTTCACGTCCAGCACCCGCCGCAGATTGCCTTCCTTGCTGAAGACGATCACCTGTCCCACTCCGCTACGGGTGCCGCGCACATCGAAGTCGGCCACGTAGACGTCGCCCGTGCTCTTCTCGAGCGCGATGCCCTCCGGGTTCCTCGTGGGGGAGGGCAGGCGGGCGAAGGTGGTCGCTTCGCCCCGATCCCAGGCCAGCGCGGCCGGGGCGAGGGACAAGACGGAGAGCGCCGCGAGCATCGTGGTGCGGACGTTCATGGGAGGCCTCCTGTGGGGCGCGGGAGCATATTCCCCTACCTGCCCTGGGGACAATGACACCGCAGGTGCGCTCCAGGTGACCAGGAAAGCGGCCATTCGCCGCATTCTGCCGCCCGTCCGCGGTTGACAGGGGCGCCGGCGACCGTTAATTGCTTCAAAAGATTCTGAAAGTTCCGCAGCCCGGAGGCACATGGCGGCGCTCACTTCAGCGGGCCTCTCGGACCTCGTCGAGGCGGCCGCGCGGCCCGAGGCCCGTCCCTCGGCCGCGCAGCTCCTGCCCGTCACCGCGGCGGCCGAGGGGCTTCCCCGGCTGGAGAGGCTCCTCGTCGGCAGCGCCCGGCGGGGGCCGCGCGAGCTGGCCCCGGCGGCCGAGGCGCTGGTCCGCTCCGGCGGCAAGCGGGTGCGCCCGCTGCTCACGCTGCTCTCGGCGCGCGCGGCCGCGCCCGGGCGGCGCGCGCGCGGGCGGGTCGCCTTGGCGGTGGTCGCCGAGCTGGTGCACTCCGCGACGCTGCTGCACGACGACGTGATCGACGACGGGCTCACCCGGCGCGGAATGCCGGCGCCGCGCGTCGCGTTCGGCAACGGCGTCTCGGTGCTCGCGGGGGACTGGCTCCTGGCCGCCTCGCTCGACCTGGCGCTGCGCTCGCGCGCGCCCGGAGCGATCGAGGCGCTGGTGCGGACGCTGCGCACGCTGGTCGAGGGGGAGGCGCGCCAGCTCGCGCTGCGGGGCCGGACCGACTTCACCCAGGAGGACGCGCTCACCATCGCCGCGAAGAAGACCGGCTCGCTCTTCGCCTGGTGCGGCGAGGCCGGAGCGCTGGCGGCCCGCGCGGCGCCGGCGGTGGTCGCCGCGCTGCGCGAGTTCGGCCAGCGGGCCGGGTCCGCCTTCCAGATCGCCGACGACCTGCTCGACTTCGAGGCGGACGCGAGCACGCTGGGGAAGGCGGTGCTGGCCGACGTCGCGGAAGGGAAGCCGAGCCTGCCGCTCGCCATCGCGCTCAAGCGGCTGCCGGTCCTGCGCGAGGAGCTGGGCAAGCTCCTCGTGGCGCAGGGCGCCGAGGCCGAGGAGCTGCAGCAGGCGCGCGTGCGCGCCTTCGCGGTGAAGCTGAACCGGACCGGCGCGCTGGGGGCCGCGCGCCGCATCGCCGAGCGGGAGCGCGACGCCGCCCTCGAGGCGCTCGGCCCCGTCCCGCAGAGCCCCACGCGCGACCTGCTCGCGCAGGTGGCGCAAGTGCTCCTCTCCCGCTCGCGCTGACTCGAGGGAAGAGACGATGCCCGACGCCCCGGCAGCGGCCAGAACTGATCCCGATGAGGGACGCGCCATGAAAAACCCAGCGCCGCCGAATACGGCGGCGGCTACACTCCCTGAGATGGCGACGCGGGAGGAAGAGCGCGAGCTGATCCACGAGGTCGCGGACGCGGTCGGCGCGCTGATGGAGTTCTGGGGCTTCAAGCGGGTGATGGGCCGCCTGTGGACGGTCCTCTACCTGACCGGCGAGCCGCTCGGCGCCGCGGAGCTGTGCGAGAGGCTGGCCATCTCCAGCGGGGCCGCCTCGATGACGCTGGCCGACCTCGAGCGGTGGGGCGTGGTGAAGCGCTCGCGCAAGCCGGGCGACCGCCGCGAGTACTTCGAGGCGGAGACCGACGTCTGGAAGATGGTCTCGCGGGTGCTGCGCGAGCGGGAGCTGTCGCAGATCGAGCGCGCCGTGGAGATCTTCGACCGCGCCCGCGAGCGCCTGCTGCGCGCGGTCCCGCCCGGGGAGCAGGCGCGGATCTCGCGGATGGTGGACCGCATCGCGCGGCTGGCCGATCTGGCGCGCCTCGGGCGCGGGCTGCTCACCGCGATGGTGCAGCAGCACAAGGTCGACCTGGCACCCCTGGTCCGCTTCGCCAGCCGCCGCCGATAGGGCGGCGCTGCGCTCTTTCAGAGCGCGGACGAGTCGGGCTGGATTCTGGCCGC
>WNEY01003221.1_pt1 | contig 12198 bp, 7 predicted proteins | sample 5400531 | NCBI WGS metagenome assembly WNEY01 (sample SAMN13153338, study PRJNA577476) | soil metagenome | isolation source: 200 cm saprolite under Douglas fir tree site 1 | place: USA:California | collected 2015-04-18
CGCGCCAAAGGCGTTCGTGTCGGTCACCGTCACCGTAGTGAGCGTCTTCCCGGCAGTCGTCACCGGGATGCTGAGCATGTCGATGACGGCGGTTCCGCCACCCATGGTCGGCTGCGCGGCGCCGCTCCAGACCTGAGCGGCGTTACCGGTTGGTGACAAGGTGCTGACGGTCGCGCCAGCGCTAATCCGCCATTCGCGGAGGTTGGTGCCGACGATCAAGTCGGTCGACTGGGTGGTGCCGTCGCTAAAGGTCAGGACCACCTGGCCCACGACGCTGTCCACGTAGTACGAGTACGTATTCGAGGAGTTGAGCAGCAGGTAGGCGCCTTTCACGCCCGCATACGAGCCTGTAAAGCTGACGCTCTGGTTGTTGGCGAGCAGAATCAGGTTTCCACCGGTGAGATCGAACGTGTGTCCACCCAGGAGCGCCTGGCCGGACGGCGGCGTGAGGTACCAGCTATTGAGCGCGACCGTTGCCGTCGTGCCCAGCGGGACCGGCGCATCCTGGGCGGCGCCGACGACGGTCGACGCGACGATCAAACCGGAAGCGAGGATAAGGGCTTTCGCGGATTTGGCGAGAGTACTGGCGTCCATACGACTACGGTAAATTGCGTACCTTACGTAGCCCGTGGCGCGGTGTTATGCGATTCGTAACGGGGCGCTGCAGCAACCGTGACAGGACCGAAAGATCGTTACGGCGTCGGCGGGGCCGGCGGTCGTAACAATTGCAGCCCGAGCTCGCGCAACTGCTTGGGATCGGCGGGTGCGGGCGCGTCGGTCATCGGCTCCTCCGCCTGCTGGTTCTTGGGGAAGGCGATGACCTCGCGCACCGTCTCCTCGCCGGCCGCAAGCATGACGACGCGATCGAGGCCGTAGGCGAAGCCGCCATGCGGTGGCGCGCCGTAGCGGAACGCCGTGAGCAGAAAGCCAAAGCGGCGCTCGGCGTCCTCGCGCGAAACGCCCAGGCCCTGAAAGACCCGCTGCTGCAGCTCGGGATCGTGGATCCGGATGCTTCCCGAGCCCAGCTCCGTCCCGTTGAGCACCAGGTCGTAGGCCCGCGCCCGGACCTTGAGCGGCTGATCGTCCAACAGTCCGATGTCCTCAGGCCGCGGCGATGTGAAGGGATGATGGGCGGCCGTGATCTCCCCGGTTTCCTTGCTGCGCTCGAAGAGCGGAAACTCGGTGACCCAAACGAATTCGAAGATGCCCTCATTGATCAGGCCCAGCATGCGCGCCGCCGCTTTGCGGACCGCGCCCAGCGCCGGTGCCGCCACCTCGACGCGGTCGGCCACGGCGACCACCAGGTCGCCGGGCTCTGCGTTCATCATCTGCTGCAGGTCGGTCAGCTCGCGCTCGCTGAAGAACTTGGTGATCGGTGAGCGCCAACCGTCGGCTTCCCGGTGCCAGAAGGCCAACCCCTTCGCTCCCTCCCCGCGAGCAACCTCGGTTAGCGCCTCGATCTCTTTCGTGCCGACCGTGCGCGGGATGCGGAGTCCCCGGACAACCCCGCCGGCGTCGAGCGCCTGGCGGAAGATCTTGAACTCGCTCTTGGCGAAAATGGGAGAGAGCTCCTGAATCTCCAGACGGTAGCGCAGGTCGGGCTTGTCCACGCCGTAGCGGAGCATCGATTCGGCGTGCGTGATGCGTCGGATCGGCGTCGAGATGGGGTTGCCGAGAACCTTTTCCCAGACGTGGGCGAAACAGCGTTCGACCACATCGAGTACGTCATCCTCGCCCACGAATGACATCTCCAGATCGAGCTGGGTGAACTCCGGCTGGCGATCCGCGCGCAGGTCTTCGTCCCGGTAGCAGCGCACGATCTGGAAGTACCGATCCATGCCGGCAACCATCAGCAGCTGCTTGTAGAGCTGCGGCGACTGGGCAAGCGCGTACATGTAGCCGGGCTTCAGCCGGCTCGGCACCAGATAGTCGCGCGCACCCTCGGGCGTGCTTCGGATCAGCACCGGCGTCTCGATCTCGACAAAGCCCTCGTCGTCGAGAAAGTCCCGGATCGCCTTCGCGATGCGGTGCCGCAGCTGGAGATTGCGCGCCATGCGGCCGCGGCGTAGGTCGAGATAGCGGTAGCGGAGCCGCAGCTGTTCGTCGACCGGGTTGTCCTCATTGACGGCGAACGGTGGCGGCTGGGCGCGGTTCAGGATGGTGACGGAGCGCGCCTCCACCTCCACCGCGCCGGTCGCCAGCTCCTTGTTCTCGGTCCCCGGCGGGCGGCGCTGAACGGGACCACGGACATGGATCACAGACTCCAGGCGCAGCTCGCCGCCGGTCGCGTGAGCCTGGGCGTTGACCGGATCGAACTTGACCTGGATGATCCCGCTGCGGTCTCGGAGATCGATGAAGATGAGGCCACCCAGGTCGCGGCGGCGATGCACCCATCCGTAGAGGTCCACCTCGCGCCCGACCTGGTCGGATCGGACCTCGCCCACGGGGGTGCGCTCGGTCAGGCTCACCGGGCCCCCAACATTTGGACGACGGTCGACAGCAGCTCCCGCTCCGCGACGCTCGTCTGCGTCTTGGAGTGCATGTCGCGGATCACGATCTGCTTCTTCTCGCGCTCCTCTGGGCCGACGAGCAGCGCAACCCGCGCGCCACGCTTCCCCGCCTTGCGCAGCTTCGCATCCAGGCGTGCGAGGCCCGGGTCGAAGATGACGCCATATCCGCGCGCCCGCAGGGTCGATGCCAGACGGAAAACATAGAGCTCATCCGAAGCCTCCAGGGCAATCGCATAGACGTCCGGGATGGGGGGCGTAAGCGGCTTGCTTTGCTTCAACACGATGGCGGTGCGTTCCATCCCCATCGCAAAGCCCACTCCGGGCGTCGGCCGGTATCCCAACGCAGCCGCCAGTCCATCGTAACGGCCGCCGCCTCCCAAGGAGTTCTGCGCGCCGCCAAGACTTTCATGCTGGTACTCGAAGACGGTCCGAGTGTAGTAGTCGAGACCGCGAACCAGATTGGGATTGAGCTCGAAGGCGATCTCCTGTGCCGCGAGGCCCTCCTTGACGACGCGGAACGCCTCGGCGCAGGGACCGCAGAGATGATCCACGATACGCGGCGCATTGTGCTTCAACCGCTCGTCTTGCGGATCCTTTGAGTCGAAGAGGCGGAGCGGGTTCTTCTCGAACCGGGCCCGGCTCGTCTCGCTCAGCTCCGCGAGATACGGTCGGAAGTACTCGCGAAGGAGTTGCCGATACGCCGGCCGGCAGACCTCATCGCCGATGCTGTTGAGGTGGAGGGTGACTCCGGCGATGTCGAGGCCGGCAAACCAGTTCCATCCGAGCACGATGGCTTCCACGTCGAGTAGCGGGCTCGCGTCCCCGATGGTCTCGATCCCAAACTGATAGAACTGGTGAAACCGGCCGGCCTGAGGCCGTTCGGCACGGAAAAAAGGACCAATGTAGAAGAGCCGCACCGGCTGGGGCTCGACCTGCATGCCGGCATCGAAGTAGGCGCGCACGATGGGAGCCGTCCCCTCCGGCCGCAGCGTCAGCGAACGCCCGCCGCGATCGCTGAAGCTGTACATCTCTTTGCTGACGATGTCGGTGCCTTCCCCCACGCCGCGAACGAACAGGTCGGTCGTTTCATAGATTGGCGTCTCGATCCGTTGGTAACCGAACCGCAGTGCCTGGTCCATGGCAGCCGCCTCGAGCGCCTCCCAGTAGGGCCGGTCAGCGGGCAGGATGTCCTGCGTGCCGGGAGCACGCTTCGCGACCGGAGCCATGGTGTCGAAGCTTAGCGAATGGCTTGCGCAGCTCCTGATGTGCCGCTAGCTCGCGATCTGCATGTCGGCGGAGCCGGCGTCGCTGCGGACGACACGGTTGCGGCCGGTCCGCTTGGCCACGTAGAGGGCCTGGTCGGCCGCCTGGACCAGGGCTTCGCGGGTTTCGCCGTCGCGCGGGAAGACGGCGATCCCGAGGCTGAGGGAAAGGTTGGAGACCGCCTTGCCGTCCATCAGAACCGCCTGGCTGCTGACCGTCCGCCGGATCCGCTCGGCCACGGCCACCGCGGCGCGGCTGTCGGTGCCACGAAGAACGAGAACGAACTCGTCGCCGCCGTAGCGTGCCACCAGGTCCTTCGGCCGGATGGCCGGAACCAGGATCTGTCGCGTCAGGTGTTGGAGCACCTTGTCCCCGGCCGGGTGACCGACCGTGTCGTTGATCGCCTTGAAGTGGTCGACGTCGCACATGATGATGGCGAGCGGTTCCCTCGTCTTCTTCACGCGCACTAGTTCCCGGTCGAGATAGGCTTCGAGCTCCCGGTGGTTCGCGACCCCGGTCATGGCGTCGGTCGTCGCCAGCTGCTTGGTGCGTTCGTACGCGGCGGCATTCTCGATGGCGATCACGGCCTGGTTCGCCAGCGTCTGCAGCACACGGATTTCGCTGCGCTCCAGGGGCCGCGGCGCCTTCATGTGCACGGCGAGCACCCCGACGATCTCTCCTGCCAGGCACATCGGGACGGCAACCGTCCGCTGCAGCCCGACCCGTCGTACCACCGGCAGTGGGTCGCCGCGCTCGTCGACGAGGTCGAGCTCCAGGACCTGTTCGGGCCGCACCACGCGCTGGGCGGCGACCTCCCCGCCCTGGCGCACCGCCGCCAGCTCGCGCCGGGTCGTGGCACCGACGATGACATCGGAGAACTGCTGACGCCAGGCGGGCTTGCGCAGGTGCAGCGAGGCGTAAGGGACGTCGAGAATCTCGGCTGTCGCATGGGCGACGGCTCGCAACAGGTTGTCGGTTCCCACCGTGACCGCGGTCAGGGCTTGCGAGATCTTTTCCAGGGCGATGATGGCCTGGTCGAGCCGATGGGATTGCAGTTCGGTCTTCTTGCGCAGGTCCGCGTTTTCGATCATCAAGGCCATCTCGGTGGCGATCGTTTGCAAGAGCTCGACATCCTGCTTGGGCAGCGTGTAGCCCGCGGCCAGGCCGGTGACGAGATATCCCGCGTTGCGCTCGCCGCGAAGCAGCGGGACGACCAGGGCTCGCTGCACGCCGGCGAGCTCGGCGAAGAGCCGCAGACCGCGTCGGGGATCGGTGGAGAGGGTCTCGGCGATTTCGACGCCGGCCGCCGACGCGCTCGAAAATCCTTCCGCCAGCTTGAGCGGACTGAGCCGGGTGAGCTGTCCGGCGGCCTTGCCGACCCCGCCAACCATGGCGCGGATTTCTAGCCCGTTGGCATCGTTGCGTGCGAGGAGGAGCGCGGTTTCCAGTCCCAGGGCCTTCAGGCTGACCCCGAGGATCGCCTCCGCCATCGCCCCCGCTTCGCTGTCCGTGGCCAGGCCCTGGCTCGTCTGCGACAGCGCGGCGAGGCGGCGCATCTGCTCGTTTAGGGATCGGGTTCGCTCCTGCAGGTCCTGGGTCATGATGTTGAAGGCGCTCGCCAGCTCGCCCAGCTCGTCACGGCGTCTGGTGTCCAGTCGCTTGGTGAGGTCGCCACGCGCGATCGCCTGGGTCCCAGCAACCAGGGCCTCGATCGGGCGGGTCAGGCGCAGCGCCATCAAGTACCCGATCAGGAGCAGGATCAGCACCACGCCGGCGAAGAGCGCCGTCATCTGGATCGCCGACTGCAGGCCGGCCTGGATGACGCTCTTGCGCGAGACCGCGACGGCCAGATATCCGGCGACCTCCTGGCGAAGGTAGAAGTTGGTGAACTGAAACTCATACTCCTGGGCGCCGACGGACAGGCTGCGCGTGGCCGCCCGACCGGGAGAGGCCAGCGCCAGGTAGGAGCGGAGATGCTCGTCGATGAGGTCCCCCTTGATCCCCGGGATGGTGCTTCCGAGCAGCCGGCCGTTGGCATCGAGCAGGGCGACCTCGGCCTGCGCCTTGGTTTGCATCTCGTTGAGGACACTCCCCAGTGCCGTTTGCACGAGCACGCCACCGACGACGCGGTCCCCAAGCAGGACCGGACCGGCTGCCGCCAGCGCGGTCGGCGGCGTGCCAACGTAGTCGATGTACTTGTCGCCGAGCGCGTCGTAGTCACCTCTGAGCACCGGCTGCACCACCGGCTCGCTCGACAGATCGGTCCCGCTCCCGAACACGAGCCCGCTGGGGTTGGTCGCATCCGGCTGGCTGACCTCCAGGATGGTTTTTCCGCGAGGGTCGAAGACCATCACCGTCCCCAGGCGGTTGTTGACTTCGAGGGGCACGATCAATCGCCGAAGGGCGGCCGCGTCGCCAGCCCGAACCGCCTGGTCGACGCCCTCGGTGTTGACGATCAGTCGAATGGCCGCCACCTGGCGCCCCTGAAGCTTGACCGCGGCGTCCAGCGCGGCGTCCTCCGAATGGACGAGCTGGTCCGCGATCCTGTTCTCGAGGGAGGTCGCGACCAGGCTGGTCGTCAGGTAGCTGCCGATCACGCCCAGGATCAGCATCAGCAGCAGGAAGGGCAGGATGATCTGGGTGCGGATTTTCAGCGTCGGCATCGTCAAACGGGGGCGACCGCGCGGCCTAGCCAACACAGTTCCAACTCTGGGCGGGGACAGAGTAGGCGGGGCTCAGGAAGACGAGCTGATCGGAACCGCTGTGCGCCGGCGTGAAGGCGTCGCTCGCGACGGGATGCACGCTCTGGTCGCCGGCGGCGACCCGGACGGTCCCCGAGGCACCGATGGTCCGGTTGCCCTGGCTATCGACGCGCACCCAGTGGTAGGTAACTGAGCCGCCGACGCCGTTGGTGGTGAAGGTGCCCGTCGCCGTGACCGTCGCCAACGAACACCGGCCGCTGTTGCTGGGATTCTTTGCTACCTCAGTCACCGATTCAGTAGCCGACGTGATGGCGAAGGTACCCGACGGTGTTGGGGTGGGCGTGGGCGTGGGTGTGGGCGTAGGCGCCGGCGAGGGTGTGGGCGTAGGCGCCGACGTGGGCGTGGGGCTAAGGGCTGGGGTGGGCGCGGGCGCCGCGGTTGGATTGGGCGTGGTCACCGGCCGTGCGGTCGGCGTCAGATTCAGCGCAACCGTGGGTGGCTGCGCGGCGTTAGCCAGCGCCGGAGCGACCGCGAGGCCGCCCGCAGTCGCGCCATCCAGCCCTTGGTCCTGGAGCACGGCGGCAACCACGCTGTTCTTGAGCGGTTTGGTCTGCAGTCCGCTGTCGACCCGCAGGTCGGCGGCAAGATCGGGGACCTCGACCCAGGCCAGGCCGTCCCGCGGCCGAAGCGCGACCAGCGCCACCAACGCGAACAGCAGGGCGACGCCAAAGGCGACGCCAAAGAAGGCCGCAAGCGTGCGCCAGCCAGTCGACGGGGCACCCATCGGAAATCGATGCTAAGCAGGGCGGATTACGGCAACCGTTTCCCCGTGGACCGGGAGCGTCAGCGTGACAAAGCGGTAACGATCGTGCCGGCCTTAGTTCTTGGCCAGGTTGCCTTCTCGGGCCACGGTGTGCACGTCCTTGACCGTCTCCAGCCGCTCCATCAGCCGGCTCAGCTGGGTCAGACTGCTGATCTCGACCGTGGTTGAAATCACGGCGGTCTTGTCGTCGTAGACCTGGACTTCGGCACCCGTGAGATTGATCTTGCTCTCGGCAATGACGGTGGCGATGTCCCGCAGCAAGCCGGTGCGGTCCCAGGCCTCGATCTTGATGCCGACCGGATAGAGCTGCCGGCCACCCGTGTCCCAGTCGACCTCCACCACCCGGTCCTGGTTGCTGACGTTGACGACGTTCTTACAGGTGCTCCGATGCACGGTGATGCCCTTGCCGCGGGTGATGTACCCGCTGATGGGATCACCCGGCACCGGCTTGCAGCACTGCGCGATCTGCGTGAGCACGCCGCGTTCGCCCTTGACCCGGATCTCACCGGTGGGCTTGAACTGGGGAACGAGCGGGATCAGCGGGAATTCGCCATTGGTGTCGACCTCGGGCTGCCCCGCCACCATGTATTTGAGCAACACCGAGTGGGGGCTGACGTCGCCATAGCCGATGGCCGCGTAGAAGTCGTTGAGGTCCGTGAAGCGGAACTCCTTGGCGAGCTCGAGCACCCGCTCTTCCCCGATCGAGGCCAGCGCGCGCTGTTGCATGCGACGGAACTCCTTGTCGAGCAGTTCCTTCCCCTTGGTCACGTTCTCCTCGCGCCGCTCTTTCTTGAACCAGACCCGGATCTTCTGGGCGGCGCCCGCCGTCTTGACGAAGCTCAGCCAGTCGCGGCTGGGTCCGTGCGGACCCTTCGAGGTCAGCACTTCCACGATGTCGCCGTTCTGCAGCGGGTAATCCAGCGGCACCATTCGCCCGTTCGCCTTGGCGCCAATGCAGCGATGCCCGACCTCGGTGTGGATCCGGTAGGCAAAGTCGACGGCGGTGGCGCCACTGGGGAGGGCTAGCACGTCGCCTTTGGGGGTGAAGACGAAGACTTCATCACGGAAGACGTCGATCTTGACGGCGTCGACGAACTTCTCGGCATCGAGCACCTCTTTCTGCCAGTCCATCAGCTGGCGCAGCCAGGCGAAGCGCTGGTCCATCTTGCGGTCTTCCTTGCCGCCTTCTTTGTACGTCCAGTGCGCCGCCACCCCCCATTCGGCGATGCGGTGCATCTCCTGGGTGCGGATCTGGATTTCCATGGGCTCGCCGCTATGGCTGACCACGGTGGTATGCAGCGACTGGTAGCCGTTGGACTTCGGCATCGCGATGTAATCCTTGAAGCGGCCGGGGATCGGCTTCCAGAGCGAGTGGATCACGCCCAGCGCCCCGTAGCAGTCCTTGATCGAGTCGGTCAACACCCGGATCGCGGAAAGGTCATAGATCTCGTCGAAGTCTTTGCCCATGGCGAGCTTGGCGGCGATGCTGTACACGTGCTTTGGCCGGCCGGTGGTATCGGCCTTGATCCCGACCGCCGTCAGCTCGCGTTCCAGGATCTCCTTGACGTCGCTGACGAAGGTCTCCCGCTCTTTGCGCTTGCGCGCGATCTTCTTGACGATCTCCTGGTACTCGTCCGGATGCAGCTGCGCAAAGGACAGGTCCTCGAGCTCCCACTTGATGTTCCAGATCCCCAACCGGTGCGCCAGCGGGGCGTAGATGTCGAGCGTTTCCTGTGCCATCGCGCGGCGCCGGACCTCGGGCAGAAAATTGACGGTCCGCATGTTGTGAAGGCGATCGGCGAGCTTCATCAGCACGACGCGAACGTCCTCTGCCATGGCGACGAGCATCTTGCGGACGTTTTCAGCCTGGGCTTGCTCCTGGCTGCGAAAGGAGATCTTCTCCAGCTTGGTGACGCCCGCGACCAGCTTGCCGACGTCGTGGCCGAAGCTCTGTTCCAGGTCCGCGATGGTCAGGTGCGTGTCCTCGACGGTGTCGTGCAGGATGGCGGCCGCCAGCGTGTCGCGGTCGAGCTGGAGATCGGCCAGGATGACGGCCACGCTCAGCGGGTGCTCGATGAATTTCTCACCGGACAGGCGGTTCTGGTCATGGTGGGCGCTGGCCGCGGCGTCGTAGGCGCGGGATAGCACCTCGACATCGTTCGGCGGCAGGTAGTTGACCCTGCTCAGAAGATCGGCAAACTGCATAACCAGGTTCCTCGCTCGTTGATGGCGAAATTATCCCCGAACTCCCGAAAGCCCAATCAGGGCAGGTCTAGTACGCCTTTCCCCAGGCGACCTCGACCGTGGCCGGCCGGCCGCAGATGGCACAGGGCTGTGCCGCCCCACCGGAGGGTCCCAGGATGACCCGCGTGGTCGCCCCCATCGTCCGCTCCTTAACGATGCGCTCGTCCTCCTCTCGGCCACACCAGCGGGTCACGCCAAACCCGATCGACGTATCGAAGAATTTCACGAGGGCCTCCAGCGAATCTACCCTGACGGTATGGGCCTCCCGGAAGGCGCGAGCGCGGTCAAAGAGCGCCGCCTGAATCTCCTCGAGCATCGCCGGGATGGCCACCCCCAGGTCCCCCAGCGGAACCTGCTGCTTGGCCCGGTTCAGACGCCGGACGACGGTGACCTCGCCCTTGGCCAGGTCGCGGGGACCGATCTCGATCCGCACCGGGACGCCCTTCAGCTCCCACTCGTTGTACTTGAAGCCGGGCCGCTCATCGCGCCAGTCGACTTTGACCCGGATGTCCTCGAGGTCGGTCAACACCTGCCGGAGCGCGGTCACGATCTGGCTGCGTTCGGTATCGCTGCGGAAGATTGGGATGATGATCACCTGCACCGGCGCAATCCGAGGCGGAAGCTGCAGACCCGAATCATCGCCGTGGGCCATCACCACCGCCCCCACCATCCGGGTCGAGACGCCCCAACTCGTCGAGTAGGGGTACTGGCGCTCATTGGTGCGTCCGGTGAAGGTGAGGTCGTAGGCGCGCGTGAAGTTGTCGCCGAAGTAGTGCGAGGTGCCCATCTGCAGCGCCTTCCCGTCCACCATCATGCCTTCGATCGACATGGAATACTGGGCGCCGGCAAATTTCTCGGTGTCGGACTTGCGGCCGGCGAGCACGGGGACGGCGCACCATTCTTCCGCGATCCGCCGGTACTGCTCGAGCATGCGGACCACTTCCTCCTCCGCTTCGGCCGCCGTTTCGTGAAAGGTGTGCCCTTCCTGCCAGAGGAATTCCAGCGTTCGCAGAAAGAGGCGCGTGCGGAGCTCCCAGCGGAACACGTTGTTCCACTGATTGGTGAGAACCGGCAGGTCGCGGTAGGACTGGATGTAATCGCGCAGCACACTGGCGATCATCGTTTCGGAGGTCGGCCGTAGGACGAGCGGTTCCTCGAGCTCTTTGCCGCCGCCGCGCGTCACCATCGCGAACTCCGGCTGAAAGCCCTCGACGTGCTCGGCTTCCTTCATCAAGAAGCTCAGTGGGATCAGCGCGGGAAAGTACCAGTTCTCGTGACCGGTTTCTTTGATCAGTCCGTCCAGTGGGTCGCGGATGTTTTCCCAGAGTGAGTAGCCGTACGGCCGGATGACCATGCAGCCGCGCACCGGCGAATAGTCGGCGAGCTGCGCTTTGCGGACGACGTCGTTGTACCAGCCCGGAAAATCCACTGACTGTTTGCGAATGTCCTTGACGAAGCCCGTTGGTGGCTTATCGTCAGGCGGTTCGTCGTCAGGCATTAGCCGTTGAGTATAGGTTCAGCCGTGACGTGCTCGGTCAGGATGCGAGCTTTTCGGCGTCTTCTCGTGCGATGATGTCGAGCTCTCGCAGGAGAGCAGGGACCAATTCTTTTTCGGGAAAGGTGCCGACGATCTTGCCGTGCTTGAACAGGATGCCTTTGTTCTTGCCGCCGGCGATGCCGATGTCGGCGTGCTGGCCTTCGCCGGGCCCGTTGACGACGCAGCCCATCACCGAGACGTTGATCGGCCGCTTGATCTTCTTCAACGCCTTCTCGACCTCGGCCACCATGGGCAGCATGTCGATCTCGAGGCGACCGCACATCGGGCAGGCGATCAGGTTTGGCCCTGTCAGCTTTTCGGCGAGCGCGTTGACGATGCCATAGCCCACCTCGACCTCTTCGACCGAGTCGCCGGCGAGCGAGACGCGGATGGTGTCACCGATGCCTTCCTCGAGCAATACGCCGATGCCGACCGCGCTCTTGACGGCGCCGGTGCGAGGCGGACCGGCTTCCGTGACGCCGAGGTGCAGCGGATAGGAGATCTTGTCGGCGATCGCCCGGTTGGCGGCGATCATGGTGGGCGGATCCGAGGCCTTCATCGAGACCTTGATCAAGTTGAAATCGAGCGATTCCAGGATGTGGATATGGCCGAGCGCGGCGCTGACCATTGCCGCCACCACCTCTTCGGTGGGCGGCCGGACGCCCGCGCCCTCTTTGGCACGGCCAGGCAGCGAGCCGGCGTTGACGCCGATGCGGATCGGGATCTCGCGCTCCTTCGCCCGCCGCGTGATCTCCTTGACTTTCTCGGGGTCCTTGATGTTGCCGGGATTCAGCCGGAGCCCGTCGACCCCCGCCTCCAGCGCCAGCAGGGCCAGCGGCGCATCGTAATGAATGTCCGCGATGATCGGCAACGGCGAACCTTTCTTGATCTCGATCATCGCCTGGGCGGCTTCTCTCGTCGGAACCGCGACGCGAACGATGCGGCAGTTCGCGTCTTTGAGGCGGGCGATCTCGTTGAGCGTCGCTTTGACGTCCCGCGTATCCGCCTTGGTCATGGACTGGACCACGATCTCGGCAGCGCCTCCGATCACCACGTCACCGACACGGACCGGAACCGACTTACGGCGCGCTCTCATGGCCTCATCTCAGCACATCGTTA
>WNEY01003222.1_pt1 | contig 12197 bp, 11 predicted proteins | sample 5400531 | NCBI WGS metagenome assembly WNEY01 (sample SAMN13153338, study PRJNA577476) | soil metagenome | isolation source: 200 cm saprolite under Douglas fir tree site 1 | place: USA:California | collected 2015-04-18
CAGCCGTGATCACCAGGGGCGGATTGAGGCGTACACGGGGAAAGTAGCCCATCATCAACAGTCCGCGCTTTAACGCTTCCTGGAAGATGCGTTCCGTGACCCGGGACGACAACTCTTCCTTGGTCTCGCGGTCTTTCACAAGATCTAGACCGATCAGCAGGCCCTTGCCGCGCACATCGCCGACAAACTCGTACTTCTCTTGCAAGCCGCGTAGACCGTCAAGCATCAAGGCGCCAACTGTGGCCGTATGCTCCACCAGCTTGTCCCGCACGATCGTCTGGATCGTCGCCAAAGCGGCCGTTGCTGCCAGGGGGTTGCCGCCATAGCTCGACGACGAGGAACTCGGCTTGGAAAACGGTGTCGCTGACGTAATCTCCGGCGTCGAGACCAGACCGCTCACGGGAAAGCCCCCTCCCATGCCCTTGCCAATCGTCATGATGTCTGGAACCACCCCCGTGTGTTCATTGGCAAACATCTTCCCAGTGCGGCCAAAACCCGTGATGATTTCATCCACGATGAGGAGCGCCCCCACCTCCTGGGCAATGTCTTTGACGCCAGGGAGAAACTCGGGTGGTGGGACGACATTCCCCGCCGTCCCCTGGATAGGCTCGACGATAATCGCGGCAATGCTGCCGGCGGTGGATTTTTTGATGCTCTGGCGCATAAAGTCCAGACAGAACATGCCGCAATCAGGATAGCGCCTGTTGAAGGGACAGCGATAACAGTCGGCATACGGTACCAGATGTGTCCCCCCGGGCAAGGGGCCCCAGCCCTGCTTCGATTCATCGCCAATCAAGCCCATGACGCGTCCGGTCTTGCCATGGAAGCCGCCCCAGAAACCCACCACCTCGAATTTCTTGGTGTACGATTTCGCCAGGCGGATGGCCGCCTCAACCGCCTCCGCCCCACCACTGTAGAGCTGCGTCTTAGTGAGTTCGCCGGGAGTGAGGGAGGCAATCAGTTCGAGTAGCTGTGCGCGGTTTTCCGTTGTAAAACTGCCGACGATGACTTTGCGGATCTGGGCTTCCAGCGCCGCCACCAGTTCTGGATGCGCATGCCCGAGGCTAGCGACGGTGACACCGGCATAGAAATCGATATAGCGGTTGCCGTCAATGTCCGTCAGTGTCGCGCCTTCGCCGTGGGACATAGTCATGCGCGCGAGTTGGGCAATACGTTGGATGCCAGGAGAGAGGAACTCCTGCTCAGCAGTAAAGAGGGCAACAGACTGTGGGCCAGGCACAGTGGATACACTAGCAACTGTGTTCTTCTGTTGGGTCATACCCCTTCCTTTGGAGGTCATACGCTACACGGTTATGGCGCCGTCTGCAATCATAGGCAGAAGGAGAGTAAGTTACAACGAGAGGGTACATAAGAAGCTGTACGCGCCTGTACAGCCGAGGCGAGCGTGCTACCACCATGGCTACGATACGCAGCGAGCGAGCACCGTCGCCACAATCGGCGTATTATACACCATATCCTCACCTAACCTTCAGAAAAAATTTACACATTGCGCCGGCCCTGTGTTACCATTGCTGCGCTCGTAGTCCTGTAGGAGGAGACGTACTAACAAGCTACAGAGGAGGCCAATGTGCCTGGAGCCCAGTTTATCCTGCAAGGCGCAAAGCGTATCTTTGACACCAAAGCGTTGTATGCCCAACTCGTGATCACCGATGATTGTAACCTCTCCTGTAGCTACTGCAATGAATATATCCCCGGTGCACCGCCTGTTCCCCTCACTACCCTCCAGCGGCGCGTCGACCAGCTCGATGCTCTGGGTGTGCTAGTGTATGACCTCCTGGGGGGAGAGCCGCTGTTACATCCGGACCTGGCCGCTTTGATTCGCTACATGAAAACCAGAGGGCAGCACCGCAACATTGTCGTGCTCATCACCAATGGGTTTTTGCTGACGCCGAAGAAAGTGGCGGCGCTCAACGACGCCGGGCTGGACATGATGCAGATCAGTGTCGATTCCATTGTGCCTACAGCGTCTTCGCACAAGGCCCTGAAAACGGTCCTCCCGAAGTTGCATATGCTGGCGCGTGAGGCGCGCTTCAGTGTGAAGGTGCAATCGGTGCTGACAGAGCAAACGTATCGGCAATATGACGCATTCCGCCAACTCCTCGCCGCTCTCCCATTCGATTTTAGTTTCTCGCTGTTGCACCAGCCGGGTGGGCACGTCGCCATTCAAGGTCACCAGTACGTGCGCCTGTTGGCTGAGCATGACCTCTTTGCCGGGATGCGCTTTTACCGCCAACATGCGGAGGAGATGCTGCGTGGGGATGATTCGCGCCCCTGGAAATGCCTGGGTGGCAGCAAATTTCTCTATGTCAATGCGGCGGGGGAAGTGCAGTTTTGCAGTCAGAACCACGAATTTCATAAGCCCCTCCTGGAGATGACCCTGGCTGATCTACGTGCCAACAATCGCCATAAAGCCTGTGAGCCTGGTTGTGCGCTGGGCTGTGCCCGGTTAGTCTCGCACGCCCTGGGTGAACCCCTCAAAACCCTGCAAACCAGCCTGACATTGGTTTCGCGTATACGCCTGCCAGCCAAACCTGTCACGGCTCTGCCCACGTCCGCCACCCCAGTCAAGGCGCCGAGTTGCTAAGCCGCGAGGACAAGGAACGGATATGGACGTGCAGAGCATTAATACCGTGCTCTTTGACTTCGGCGGCACGCTAGATGCCCCCGGTGTGCATTGGCTGACGCGCTTTCACAGGCTCTACCCCCAGGTTGGCCTTACGGTAGCGCCAGAGCGTATCACAGAGGCGTTTTATTGGGCTGATGCGCAACTGATGGCGCATCCGGAGATCACCACCTTGCAGTTTCTCCCGCTCATGCTCGAACATGCGGCCTTGCAACTGCGCTACCTGGATCTCCCTGCGCACCCGTACCAGCAGCAGTTGGCAGCCGGCTTTTGTGACGCAGCGAGGCGCTCGCTCCAGGTCAGTGTCGGCGTCCTGACGGCCCTGCGCCAGCGGTTTACGCTTGGTGTGATCTCGAATTTCTATGGGAACGTGACGACTCTCTGCCAGGAATGTGGCCTGGCGGCTCTGTGTGATGTCATTATTGACTCGGCGCAAGTGGGTGTCAGTAAGCCCGAGCAGCGTATCTTCACCCTGGCGCTGGAACAGCTTGGCCGTACGCCACAGACGGCAGCGTATGTGGGCGACTCCTTCGAGCGCGACGTGCTCGGGGCCAGAGCGGCTGGACTGCACACCATCTGGCTGCGCGGCCTGGAGCCACGCGTCTGTCCTGATCCGTCCATGGTCGATGCCACCATCACGACGCTGGAAGAGCTGCCAGCCGTCCTGGCTATGACCGCCAGACCACGAGGACAACGCGTATCATGAAAGTGGGTATTCTCGCCGCTGGCGAAGGTTCCCGTCTGCGTGCCGGTGGTTTCCACATGCCTAAACCGCTGCTGCCTATTGCTGGTGTGCCACTCATTGGGCGCTTACTCGGGGCTTTGCAGCCGCTCATGCCAGAAGCGATTGTCTGTATCATTAACAACCAGGGGACCAGCGTGGCGGACTATGTGCAGCAGCACTACCCTACTCTGCCGATCCAGTTTGTGCAGCAGGACACGGCCAGTTCGTACGAAAGTTTTACGGTGCTGTGCGCGCATCTGCGCGGCTCTCCTTTCCTGGTCACAACGGTTGACTCGGTTTTTTCCCCTGATGTCCTGCCGCAGTTTGTCGCAGCAGCCAGCCAACTGCCTGGCATTGACATGCTGCTCGCCCTCACCGCATTTATTGATGACGAAAAGCCGCTGCACGTCCGTCTGGATGCGCACCAGCGTATTGTCCAGCTTGGCGACGCTGCCCGTGGCAGTGCCTATGTCACCTCGGGCCTCTACTACTGCGCTCCAAGTGTGAGTGCCGCCTGCGCCAGTCTAGCCCCGGGGCGGGTAAGCGCCTTACGAGAGTTCTTAGGCTGGCTGCAGCAGCAGGGCTACTGGTTGCAGGGGTATCTAGCGCCGAAGACAATTGACGTCGACCGCCCACAAGACATTGCTGTGGCTGAACAGTATGTGCGTGAGATGGAGTGCGTGTGAGTTGGCCAGGCTTGGTTCCCTCTCCCGCAGGGAGAGGGTTTTATCACAGGGTGAGGGGCTTCCTCAGGAACGATACATATGACAGCACAACTCTTCGGCATTTATCGCGAAAAACGCTTCTCGCCCGGCATACATGCCGCTGGTGACGCAGAGATTTTAGCGTTGACGCAAGCGGCCCTCGAACGCGCTGGCTATCAGACGACGCTCATCGCCCCAGAGCGCTTATCCGCTCTGTGTCCCTCCGCCCCGGTGGTCTTCAGCATGTGTCAGAGTCTTGAAGCCCTTGCAGTGCTTCAGGAGTGGGAAAAACAGGGTGTCCTGGTGCTCAACTCTCCCGCGGCTGTGCGTGCCTGCTATCGCCTGGCGCTGGTGACAGCCCTCAGTCAGACCACCCTACCGTTCCCGCGCAGTGTGATCATCCCACTGGATGAGACAGCGTCGCCTGGGACACGCTGCCCTGCGCTGCCCGAGAGCACTGCAGGGTGGTGGGTCAAACGTGGCGATGTGCATGCCATGCAGTCAGATGATGTGCGGTTCGTACGCCACACTGCAGATCTGCCAGCGCAGTTGGCACGTCTGCGCCAGCGTGGCATTGGCCATGCCGTTGTGCAGGAGCACATTGTCGGCCAGGAGTGGAAATTCTACGCAGTACGTAATCATGGCGTGCTCCACGCCTTCGCACCGCATGACCCACACTGCCCGCCCATTGATGATGTGCGCCTCAACACGCTGGCTCAGCAAGCGAGCGAGGTCCTGAGCCTGGACATCTATGGTGGGGATTGTCTGGTGACCTCCGACGGAACGCTTTACCTCATTGACATCAATGACTGGCCGAGCTTTCGTGGCTGCCGCCCTGTCGCCGCCACGCATATTGCGCAGCATATCCTGACCCAGGCACAGCAACGCGGTCTGCTCTAAATCTGAGCGTGCCCTTCCCTCTGAATCAGAACAGATATTTACCCTTTTGTCGAGCGTAGCGAGGACGTGTTCGCCGCGGCGATTCCGGTGCTCGCTGAACGGCTGGCGATCACAGTGACCGCCTGAGGAGGGCGTTATGCTCCCCCTCTATGGCGCGGACGGCCTCCAGCAGGCGTTGGGGAGCCTGCAGGGCTTCGGTATCGATCGTGAGGGCAGAGGCCTGTTCTTCAGCCGTGAGGGGTTCGAGCGCCGCGAACTGTCCGTGCAGGACGGCGAGGTCCGCCTCCGAGGCATCATCGGCTTGAGCGCTGCGCTGGGCCACACGGCGCCGCAGTGTCTCTTCAGGGGCACGAAACTCGAGAATCGTGCATGGCACGTTGAGCTGGGCCGCGAGGTGACGAAACGCGTCGCGTTGCGCACGCTGCAAGAAGGTGGCATCGACTACGACAGTAAAACCAGCCTCAATGACTCGCGCAGCTTGCTGCGCCAGATGCGCATACGTGCGCTGGGTCACGTCAGGGGTATACAAATTGAGAGCACTGCGGTCAGTAGACCGCTCCAATGGGGACAAACCGAAGAGACGTTTGCGCTCCACGTCGGAGCGCAGGCGTATGGCGCCAGTAGCATCGACCAACTGCTGGGTGGCAAAGGTTTTCCCACTGCCGGAGAGCCCATGTGTGATCAACAGCCGTGGACGTGACGGGCGCGTATACTGTTCCGCCAGATCAAAATAGCTCCCAAACGCCTCCCGCACCTGCGCCGCTTCCTCTGGAGATAGATGGCTTTGTCCCAGGCGGATCCCGGCTACTTTGGCGCGCACCGTTGCCCGGTACGTCAGATAGAACGTCAGGAGTCCCAGCAAGCCGTAGTCACCTGTCGCCTCCAGATAGCCGTTGAGGAACCGGTGCGCCAGGTCAGGCCGCCCACGATCTTCCAGATCCATGGTGAGGAATGCCACGTCGCTGGCGACATCAATCCAGCGCAAGTCCTCATTAAACTCAATACAGTCGAAGATGACCACCTCGTCGTCACGCAGGATCATGTTCCCTAGATGCAGATCCCCGTGGCATTCACGCACGAACCCGTCCCGCTTGCGGGCCACGAACGTGGGACGACGCGCGGCAAACGTGCGCTGGCACCAGGCCTCGAGCGCCCTGGCGTGGGCGTGCCGGACCGGGTCATCGACGGCATCAAACAGGTGCTGAAAATTCTCCCGTACCGGTTGATAGATCGCCTCCGGTGTCCCAAAGCGGCTCAGGGGGTCTGCCGTCGCAATGCGGGCATGAAAAGCGCTGACCTCGTGGGCCAACCGGTCAATGTGCGCCCCCTGGAGCTGGCCTGCGTCGAGAAGATGACTCAGCAAGGTGTCCTGGGCGAACTGCACCATCTTCACTGCGTACTCCATGGGTGCGCCTAGGCCATGAAAACGCGGTCGCTCTGGCGTGCCATACAGTGCCACCACCTCGAGGTACAGTTGGGGTGCCAGGCGGCGATTGAGGCGGAGTTCTTCCTGGCAGAAGAAGTGTCGCTGCGCCAGCGTCGAGAAATCGGCAAAGCCCAAATTGAGGGGTTTTTTGATCTTGTACGCATACGGGCCGGTCAACACGACCCACGAGATGTGCGTCTGCAGGACCACTATCTCGGTGGTCGGATGCTCATATAAAGCCCGATCAGTGAGAGCCTGGATCAGTTGGTTGTGTGTGTCCATAGCGCTCCCCCCAGCGATGCAAGCGCTCGTTTCCATTGCAGGGCACCACTCTGATTAAGATCATGGCCGATTCCTCCCTGCCGCACAATATGACAGCTTGTCCAGCAGAAGGACAGTATGTGCGCTCGTCGAGTATGCTACCGCACCTGGAGGGCGCGCAACGTGTTGCACTGTCAAGGCCTCACGTTCTAGCAAGCAGCTGGCATGGTTGTTGCTGCTCTCATACCAAAGAGAAACAGCCTTGCGTCAGCAGTGTCAGGTAGTACCTGTGACGTCGGCATCAGGAGGAGATATGGCTATGGACCCTCGCACCCTCGAGACGTATCGTCAGCGGTTGCTGGCACTCCGGCAGCATCTGGTACAACGCATTTTTGGCATGGAAGAATCCATGCTCGCCATGGACATTGATCGGGATATCGAACGCACGGATCGTGTCCAGGAGGAAGCGGTAAAGGTAGCGCTTACTGCCCTCGACGAGCAGGGTCGGCGCGAGATGGAGGCAATTCAGGCAGCGCTGGCCCGTATCGACGCTCGTACCTATGGTATCTGCAAAACCTGTGGCGAGACGATCAGCGCAGCGCGCCTGACGGCCATGCCCACGGCACGTCGCTGTGTGGCGTGTCAGGAACGGCTAGAACACAGCAGGGCACAGGCGTAGAAGAGCGTGTGGCCTCAGTTGGTAGCGCCGGCACATTGGCTGTATAGCCAACGCGGCAGGGGAGGTCAGTGCGTCACGCTGGCTGTCTAGGCGCAGTCTATCCCCCCAGAGTAGGTTTTGGTCAACACCACGAAGGTCTGCGCGTGACAGAAGCGTAGGAGAGAGTGTACCCGCTGGATCTGCAGCCCGCTGGCCTGCGCCAGCTCCCGCAAGTGCGGTAAGGTCATCATGGCCAGGCGGCCGCGGGAACCGCGCCAATGGCGTGCCAGGGCATGGAGCAGTGTGGACCGATAGAAGCTGATGATGACAAAGTGTCGCGATACCCGGGCGAGTTCGCAGAGGATCCGCTGTCGTTCGGCGTCGCTGTAACGGTGATGCAGCAGGCGGATACACAGCACACCATCAAATACGCTGTCGGTAAAGGGCAACGCCAGGACGTCAGCACACAGCCAGCGCTCCCGGCCATGCCGCGCGTGGTTGGCAGCCGCCAGGTGAGCCATCTCATAGCTGACATCAGCCCCAATGGCTGTGATCCCAAGGCGAGCATACAGAGGCGCAAACCGGCTATAGCCACAAGGAACATCCAGCACAGTGCCTTTGGCCAACTGACACTGCGTCAGCAGTTGAGCCAGAAGATGCTGTTCACGCCAGTTGACCCACGCCTGATCCAGCGACCGATACCGTTGCTGCTGATAGTCCTGAGGGGCGTTCCCTACGCAGCTGGTGACGTCTTCCATCTGTCATGCTCCTGACGATTGATTGCTATGACAAAACCAAACAGAGCAGCCTCTCAAGTATGGGATATATTCGTGGCAGAGCCGGTCATCCGCTCTAGACGCCTGGCATTGTACACGCCTGTACGGGATAGGACCAGCCGGCTGCGAAGCCACTGGCGGGGCACGGCGACTCTCCCTGAGAGCTTGCCTGATGTCGGTAGCACTGCCGCAAGGTACCGGAAACTCAAGTCCTGTGGAGGCACGCATAGGCAAGGTGGCATAGGAAATTCACGTTGACGGGCCTAGAGATCACCTCTACAATTTCTCCACATTGAAAGCCTAAGCCTCTGGAAAATGAAGGATTGTTGAGACGTGAAACCAGATACTGTCGCCGCCCAGGGAGTACGGTTGCAAAAAGTCATTGCGCAGGCTGGGGTGACGTCCCGGCGTAAGGCTGAGGCCCTGATTGTACAGGGGCGGGTGATCGTCAACGGCAAAAAAATCACGACGCTGGGGAGCACGGTCGATCCCACGATAGATATCGTCGTCGTTGATGGTAAGCCACTCCGTCTGCACGCCCCTCTGCGCTATGTTCTGCTCCACAAGCCGCGTGGCTATGTCACCACGTGCCAGGACGAGCAACACCGTCGCACGGTCTTCGACCTGTTCAAACGGCAGCAGGTACGGCTCTTTCCAGTCGGACGTCTGGATGTGAACTCCGAAGGGGTGTTACTCTTGACGAACGACGGACGCCTGGCGCACCGCTTACTCCACCCGCGTTACGGCATACCCCGGAGCTATCTGGTGCGTGTTGAAGGGATAGTATCGGAGGACGATCTCGAGCATTTGCGGAGTGGGGTCGTGCTCGATGACGGGAAGACATTGCCAGCCCAAGTGCAGGTGGCACGGCGGGCGGAGCAGAGCTGTTGGCTGCGCCTGACACTGCGCGAGGGACGCCCACGGCAGATCCATCGTATGCTGCAGCGCTGCGGAGGGTATAGTGTCAAACGGCTGCAGCGGGTGGCCATGGGACCGTTGACCCTGGCTGGTTTACCTCCTGGGGCTGCACGCGTGTTGGAAACGTTTGAAGTGGCGCGGCTGTATCATGTCTGTCATCTGGAGATGCTGGCTTCATGAGGCGCGCCAGTGGGTGGTGGCAAGCGGGACGGCGATGCTCTCAGTTGCTCTGGCGCTGGCGCGGGCACATCGCCGTGTTTGGGCTTCTGGTCATTGCTAGCAGTGCAGCAGCGCAGTTGTGGTTAACTGAAGTGCGCGTGACCGAAACGCTTGCGCATGGGCAGGTGGACTGGACGGACGGGCTGGTGCTCAGTCGCGACAGTGCCACAAGTGCAGCGCGTCGGGGTGCGGGGGTAGCCGCCGTGCAGGCGGCTACCCAGGCGGCGCGTCAGGGCCTGCTGCGCATATTTGACCAGGTGCGCTTCGATGCGACACAGATGCTCGGGCAAGCTGTTCGTCAGGCGGAAGCGCCACGGCAAGAGCTGGAAGCGTTGGTCGCGCACGCTACCGTAGTTGAGACCCGATATTTCCCGGGAGGTGCGATCGAAACCGCCGTCCAGTTGCCGTTTGCAGGACAGCTCACTGCCCTCTTCCTCCCCGCTGTCTCCTCTGTCACGCCTGACAGTGAACCCAGGACCGAAGCAGTGCATACTGGTGTGGTGATTGACGCACGCGGTCTGGCCATTCAACCAGCCCTGTTTCCTAGAATTGTGGACGAGCGTGGTCAAACCCTCTACGCTCCGGAGAGCGTCGATAGAGAAGCGGCAGTGCAGCAGGGTTATGTCGCCTATGCCAAAGCCTTTGATCAAGCCCCAGCGCAGGTGCGGGTCGGTGAGCACCCCCTCGTCTTACGCGCACTCCGTGTGGCGGGGGAGACCCGCGTCGATCTGGTCCTCAGCGATGCGGAGGCTACCCGCATTCGCGACTATGCGGCGACACGGCGGCTGGTACGACAGTGTCGTGTCTTAATCGTCATGTGAGGCACGACTGCACCCCCTGCGCGTCGTCCTGGAGAATGTGTGGTATGCGACAGAAGTGGCTAGGTCTTGGCCTCACGTTCGGGCTTCTCGCCTGCAATTATGGCTACGGTGTGGCAGGCCTGACAGAGCAGTACATCGCGGAAGGCGTAGGAGCCATGGTCCAGTATGACCAGGCTGCGGCGCGCCTACGTGCCTTGCAAGGGGCGTTTCGTGAAGCGCTGGAGCAGGCCGTGGCTGATATGGTCGATACCAGTGTGTTGGTCAGTAGTCATTGGCAAGCCCTACGCGCACGCATCTATGCGAAGCCGCTGCAATATATCGTGAGCTATCGCGTACTCTGGGAATACCCTGATCCGCCACAAAAAGTCTACCGGGTCGGGGTCGAAGCGGAAATTCCCGTGAGTGAGCTGAGTCACGCCCTGGACACCATTGGCTTGACTCGGCGGCGGGAGGACGCGCTGCGCGTCGTGATTTTTATGGCCGAGCGCTATCCAGGGCAGACCTCACAGACCTTTGCGGCCAGCCGCGGGGTGGTCGCTGATGTGCTGCGCAAGGAACTCCTGGACCAAGGCGTGCATATTATCGCCATGGACCCAGGCCGCCTGTGGGACGGGCAGACAGCCTCTGCCCTGGCAGTGGGAAAGCAGCTCAATGCCAAACTTGTCCTCACCGGCTGGGCTGAGGTAGAGCCAGGGCGGCCAGAGGGGACGAATGGGACGTCGTGGTCCGTGCAGGCGAAAGTTGAAGTGAAGGCGTTTGCCACCGAGACGAGTGAGGAGATTGCCCAGGCCCAGGTCGAAGCCACGGTGCCACCGGCAGAGGGCACTCAGGGAGACGCGGCAGCGCTGGTGCAAGCCGCCACGGAAATCGCGGAACGTCTGATCCCTGCGTTGTCTGCTTATCGGTCAGGACGCTAGAAGTCCCTCATGGAAAGGGATACACAGCATGCAGAGTATGACGGGCTATGGTCGCAGCGAAGTGCGCCAGGCGCACCTTGCCCTGACGGTGGAGGCGCGCTCGGTGAATCATCGCTATCTCGATATTGCCTTGCGCTATCCTCGCATCTATGCGCCGTTGGAAGCGCGCATGAAGCAGCGCGTGAGTGCCCACTTCACGCGGGGGCACATTGACATCACGCTGGTGCAACAGGAGAGTGCTGACACGCGCCGCGCCCTGTTGCTCGATCATACGCTGGCACAGCAATACTATGACGCCTTACAACGCTTACAGGAGTCCCTGGGCCTGCCGGGCACCATCGACCTGGGTCTGATCGCGAGCCTACGCGATGTGTTTAAGGTGGAGGAGGCTACGGCAGACGTTGAGAACGACTGGGACATCATCGCCCAGGGACTCGATGCTGCTCTGCAAGCACTGCAACTTATGCGACGCCAAGAGGGCGAGGTGCTCAGTCGCGATTTCCACCTGCGGCTGCAGGCGATGGCGCAGCAGAGCCAGAGTATTCGTCAACGCGTACCGCAGGTAGTGGTCGAGTATCAACAGCGTTTAGAGCAGCGCGTGAAGGAGCTTTTTGCCCAGGTTGAACTCGACCCCAATCGCGTCGCCCAGGAAGCCATTTTGTTTGCTGAGCGCTCTGATATTACCGAGGAACTCACGCGTCTCGACGCGCATATGCAGGCGTGCGCGCCTCTCCTGGCGTCTGCGGAAGCGGTGGGGCGTAAAATCGAGTTTCTAGTGCAGGAAATGCACCGCGAAGTCAACACCATTGGCTCCAAAAGCAATGACACGGCGATCGCGCACAGTGTGGTGGAGCTGAAGAGTGAGATCGAGCGGATGCGCGAGCAGATCCAGAACATCGAGTAAAGCAGAGTGGATAGGAAAAAACTAAAGCATTTTTGCTAGGTACCTCGTGAGCGCGCTCCTGGGAAGTCTACCGATGTGGCTGGTTCGTGCTGTGGCCTCACATCCTATAGTCGGTAAGCGTGCGGGAGCATGTACCGATGCGCATTATCGCCAAGCGGACTCTCCGGGAGTTCTGGGAGCGACCAGGGCACCAGGAGGCCGAGCAGCCGCTCAAAGCGTGGTATGCAGAGGTGCGGCGCGCTGCGTGGCGTACCCCCGCGGATGTGAAGGCCAAGTATGGAAGTGCTAGTCTGCTCCCGAGTGGCCGTGTGGTGTTCAATATCGG
>WNEY01003223.1_pt1 | contig 12197 bp, 11 predicted proteins | sample 5400531 | NCBI WGS metagenome assembly WNEY01 (sample SAMN13153338, study PRJNA577476) | soil metagenome | isolation source: 200 cm saprolite under Douglas fir tree site 1 | place: USA:California | collected 2015-04-18
CGTCTCCAGGTAGCCCATGCCCTCCGAATGGTCCGCCGTGACGCCGGCCAGCACCGCTTTCGGACTTGCGACCTTGGGGACCAGCGCGTCAGTCATTGGCTCCACCCTGCTGCCACTTGCGCCAGCGCGCGCGGGGCTTGCCCCGTTCGCGCCAATGCAAAAGCGCAATGCCGCGTGACGTCAGTCATTGGCTCCGCCCTGCTGCCATTTTCTTCGTTGCAGCCCGAACCAGGAGATCAAGATCGCCGCCAGCAGGAAGGGAATCATGGCGGTGGCGATGGCCGAACCCTCGCCGAGATAACCGCCGCCGATCGCGCGCTGGTAACCGAGCGTGGCCATCAGATGCGTCGCATTGGCCGGCCCGCCCCGCGTCAACACCCAGATGAGCTGGAAGTCGGTGAAGGTGAACAGCACCGAGAACGTCATCACCACGGCGATGATCGGGGTGAGCAGCGGATAGGTGACGTGGCGGAACATCTGCCAACGGCTGGCGCCGTCGATGGTCGCCGCCTCGTAAAGCGAGGGCGGCACCGTCTGCAGTCCGGCGAGCAGCGTGATGGCGATGAATGGCACACCGCGCCAGATATTGGCGAAGATCACCGACCAGCGCGCGTTCCAGGTGTCGCCGAGAAAGTCGATATTGGTCGCGATCAGACCGATCTTCCTGAGCGACCAGGATACGATCGAGAACTGGCTGTCGAAAATCCACCAGAACGCGATGGCCGAAAGCACCGTCGGCACGATGAAGGGAATCAGCACGAGCGCCCGGATGATCGCCTTGAAGGGCATGTGCTGGTTGAGCAGAAGCGCAAGATAGAGGCCGACCGCAAATTTGAACACGCTGGCCACGCCGGTATAGAGCAGCGTATTGAACACCGACAGCCAGAAGACCGAATCGTCCCACAACCACTCGTAGTTCTCGAGACCGATGAAGTTTCCGCCGCGGCCGATGCGCGCGTCCGTGAACGAGAGCCAGATCCCCAGGCCAAGGGGATAGGCGAGAAACAGCAACAGGAACGCGGCCGCGGGCAGCATGAACCAGAGGCCGAGCCAGTCGCGATCAACCTTGAGTCGATCCCACGCGGTAATGGCGCGGATGGGGGTCCTCGCTTGCTGGAAGGCGACGGCCATCCGATCGCACCTCTCGAAAGGCTTGCGAGGCAGGCGGCGCCGGCGAGCGCCGCCTGCCTCGTATCGCTCAGCGATAGAGCCGCATCGCTTGCCGTTCGGCGATCTTGATCGCGCCTTTGGCATCCTCGCGGCCGGTGCAGACATTGGCGAACATGTCGACGAGGATGAAATCGGCGAGCGCCGCTGCCGCCTTCTCGCCGACGGAGCCGAGACCGCCTGCGGTCAGCGTGCGCTTGGCCGCCTCCCCGAAGATCGTGTTCTTTGGATCCGACGTCCAGACTGGGTTCTTGTCGTATGCATTGAGCGGATGGGTGAGATAGCCGACCGACGCCTCCAGCCACTTGTTGTATTGGTCCGCCTCCAACAGGTAGGCCATCAGCGCCTTGCAGGCCTGCGGATACTTGGTGTGGGTCATCGCCAGCATCGGGAAACAGACGTGGAATTCGGTCGGCTTGCCGACCGGTCCGACCGGCCACAGCGCGTGGTCCATGTCCTCGGCGACCTCCTTTTTGCTGGCGTCTTTTTTGGCGGCGGCGTAGATCGAGATACCGTTGTTGGTCCAGGAAATCTCGCCGGCGAGAAAGGCCTTGTTGTTGAAGGCGTCGTTCCACGAGGCGGTGCCCGCGATCATGTTGTCAAAAAGTTGCTTGGCGTAGTCGAGCGCCTTCTCGGTCTCCGGCGAGTTGAGGACGACCTTGTCCTTGGCGTCGACCACGTTGCCGCCATGCGCCCACAGGCACCAGTGCACCCAGCAATTGGCGTCGCCGGTGGCGTGGCCGAGCGCCATGCCGCCGGGCGTATTGTTCTTCTTCGTGGCCTTGGCGAACTCCAGGAACTCGCCGGTGGTGGCGGGGAACTTGGAGAAGCCTGCCTTCTTCAGCGCCGAGATGCGGTAGTTCAGCATGTTGCCGCCGAAGCAGACCGGGATGTCGATCCACTTGTTGCCGCTCTTGCCGTAGGTCTCGGCGGTGGGCACCCAGCCCCCGTACTTCTTGCCGAGATAGTTGGCGACGTCGGTCACGTCGACGCATTTCTGCGGGAACAGGAACGGCAGCGAGAACAGGCCCCAGAACAGATCCGGGCCGGCATTGGTGTTGGCCGCCACCGCGGCTTTCGGCGGAATGTCCTCGAACGACTCCCGATTGATGCTGACCTTGACGCCGGTCGCCTTGGTGAAGGCGTCGATGAGGGCGACGAAGGCGTCGTCCTCCGATTGCACGAAGTATTTCCAGCGCAGCAGCGAAAGCTGGGCACCTTTCTCGGGCTTCCACGGGGCGGCCTGGGCCCAGGCCTTTGCCCATTCGGCGAGCCCGGAACCGGCAAGAGCGCCGGTCGCGGCAACCGCGGTGCCGCCCTGCATGAGGGTGCGGCGGGTGAACGTGGTCATGGTCGCTTCCTCCCTGTTTTCATCCATTCAGTCGTTTTCCGGTCGGCTCGTCGAACAGATGCACGAGCCGCGGATCGGGCTTGAGCCGGATCTTGTCGCCCGGCTTGAATTTGAGGCGTTCGCGGAACACCGCGATGATGTCCTCGCCGCCGAGCTTGGCGACGACTTGAAGCTCGGAGCCGGTCGGCTCCACCACCTGGACTTCGGCCTCGGCGCCGTCGTCGGCGATGGTGAAATGCTCGGGGCGGATGCCATAGACCGCGGGCTTGCCGTCGGTACCCGCCGGCGCGGCGTCGAGGGGCAGCGTGATCCCGTTCGGCCCGGCGAACGAGGCCGCGCCATTGAGCCGGATCGTGCCGCGCAGGAAATTCATCGCCGGCGAGCCGATGAAGCCCGCGACGAACAGGTTGTCCGGCTGGTCATAGAGCTCGAGCGGCGCACCGATCTGCTCGACCAGCCCGTCGTGCATCACGACGATCCTGTCGGCCATGGTCATGGCCTCGACCTGATCATGGGTCACGTAGACCGTCGTGGTCGCGAGCCGCTGATGCAGCTCCTTGATCTCGATGCGCATGGCAACGCGGAGCTTGGCGTCGAGGTTCGACAACGGCTCATCGAACAGGAAGACCTGCGGGTCGCGCACGATGGCGCGCCCCATGGCGACACGCTGGCGCTGGCCACCCGAGAGCTGACGGGGAAAGCGGTCGAGGTAGGGGCCTAGTCCGAGAATATCGGCGGCGCGGTTGACGCGCGCCTCGATCTCGTGCTTCGGGGCGCCGCGCAGCCGCATCGAGAACCCCATATTGGCGGCCACGGTCATGTGCGGATAGAGCGCATAGTTCTGGAACACCATGGCGATGTCGCGCTCTTTCGGCGGCATGTTGTTGACCACCCGCTCGCCGATGCGGATCTCACCCGCGGTGATGTTCTCGAGGCCCGCGATCATGCGCAGCAGCGTCGACTTGCCGCAGCCCGACGGCCCGACCAGGACCACGAACTCGCCGTCGGCGATCGAGACGTCGACGCCGTGAATAACCTCGATCGCGCCAAAGGCCTTCCTGACGTCGCGAATGGCGACCGACGCCATGCTTTCCTCCCAGGCAGCCGTGACCGCGGCTGATTCCCTTTGAGTTACCTGTTCCACCCTTGTTCGGTCGGAGCGTTGCCGCTCTCTTGTCTTGCTCGACGGGCCAGCTCCCCGGCGCCCTCAAGATGCGCCTGATGGCTCAGAGTAGCCAATGCCGGCGCGGCTTACCAGTTCGCGTGAGCCACGGGTTCCGGCCCGCTCACGTCGGCGCCCGCTCGACGCCGCCGTCGAACTCATCGCTGCAATATGGCCCGCCCTGATACCATTCGCCAATCGGATCGCGCGGCAGCTTAAGGTCGGCGGCGAGCGCCTCGCCGCTGTGGTCCTCGGCGCGGCCCTGCGGCCGGTAGCCGAAGCGAAAGGCCGCGCTGTTGTCCCACCACCCGCGCGCATTGTCCGAGACGCCGTAGAAAATCTCGTAGTGGATGTCCGGATGCTCGAGCCCGATGCGGATGAGCTGGACGAGGTCCTCCGGCTTCAGCCAGATCGACAATCGACGCTTGTCCGCCGGCATGTCGGTGACGTTGCCGATGCGCAGGCAGCTGACGCGCAGGCCGTGCTTGAAGGCGTAGAGCGCGGCGAGCGCCTCGCCGAACGCCTTGCTGGCGCCGTAACGGGAGTCGGGCCGGACCGGCGCCTCGACCCCGATCCGCCGCTGCCGCGGATAGAAGCCGACCGCATGGTTCGACGACGCGAACACGATCCGCTCGACCCCGGCCCGGCGCGCGGCCTCGAACAGGTTGTAGCAACCGATGATATTGGCGTTGAGGATGGTCTCCCACGGCCCTTCGACCGAGAACCCGCCGAGATGGACGATGCCCTGCACTCCCTCGACCGCGCGCTCGACCTCGCCCATGACCGCAAGATCAGCCTTGATGAAGGTCTCGTCCGGCGCGCGGTCCGCGGGTGGAGCAAGGTCGCTCCAGCGGATGTCCGGGTAGACACCCTTGAGCAGCTTGCGCAGCCGGCTGCCGATGCCGCCCGATGCGCCCGTGACCAGTACTTTTTGCATGATGCTTCCGTCGGGAACGCGAACCAAAGGGGTCAGGCTTTGCCGAGCTTGGCCGCCAGCTTCTGGTAGCGGTTGCGGCTGTTGAGCAGGTGGCGGCGCATGGCGGCGCGCGCAGGCGACACCGCACCGTTTCGAATTGCCTGCACGATGTCGCGGTGCTCCTTCTGGAAGGTCTCGCCATAGGCCCGCTTCGGCATCCCCGGCCCGCCGCGGATGGTCTGCCGTGGAATGATGAAACGGCCCAGATGCTCGATGAAGCGCCGGAACTGCGGATTGCCGGTCGCGTCCGCGATGCTGCAATGGAGCGCGAAGTCCTGATCGATCGCGTCCTCGCCGCGCCTGATGGCGACATCGACGGCTTCCAGGCACTCGAGGATCCGGCGAACCTGCGCGGTGGACGCGCGCTCGGCGGCGAGACCGGCGGCCTCGATCTCGATGCCGGTGCGCAGCTCCATGACCTCGATCACCTCGGATAGCGACGACAGCCCATGGGAGTCGATGCGGAACGGCCTGCGGGCGTTCTTGGGAACAAATGCACCGACCCCCTGGCGGGTGACGACAAGCCCCTCGGCGCGGAGCGCGGCCACCGCCTCCCGCACCACCGTGCGACTGACGCCGGTCGCGGCAATCATTTCCTGCTCGGTCGGCAGGCGCGAGCCGGGCGGCAGTTTTCCGCTCGTGATGTCGGCCAGGAGCCGCGCCACCAGCTCGCCGGTGAGCGAGCGCGGCGCCGCCAGCGGCTCATTCACAGAAAGCTTGCGCACCGCTGCCTTGCCCACCTTGACACCCCGAGAGGCTCAGTCATCATATGATATGACAAGTGCGTACCACGAGCCTGCCGCGGGATCAACGCCGGCCGCGCGCTCCCGCAACGGCAAGGCTGACGTCACCGCACCCTATGAGGGAGGACCCGCATGAATCGTCGCACTGTGCTCCACCTCGGCGCCGTCACGGCGCTCGCCGGATCGGCAATGGATTTCGCCAAGCTCGCTTTCGCCCAGCAAAAGCTCGTGTTGAAAGCGACCGACGTCCATCCGCTCGGCTATCCGACGGTCGAAGCGGTCGTGCGCATGGGCAAGAAGCTCGAAGCCGCGACCGGCGGCCGACTGAGCGTGCAGATGTATCCGTCGATGCAGCTCGGCGGCGAGAAGGAGATGATCGAGCAGGCGCAAGTCGGGGCGCTCGCGATCGCGCGCATCAGCGTCGGCCCGATGGGTCCGATCGTCCCCGAGATCAACGTGTTCAACCTGCCCTTCGTGTTCCGCGACGATGCGCACATGGAAAAGGTGATCGACGGTCCGATCGGCGACGAACTCCTCAAGAAGCTCTCCGACCATCCGACCGCTGGGCTGATCGGCCTGTGCTGGATGAACGCCGGGACCCGCAACGTCTATAACGGCAAGAAGCCGATCCGTTCGCTCGACGACCTCAAGGGCCTGAAGATCCGCATGATGGGCAACCCGGTCTTCGTCGACACCATGAACGCGCTCGGCGGCAACGGCGTCGCCATGGGCTACGACCAGCTCCTAACCGCGCTGCAGACCGGTGTGGTGGACGGCGCGGAGAACAACTATCCGAGCTATGACACCGGCCAGCACTATCGCCACGCCAAATACTATTCCTTGACCGGACATCTGATGATCCCGGAAATCCTCGTGTTCTCGAAGCGGATATGGGCGTCCCTCGCCCAGGAGGATCGGGATCTCATCACGAAGTCGGCGAAGGAAGCGCAGCAGGAGCAGCGCAAGCTCTGGTACGAGATGGAGCAGAAATCCGTCAAGCACATGCAGGAAGTCGGCGCCGAGATCATCAAGATCGAGGACAAGAAGCCGTTCATGGAGGCGGTCAAGCCGGTTTGGGACAAGTACGGAGCGCAACACGCCGCGCTCATCAAGCGCATCCAGGACGTGAAGTGACGCGCCTACAGCGTGTTTCAGTCGTTTGGCGCCAATCTCTCCACTGTCATTCCGGGACGGCCCGAATGGCCGGGCCCGGAATCCATAGCCGCCGACCCGTGGTTATGGATTCCGGGCTCGCCGCTACGCGGCGCCCCGGAATGACGACGGATGGTTCAATGCCGACGAGACGGTTTAGCGGTGGAGCCGGCCGATCGGAAGGATCGCGCCGGCTCTTTGCTTCAAGGGAAGAAAAATGAAGGCGCAATATATCAGGGCGATGGACGCCATTCATGACGCCTGCCTGTTCGTTGCCGGCGCGTGCCTCGTCATCATCACTATCATCGTTCCCTACGGCGTGTTCACTCGCTACGCCCTCAACAGCGCGGCGTCGTGGCCGGAACCGATGGCCGTGCTGCTGATGATCGTGCTGTCTTTTCTCTCCGCCGTGGTCTGCTACCGCGAGTATCTGCATATCGGCGTCGGCGTCCTGCCGGCTTTGCTCGGCGAGCCCGCCAAATCGGTGCTCGGCTGGTTCCTCGAAATCTGCATGCTCGTCACCAACCTGTTCATGCTGGTGTGGGGGCTCAAGCTCGTCGAGACCACCTGGTATCAGGGCATCGCCGAGTTCCCGATCGTTTCGGCCGGGATGGCGTACCTGCCGATTCCGATCGGCGGTGCGCTCACCAGCCTGTTCGTCATCGAGCGATTTCTGACACGGAAATTCTTCCAAGAGCCCGAGGCCGCGACCGTCAGCCAGATCTCGACCGAATAGAGCATTTTCCGGAAAAGTGGACACCGGTTTTCCGCAGAAAATGCGACCAACTAAAGGAGGCTAGAGCGCATTCCGGCGTCAACCCAGACGGAATGCGCTCTAGCGCCGCGATCGGACCCGCAGCATGGACATCCTCATCCTGATCGGCAGCTTTACGGTCGTGTGCCTGCTGGGCATGCCCGTCGGCTATGCGCTCGGGCTCGCCGCCATCCTCGCCGCGTTGTGGATCGACATCCCGCTCGAAGCGGTGATGCTCAAGGTGTCCGGCGGCATGAGCGGGTTCTCGCTGCTCGCCATTCCGTTCTTCATCCTCTGCGGCGCGATCATGGCGGTCGGCGGGATGGCGGAGCGGCTGGTCAATCTGGCGAAAGTCTTCGTCGGCTTCATTCGCGGCGGCATGGCGCTCGTCAACATCGTCGCTTCGACGATGTTCGGCTGCATCTCGGGCTCCTCCGTCGCCGATACCGCGGCGGTCGGCGCCGTCATGATCCCGCAGATGATCAAGAACGGCTATCCCCGCCTGTTCGCGGTCAATGTCACCATCTCGGGCTCGCTGCAGCCGTTGTTGCTGCCGCCCTCGCACAACATGATCATCTATTCGCTGGCCGCCGGCGGGACGATCTCGGTCGCGCAGCTGTTCATGGGCGGCGTCATTCCCGCCCTGCTGCTCGGTCTCTCGCTGATCGTCCTCGTACTCATCATCGCGCACCGGGAGAAGTTCCCCAAAGGCGAAGTGGTGCCGCTCCGCCAAGCGCTCAAGATCGCCCTCGATGCGGTCTGGGGCCTGATCACCATCGTGATCATCCTGGGCGGAATCCTCACCGGCATCTTCACGCCGACCGAGTCGGCGGCGGTCGCCTGCGTCTATGCATTCGGCGTCACGATGTTCGTCTATCGCGACTGCAAATGGCGCGACCTGCCGCAGCTGATCGCGCGCGTGATCCGCACGGTCGGGATGGTCATGATCATGATCGGATTCTCGATCGCCTTCGGCTACATGATGGCGATCATGCAGATTCCCGCCAAGGCGACCGAATTCTTCGTCGCCATCTCCAGCGACAAATACACGTTCCTGCTCTACGTCAACGTGCTGCTGCTGCTGCTCGGCACGTTCATGGATCTCGGGCCGATGCTGTTGATCTGCACGCCGATCTTCCTGCCGGTGATCAAGGCATTCGGCATCGATCCCGTGCATTTCGGCATCATCATGATCCTCAATCTCGGCATCGGGCTGCTGACCCCGCCGGTCGGCCCGACGATGGTGGTCGGCTGCGCCATCGGCGGCGTGAGCATGGAGGCGGTCTCGCGCTCGATCCTGATCTTCTACGTTCCGATGCTGATCGTGTTGGCGCTCGTCACCTATATACCCGAGCTATCACTCTGGTTGCCGCGGCTGCTGCTGAAATAGCCTGCCTCAGGACGCGGATGGCTCGGCGCCGCGGTCGGCCGTGGCCTTGCGACCCAGATAGGCGGTCACCACGCGCGCGTCCCGCAACACGTCGGCCGGCGGACCTTCGGCGAGCGTTCGTCCGTAATCGAGCACGTGAATGCGGTCGCTGAGATCAGCCACCATTTGCATGTCGTGCTCGATCCAGATCATGGTGATGCCGAGCTCATGCTTGATGCGCAGGATGAAGCGCGCCAAGTCCTCGCGCTCGTCGCGGTTGAGCCCGGCCGACGGCTCGTCGAGCATGAGCAGGGTCGGTTCGAGCGCCAGCGCGCGGGCAAATCCCACGACCTTCTGAATGCCGAACGGGAGGCCGGCCACGGGCGCGTGCCGATAGCGTTCGAGCTCGACGAATTCGATGATGCCCTCGACCGCCTCGCGGTGGCGCACCTCCTCGCGTCGCACGCCCGGCAGAAACAGCATCTCGGCAAACGGATTGGTGCGGATGCGGGAGTGGCGCCCGGTCAGGAGATTGTCGAGCACCGACATCTGCGGAAACAATTCGCCGTGCTGGAAGGTGCGGGCGAGCCCGAGCCGCGCGATCTCGTGCGGCTCGCGGCCCGCAATGTCCTCGCCGCGAAAGCGAATCTCCCCTTCGCCGTGGTAGATGCCGCTTACGCAGTTGAGCACGCTGGTCTTGCCGGCGCCGTTCGGCCCGATCAGGGCGAACAGCTCGCCGGCGTCGACCGCGAGCGACACGCCGTCGAGCACCGTCAGGCCGCCGAAGCGAAGCGTCAGCCGCTCGATCGCGAGCTCAGCCATACCACCTCCGGCTGCGGCGATATTGCTTCACGTCGCGGTAGCTCCGCCGTTCACCGCCGTGATGGCCGAGATAGAACTCCTGGATGTCCGGGTGGCTGCGCAGGCGCTCGGCGGTGCCGTCGAGCACGATCCGGCCGTTCTCCATCACGTAGCCGTAGTCGGCGATCTCGAGCGCCACCGTCGCGCTCTGCTCGACGATCAAGATGGTGATGCCGAGCTCACGCCGGATTTCGCCGAGGCGATGCAGCAGGTCCTCCACGACGACCGGCGCCAGGCCGAGCGAGAGCTCGTCGACCAGCAGCAATTCGGGTCGGCACACAATGGCGCTGCCGAGCGCCAGCATCTGCCGTTCACCGCCGGAAAGCAGGCCGCCGATGCGGTGCCTGAGATCGCCGAGCTGCGGAAAAAACTGGTAGACCAGCGCCTCGCGTCTTCTGCGCTCGGCATGCGCGATGCCGCGCGGGACCGGCACCAGCAGGTTCTCGGCGACCGTGAGATTGGGAAACACCTTGTCGCGCTCGGGAACCAGGACGACGCCGCGACGTGCGTTCTCGTGCGGAAGGCCGTTCTCGATGCGCTCGCCCTTGAAGGAAATCGTGCCCTCGGTGACGCGCGCGTCGTCGATGCCGAGGAAGCCCGAGATGGCGCGCAAGGTCGTGGTCTTGCCGGCGCCGTTGGTTCCGAGCAGCGCAACGATCTGCTGCGGCTCGACCGTGAGCGTGATGCCCTGCACCGCCGTGATTGCGCGCTGATAGACGACTTCGAGCTTGTCGATGCCGAGCAGGCTCACCTGCGCCCTCCCGTGACCGGCCGCTGCTTGAACGGCCACAGCAGGATATAGCTTTGGATGCGGCGCCAAATGCCGACCAGGCCCAGCGGCTCCAACATCAGAAAGAGGATCATGACCAGGCCGAAAGCGGCATAGTTCACCGCGAACAGCACGCCGGCATAGCGCTCGGCGCCCGGCAAGGCGAGCAGCCCGGCTTCGATGAGATAGGGAAAGACGGTGACGAAACCCGCGCCCAGAAGCGCGCCGAGCAGCGAGCCCATGCCGCCGATGATGACCATCGCGACGAACTGGATCGTAAGGAACAGCGAAAATGCCTCGACCGATACGAAGCCGCGGTAGTAGGCAAAAAGCGCACCCGCCACCGCGGTGATCGCCGAGCTGATGACGAAGGCGAGCAGCTTGTAGCCGGCGATGCCGATCCCGAGCGCCTCAGCCACGGTTTCATGGGAGCCGATCGCGCGCCACGCCCGGCCGGTGCGCGCGCGCAACAGGTTGAGACACAGGAGCAACGTCGCCGCAGCCGCGACCAGCAAGACAAAATACCAGGCGCGCCCATCGGTGAGCGAGACGCCGCCGAGCTTCGGCGGATCGATCACGATGCCGGTGGAGAAGCCGCGCCTGGTCTCATACTCGCCGCCCAGATAGACCACCACGAAATGCAACGCGAGCGTGCTGACCGCGAGATAGAGCCCGCGCAGCCGCAGCGACGGCAACCCGAAGATGATTCCGAGAACGGCGCCCACGAGCGCGGCGGCCGGCAGCGTGATCCAGAACGGCGCATTGGTTTCCCGGAACAGAATCCCCACCGTGAACGCGCCCGCCGCCATCAACCCGGCGTGCCCCAGCGAAATCTGGCCCGCATAGCCGGTGAGCAGCATCAAGGACAGCGAGCCGACGCAAGCGAGCAGGACCTGACAGGCGAGATCGAGCTGGAACGCCGAGGCGAGGAACGGAAATGCCAGCAGCGCGACGATGAACAGGCACGCGCTGGCGCGCTCGAAACGCGTCCCGAGCAGGGCGAGATCCTGGGCGTAGTCGGTGCGGAAATAGCCGCTCGCGCGCGGTGGCCTAGACACGATCGAGCTCCTCGCGCGTGCCGAAGAGGCCCCAGGGGCGCACGATCAGCATGGCAATCAACACCAGGAACGGCACCACGTCGGACAGCAGCGGATCGACGTAGTGGATGGCCAGGACCTCGGCGCCGGCGACGATCAGCGAGCCCACGAGCGCGCCGACGAGGCTGTCCAAGCCGCCGACCAGCGCGGGCGAAAAGGCCTTGAGACCGATGATCACCATGGTCTGGTCGAGGCCGGAATCGAGCGCGATCAGCATGCCGGCGATCGATCCGGTCAGGGTCGACAGGCCCCAGGCGAGCGCGTAGATCGAGTGCAGATTGACGCCGCGCTGGGCGGCCAGCAGCGGATTTTGCCCGGCCGCCCGCATGCGCACGCCCCAGCTGCCGAAGCGCAAGAAGGCAAACAGCGCGCCATAGACCAGGATGGTCATGAGCACCATGAGCGCCGCACAGGTCGAGATCCGCGCGCCGCCGATGAGCTCGATCGGCGGATTTGAGAACCGCAATACCTCCAGCGGGTGTTGCTGCGCCGCCGACCAGAACAGCACGACCAGCCCGCGCAAGAAAATGCCGAGCGCAACGGTCGCGAGGATGGCCGCCAGCACCATCTCACCGGTCATTTTCCGCATCAGCAAGACATAGACGAGAATTCCGACCACCAGGCTCAAGATCACCGCCGCCGCGATCGCCGTGAGCGGATGACCCACGAACAGCGAGGCGGTCGTGAACAAGAGATAGGCGCCAATCATGCTCAGCTCGCCGTGCGCCAGATTCATCACCCGGCTCACGCGATAGATCAGCACGTAGCCGCAGGCGATGAGCGCATAGATCGCGGC
>WNEY01003649.1_pt1 | contig 12195 bp, 20 predicted proteins | sample 5400531 | NCBI WGS metagenome assembly WNEY01 (sample SAMN13153338, study PRJNA577476) | soil metagenome | isolation source: 200 cm saprolite under Douglas fir tree site 1 | place: USA:California | collected 2015-04-18
GCACGTAGCGGATGCGGATCGTCGCGAAGTCGGGCTGGCCGGTCCGGGGGCAGAGGCAGGTGAACTCCGGCACGGTCATCGACACCTCGTAGTCGCGGTCCGTGTGCGGGTTCGGCACGACCTCGAGCGTCTTCGACGGTGCCTGCGGCATGCCCGGATTATAGCAGCGCGGGCTCAGCGGCTCGTGAGCCCGATGCCCAGGGCGACCGCGGCGCTCGCCAGCAAGAGGTCGAGCGTCAGCGGATCGCCGGTGACGAGAGCGGCCGCGAGCACGCCGAAGATCGGTTGGGTGAGGAAGAACCCCGCGAGCGCGCTCGGCCGGTAGCGGCGCAGGAGCCACAGGTTCACCACGAAGTTGAAGCCCGCAACCAGGACGCCCTGATAGGCGATCGAGGTGGCGAGGCGGACGGTCCAGCGAGTCGGCGAGGGCTCGAAGACGAGCGAGACCACGACGAAGATGGCCGTGCCGATGAGCACCTGGGAGAGGAGCAGCTTCACGGGATCGAAGCGCTGGACGGCGCGCGCGAGATAGATGGTCCGCTCGGCCAGGATGAACGCCGAGACGACCATGATCGCGTCGCCGAGGAGCGTCGGGGCGCCGTCGCCGATCTGGTGGACGAAGAGCAGGACGATGCCCGCGTAGGCGACGAGCACGCCGGTGAGCTTCCGGAGTGTGAGCCGGTCGCCCGGGATCAGGAAGTGGGCGAGGACGAGTGTGAGCCGGTCGCCCGGGATCAGGAAGTGGGCGAGGACGACCGTGTGGACGGCGTAGAGGTTCAGGAGGATCGCGGCGTGCGCCGCGCTCGTGAGCGAGGTGCCGACGTTCATGGAGCCGATCTGGAGGGTGAAGAGGAGCCCGAGAAAGACGAGCGGCCGCCACTCGGAACGTTCTATGCGCAAGCCGGCGAACCGTCCGGTCGTCCACGCCCAGAGCCCGATGACGACGCCCCCGACGAGGAAGCGCATCCAGGCCAGGCGGATGGGCGGGGCGTCCTCGAGGCCCAGCTTGATCACGACGGGATTGGCGCCCCAGAGGATCGAGACGAGCACGGCGACCGCCGCGCCCCTCAGGTCGATGTCTTTCGCGGGATGGCTCAGAACACTCTAAAGATACGACACCACCTGGCATAATCGATTCATGAAGATCGGCCTGATCGGACTCCCGAAGAGCGGCAAGACCACGCTGTTCAATCTGCTGACCGGCTCTACCGTCGCCACCGCGCGCTACGACGCGGGCCGCGCGGAGCTCCATGCGGGGGTCGCGCGCGTGCCCGACCCGCGCGTGGACCGGCTCAGCGCGCTCTTCAAGCCCAAGAAGACCACGTACGCGAGCTTCGAGGTCGTGGATCTCGCGGGCATCGCCAAGGGTGAGCGCGGCGGGCTCGAGACCAAGGAGTTCAGGAACGCCGACGCGCTCCTGCACGTGGTCCGCGCCTTCGCCGACGAGGTCGCGGGCCCGCCCGATCCCAGGCGCGACATCGTGGATCTCGAGACCGAGCTGATCCTGGCCGATCTCGAAGTGGTGGAGCGGAGGCTCGAGCGGCTCGAGGCGTCCCTCCGGAGGCAGCGCAAGGAGATCGAGGCGAAGGAGCAGGAGATCCTTCGGCGCCTCAAGTCGGCCCTCGAGGCGGAAACCCCGCTTCGCGCCGTGGAGCTTTCGCCCGAGGAGGCCAAGGCGATTCGAGGGTTCACGTTTCTCTCCGAGAAGCCGATCCTGCACTGCTTGAACCTCGACGAGAAGGCGATCGCAGACGGGCCCGCGGTGGTCGAGAAGTACGGGCTTCACGAAGTCGCCGCGCGGCCGCGGACCCGGGTGGGCTGGGTGTCGGCGATCATCGAGACCGAGGTCGCCCAGCTCGCTGGCCCGGAGCAGCAGGCGTTCCTGGCCGAGCTCGGCCTCAAGGAGCCTGCGATCCACCGAGTCCTAAGCGATTGTTATACCTTGCTTGGATTGATTTCCTTCTTCACGCTGGGCGAGGACGAGGTGCGGGCCTGGCCGATCCCCGAGGGCACGCGAGCGCAGGACGCCGCAGACACGGTCCACTCCGACATAGCCCGCGGATTCATCCGTGCCGAGGTCAACAGCTACGACGACCTCGTCGCCGTGAACGGGTCCTTCGCCGACCTGCGTGCCAAGGGCCAGCTCCGCCTTGAGGGCAAGGACTACATCGTCCGGGATGGGGAAGTCTGCCACTTCCGCTTCAACGTGGGGAGGTAGCGTGAGGGGGCCCGGAACCGCTCGACCGGCCGAGGGGTTAGACGGAGTCTCGGCATCCAAGCCCGAGTCCGGTTGCGCCTGGGTTGCGAATTCCTGGCCGCCTGGCACCTGGCCCAGCGTCGCCTCGGGTACCCACTTGGCGTAGACATCGAGCAGGACGCGAGCGTTCCTCCAGCCGCCAGCCCTGACGACGGCGAGTAGTGGCGCATTCCGGCTGAGCAGGATCGACGCCCACGAGTGCCGCAGCGTTTCGGGCGTCCGGTAGCGGGTGATGCCGGCAGCCTTGAGCACGCGGGCCCAGACCACCCGCAGCTTCGCGGCCGAGTAGGGCTCTGCGCCCCCGAACACGAACGCTGAGGGGTCCATCGGCCCGGGCAGGCGCCGGAGATCGGCGAGCACAAGGCGACTGCCTCGCGTGCTGCCCGGGCGCCACTCGGTCGTCATCGGCTCGGCGGTCGGATAGAGGACGCTGGTGGTCCGCTCCGAGTACCGGTTCTTCGGTGGCCCGAGTCGCCCGTGGCTCCACGTCGCCCGCACCGTCACCTCGCCCCGGTCAAGATCGAGGGCGTCCCGCCGGAGCGCCAACGCTTCGCCTTCGCGGAGCCCGGCCTGGGCCCACAGCCGGAGCAGGGTGGCGATGTCAGGGCCCGCCTCAAGCATGGCGGCGGCAAGAATGGCCTGGAGTTCGCCGGGGGTAAAAGGATCTACGCGCGCGGTGTGGGCACCGAACCGACCCACGCGAACCGCCGGGTTGGCCGGGATCAGTCCCTCGTCCTCGGCGTCCTGCAAGATCATCCGGAGCACGGCCACAACGTTCCGCACGGTGAGCCGACCGAGCGCCCGGTCTTTGAACCGCGCGGAGCCGCCCGCACTGAGCAGGTCGGCGATGAAGGCGCGTACCTTGCCCCGGGTGATGGCCGTCAAGGGCGTCGCCCCAAAGTGGGGGATCAGGTGAGTCACGACCGCCGTGCGGTAGTTGTCAAGCGTGTTCGGCCTGATGTTGCGGACGCCCCGACAGGTTCGCAGCCACTCCTCGGCGCCGGCCTTGAACCCGCTCGCCGCCCGCTCGGGCGCTCGATCGGCGATGCGGAACTCGCCCCGGGCGATTGCGCGTCGGACCTTCCGGGCCACCTGATCGGCCAGTCGCCGGTCGGGGCCGATCTTCTGGGCTTTGCGTCGGCCGCCGACGTTGACGAAGACCCAGTGCGCGCCCTTCCAGAACCGGACCCGGACACCCAATTCAGACCCTCCTCAGTGTGACCGTCGAGCGCCCGTGACGATGCGTGCTTTCGTCGGCCCCGTCAAGGCCCATCATGGCGCGCACGATCGCGTCGGCGTCCCGGCTGTCTGCCGGCTCGCGGGACACCTGGATCCAGGCATCGAAGTCGCTGCGCTTCACGAGGACGCGCCCCCCCACGCGGTAATGCGGCAACGGATGATCGGGAGCCGTGAGGAACGAGCGTAGGAGCCGTTGCGAGAGGGAGGAGTACGCGGCCAGGGCCCGCGGGCTGAGATAGGGGTCCCAGCTCGTCGCCAGCGTCACGCCATCGACGATGGGATTCGCAGCCCCATCAGCGGAGCGACCGCTCACCATTCCAGCTCCGCGCGCGCCAGCGCGGGTTCTGGCTCCTCGCGCCTGGTCTTCAACGGCACCGCTGACCGGAATTGCTGGCGCTCGGCTAGGGCCGCGACTAGGCGGCTCGCTACGTGTGGCTGCTGGGCGGTGGGCAACGAGGCCACGTAAGCCGCCAGGGTCTCAACGACCTCGCGAGCCTTGCTCGTGTCGATGGGCTGACCGACCAACGCGGCCCGGTCGAGGACGCGCCCCGCCTCGATCAGCTGGTCCACGGCGAAGGGCACGGTGCCCTGAGGCCAAGGATTCTCCTTGAGCGCGTCTCTCGCCGCAAGCTCTGCCCTCACGCGCTCTCGGAGATTCACCACTCGACCCCCACCCTCGCTGTGGCCGTGATCCGCAACGTCGTGTCCTCGAAGTGCAGCGTGACCGTCCGCGGCGCGGGGCCACCACGGTTCTTCAGGACGCGGACTTTGAACTGCCCACGCAGCTCGAGCCGCTTTTCCTTGGTCAACCCCTCACGAAGCTCGGGCCGCCAGATGCCGAGCAAGGAGTCGGCCGCCTCCTCGATCGCCCCTGAGTCGCGCGCCATCCGCAGTGTGATGGGCTCGCCACCGCTGCCGCCTTCACGATCGACCTGGCAGAGCACGACCAGGGCAACGTGATGGCGCTTCGCGAGGTCCTTCAGCTCTCGGGCGACGCTGGACATGTGCTCGTCGGGCGACGTCGGGCGGCGCGATCCGATAAGCCCCATGTAGTCCACGAGCACGAGACGAAGGGGTTCGCGCCAGAGGTCACTAGCTTGATTGCCCAGCGACGAAGAATGCGTCACGGGACGCGCGCGATCTCCAGCGGGACGAGTGGCTCCGCATCCCCCAGTCGTGACCGACGAGTGGCGCAGCCTCGCCCGGCTCTCCGAGTCCTCGAAGATCTCGGTGCGCCCGCTCCGGCGGTACCTGGCGGCCGGGGATCGGGCCCTACCCGATGTCCAAGGAATTGGCGGGCGAGGCGCGGCACGGCGATCGGCCCCACGCCGAAGATCTGCTGGGCCTCGGCGAGCTGGTGGCCGTTCAGTGCCCCCCGCCGTCTGAACGCACGCCGTGGCGAGCTGAAGCGCCGGCGGGCGCGCGGACGTCTCGCCCTCCTCCGCACTCGCACGCTCGATCGCCTGCCGGCCCCGGACGACGTCCACGGGGGCATGCAAGTCGATCTCGTCTGGGCCGAACTCGTCCTCGTCGTCCACAACGCGGCCGTTCGCAGCCTGGTCACACCCGCAATGTCAAACATGGGCGAGCGTCGCGTGGCCGCCGTGACGCTCGCGCGCTGCTTGGCATTCCCGGCATGTTGCGGGCGTGAGGCAGCGCAGCCAACCGCGCGGGAGCAATCCATTCGCCGCAGTCCTTGCAGCCGCCCCACGTTCCGGCTTGAACGCGTTCGAGAGCCGCCTCCAGTGGCTGGCGTCGGCGGGTGAGGCGCGTGAAGTCCGCGTGGCTCGCGTTGGCGAGTTCGATGGCCTGAACGCCACCGAGTGTCTCGATCTCCGCGTCGAGCCACGTAGGTGGCGCGAGGTCCTCCTGCTTACACTGGCGTCGCGCGATCCGCAGCACTACCTTTTCCAGCTCCTCCACGAGCACGTGGCGAGCCCTCGCCAGTCCGCGATTCGCAGTCGGTTCCATTGGACTCTCCTCGCTGCGCGGCGCCCCCTGCGGGCACGTGATGAAGTCGTGTCCCTGCACGGTCGCCACTGTAACGACCAGCGCCCGGGGGTACCGGGGCGTTGTCGGTTCAGGTCCCATCGGACTTTGACCCGGCCCACAGGGGGTCCGAACGGGGCAGGCCCACCCCTTCGCATCCCTCGTTCTTTGGCGGTCCTTGGCCATGGCACCAGAGGGCGCCGGGTCGAGGATGATCATTGGCATCGGGGGCCTCCGATTCGCCGACCGGGAACTGCGAGCAAAAGGCCCCGAACCCCGAGAACGTCGTGCGCGGTCCCGCGTCGACGTTCAGGAACATTACGGGCGTTACACACGCGGTGACGCGCGGTGGTCTGGCCCTTCACACAGGTGGGCTGGATTTCCAGGGCGCGCGGTGGGCCACCCCGCGGTGGCCGTAGGCCCGGACGAAGCGCAGGCTCCTGGGCGCGGCCCGCTGCGCAAGCGAGATCGTCCCTTCGTGCGGACGACGGACTACGGCTGCAGGGCTTCGAGCGCGCGACGCGCCTCGGCGAGAATCGTGGGACTGATCCAGAGCGACGACCCGGCGAGCCGCTGCAGGATCGCTTCTGCTTCTGGTCGGCTGATGTGCGCCCGACCCGCTGCCCAGAGGACAACGCCGAGTGATCCGTGGACTTCCAGCCCGAGCAGCGTGGCAACGACCCGAGCCGTCGCGTCGTCGGTCAAGAGCCAGTCCGCCGCGCGCGACTTGGCGAGAACGAGGGCTTCCAGTTCACCGGCTCCGAGGTCGATCTGCGCTGCCCACTGTTCGAGTTGCGCCATGGGCTGATGGGCCGAGTCGACCCGAAGCCAGTTTGGTCGGCGGGACGGCCAATCCTGGATGTGCCGAGCGATCTCGTGGTCCACGGTTGCGGGGATGAGGACCTCCCCGGTCTTCTCCAGCAGGCCGAGGGCGCCCGCTTCAGCGAGATGAAGGACCGGGCCCGTGTCGCATACGACGACCCTCACGACGCGGTCGTCTTGAGCTTGAGCGCCCATTCGATGTCGTCGCGCATGAAACGCTCGAGAAGGCCGATCCGATGGCGCCGGACGAAATCAGCGAGGGCCGTGCGGATGACTTCGGCCTCCGAGCCGAACCATCCGGCCAGGACATACGCCTCGATCTCGGCGGCCAGCTTGTCGGGGAGCTCGATCTGAATGGCCTTCATACCTCACCTCCCTTCTGAGCCCGTCTGGGGAACCTGCGTCCACTTGCTGGTCACGTTCGAGCGGGACGCATCCCTGTCTGCCTGCGAGTCATCATCCCTGGCGGCGCCGTAGGTGGTGACATCGCGCAGTGCTCTCTGCGCCCATTATAGGGCAGGAAGCGTGGAGCGTTCGATCTCCTCGAGCTCGACCTTTGCGAGAGGGCGTCGCCGATCGCGCCTTCGTCGACTCCCCCGATGGCCGCCGGGGCGCAGCGCGGCCTCCACCGATGCTCTCCGCCGACTTCCCACAGGGGCTGACGCTGGGGCACACCGACGCGACGTTCGCGTCGTGGGCGGCGACGCCGAGTTGGCGGGGCGTGGCGGCGGCGCTGGACGCGCCGGGCACCGCGGCGCTGGAGCGGCGGAGCGGCGAGGCGGCGGTGGTGTGCCGGCGGTGCCGCCACCTCGATGGCCACCGTCCGGACGTTGTCGTCTCGATCGTCGCCCCACTCGCGCGCAGCGCGTCCGCCTGCACACGGAGCGCGTACGTGCCGGATGCAATGTCCCTGGGGATCGAGACGACCTGCGCGTGCACGTGGTCGCCGCTCGGTGGCAGGTCCTCCAGCGCTCGAGGACGTGGCGGAGTCGCCTTTTTCCCTCATCGCGCGAACGTCAGCCGACAGCTTCATGACGCCTTGCCCCGCTCCCACGCCTCGGCCTTGGCCAGGAGCTCGGGCAGGAGCTCGCCGATGATTTCGCAGATGGCCGTCCAGTCCGCGTCACCCTCGACGCGATAGAGCGCGACGAGATCCCGCGCGGCGAGCAGGAGGCCGTGGCTCGCGCAGTACCACTCGCCGGCGGGGAATCGCACCATCTCGTCCATCAGCGCCCTGACCCGGCAGCCCTCGTATTCGCAGGCCCGGGCGCCGCACGCGTGCGGCGGGATCTCGGCAGGGCTCCCTCTGGTAATCGTGACGAGCACAGGCGCGCCGCAATCGGGACAGCGGCCCTGGGTCTTCCTCGCCATAGCGCCTCCTTAGAGCTCGCCGCGCTGGGCGAGCGAGACCCAGCGCTCGGTGCCGTTGCCGACGATGATGTGGTCGTGAAGCCTGAGATCGAGCAACCGCGCCGCGTCGGCGAGCTGCCGCGTGAGGCGCAGGTCCTCGCGCGACGGGGTGGGCACCCCGGACGGGTGGGTGTGGACAACGATGAGCGCCGTGGCGCCCTCTCGAAGCGCGGGCCCCAGGACCTCGCGCGGGTGGACCAGCGACGCCGACTGGGTACCGACCGACACCTCGGTGTGCATCAGGTAGTGGTTCTGCGCGTTGAGGAGCACCGCGAAGAAGTGCTCCTTGTCGTCGTCGCTCGCCCGGGCGAGGTCGAGGGCGAGCCGGGCCGCGGCCTCGGGGTCCGACAGGATCCGTGGCGAGGGCGCGCCGCGCTCGCGGACGACGGTCCACGTGGCGAGTCTCAGACGGTAGCGCACACGCTGTCCTTCCTGTTCACGTCGAAATGAGATGTGAGGGGAGCAGGGGAAACGCCGGGTCATCGTCGCGGTGCGGGCCAGGCGCCGAGCAGCTGCGCCTCGAGCCAGATGCGCTCGGCGTCGAGGGCCTCCTGGCGGAGCGTGAACGGGCCGAGAAGCGGGCCGCCGCGCGGTGACAGATCAGCCGTCCACCAACCCTCGGGTGTGGGCTCGACGTGCGAGGCGCGCGTGATGGTCGCCGGGCCGAGTACCAGGAGCGGCCGGAGGCCGTCCTCGTAGAGAAACTCGACCGTGCCGTCGGGCTTAACGAAGATCGACGCGGGCATGCTGGGCGCCGCTCTGCTGCTGGTGCAGGGAGTACTCGCGGGTCCGCTCGTCCTGGACGGTCGTGCCGAGCTGCTGCTCGAGGTCGCGCGTGAGCGCGTGGCAGCCTGGCCCCGCGTGTCCCCGGACGGTGATCTTCACCTCGCCCGTCGGGTCGATGTCGATGAGGATCGTGGGACGTGGCATTGGGTGGTCTCCTCGCCGGCCGCGCGGATTACTGGACCACCAGCTGGACGTGCCCGTTCTGCTCGACCCGCTGGAGGACGCGCCGGCCGGTGCGCTCGACCGCGCGGATTGAGGCCTGCACCGCGTAGACGTGCTTGAGGCGCTCGAGCGGGAACCCGAGCGCGCGGCAGGCCTCTGCGAGGGCCTCGCGGTGGCGGAAGTGAACCTGGACGGACGCGGTGTGGCTCAACGCTGGATCTCCTTCTCGCAGGCGACGAGGGCCCTTGATGTGTGCAGGAGCGGGGCGACGTGGCCTCGGGGGGTAACGACGCGTCCCAGGCGGTCGGGACGCTGTCGATGCCTTGGCGATGCGGGTGAACGTTCCTCGCGGGCGGCCGGCTCGGTGAGCCGCGACAGATCAGGCGGCCGGCTGCGTCAGCTTCTCACACTGCATGCGGAAGCGCTCGGCTTGGTCGGCGTGCTGCGTGCGGCGCCGTAGGAACTCGATCTCCTTGTTGAACTGGGCGTCGCTAAGGCTCTCGGGGTCCCTGGCGCCGAAGGTCCGCGTCAGGTAGGCGACGTAGCCCGCCTCCGGGACCTTGAGGAGCGTCGTCGCAGCCGCGGCCAGCCGGCCGCGGTCGAGGGTGCCGGCGGTGAGCGCCTCGAGCAGGGTCTGGGGGTCACCCGCTGGCGACGTCGACGTCGGGGGCGGTGTGTCCACCTGCGCGTGCTCAGCGCCAAGCGGCCCGACGAAGGCCGCCTCGGCGTCGCCTGGGGTCAGCTCGCGAAGCCCGATGGGAGCCGCTGCCTCCGGTGCCTGCGGCGGCGACTCGAGAGCGGGTGTGCGCTTGGCCGCGGGCGCGCTCGTCGCCGTGGATGCGCGAGCGCCGGCTGCGGCCTTCTCGCCGTCGGGACCCCGGGTGACCTCCGCGCGCGCGGCATCGCCGCCGAGCGCGGTGATCATCTCGTCCGCCGAGGCGATGCCGGTGCCGAAGCAGCCGTAGCCGAGGAAGCCGAGCGCGCGGCCGATCGCCGAGGTCTCGGCGGTCTCGACCGGATTGTCGCGGTTGGCGCCGCTGCCGCCGAGGAACAGGCGCGCCGTACCGGTGGCCTCGCCGCGGAGCTCCGCCTTTACCGTGACCTGGCAGAGCTTCTGCCCGGACACCGCGTCGTCCTTGAACTCCGCCGGCAGAATTGTGATCGTCTCGCCCTGCGCCATGTGCTCGTCGATGGCCATCAGCACGCGGCCGTCGACGGACATGTAGGGCAGCTCGACGTACACCTTGATGTCGCGCTCGCCGCTCTCGCCGACCTTCTTCCACTGCCCGATGGGCACGATGAAGCTGCGGTACTTCGGGTCGGTTCTCTGCAGCGCGTCGAGCATCAGCCGCTTGGCGTTGTCCCGTGCCTGGCGGATGAGCGCGTCGATCTGTTCCTGGGACAGGACCGGCCTGTCGAAGCGCCCGCCGCCCTGAAACGGCCGGCGGGGCGGGAGGCCGTCGGCGGCGGGGCGGCCGGTGACCGCAGAGGGCGTGGACATAGGCGATGGCTCCTTCCGGGGGTGACCGGTTAGAAGTGGGGCGCTCCCTCGTCGTTCCAGGCCGACTGCAGCGCGCGGGCGGCGCGCGGGGCGCGGCGCTCGGCGACGCCCTGGCAGAGGACGCATAGAGTGGCGGTGGGGATGGCCTTCAGGCGCGCGGGCGGGATCGGCTCGTCGCACTCCTGGCACCGTCCGTAGGTGCCGTCGGCGATGCGCTGGAGCGTTCCGTGATCCGCTGGGCGGTGAGGGTCAGCCGCTCGACGCTCATCGTCTGGGCCTCCAGGGCGCACATCGCCTGGGCCGAGTCGCAGAGGTCGTTCCTCCGCACGTCGGCGGCGATTGCGGCGCTGGCCCGGGGGTACAGTTGGTCGAGCCGGGCATGGATGTCGTGCAGCCGCTGACGAAGATCCTGTTCGAGGGCGCGCAACGCGATCATCGAAGCTTCGGGGGACGACGCTCCATGGCGGGGAGCGCGTGGACGCTGGGGTGAAGGTTGCTGAGGCCGGGCGGTCATGGCGGGCAGTCTAGGAACCAAGGTCTCGGGCCAAGTCCCGCACATCGGGTCACGGGCGACCGAGAGCTGAGCCCTCAAGCGCACGCCTCACGCCGAGGGGGAACGCTGACGACGCCAGCGCGCATCGGTCGGGGGGAGCAACGCGGGATAGACCTGGGGCCAGCGGGGGCCGGAAAGCGCGAAGCCGAGCTGCACGGCGCAGCTGATCGGGTCCGCCGCGGTGAGGCCGACGCGGACACCCGCGAGGCCGTCGATGGTCGCCGCGCGCGTGGACGGCGCGCGCTCCGTCACCCCGTCGACTTGGACGGCGGTGCAGCCGAGCGCGCGGAGCCAGGCCAGGACGGTGTCGAGGTCGCCCCGCGACGGCGCCATCGCCATGTCCGCGATGCGGTCCTCGAGGACGGGCTCGCCACGTGGACACATCGCTCAGCTCCGCGCGGGCGTCGCCTCGAAGCTGAAGTCGTGGCGCGGGCCGTGCTGAACCATGGGGAGGCCCTCGATGCCGTCGGCGCGGCAGCGCACGCGCGCGAAGGGGCCGAGGACCTCGAAGTCACGACGAAGCTCGTCGGCGTCCCAGACGTCGCCCTACTGTGCGGCGAGGTCGGCGCGCTCCTTCGCCTGCGCATTGAGGCTCGCGGTCAGCCGCTGGCGAAGAATCTCGGTGTCGTCGTGCATGAGAGGCTCCTGGGGCGACATCGGGCGCCGGGAGGCGGGGCCCGCCCGGGCGGAGGAGGAGGGACGCCCGGACGGGCGTGATCAGGGCGGGACCGGCGCGGGGAGACGAAGAAGGGGTGGTGGAGCGGGGTGGCGGCAGAGGTGAGCGAACTGCGACCGCCACAAGCGGCGAATTGTTGGATCGGACGGCCCCCTGGGAGGTTTCCGGGTGCTATATCTCTCAGGCCGTGACGGTGCGCGGCCTCTCACCGCGCTCGACGGCGCCGAGGATCTCGGTCATCTTCAGGTCCTTCGTGAACGACTGACTGATCTCACGCTCCACATCAGCGTACTCCTCGAGCAGCTCGCGGTGGAGATGTCCGGCTCGGATAAGCGCCTCGCGAGGGCGAAGATGCAGAATTGGCAAGAGAGCCGCCGCGACATTCCCTGCTCATACGCGGGATGCACCTTGAGCCTGAGCCATTGGATCAGCGTCCCGATGTCGCTCGTGGAGAGCTGGAAGAGCGAGTACCACTCATCGACGAGGCGCACGCCGTTGGTGATTTCGCCGTCCCGGATTCGTTCCTGAAACGGGCGCCTTTTGGCGCGCTCCCGCGACTCGTCTGTACGGATGCCTATGACGCTGAGGACCCGCCACGGACGGACCCGCCAGCGCTGGCGGGGTGTCCGTGTCAGTCTACGCGTGAGCTGCTTGCGGAGGCTCGCCTACCGGGCGGCAGCGGCGAGCGCCCGGACAGCGCTCTCTCGGCTGAAGCGCTCGGTCAGCGCCTTCTCAGGCTCGATGACGAGAGCCGCATCGAGCTGCTCGAGAATTCTCTGGAGGGTCTGGAGCGATAGCTC
>WNEY01003228.1_pt1 | contig 12193 bp, 9 predicted proteins | sample 5400531 | NCBI WGS metagenome assembly WNEY01 (sample SAMN13153338, study PRJNA577476) | soil metagenome | isolation source: 200 cm saprolite under Douglas fir tree site 1 | place: USA:California | collected 2015-04-18
TCGGAGCATCTCAGGCTCTCACGGAGTGTTTCACTGGAAGGCACCAAAATCGGCTCGATTACGATTATTTCGGATCTCGGACTGCTTCACGCGGCAATTAAGGAATACACGCGAATCTCCGCGCTCGTTCTCGTAGTGTCCGTTTTTCTCGCGTTTGTCGTTTCTTCGCGTCTTATCCGGGTGATCACTGCGCCAATTCTGGAGCTGGCCAGAATTGCCGGAGGGGTTTCCGCACGGAAAGATTACTCATTAAGGGCGTTGCCACAGGGGAATGACGAAGTCGGCATGCTGATAGGCGCCTTCAACCAAATGTTGGAGGGTATTCAAGAGCGAGATGCCGCCCTGCAAAACGCGAATGAAGAGCTAGAAACGCGGGTTCTGAAAAGAACTGAAGAGATGCGCCGGGCAAAAGAGGCTGCCGAGGAAGCTAGCCGCGTGAAGAGTGAATTCCTGGCGAATATGAGCCATGAGATACGAACGCCCTTGAACGGCATCATGGGAATGACGGATCTGGCCCTGGGAACTGAAATTACGGTGGAACAACGAGAATATTTGGACACCGTCAAACAGTCGGCTGATTCCCTGCTGGTCGTAATAAACGACATCCTTGATTTTTCCAAGATCGAAGCGGGCAAAGTCGACCTCGAACTGGTCGATTTCGATCTCCGCGATTGCCTGGAATCTACATTGAAAATACTCGCCTTCCGCGCAGATGAAAAAGGCCTGGAGCTGTTATGCGAGATAGCGCCGGAAGTCCCGGACGTCGTGCGCGGGGATTCCAGCCGGCTGCGACAAATTGTCACTAATTTGGTAGGAAACGCCATCAAGTTTACGAACGAAGGCGAAGTGGCGATAAAAGTTGAGATAGCGGCGCGGGACGGCGATGATCGCACACTGCAATTCACGGTGTCCGACACAGGAATTGGAATTCCTCACGAGAAGCAGGTTCTCATTTTTGAGCCGTTTTCGCAGGCAGACACCTCGACAACACGAAAATACGGCGGAACGGGATTAGGCTTGACGATTTCATCGCGCCTTGTGGAACTAATGGGCGGAAAAATTCGACTGGAGAGCGAACTGGGGCGAGGAACTCAATTCTACTTTACCGTGCAGATGAAAAGTTCGGAAATGCCACCCACGGTGGGAAACATGGCCCCGCCTGAGATCCTGCGCGGAGTCAAGGTCCTGGTCGTAGATGACAACCGCACGAACCGTCGAATTCTGGATGGCATGCTGAAACGCTGGGAGATGAGGCCTGCCTTGGTCGAAGGAGGAGAAGAAGCGCTCGCGGAATTGTCTGCCGCGCGAGAAGCTGGGGAGCCCTACGGACTGATTTTGACGGACATGCACATGCCGAAGATGGATGGATTCTCGTTGATCGAGCGGATCCGGGAGAGGCCGGAGCTGGCCACAGCAACTATCATGATGCTGACGTCCGCGGGTCACAGGGGCGATGCGGAAAGATGCAGGAAGTTGGGTGTGTCAGCCTACCTGCTAAAACCCATCCGGCAATCGGAATTGCGCGAAGCCGTTGCCCGGATCCTGAGCGCGCATGAGCAGGGCGGTGCGATTCCCTTGGTCACCAGGTATTCTTTGCATGATGCGCGCGACCCAACGACGGTTCTCCGAATACTGGTCGCGGAAGACAACCTCGTGAATCAACGATTGATTGTACGCCTGCTTGAGAAGAGAGGACATCGCGTGACCTTGGTAGCCGATGGGCGCCAAGCCATCGAGGCGCTGGACCAGGGAAGTTTTGATCTGGTTTTAATGGACATTCAGATGCCGGAGATGGATGGACTTGAAGCGACCGCGATCCTTCGAGACAAGGAAAAGAGGACCGGAAACCATCAATCGATTGTCGCTTTGACCGCCCATGCTATGACCGGCGACCGCGATCGATGCCTGGCCGCGGGAATGGACGGCTACCTGACGAAGCCCATCCGGCCGCAGGAACTCGATCAGGTCTTGAAAAATTATGTGGATCAGCAAACTTCAGCGAGTGAGTTAGCCAAAAAAAAATAGCTCGCAATCGGCGCTTTCTCATGCCTTTTTGGTCATTCCGAGGTTTCGCAATCACTTTAGCCGCTCAGTGACCCGTCGAATTCGCCGAACAGGTTTTCTGAGCTGCAATCGTACTTGTGGGATAAAATGCCGCTCCTGATATGGAGCGTATTTGTTTTCAATTTCGCGTGGGGAGGCGATCTTGTTCCAGCGGAGAATCCTATACGCAATTCTGATGATCGGTGCCGTAGGTCTATCGGCGCGTTGCGTTCGCGCGCAGCAAAGCTATGCCGTGATCACGCAGAATGGCGTCGCGATGAAAACGCGTGACGGCGTAACACTGTATTCCGACATTTACCGTCCGAAGGCGGACGGGAAATTCCCAGTGATCCTGATGCGCACGCCGTACGACAAAAGCGTGGGCTGGGCTGCCGCGTCGGCCTATCAGATTGCTACGCACGGCTACGTCGTCGTCATTCAGGATGTTCGCGGGCGTTACACATCGGAGGGCGAATGGTATCCGTTCCGCCATGAGTCCAACGACGGCTACGACGCCATCGAATGGGCGGCTGCGCTGCCATCCGCGAACGGCAAAGTCGGCATGACGGGCGGTTCCTATGTTGGCGCAACACAAATGCTCGCCGCGATTGCGCATCCTCCGCATCTCGCGGGAATCTGCCCGGTGGTTACGGCCAGCAATTATCACGATAACTGGACGTATCAGGGCGGAGCGTTCGAACAGTGGTTCGATCAGAATTGGACCACGCAGCTCGCCACGAACACGATGTGGCGATTGATTGCGAAAAACACTAACGCGCTGCTGGGTGCGCCCGTGCTTCCCCTCGCCAACTATCCGGTCTTCAATTACGCCTCGCTTCCGGCGGGCGCCGACGCCACGGCCCAGCTTGCACCGTATTATCTTGATTGGCTCGCGCATCCTGACTACGACGCGTATTGGAAGCAGTGGTCCATTGAGGAGCATTTTTCGGACATTCAAGTCCCGGCCCTCCACATCGGCGGCTGGTATGACATTTTTCTAAACGGCACACTCAGGAATTACATGGGGATCAAGGCGCACGGCGCCACGGACGAGGCGCGCAAGGGCCAGCGCCTGCTGGTTCAGATCGGCGGGCACGCCGGCTTCGGACGCCACATCGGTGACGTGGAATTCGGCGATGAGGCGCTCAAATTTCCCTCCACGGATGTCGTGCTTGCCTGGTACGACTATCTCTTCAAGGGTGTGCAGAACGAGTTTGCCACGGTTCCCGTGCACGTTTTTGTGATGGGAGAGAATAGATACCATCAGGAATCGGATTGGCCTCCGCCCGAAAACAAACTCACTCGCTACTACTTGCACTCGGGCGGTTCAGCCAATTCGGTGCGTGGCGACGGTGGTCTTTCCGTGACGCCGCCAAAAAAGGAAACGCCGGACAAATTCACGTACGATCCGGCTAATCCCGTGCCAACGATCGGTGGCTCGCTCTGCTGTGATGCCGCGCACTACGAGCCGGGCCCGCGCGACCAGCGCCCCGCTGAAAGTCGCAACGACGTGCTTGTTTATTCCACCAAGCCGCTTACTGAGGACATGGAAGTCACCGGACCTGTCACCCTCGAAGTCTGGGCGAGTTCTTCCGCAGTGGACACCGATTTCACTGCCAAGCTCGTGGACGTCTCACCCAGCGGCTTCGCGATGGATCTCACCGACGGAATTCTCCGCATGCGCTATCGCGAATCGCAGGAGAAGCCCGAGTTGATGAATCCGGACCAGGTTTACAAAATCTCTGTGGACCTGGGGGCTACCGCCAACGTCTTTAAGAAGGGCCACGTCTTTCGCCTGGAAGTTTCCAGCAGCAATTTCCCGCGATTTGACCGCAACCTGAACACCGGTGCGGTTCAGGCGACGAGCCGCGAGTTCGTCTCCGCCGCCAACACGATTCTGCACGACGCCGAGCACCCCTCGGCGCTCTTGCTTCCTATGATTCCCGCGGGAGCCGCCGCGCCCCGATAAGTGGCAAGTTATTCTTGCACTTTCGCTTGGTCGTAAGGCCGGCATGCGAAAGCCTCAGGCAACAACCTCAAGACGCCTTGGCTTGCGGGATGCTGGGCAGGTTCGTATACTGGCGGCCCGGCCAATTGGCGGCTCTGGCGGTTGGGTAGACCGCTGGCACTCACCTTCCTTGGCCTGAAAAAAAGAGCTGACGTAGCCGAAGCATTGATTCTGCTCTGGAATCCAGCGAAGAGAGATTCTTCTGCGCAGAAGACGCAGGGAGGAAGCGGTCTCACTCCGTTCGAAGTGAGGGAAGCAAGGCTGTCCATACCAAAGGAGAATTTCGCATGTCGCAAGCCCCCATGCCGGAAGAAATGAATGTCTACCAGAACGCCGAAGCGCGTTTTGAAGTCGCCGCGGACAAACTGGGACTCGAACAAGGGCTTTATCGCTATCTCAAATACCCCAGCAAAGAAATCACTCTCTACATTCCCATAGGCATGGATAACGGAACTCTGGAAGTGTTCACCGGATATCGCGTGCTGCATTCCACGGTGCGCGGTCCGGGCAAGGGCGGAATCCGTTTTGCTCCCGACGTTTCCATCGACGAAGTGCGCGCGCTAGCCACCTGGATGACCTGGAAGTGCGCGGTGGTAAACATTCCGTTCGGCGGCGCCAAGGGCGGAGTGATCTGCGATCCACGAAAGATGTCGCGCGGAGAACTCGAGCGGCTCACCCGCCGCTACACTGCGGAACTTTCGAACTGGCTGGGTCCAGAAAAGGATGTCCCGGCGCCGGACGTCGGTACCAACGAACAGACCATGGCTTGGGTCATGGACACTTATGCCATGCACCTTGGGCAAGCCACCACTGCCGTGGTGACCGGAAAGCCCATCGAACTCGGCGGCTCGCGCGGCAGGCGCGAGGCCACCGGGCGCGGCGTCATGATCTGCTGCGACAAAGCGCTCACCAAACTAGGAATCAAGAAGCAAGGCTGCCGCGTGGTGGTTCAAGGCTTCGGCAACGTCGGTTCTATGGCCGCGGAGCTCATGCAAAAAGCCGGCTACAAAATCATCGGCCTCGCGGACATCGGCGGCGGCCTTTACAACGAGAAAGGCTTTGACGTTCCCAAGGTCATCGACTGGGTATACGCCCAGAAAAAATCGCTGCAGGATTTCCCCGGCGGCGGAACGAAGATGAGCGCGCGCGACGTCCTCTTCCAGCCTTGCGAGATCGCTATTCCCGCGGCTATCGAAAATCAGATCACGGAGAAAAACGCCAATCAGGTCAAGGCAAGAATCCTCTGCGAAGGCGCCAATGGCCCCACCACTTGGCAAGCCGACGCCATTATCGATTCGAAAGGCATCTTTACCGTGCCGGACATTCTCGGCAATGCCGGCGGTGTCACCGTCAGCTATTTCGAATGGGTCCAGGACCGCCAGGGCTTCTTCTGGCGCGAAAGTGAAGTAAACGAACGCCTCCTCGACGTGATGGAAAATGCCTTCGACGAAGTAGTCCGCTTCGCTGAAAAGCACAAAGTCAACAACCGCATTGCCGCCTACATGCTGGCCATCGACCGGGTCGCCAGGGCCCTCAAGCTCCGCGGTATCTATGCCTAGCGCGTAGCAGTTCAGGCCCTGTCCGGGGAGCAACAGCCTCCTGTAACCGGGCATACGTAATGGATGCTGTTGGCCGGGAGCACGGTCTTGCTGTTCCTCGTTTCGACGAAGAATAGCGGGTAACATGAAATATTGACGGCAGAACAAGCTTGCTGTGGATTGTTCTTCTGAGGAGGGCCGCCGCTAGATGTCTCCGCACCCTTTTTATCTGCCGCGCGTTTGGGTGGGCAGCCAGGTTTTGGAAAAACTTTTGCCCTAAACCATTCGGCCTCTTTCCGCCCATATCAAGTTTACGGAAAACTGCCAGGCGGGCTGCATTAGCTGTGACTACTGGAAGTCACGCTGGCAAGACAGAATTAATACCGATCGAGCCGTGGAACTGCTCAACGAGATCGGTGCGGCGGGCATGGGGACCTTTCGCCTTACTGGAGGCGAGCCTCTTCTCAGGAGAGATTTGTTTGAAGTCTTGCAGAAGGCCAATACCACTTCTTTCAAGCATATCATCCTTCAAACGAATGGGCTGCTTCTCAAAGGCTTCACAAGGAGGTCAACCACTCCCCGATCACGAAAGTCGCCGTATCGATCGACGGTCTCAAAGAGTCGGATGACCTGATCCGCGGAATTCAGGGCTATTTTGATCTGGGCATCGAAGGAATCCGTTTGCTTCGAAACAAGAGCCTTACTTTCTCCGTCACTCTTAATCGGCTATCCGCTGAAGAACTCGAAAAACTTGCGGACGTTGCTCGTGGGCTGGGGGCTGACGCGGAGTTCAATATTTTAAGCAGAAGTCACTCCTTCCTGAAGGACGCTGATCTTGCCTCCATGTGGCCGCAAGGCGGCGATGTGCCGAAGATTGCGAAATTCGTGCGCGACACGCTGAAACGCCCTGCGTACGAAACGGATTACATCACCAGGTATTACAACAATGAAACGATGGAGGAGCCTCCCTGTGTGCTCGGCTACCTCCAGGTCTTTGTGTTATCCAATGGCGATGTGTTGACAGGTTGTTACCCCTTAAATCCGGTTGGAAATATTCTGCGGGATAGCCTCGCAAATATCCTGGCCTCGGAGGCTTACTCTCGCCAGTGTGAGGCAATGATCCGCCGGGAATGTCCAGGTTGTACTTGCGGCATTGAAAGTTCCCTGGCTATGAAGCATGCCGCTTCCAGCGCCCTCTTCGAGCTCAAGCTTCTCAAGGTCCGTCAGGACGGCGCCAACAAGCCATTGCCCGTCGCGGTAACGCAAGCTGGAAACGGCCAAAATCTATAGGCTGTGCAAGATTGAACAGCGCGGAACCGTCGCCGCTCGGTCATAATTGCGGCGGTGCAGTGCCCTCTGATGGAAATTTGGAATGGCAGTAGCTTTTGGGACCAACTTGTATTAGCTTCTTTTCCGCCCCTGCCGCCTAATGGGGATCGGCACGAGTCAGTTCGTAACTCCGCTACGGACTGTGCTGGGATCAATTCAAACTGGACGGCTCCGAAAATCATTCTGAGCCAGGAAGGAGTCCGCTCGTGACCCCGGACTCACTCTTGTCGGGCCATGCTAAGAGCGAAGAGCAGCACCGCCGCGATATTTGTATCGCCGGACGATGGATGTACGAGCGCGGACACATCGTCGCCTGCGAAGGAAACATTTCCGTACGTCTTGACGACGGCAGCGTTCTCACCACTCCTACCTGCATGAACAAAGGGATGCTCCGTCCCGAGGATCTGGTCATCACTGATTTGCAGGGCCGGCAACTCTCCGGCGACCGCAAGTTTTCCTCCGAGCTTGCAATGCACCTCTTGTTTTACCGCATGCGGCCGGACGTGATGGCCATCTGCCACGGGCATCCGCCCACGGCCACCGGATTTGCGGTCGCCGGGCGCGCGCTGAATCGTGCCCTGCTTCCCGAAGTCGTCGTGGGACTGGGACAGATTCCCCTCGTGCAATATGCCACGCCGGGAACTCAGGAGTTGAGCGAGGCTATTGAGCCGTTTGTGCCGCACTACGATGCGCTTCTTCTTGCCAATCATGGAGCGGTAACTTGCGGACCGGACTTGCTTACCGCGTTCTTTCGAATGGAGACCATCGAGCACAGCGCGAAAATCACGCTGGCCGCGGAAATGGCCGGCGAGCCGGCGCTGCTCTCCAGCCGCGAAGTTGCCAAGCTCATGGCCGCGCGTCCGCGCTACTTTGTCGCACCCCCGCCAGGCGGCGGGGCGGAATTGCCCATCACCCGCGACAGTGGAGAAAACGCGGGCGATGACGTAACCCTCACGCGCAGTGAACTGGATGCGCTGATTGACGAAGCCGTGCGCAAGGACCGCGCCCGCCGCTGAGCTTAACGCCGCCAAATTGGTCGCGGAGATCTTCGTCTTTTTCTTTTTTCAACGCACCTGCTCGCCGGTTCGAATCATCCATACAATTGGAATGCTGCGGGAAGGTAAGCCGCCGAGCTCCTGGTCCAGTTCGGCGCTTCGCCTGAGAAAGGAGATTTTTCATGGAACCAAGGATTGACTATCGGAAATACGCCGCCGAAGCGCAAAAATCGTTGTATGCGTTGGAGAAATACATTGCCGAATGCGGCCTTGATCACAAGCTGATTCATCTGATCAAGATGCGCGCTTCACAGATCAATGGCTGTGCGTACTGCATCGACATGCATTCGAAGGATGCGCGTGCCGCGGGCGAGACGGAACAGCGGCTGTACGAACTCGATGCCTGGGGCGAGACGCCCTTCTACACCGAACGCGAGCGGGCCGCTCTGGCTTGGACCGAGGCTCTGACGCTGGTTTCCCACACGCACGTTCCCGACGTCGTCTACGATGAGGTTCGCAAGCAGTTCAACGAAAGGGAAATTGTGGATTTGACGCTCGCCGTTTCCATGATCAACCTTTGGAACCGGCTGGCAATCTCCATGCGCGCGGTGCCGGGACGTTACAAACCTGCCGCCACGGCCGCATCCGCTTCTTGATCAAATTTCATCCTGCGAGGGCGCGTGACTGCGCATCACGCCGCCTCTTCCATTGCTTTTCCAAGATTTCCTCGGCATGGCGCCGCAGTTTGCGTTACTCTCGATTTCTCGCATTCCTTCGGATTCGAAAGGATTCCATGCATGAGCAGCGCCGCGAAATTTTTCCAGGTCATCCAAGCTCGGGACACCGCGGCAGTCAAACGAATGTTGTCCGCCGAGCCTGAATTGGTGAGCGCCCGGAACGAAAAGGGGCAGTCGGCCTTGCTGCTGACGGCGTACAGCGGCAACAAGGAACTCTGCGATGTCTTGCAGGCGCAGGGAATTCCGCTGGAGTTGCATGAAGCGGCGGCGCTGGGGCGGCTGGACCGCGTAAAGCAGCTCATCGAAGAAATGCTGAGTGAGGCGAAAACTTATTCGCCCGATGGATTTCCAGTCATTGCGCTGGCGGCAGTGTTTGGGCATCTTGAAGTGGCCGAATACCTGTTTGAGAAGGGTGCGGACCTGAACGCGGCAGCGACAAATGGAACGGGCTACAATGCCCTGACCGGAGCTGTAGCCAGCGGCCATACTGGCATCGTGTCGTGGCTCCTGGCCAATGGCGCGGACCCGAATTACCGTTACGGAAATGGCTACTCCCCGCTTCTTACTGCTGCCGCGAATGGCCACCTAGGAATCGTAAGTATCCTGCTGGCAAGCGGCGCCGATTTGCAGGCCCGGACCAATGATGGAAAGACGGCGCTCGGTTTCGCTCAGGAGCGTGGCCATGCCGAAGTCGCGGAATTTCTGCGCAGCCATGGGGCTGCGTAACAGGAACTCCAGGAAAGTGTCAGCCCGCGGCAAAGCTGCGGTGTTCACTAGTTTCGTTCTCTGCTTTTCCATGTGGCCTTCCGGAAAGTCCTTTGCCCGGGAGAAAGGAGAAACCATGTCTCTGCAGATGTCCAGCGCAGCCTTTTCCTCTGGTGAAGCGATTCCGAAAAAATTCACGTGTGACGGCCCGGGCGTATCTCCGCAATTGAAATGGAATGATCCTCCTGCGAATACGCAGAGCATGGCGCTCATTATGGATGACCCCGACGCGCCCGGCAGCACCTGGGTCCACTGGGTGCTGTACGATCTTCCAGCAAACACACGAGAACTTCCCGAAGGAGTCGCGAAGCAGGAGCAGCTTTCCAGCGGCGCGCGGCAAGGCCGCAACGATTTCGAAAAAACTGGCTACGGCGGGCCGTGTCCGCCGCCAGGAAAACCGCACCGATACTTTTTCAAGCTATATGCGCTTGATAATAAGCTGAATCTGAAATCAGGTGCTACAAAGGTTGAGCTGGAACGGGCGATGAAGAGCCACGTTCTTGCGCAAGCGGAACTCATTGGCAAATACGGCCGCTGACGTTCGTGCCGGCGTTGACGGGCGAAAGAAAAGCGGCAATACTGGCGAGCGATGATTGGCCAGCTTCGCGGACGGCTTGCCGAAAAAAGACCGAACCAAGTGCTCCTTGATGTGGGCGGCGTAGGGTACCTCGTGCAAGTGCCGCTTTCGACGTACGCCGCGCTTGGCGAACTTCATACCGAAGTGACCCTTCTGATCCATACGCATGTACGGGAAGATGCGCTGGCGTTGTACGGATTTGTTTCGTCGCGGGAAAAACATTTCTTTGAGATGCTGCTTTCGGCTTCCGGCGTGGGGCCGACGCTGGCGCTGAAAATTCTGAGTGGCATGAGCGTCGAAGAACTCGTACCTGCCATCCGGGGAAGCGATTTAGCGCGGCTCACAAGAATTCCCGGCGTGGGGCGGAAGACGGCGGAGCGCATGGTGGTCGAGTTGAAGGACAGGCTGGAAACCGTGGCCGTGGAAGCCGAGAAACCTGCGGCATCTTCGCCAGCGGGAATCGAAGCTGATGTTATTTCGGCGCTGGTGAATCTGGGATACGACGGCCGCGCTGCCGAAACCGCGGTTGGAGAAGCGAAGCGCGAGGCGGGCGGGGGCAGTTTTGAGAAGTTGTTACGCGGTGCGTTACAGTCGTTGAGCGCGCCCAAGGGACGCGCGGCGCGAACATAAGGAAAAAGATTTATCACAGAGAAGAGACGGGCCTCACGGGGTACTCAGAGAAAAGATGGCGGACGGAACGGCAAAACGGATGATGCAGCAAAGGCAGCCGGAACGGATTGTCTCCGGTCAGGCGTTTGACGAAGACGCGCGCATTGACGTGAGCGTGCGTCCCAAGCGCCTCGACGAATACATCGGGCAGAAGCGCGTCAAAGAAAATATTCAAATCGCCATCGAGGCGGCACGGAGCCGCGGCGAGGCGCTGGACCACGTGCTTTTGTACGGGCCGCCCGGCCTGGGAAAAACGACGCTGGCGCAAATCATCGCGAATGAATTGAACGTTCCGATTAAGACCAGCGCGGGCCCTTTGCTGGAACGCAAGGGCGACTTGACGGCGATCTTGACTTCGCTCGAAAAAAAAGAGGTTTTCTTTCTCGACGAAATTCACCGTTTGCAGCCCGCGGTCGAAGAAGTGTTGTATCCGGCGATGGAAGACTTTCGCGTGGACCTGATTATCGGTCAAGGGCCGGGGGCGCGGATTCATCCGTTCCCATTGGGGCATTTTACCTTGATCGGTGCGACGACCCGCGCGGGACTGATAACCGCGCCTCTACGTTCGCGGTTTGGCATCGTGCATCGGCTGGACTTCTACGAGCCCGCGGATTTGCTGATCATCATTCACCGCTCGGCGAAAATCTTGAATATTCAGATGGACGAAGGCGGCGCTGAAGAAATCGCGGGCCGTTGCCGAGGCACGCCGCGCATCGCGAACCGGCTGCTGCGGCGATCGCGTGATTTTGCCGAAGTGCGCGCCGCAGGACGCATTACCCGCGCGGTCGCTCAGGAAGCCTTGCAAATGCTGGGCGTCGACGAAAACGGCCTAGACGAAGTGGATCGCAACTTGATGATTGCACTGCTCGACAAGTACGCCGGTGGGCCGGTCGGTCTGGGCACATTGGCTGCCGCGCTCTCCGAAGAAGAAGACGCGATCGAGGAAATGTACGAACCCTACCTCATGCAAATCGGCATGATCGACCGCACTCCCCGTGGGCGAGTGGCCACGCAGCGGGCGTACCAATACTTCGGCCGCGAATTACCCCGCCGCCAGCCAAGACTCTTCTGACGGGCTAACCTCTTACCCAATCACATCGTTCTTTTGGCCCGGAAATGACCCATTTACTTCTGCCTGGGTTTCTTGCGTGCGCGAGCGTATTTGAGTGCGATCAGGCCTTTGGAGAAGGTTTTGTTTTCGAGGAGGGCAAATTCACGCTGTGGGAAGCCGCTGGGAAAGAGCGGGCGGCCTTGGCCGATCAGCACGGGAACGATTCCAATATAAAGCTCGTCGACTACGTCGTCTTTGAGGAAGTCGCGAGCGAGTTCGCCGCCGCCCATCAGCCAGATGTCTTTTCCCGGCCGCTTGCGGAGTTGCTCAACGAAACTTTTTGGGGACTCGTTGACAAAGGTGACGCCGTCGCGTTCGCCGGGCGGCTGAGAATGCGAGAAAACGTAGCTCTTCATTTTCGAGCCGCCGAATCCGCCTCCACCCATTTTGAGAGCATCGTCGTAGGTCTTGCGCCCCATGA
>WNEY01003231.1_pt1 | contig 12186 bp, 13 predicted proteins | sample 5400531 | NCBI WGS metagenome assembly WNEY01 (sample SAMN13153338, study PRJNA577476) | soil metagenome | isolation source: 200 cm saprolite under Douglas fir tree site 1 | place: USA:California | collected 2015-04-18
GGGCCCGCGGCGGGATGATGATCATCGACGCGGGGATCCTCTCCGGTGGCGCGCTGCTCCTGCTGATCATGAAGCTCAAGCACGTCAAGGTGAAGAAGGGCGAGGCGGACGTGGAGTTCTACGAGGTGAAGAGCGGCGTGCTCGGCGCGATCCGCCACTTCCTCGGACACTAGGTCCGACCGTGCACCCGAACGGCGTCCTTCGAACCGTGTTCCCGGAGATCTTCGGTCTGGACTGGCCGTTCCAGGAGCGGGCGAAGACCGGGCCGGGCGAGGCGACGCTGGAGGCGCTGCACCGATTCTGGGGGCGGCCGGAACTCGCGGGGTTCGTGCCGGAGCTGGACCTCCCGCACGACGACTGGCAGTCGATGCTGGCGTGCTTCGAGCGGCTGTCCGACCCCGGGATCCAGCGGGACCGGATGCAGCCGTGGACCCCGATGCCCGAGCCCGGAGAGCAGCCCTGGACCGAGGTGGCCCGGCTCGCCGATCAGCTGGCCGAAGACGACCCGGTCGCCGCCGCGCTCGCCGCGCTCTACGCCGTGGCTGCCTGGGAAGGGGCGCTGGGGGAGGACCTCTACGCCCAACCCTGGTCGGGCCACCACTGGGGGTGGCACGTGTTCCCGCTGGTGCTGGGTCGGGCGCTGCTCGGGGCGGACGCGGTCTGGACGGCGCGGTCGGTGACCGAGCTGGCCACAGGCTTCATCGAGAAGGCCAAGGGCTTCCCGATCAACCCGGCGCTGGACGGGTTCCTGGCCGCGTACGCGGAGGTCGCCGGCCGCGTCGAGCGGCGCCTCTCGACCTGCACGGCGAACCTGGCCTGGGACCTGCGTGCGTCGCTCCCCTCCGGCGGCCCGAACTTCCGGCCGGAACTGGCGGCCATGCTGTGGACGCTCGGCGACGTTCCGCACGCCGAACTGATCGCCGGCGACCCCGGCTACTCTCCGCCCCCGTCGCTGGTGCAGGACGTCGTCGAGCTGTCGATGAGCCGTGTGGCCACCGACCCGTTCCTGCAGTACCTGTGGCTGGAGCTGAAGGACCGGCCGCCGTTCGACCTGCGGAGCCACCGGGTCCTGTTCACCGCGATCAACAACGTGTACCACCTGAGCGGCGTCCACGAGATGGAGGACCTGGGCCTGTTCTCACCCAGCCGGGCGTACGCGCGGACGGCGATCGAGCACTTCGGAGGCGCCGTGTCCGCGGAGCGCGCCGCGGAGTTCGGGGAGGCGTTCGGCATGTTCCAGGAGCTGGTCGGCACGCGGGAACCGCTCGCGCTGCTGCGGCTGCGGGCGTTGTTCAACCTGGTCCTGACCGAAGACGAGCCGACGCGAACGGAGCGGTGGACCGAGCTGGCCGGGTTCGCCGCCGAGATCATGACCAGGACGGTGCGGCGTGGGGTGTTCCAACCGCTGAACAACTGCCTGGACATCCCGTTCGCCTACCTGGACGCGTCGTCGTCGGACGGGGCCACCGAGACGGTCGACGCCGTCGAGCGGTACCGGTGCGGCGGCCTGTCGTACTGGACGGCGATCACTGCGCCCACGCCGCCAGGCGGCGAAGCGTTCGCCGGGCTGCTGAAGGAGGAGAAGGACCTGCTGATGGAGCTGCGAGGCGCCCGGTTCATCCGGCTCCTGCCCCACCTGCCGGTGCACTACCAGCGGTACGGCGTCGCCATCGGTGAGGCGCTGGACGAGCCCGTCCCGGAGGGAGCGACGGACGTGGAGGACGAGCGGTCGATGCTGAAGTTCGACCCGTTCGAACAGGACCTGGCCGTGCGTGAGTTGGACGACGCGTGGGAGCGGCTGGGATCGCTGTGGGAGCGGATGCGTGACCTGGCCCCTGGGTACGCCGCCGAGCGCCTGGAGCCGTTCGCGTCGGCGGAGGAGTTCGAGCGCGCCCTCGGGCCGGGCCGATGAAACACGGAGGTCGTCCGGGCTGCCCCGTCCCCGCTGGGACGGCGGCTACCAGCGGTCCCGGTGGACGACCTGATCGAACGGCCGGCGGCTGGGGCGCTCGATCGGACGGAGCGGACGGTCCGCCGGGTAGCCGAGCGCGATGAGGAGCGCGCAGCGGTGATCGTCCGGATGACCCAGCAGGCGGCGGGCCAGATCCTGGTCCTGGACGGCCGCGTGGCCGCTGCCGATCCCCAGGTCGGCTGCCGCGAGCATCATGCTGACGGTGGCTTGCCCGAGGTCGAACTCGATCGACTCCCGGGTGGTGGCGTCGTCGGTCTCCTGCGCGATCACCGCGATCGTCGCCGCGGACGTGGCCACGTGCCCGGCGGACCGCCAGACCTTCGCCAGCTCCTGGAGGAGCGCCCGCTCGGTGCAGACGACGAAGTCCCAGCGCTGCTCGTTCATGGACGACGGCGACCGGCGGCCGGCCTCCAGGATGCGGTCGAGGTCGCCCGGCGAGATCGGCCCGTCCGAGTACTGGCGAACGTTGCGCCGAGCCCGGATCGCGTCCCAGGTCTCCATCTGGAGCACTCTATCCGGCCGGGCCGGTCAGGGCCGTTCGTCCGCCTGGTCCGGACGGTCGTCGGCTCGGCCGCCGGATGCGGGAACGATCCGCCACGTCCCTTCGAAGATCCGTTCGTGGAGCTCGGCCTCCGCGATGGCACGGACGATCGGTTCCTGCCTGCGGGCGTCGCGTTCGTCGACGACCTGGAGCGGCCAGTTCCCCGCCTGAGAGCCTCGGAGGTGCGGATGGTTGAAGCCGGCCGCGAACCAGGCCACCACCTGGATCGGCGGGACGCCGCCGTCCGGTCGGACGTTGCCGGCTTGCCGCTGCTCCGGCCACGAGAGTTCCCACCGGGCGACGGCGTCCCCGCTCCCGTCCACGTGGACGGATCGGTGGTCGACCTGGCCGGATCCGTCGAGGAACGTGGCGTTCGTCTCGTCCAGGACGTCGCGCACGACGGGGTCGAGCAGGTCGACGGCGCGGCGGAAGAGGGCCACGCGGTCCTCCCGGCTCTCCGCGCCTTCGAACGTCCTCGTCCGGAGGTCTTCCAGGTGTCGGAACACGTCCTCCGATCGCGGCGGTCGGCCAGGGGCGTGGTCCATGGCTCTCATGCTACGTGGGCGACGGCGGTTCAGGATGCGGCGGCCTCCGGCTCGAAGGCATCATCGGATACCGGGGCGGCCGGCAGCGTCGCGACGGTCGAGGCGGCCGCGGCATCGGCGGCCTGAGGAGCGCGGGCGCGATCCCGGAGCACCGCCCGGAGCACGACGAGGCCGGCCACGAGCGTCAGTCCCCCGGCGATCGCCATCGCCGCCTGCACGCCGAACCGCTCGGCCAGCCAGCCCATCGCGGGAGCGCCCACCGGCGTCGTCCCGATGAACAGGACGCCGTAGAGCGCCATGACCCGGCCGCGCATCGACGGATCGGAGCGGAGCTGCAGGAGCGAGTTGGCGCTCGCGATGAACATGATGATCGCGACACCCAGCGGAACGACAGCGACGAGCTCCAGGGTGAGCGACGGCATCACGGCCGCGACCAGGAGCGCGAGCCCGGATGCGGCCCCCGCCGCGGACATCAGGAGGCCACTCGTCCGCCCCCGCGTGGCCACCAGGAGCCCGCCGGCCACCGCGCCGATCCCGAGCAGCGAGTACAGCGCACCGAGCCCGCCGGCCTCGGCCTCGAAGACTTCCCTCACCAGGAGCGGCAGGAACACCGAGAAGTTGAACGCCAGCATCCCGACGACCGCGACCATGACGAGCGGTCGTCGAAGTTGGGGATCGGCCCACGCGTATCGAAGTCCCTCCCGGATCTGGCCGCGGTGCCGGGTCGCGCGAGGTGCGGGGAGGAGTTCGGACCGGCGCATCAGCAGCAGCCCTCCGATCACGGCGAGGTACGACGCGGCGTTCACCAGGAAGCAGATCGCGATGCCGACCGTGGCCACCAGGATGCCGGCGATGGCCGGGCCCACGATCCGGCCGCCGTTCACGACCACGCTGTTCAGGCTGACGGCGTTCGCGACGTTCTCCGGGCCGACCATCTCGGTGACGAAGGACTGCCGAGCCGGCATGTCGGCCAGGTTCGCCAAACCGAGGCCGAACGCCAGCGCGTAGACCATCCACAGCCGGACGGCGCCGGTGGCGGTGAGGATGCCCAGGACGAGGGCCAGCGAGGCCATCGACGACTGCGTGACGATCAGGATCCGGCGCTTGTCGAAGCGGTCCGCGATGACCCCGCCCCACGTGCCGGCGAGCAGCATCGGGACGAACTGCAGGCCGGCGGTCGCGCCGAGCGCCACGGCGCTTCCGGTCAGCTTGAGCACCAGCCACGCCTGCGCCACCGACTGCATCCACGTGCCGGACACCGAGATGGCCTGGCCGAAGAAGTACAGACGGTAGTTGCGCACCCGGAGGGACTGGAACGTGCGTCCGAGGCCCAGACGGAAGCGTTTCATCGAGAGTCCTCCTCCAGGAGGCGCTCCACGATCCCGGCGGCCCGCTCCAGGGTCACCACGTCGTGCGGCGGCAAGCGGCGGAGGCGGCTCGCCAGGAATGCGTCCTTGCGGGTCCGGGTGCGGCGGATCAGTTCGTTGCCCGGACCGGTGAGGCTGACCCGGGCCACGCGCCGGTCGGTGGGGTCCACCTCGCGCCGGACCAGGCCCGCTTCCTCGAGTCGGCCGACCGCGGCCGTGATCGTCGGGGGCCGCACCCGCTCCCGGGCGGCAAGCTCTCCGAGCGTGACGGGCTGCGCGCCGTGGATCGCCGAGAGGAACGAGAGCATCGACGGGGTCAGGCCCTCGGCGGACTCCTGGCGGAGCCTGCGGGCCAGGCGCATCACCGCGAGCCGGACCCGCGACGCGACCTCGGGCACCGCCGGCGCGGCGGTGCTCGTCCGACGCCTCGAGGTAGGGGTTCGCACACTCATCGTTTCGTTCAACTAATTAGTGTAGCGAACGATTCCTCGGGGACGGGCTCAGGGCGTGGTGATCCGCAGCGTGGCCGTCCGGTGGGCGAGGACGCTTCCATGCGAGTCGGCGAGCCTCACGACCATGACCTCGACGCCGTTGCACGCCGGCGCGATCATGCGGAGCGGCGGCGGCCTGTACCGACCGTAGGGCTGCAGGGTTGCGGAGCTACCGATGGGGTCCAGCACCGGACACGGAGGGATCTGCTTGCCGAACTCGGTCACGGTGATGCCGACCGGTCGATCGGTGCAGTTCCTCGCCCCGAGCACGAGCTTGGTCCGGTCACCCCCGTGGACCGTGGAAGGCTCCCACCCGAACCGAGTGATCTTCACGATGCAGGCCCCGTTCACTCGTGCCTGGGCCGCTCCGGCCAGGGTCGGGGACGCCGCCAGGACGAGGACCATGCTCAGCAACAACCGCCGGAAGGTCACCGTGTCTCTCGGGCGTCGACGCGGTCCCGCCAGACCCGTTCGCCCTCAGGCGTCCGCTCGTCGGTGGGGCGGAGGCCGACAGTCGCGGCGACCCCCTCAGAGGCTCGATGGCCCTGCGCGATGTGCGCGGAGACCGTTCGAACGCCGTGCCGCTCGCGGAGCGAGGCCACCATGTGCCCTGCCGCCTCGGTGGCGATCCCCTGGTTCTGCCAACGTGCTGCGATGACGTAGGCGATCGTGGCGTTCAGCTGGACGTCCACCGTCGCTTGGACGTACCCGACCGCCTCTCCGCCGTCACGCAACCGCACCGTCCAGTTCAACCACAGCTCTCGGCCGTCGGGCGAAACCTGACGGGCTTGCGCCGTGAACCGCCTCCGGAGGGTGCCGAGGTCGAACGGCGTCCCCCCGGTGAAGGCGTAGAGGCTCTCGTCCGCCAGGACGCCGACCAGGTCGTCGGCGTCTGCCGCACGAAGAGGATCGAGCCGGAGCCTGGCCGTCGTGAGGAACGCTTGCGGCGTCGCCTTCATCAGACCCTCGAGCCTATCCGTTCGCTCATCCGTCGGCGTATCGCCTTCGACAGCGGGACGGGCGTCCGGCGGGCCGCACGATGGAACATCCCGGGGAGTGAGGCCGGACACAAGCTCCGTACACTCCGCACAGATGCCACCGGATCGGACCGTCTCCGGCGGGAACGTCGCGGCCATCGTCGTAGGGCTGATCGGCCTCGTGATCATGGCCGTCGTCGGCGTGGGATCCGACCCGGCCGGCGGCGCTCGAGCGGTCCTCGTGGTCGGGGCGGTCGCCGCGGCGGCCGTCGTGGCGCGGGGAGCCCTGCGAGCCCGCGGTGAGGTCCGAGCCGCGGAACAGCGGTGGGGCACCGCTCGTCAGGCCCTGGAGCAAGAGGCGGCCGCGCTCCTCGAAGCGCTCGGCGCTCGGGAAGCGGTCCTGTCCGGGATGGGCGAGGGCGTGCTCCTGTTCGCCCCGGACGGCCGAGCCGTGTACGCGAACCCCGCCGCCCGAACCCTCCTCGGTCGAAGGGTCGACACGACGACGGAGCTGATCCCGTCCGCGCTGAGGGAGGCGGTGCAGCAGGCGCGGGCCGCCGAGGCCTCGGAGGTCGGGGAACCGCTGCAGGTCGAATTCGAGGCGGCGGACGCGACGGTCCAGGCGACGATCGTGCCGGCGCAGCCGGGCCGGACGGTGCTGGTCGTGGCCAGGGACGTGACGGCGGCCCGGCGGGTCGAGCGGCTCCGCAAGGATTTCGTCGCCAATTCGTCCCACGAGCTGAAGACGCCCGTCGCCTCGATCCTCGCCCTGTCCCAGGTGCTGAAGGACGCCGCGACCGACGACCCGGAGGCCGTCGAACGGTTCCTCCGGCAGCTCGAAGGGGAGGCCGAGCGCCTGGCGAGGCTGGTCGGTGACCTGTTGGACCTCTCCCGGCTCGAGGGCGAACGCACGCCACCCGAGGACGTCCGCCTCGACGCCGCCGTCGGGGCGGAGTGCGAGCGGCTCCTTCGGCGCGCCCAGAGCGCGGACGTCGACCTGTCCGTGGAGCCCTTGCCCATCGTCGTGGTCCGGGGATCGTCGAACGACCTCGGGCTCATGGTGCACAACCTGCTCGACAACGCGATCCGATACACCCCGGCCGGCGGACACGTGCGGGTATCCCTGGGTGTCGAGGGCGGGCACGCGAAGCTCACGGTGGACGACACGGGGATCGGGATCGCGTCGCGGGACCTCGACCGCGTCTTCGAGCGCTTCTACCGCGTGGATCCCGCCCGATCCCGGGAGACGGGCGGCACGGGCCTCGGACTGTCCATCGTCCGCAACGTCGTCGACGCCCACGGTGGGGACATCACCGTTCGAAGCGTCCTCGGGGCGGGTTCGACGTTCATCGTGCGCCTCCCCGTGGCCGGCTGATCCGGCGACGACGCGGTCAGCGTCGGATGCGTGGAGGGGGCGGCGGCGCGAACGGGTTCTCGCTCGCGGTCGGGCTCGGCTCGCGGGGTCCCTTCGGTGTCGTGAGTTCCTCGACGGCGAGCAGCACGGCCCAGAACCCGGCGAGGATGGTCGCGAGCCACGCCACCCAGCGGAAGTCCGGCGGCGCGGCCGGGACCAGCGCCACGCACACCAGGGCGATCGCGCCGAAGAACAGCGGACGCCGCCCGATCGTCCGATCCATGTTCCCCCTCCTCAGAACGTCTTGAACGGCTGGTAGACGAGCCAGGACACGATGAACGCGCCCGGGATCGTCAGGATCCATGCCCACACCACGCGGCCGGCCACCCCCCAGCGGACCGCGGACAGCCGCTGCGTCGTCCCCACGCCGACGATCGCGCCGGTGATGGTGTGCGTGGTCGAGACCGGGATCCCGGCGTGCGCGGTGAAGAACAGCGTGGCGGCGGCGGCCGTCTCGGCGCACATGCCGCTGACCGGCTGGAGCTTCGTGATCCGCGATCCCATCGTGTGGACGATGCGCCAGCCGCCGAACGCCGTCCCCACGGCGATCGCCGCCTGCGCTGAGAGGACGACCCACAGCGGGACGTTCGAGTCGGCCGGCACGACCTTGGTCGCGATCAGCACCGCGAGGATCACGCCCATGGTCTTCTGCGCGTCGTTCCCGCCGTGCCCGAGGCTGAACGCGGCGGCGGACAGCAGCTGCATCCGGCGGAACCCCCGGTTCAAGCGGTCGATACGCTTGACGCGATGGAAGACCCACATGACGGTGACCAGGATCGTGAACGCCAGCAGGAGACCGATGATCGGTGACAGGACGATGAACACGGCGATCTTCCGGAAGCCCTCGGCCAGGAGCGAGCTCCACCCCGCGTGCGCCACGGCAGCGCCGGCCATGCCGCCGATCAGGGCGTGGGACGACGACGTCGGCAGGCCGAAGTACCAGGTGATCACGTCCCACGCGATCGCCCCGATCAGCCCCGCGAACACGACGCCGAGCGTGAGCACGTGCGGGTCGACGACGTCCTTCGCGATGGTCGCGGCCACCTTCGTCCCGAACACCAGGAACGCGACGAAGTTGAAGAAGGCGGCCCACAGCACGGCGATGGCCGGTGTCAGGACCCGGGTGGAGACGACCGTGGCGATGGAGTTCGCCGCGTCGTGGAACCCGTTGAAGAAGTCGAACGCGAGCGCGACGGCGACCACGATGACCAGCCCGGCGGTGACCATCGCTCAGGCGTGCTTCAGGACGATCGACTCGAGGGTGTTCGCCACGTCCTCGCAGCCGTCGATCGCCGCCTCGAGGCCGTCGACGATGTCCTTCCACTTCAGGACGTCCATGGCCTTGTAGTCGCCGGAGAACAGCGCAGCGAGCGTCTTGCGGTAGACCCGGTCCCCCTCGTTCTCCAAACGGTTGATCTCGACCCAGATCTCCTCCAGGCCGCCCAGGCTCCGGAGCCGGACCATCGCCTGATGACAGAGGTCGGCGGCGCGGGCCAGCACGTCGGCCTGCAGGCGCATCTCCGGCAGCGGCTGCTCGATGTGGTACAGCACGAACAGGTCCGAGACCGCTTCGATCATGTCCACGATGTCGTCGAGGCCGGAGGCGAGCCGGTGGATGTCCTCGCGATCGAACGGCGTCACGAACGTCGTGTTCAGCGCGCGCATGATCTGGTGGGTGACCTCGTCGCCGTCGTGCTCGCGCTGGCGGATGCCGGCCTGGTCGGCTTCAGGGGTCTCGTACGCCGTGATCATCGTGAGGAGGAGGCGGGCCGTCTCTGCCACGTTCGCCGACGCCTTCTCGAACAGCGCGTAGAACCCCTGGTCGCGGGGGATCACCTGGAACCGTCTCATCCCTCCCTCTCCTCGCGTGGGCTCGCCCGCTTCCCGGCCCGAGACACGAGCTGACGACGGCGAGTTCTCACTCCCGGCCGGAACGATGAAGCCTACCCCACCATGAACCGACCCACGAGATGAGCGGCACCCGAGCGGCCGCGCCATCCACGGGAGACCGGATCGGGCCGGCGCCCGCTGTCTGGATCCACCAGGTGTGTCGCCGGCGCTAGAACGTGTGCCCGGTGAGGGCGAAGCCGATGGTGCAGGCGATGCCTTCGACCAGACAGAAGATCGCGAACGGCGTCAGCGTCCGCGTCTGGAAATAGCGCATCAGGAACCGGATGGACAGGTACGCGGCGAACCCCGCGACCACGCTCCCGGCGAGAGCCTGCAGCCGGATCCCGTTCCCCGGCGGCCCGAACAGGTCCGGCAGCTTGTACAGACCTGCGGCCAGGATGATCGGCGTGGCCAGCAGGAACGAGAACCGGGCCGCGTCTTCGTGGTTCAGGCCCCGGACCAGACCGGCCACCATGGTGATGCCGGACCGGCTGACCCCCGCGATCAGCGCGAACACCTGCGCGACACCGATGAGGGCCGCCTCCCGGTACTCCAGGGTCTCGAGCCGCCTCGAGTCCGTGCCCTCGTGCGTCCCGTGGGCGACGGCGACGGCCCGGACCTCCGCCCGCCGACGGACGACTTCCCCGAACAGCAGGATCAGACCGTTCGCCGTCAGGAACACCGCCGCGAAGAGGGGCTTGGAGAACGTGACCCGGAACAGGTGCTCGAACGCGAGGCCGCTGACCCCCGCCGGGATCGTGGCGACGACGAGGAGCCATGCGATCCGCTCGTCGGCGAGGCGGGCCGTGGCCCACGGCGCCTTCCGTTCGCTCAAGCCGGCTCCGAGCGTCCTGAAGAACCCCGCGATGATCCCCCGCCAGTCGCTCCAGAAGTAGATCAACAGGGCGGTCGCGGTGGCGACGTGCAGGCCCACCAGGAACGCCAGGAAGAAGGACTCCGGTTGGGCCTGGGCTCGGGCCAGGCCGTTCCAGCCCAGGAGCGTCGGGAGGATGACGGCCTGGCCCAGGCTCGAGATCGGGAAGAGCTCCGTGACGCCCTGGACCACCCCCATGACCGTCGCTTGCAGGTACGTGATCAACGGTGCCTCCCCGGCTCGTCAGCGCCCAAGGATACGGGGGCCCGCCGGGCGACTGCCCGACGTCACGTGTGGAGCTTCGATTTGCGATGAGGAGTCGCGGGACGGCTTCGTTTCATGACGAATCCGTCACGGGCGTCCGGCGGCTGGAAGCGCGCTGGCGAAGTCCACGTGGAGGGGAACGATCCCGCCCGGGAGGAGCAGGTCGAGGCCGTCGGGGAAGCGGAGGCGGTTGGGCCCCGTCCCGGCCGCGTCGGTCACCCCGTAGCTCCACACGATCCGGTCGGTGGCCGGATCGATGAGCAGCACGCGGTGGCGGTAGTCGTCGTTCACGGCCACGAGGCCGTTCGGGAGCGGGACGGCCAGGCTCGGGTGATCGAGCATCCCCGGGCCGGAGGAGGGGCCGTAGGACCACAGGACCTTGCCCCATCTGGTGAATCGCACGATCCTGCCGGGTCGCTCGTAGTCCACGACCATGTACGAACCGCCGGCGAGCCGCTGGGGGTCGGAGGGAACCGGGACGCCGGGCACCCTCAAGGTCCACACGCGGTTCCCGTTCGACGTCACCTCGTCCACGTAGCCGCCGTTCAGCTCCGACAGCAGCAGGTCGCCGTTCGGGAGCGGGGTGTCGCCGTTCGGGTAGCCCACGGTCGCGGGCAGCCCATGGGTGCAGTTCCCCGTCGCCCCGAGCTGCCGGGTCGGCTTCCCGTGCGGGCCGAAGAACAGGATGCGGCAGTTCAGGGCGTCCGCCACGACCACGCCTCCGCCCGGCACGGGGTAGACGTCGTCCGGCTGATGGAGATACCCGGGAGCCGATCCCGCGATCCCGGCATGCCCGTAGGTCCACAGGACCCGCCCGCTCGGATAGGCGATCTCGATCAGGACGTCGTTCTCCTCTTCGTTCACCAGGAGGGCCCGTCCGCGGTGCACCCAGAAGACGTCGTCGGGGAAGTAGAAGCGATCCGGCGGGGGCGGGAGCGACGGCGAAGGGTACCGCCACACGACCTTCCCGGCGGGATCCACCACCAGCAGGCGGTTGTTCCCTCGGTCGGCGATGGCCAGCGATCCGGCGAACGGGCGGACGGCGGCCTCGGACGAAGTCGCGCCGCCCGTTGTGGTCACGGAGCGAGGCGGTGACGTCGCCGCGGACGGGCTGTCCCCACGGGTGCATGCCGACAGCGTCAGGATCGCTATCGCCAGCGGCACGACGCGGCGGAGCGGCGGGTGGACGGTCGGGAACGGCATGCGCTCGGGAGTCTAGGGAGCGGTCTCGCGGGAGGTGGAACCCTCTTACCCATCCCCAACTCGGCCCAGAGCGAAGCGGGTCAGGTGGAGGGCTGCAGCGGCAGGACGACGGGCGGCCGTGGCGGCGCCGTGAAGTCGAAGTCCGCGACCAGGTTCCCCAGGAGGGGCGAGTCCTCCCGAACGTCGGGCCGCGGGTCCGGCCTCCCGTCGGTGGCCGGGTCGATCCGCTGTCCGCCGAGGAAGTCGTCCTCGATGAACTTCAGGTACGCGTCGAAGGACAGCGTCTGATGGTCGATGAACCCCTGCTTCGCGTACGGGCTGATCACGAGCCCGGGCACGCGCAGGCCGTAGCCGAACCGGTCGGCCTTCGGCGGTACGACGTGGTCGTAGAACCCACCGAAGTCGTCCCACGTCAGGAAGATCGCCGTGCTCGACCAGTCGGGCCCCTGCATCACCGCGTCGATCAAGCTGGTGACCCACGTCTGCCCGGCCGACACGAGGCTCGGCGGGTGTTCGCTGCTCGCCCCGTTCGGCGCGATCCACGAGACGGCCGGGAGCGTACCGGCTCTGGCCGCGGTGAAGAAGCTCGAAGCGTCCTGGATGTTCCCCGTCTGGCCGTCCTGGTGGACCGTGACGAAGTCCGGCAGG
>WNEY01003232.1_pt1 | contig 12186 bp, 22 predicted proteins | sample 5400531 | NCBI WGS metagenome assembly WNEY01 (sample SAMN13153338, study PRJNA577476) | soil metagenome | isolation source: 200 cm saprolite under Douglas fir tree site 1 | place: USA:California | collected 2015-04-18
CCTACCAGGCCGATCGCGACCAGCGGGATGACCGCGACGAGGCCCAGGTACACCGACCCGGGCGCGGTCAGTCGGGTGAGCACGTAGTTGAGGTACTCCGCGGTGGGCCGCCCGGGGCGGATCCCGGGGATGAACCCGCCGTATTTCTTCATGTTGTCGGCTACCTCGGCCGGGTCGAACGTGATCGACACGTAGAAGTAGGTGAAGAACACGATCAGCAGGAAGAACATGGCCATGTAGATGGGCGAGTCGCCGCGGATCAGGTGGCTCGAGATCCAGGTCACCCAGGCCTGCGGATGCGCCTGATTCCCGAACAGCTGGGACGCGAGCTGCGGGATGTAGAGCAGTGACGATGCGAAGATGACCGGGATGACGCCGGCCTGGTTGACCTTCAGCGGGATGTAGGTCGACGTGCCGCCGTACATCTTGCGCCCGACCATCCGTTTCGCGTATTGGACCGGAATCCGGCGCTGGGCCTGCTCCATGAAGGCGACGAACGCGATGATCGCCACGCCTACCGCGAGGACCAGGATGAAGACGAACGCGTGCTTCTCCCGGTAGATGGCGAGCATCTCGCCCGGGATGACGGCGATGACCTGAGTGAAGATCATCAGGGACATGCCGTTGCCGACGCCGCGGTCGGTGATCAGCTCGCCCAGCCACATGATCACCGCCGTGCCCGCGGTCATGGTGATGACCATCGTGCTGATCGTGAACACCGACGGGTTCGGGATCAGCGGCTGCTGGCAGCCCGGGATCAGGTTCCCGGACCTGGCCAGCGCCACGATGCCGGTGGACTGCAGGATGGCCAGGCCGACGGTGAGGTACCGGGTGTACTGGGTGATCTTGGCCTGGCCGCTCTGGCCCTCCTGGCGCAGCGTCTCCAGCCGCGGGATCACCTTGACCAGCAACTGCAAGATGATGCTCGCGGTGATGTAGGGCATGATGCCCAGCGCGAATACGGACAGCTTCAGCAGCGCGCCGCCGCTGAGCAGGTTCACCAGCTGGAACACGCCAGCGCCGTTGCTGGTGGACGACGTCGCCGCGAGGTCCAGGCAGGTATTGACGTTCTTCACGGAGATGCCCGGCGTCGGCAGGGACGCGCCGAGCCGGAACATCGCGATGATGAAAAGCGTGAAAAGCAGTTTCCTGCGCAGGTCAGGAGTCCGGAAGGCCCGGAGGAAACCGGTCAGCATGCGCCGTCCTCACGTCGAAGGGTCAACATCTGCCGCTGCAGGTCGCGGGGCCCGGACGGTTCTTGGGCGCGACTCCCGCGCCGAAGTCTAACCCGACGATGGCACTCCGGCAGCCTGGCACGGTGCCCTGGCCGCCGCCCGTGCGGGCGGCGGCGCCCGCGCGGACGCGGCCCGGGGCGGCGGCGGTCATCTCACAGCTCAGTGGCCGTTCCGCCGGCGGCGGTGATCTTCTCCCGGGCAGCGGCGGAGAACGCGTGCGCGGTCACCCGCAGCCCGGCCGCTGCCTCGCCGGAGCCGAGCACCTTGACCAGCTCGCCCGGGCGCACCGCTCCCCTGGCAACCAGGTCGTCGGGGGTGACGTCGCCGCCATCCGGGTAGAGCGCGGCCAGCCGGTCGAGGTTGACGACCTGGTAGGTGGTCTTGAATGGCTGGTTGGAGAAGCCCTTGAGCTTGGGCAGCCTGCGGTGCAGCGGCATCTGGCCGCCTTCGAAGGCGGCGGCCACCTGGCCGCGCGCCTTGGTGCCCTTGGTGCCGCGGCCTGCCGTCTTGCCCTTCGATGCCTCGCCGCGGCCGACCCGGGTGCGGGCCGTGCGCGCACCAGGAGCGGGCCGCAGGTGGTGAATCTTGAGACCCCGGCCATCCGGGGCTGCGTCGCCCTGGCCGTCCCGGGTCTGGCCGGCCTTGCTGGCCTCTGCCATGTCAGTCAACCTCCTCGACGGCGACCAGGTGGCGCACCGCCTGGATCATGCCGCGGATCTCCGGCCGGTCGGCCTTGACGACCACGTCGCCGATCCGCCGTAGCCCGAGCGAGCGGAGCGAGTCCCGCTGTCCCTTGGTGCCCCCGATCTTCGACTTGACCTGGGTGACCTTCAGCTCTGTCATGTCTGTACTCCCGCTCAGCTGTTGCCGGGCGTTGCGGTGCTCGCGGCGGCCGCCCGGGCCCGGAGCATGGCGGCGGGCGCGACGTGCTCGATGGGCAGGCCCCGCCTTGCCGCGATCTCCTCCGGGCGCTTCAGGCTCTTCAGCGCGGCGACTGTCGCGTGGATGACGTTGATCGCGTTCGATGACCCCAGGGAGCGGGACAGCACGTCATGCACCCCGGCGCACTCGAGCACGGCGCGGACCGGCCCGCCGGCGATGACGCCGGTGCCCGGGCTGGCTGGCTTCAGCAGGACGACGCCCGCGGCCTCCTCGCCCTGCACGGTGTGCGGGATGGTGCCGGCGATACGCGGGACCTTGAAGAAGTTCTTCTTGGCGGCCTCGACGCCCTTGGCGATCGCGGCCGGCACCTCCTTGGCCTTGCCGTACCCGACCCCGACCATGCCGTTGCCGTCACCGACGACGACCAGTGCGGTGAAGCTGAACCGCCGGCCGCCCTGCACTACCTTCGCGACCCGGTTGATGGCCACCACCCGCTCCAGGTAGGCAGTGCCCTTGTCGGCGCCGCCGCGACGGTCATCACGGCGGTCGCGCCGTTCGCCGCCGCCTGCGCCGCGCCGCGGTGCTGCTGGCATCAGATCTTCCTTTGCTCGTAAGTACCCGGGCTGCCCGGCGTCATCGTGCTGGCTCTCGTGCTGGCTCGCTGGGCGCCAGCCGGGCTTGCCTGGACAGCGCCGGTCCGGACCAGGCCAGTGCTCATAGGGACAGCCCGCCCGCGCGCGCGCCATCGGCGAGCGCGGCGACCCGGCCGTGGTAGGCGTAGCCGCCGCGGTCGAACACTGCCGCGAAGACGCCCGCAGCGGTTGCGCGCTGCGCGATAAGCGAGCCTACCTGCCGCGCCTTAGCGGTCTTGTCGCCGTCAGCGCCGCGCACGGCGTCGTCCAGGGTGGAGGCGGACGCCAGCGTGACGCCCGCGACGTCATCGACGAGCTGCGCGAAGGTGTGCCTGGCCGACCTCGTGACGACCAGCCGGGGCAGCTCCGCGCTGCCGGCCACCTTCTTCCTGACCCGCAGGTGGCGGCGCGCGCGCGCGGATGCCCGCGGGTCAGTGCGGCCGGCGATGCGGCCGTGCGCCCTGGTCCTGGTTCCAGACGGCATTTCTACTTCCCAGCCTTTCCGACCTTGCGGCGGATCTGCTCGCCCTGATACCGCACGCCCTTGCCCTTGTACGGGTCCGGCTTGCGGAGCTTGCGTATGTTGGCGGCGACCTCGCCGACCTGCTGCTTGCTGATGCCCTCCACGACCAGCCTGGTGGGCGTCTCGACCCGCAGCGTGATGCCATCGGGCGGGCTGACCGGCACCGGATGGCTGAAGCCGAGCGAGAACTCCAGGCCGGAGCCCTTTGCCTGCACCCGGTAGCCGACCCCGACGATCTCCAGCGTCTTGCGGTACCCCTCGGTCACGCCGGTGACCATGTTGGCGATCAGCGAGCGGGAAAGGCCGTGCAGCGCCCGGATCTCGCCCTCGTCGCTTGGCCTGGTGACGGTGATGGCGCCGTCTACCTTGGCCACCTCGATGGGCGGGGAAACCTGCAGCGACAGGACGCCCTTGGGCCCCTTCACGGTGACCTCGCGGCCCTCGATCGTGACGTCGACGCCGCCGGGAATCACCACCGGCATCCGTCCGATTCGCGACATCTGCGTCTCCCTACCAGACGTAGGCGAGGACTTCCCCGCCTACTCCCCGCTTGTTCGCCTGCTTGTCCGTCATCAGGCCGCCGGAGGTGGAGATGATCGCGACGCCGAGCCCGCCGAGCACCCGCGGCAGGTTGTCCTTCCTCGCGTACACCCGCAGGCCCGGCTTGGACACCCGCTTGAGCCCGGCGATCGAGCGCTCCCTGGTTGGCCCGAACTTGAGCACGACCACGAGGCTCTTGCCTACCTCGGCGTCTTCCACCCGCCAGCCCGCGATGTAGCCCTCCTGCTGGAGGATCTCCGCGATATGCACCTTGATCTTGGAGTGCGGCATGGTCACGGTGTCGTGGTATGCCGAATTGGCATTGCGCAGCCTGGTCAGCATGTCTGCGACCGGGTCGGTCATGGTCATGGCCTGGAGGCCTTCCTCGCCGTGGTTTCCCTGGGGACCTGCGGCGTGGTCGGTGGGCGCTTGGCGCGTCCACGGGGCTGGGTGGCGGGCGCTGGTGGCACCCCGGGTCGGCTGTTGGCTGGTGGGTTGTTGGCTGGTGGCTGGTGGCCGCGCGGGCGGCTACCAGCTTGACTTGGTGATGCCGGGCAACTCGCCCCGGTGCGCGAGCGTGCGGAAGCAGATCCGGCAGAGCCCGAACCTGCGGTAGACGGCCCTCGGCCGTCCGCAGCGCGAGCACCTGCTATACGCACGGACCTCGAATTTCGGCGTGCGCTTCGCCTTGGCGATCAGGGCTTTCTTCGCCACTACTCAGCTCTCCTTGAAAGGGAATCCGAGCCGTCGCAGCAGCGAGCGGCCTTCGGCGTCGTTGGTCGCGGTGGTGACGACGGTCACGTCCATGCCGCGCTGCCTGTCCACCTGGTCGGGATTGATCTCGTGGAACATGAGCTGCTCGGTCAGCCCGAACGTGTAGTTGCCGCGGCCGTCGAACTGCCGGTCAGACAGCCCGCGGAAGTCGCGGATCCGGGGCAGCGCGATGGCAAGCAGCCGGTCGCAGAACTCCCACATCCGATCGCCGCGGAGCGTCACGTGCGCCCCGATCGGCATGCCCTCCCTGAGCTTGAACTGGGCAATCGACTTCCGTGCCCGCGCGATCGCCGGCTTCTGCCCGGTGATCACCGAAAGGTCCCTGACCGCGCCGTCGATGAGCTTGGCGTCCCTGGCGGCCTCGCCGACGCCCATGTTGACCACGATCTTGGACAGGCCGGGCACCTGCATCACGTTGGCGTAGCCGAATTCCTCGCGCAGCCCGGGAGCGATCTCGCTGAGGTAACGCAGCCGCAGCCGCGGCCGGGGCGGCGCGACGGCGCCGCCGCCGTTGCCCGCGGGCGCCGCGGCGCCGCCGCCCTTGCGGGCGGGCGCCTGCTTCGTCTTGGTTGCTGCCATCAGATGTCCTTACCGCTCGGGCGCGAAATCCGGATCTTCCGCTTGTCCTCGTCCAGCCGGTAGCCAGCGCGAGCGGGCTTCTTCGTCTCTGGGTCGATCAGCTGCACGTTGCTCACGTGGATGAGCGCCTCGGTGTGCACGATGCCGCCTTCCTTGGCGCCACGCCGGCCCTGGTAATCGATCTTCGTGTTCTTCTTGATCATGTTGACGCCCTGCACGAGCACCTTCTGCCGCTTCGGGTCAGCCAGGATGACCGTGCCCTCGCGGCCGCTGTCCTTGCCCGCGATGACGATCACGTGATCGCCCTTCTTGATCTTCATGCTGGGCGGCTTCGGTGCTGCCTGCTTCCTGGCCACTGCGGTCCTCCTGGTCATCACAGCACCTCCGGCGCCAGCGAGATGATGCGCATGAACCGCTTCTCGCGCAGCTCGCGGCCGACCGGCCCGAAGATGCGGGTACCGCGCGGGTCCCCGCCATCCCTGATCAGCACTGCTGCGTTCTCGTCGAAGCGGATGTAGGAGCCGTCACCGCGGCGGCGCTCCTTGCGCGTGCGCACGACGACGGCCTTGACGACGTCGCCCTTCTTCACCGCAGCGCCAGGGAGGGCATCCTTGACCGTCGCCACGATGACGTCACCGATGCCCGCGTATCGCCTGCCCGAGCCGCCGAGCACGCGAATGCACAAGATCTCCTTGGCACCGGTGTTGTCGGCGACCTTAAGCCGCGACTCCTGCTGGATCACGTCAACTCCTGCTCCGTCACGCCGGCCTCCGGGGGGACCAGGCGGGTCCTGGTGGGTCTGGCGCCGGCCGGGCCCGGAGCGGCTCCGGCTGGTTACGGTTCCGCGCCCGGGCAGGCAAGCGCCCGCATGTCATTACTTTGCCTTCTCCAGAATCTGAGCCACCCGCCAGCGCTTGGTCGCCGACAGCGGCCGGGTCTCCATCAGCAGCACCCGGTCGCCGACGCCGCAGGCATTCACGTCGTCGTGCGCCTTGTACTTCTTCGTGCGGCGGATGACCTTGCCGTACTTCGGGTGCTTCACCCGGTCCTCGACCTCGACAACGACGGTCTTGTCCATCTTGTCGCTGACCACCAGGCCCTCGCGGACCTTGCGATAGCCGCGCACGGGCGCGCCACCACGGGCGTCACTCATCGTCATCCGCCTCCTCAGCCAGCATCACGATGCCAAGCTCGCGTTCCCGCTTCACCGTGTAGATGCGGGCGATCTCCTTGCGCACGGCGCGGAGCCGCCCGTGGCTCTCCAGCTGGCCCGTGGCCGCCTGGAAACGGAGGTTGAACAGCTCTATCTTCGCCTCGGCCAGCTTGCCGTCGAGTTCTTCCTCGGTCGAGTTCCGCAGGTCGGCGGCGACCATTCCCTTCGCCATCACGCCTCACCAACTTCGCGCTTCACAAAGCGGCATTTCATCGGCAGCTTGTGCATGGCACGGCGGAGTGCCTCCCTGGCGACCGGCTCGGTCACCCCGGACAGCTCGAACATCACCCGGCCCGGCTTGACGTTGGCGATCCACCACTCCGGCGCGCCCTTGCCGGATCCCATCCGGGTCTCGGCGGGCTTCTTGGTCAGCGGCCGGTCCGGGTAGATGTTGATCCACACCTTCCCGCCGCGGCGGATATGCCGGGTCATGGCGATTCGGGCGGCCTCGATCTGCCGGTTGGTCACGTAGGAGTGCTCGACCGCCTGAATGCCGTACTCGCCGAAGGTCACCCTGGTGCCGCCCTTGGCGGCACCATGGCGGTCCGGCCGGTGCTGCTTGCGGTGCTTCACCCTGCGCGGGATGAGCATTTCCTCAGCCCTCCTCGCTCGCGGCCGCTGGCACGGCGGCCTGCGCGGCCGGGTCCTGGCCTTCCTGGCCGGCCTCGTCTGGCCGGTCCTGGCCTGGCGCGCCTGCCCGGTCCCGGCGGGCGGCGCCGGCCGGGCGGCGCTGGCCCTGCGGCGGGCGGCCAGGACGCTGGCCGGCCCGCAGGGCGGCGGCCGCCGCCTCGCGCTCGGCCCGGGTCTGCGGTGCCTCGCCCCGGTAGATCCAGACCTTCACGCCGATCCGGCCGAAGGTGGTCCGCGCCTCGTAGAAGCCGTAGTCGATGTCGGCGCGCAGCGTGTGCAGCGGGACGCGCCCTTCACGGTAGAACTCCGACCTGGACATCTCCGCGCCGCCCAGGCGCCCGGAGCACTGCACCCTGATGCCCTTGGCGCCGCCCTTCATCGCGGTCTGCATGGCCTTGCGCATGGCGCGGCGGAACGAGACCCGGCTGGACAGCTGCTCCGCTACCCCCTGGGCGACCAGCTGGGCGTCGATCTCGGGATTCTTGACCTCGAGGATGTTGAGCTGGATCTGCTTGCTGGTCAGCTTCTCCAGGTCGCCGCGGATCCGGTCAGCCTCGGCGCCGCGGCGGCCGATGACGATGCCGGGCCTGGCCGTGTGGATGTCCACCCGGACGCGGTCCCGGGTCCGCTCGATCTCGACCTTGGAGATGCCGGCCCGCTCCATGCCGCGCTGCAGCATCCGGCGGATCGCGACGTCTTCCGCGACATAGTCCTTGTAGAGCTTGTCGGCATACCACCGGCTCTTGAAGTCGGTGGTGATGCCGAGCCGGAACCCGTGCGGATTCACTTTCTGGCCCACTAGCGGGTCCCCTCCTTGCGGCCATCCGACACGATGACCGTGATGTGGCTGGTTCGCTTGTTGATCCGGTAGCCGCGGCCCTGAGCGCGGGGCCTGAAGCGCTTGAGCGTCGGCCCTTCGTCGACCCATGCCCTGGTCACCACCAGCGCGGCGGCGTCGGCCTGCTGCACATGCTCGGCGTTGGCGATGGCACTCGCCAGGACCTTGCCGACGGGGTCGCTGGCCGACTGCGGCGCGAAGGCAAGCGCCGCCCGCGCCTGGTCAGCAGGCAGGCCGCGGATCAGGTCCACCACCCGGCGGGCCTTCCGCGGCGTGACGCGCACATACCGCGCCTTTGCCCTCGCTTCCATCGCTCTCTCTCGCTCTCTCTGGCTAGCCGGTCTGGCCGGACGTCTGCGGGTGTACTCAGCGCCTGCTGCGCCGGTCGTCCCGCACATGGCTGCGGAACGTCCGGGTCGGCGCGAACTCGCCGAGCTTGTGCCCGACCATCGATTCGGTGATGAAGACCGGCACGTGCTTGCGGCCGTCGTGCACGGCGATCGTGTGGCCCAGCATCGCGGGAACGATCATGGAGCGGCGCGACCACGTCTTGATCACGTTCTTGGTGCCCTTGTCGTTCTGCACGTCCACCTTCTTCATCAGGTGGTCGTCCACGAAAGGACCCTTTTTCAGGCTACGAGGCATAGTCAGGTGCTCCTACCGCTTCTTCTTGCCGCGCCGGCGAGTGATCATCTGGTCGCTTGGCTTGCTGGCCTGCCGGGTGCGCCCTTCCGGCTTGCCCCAGGGACTGACCGGATGGCGCCCGCCTGAGCTCTTGCCCTCGCCGCCGCCCAGCGGGTGATCGACGGGGTTCATGGCGACGCCGCGGACCGAGGGCCTGCGGCCCTTCCACCGGTTCCGGCCGGCCTTGCCGAGCTTGATGTTGCCCTGCTCCGCGTTGCCGACCTCGCCGATGGTGGCGCGGCAGCCGGTCTCCACCCGCCGGATCTCACCGGACGGCATCCGCAACTGCGCGTGCTGTCCTTCCTTGGCGAGCAGCTGGACACCCGACCCGGCCGAGCGGGCGATCTTGGCGCCGCCGCCTGGCCGCAACTCGATGGCGTGCACCACGGTGCCGGTCGGGATGTTGCGCAGCGGCAGGCAGTTGCCGGGCCTGATGTCGGCGCTGGGGCCGTTCTCCACCTGGTCGCCCTGGGCGAGGCCCTGCGGGCAGATGATGTAGCGCTTCTCGCCGTCGGCGTAGTGCAGCAGCGCGATCCTGGCGGTCCGGTTCGGGTCGTACTCAATGTGCGCGACCTTCGCCGGGACGCCGTCCTTGTCCGCCCGCCTGAAGTCGATCAGCCGGTAGGCGCGCTTATGCCCGCCGCCCTGGTGCCGGGTGGTGATCCGGCCGTGCACGTTCCTGCCGCCACGCGAGTGCAGCGGGCGCACCAGCGACTTCTCCGGCACGCTGCGCGTCACCTCGGAGAAGTCAGCGCCGCTCGCGCCCCGCCTGCCCGGGGTGGTCGGCTTGTACTTGCGGATGGCCATGTGTGCTCAAGCTCCTATGGATGTCCGGCCTAGCTGACCGGGCCGAAGACGTCGATCCGGTCTCCCTCGGCGAGGCTGACGATGGCGCGCTTGGTGTCGGGGCGCTTGCCCCAGCCGAACCGCGTCCTGCGCCGCTTGCCTGGCCTGTTGACCGTGTTGACGCCGGTCACCCGGACGCTGAAGACGGCTTCGACCGCCTGCCTGATCTGGGTCTTGTTGGAGCCGGGCGCGACGATGAAGGTGTACTTACCGTCATCGGCGAGCCGGTAGCTCTTCTCCGAGATGACCGGCCGCAGGAGGATGTCCCGCGGGTTAGCGATCCGGCTCACTGCTGTCCCTCCTGCGGCTGGCCAGCCCGCGCGACGAAGGCACCCAGGCTGTCCTCGGTAAACACAACGTGGTCACTGACCAGCACGTCATAGGTATTGAGCTGGCCGGAGGCGATCAGGTGCACGCCCGCCACGTTGCGCAGGCTCTTCCAGGTGACCTGGTCGGCCCGGTCCGCCACGACCAGGACATGCGTGCTGCCGGGCGGGACGCCGATTGCGGTGGCAAGCACGGCATAGGCGTTCTTCGTCTTCGGCTGGTCACCGTCGGTGAACCCGCTGACGACATAGACCCGGCCGTGCCTTGCCCGGTCGGAGAGGGCCCCCCGCAGTGCCGCGGCCTTCATCTTCTTGGGCGTGCGCTGGGAGTAGGAGCGAGGCACGGGACCGTGCACCACGCCGCCGCCGGCGAACTGCGGCGCGCGGATCGAGCCCTGGCGGGCCCGCCCGGTGCCCTTCTGGCGGTACGGCTTCCTGCCGCCGCCGCGGACCGCGCCGCGGGTCTTGGTGGCATGCGTGCCCTGCCGGGCCGCTGCCTGCTGCGCCACCACTACCTGGTGAATCAGCGGCAGGTTCACCTTGGCGTCAAAGATCTCGGCCGGCAGCTGCACGGCCTGGCCGGCCGTGCCGGACGCGGAGATGACCTTAACGGCGCTCATCATGCCTCACCCTTCGCTGGCCGCCCGCCAGGGAGCAGCGGGGTCTTGACGGCGGTGCGGACAAGGACCAGGCCGCCCTTCGGGCCGGGCACCGCGCCCTTGATCAGCAGCAGGCCGCGCTCGGTATCGACGCCGTGCAGGGTCAGCCGCGGCGCGGTGGTGCGGACGCCGCCCATCCGGCCGGCCATCCTGACGCCCTTGAACACGCGGCCCGGCGTGGCGCAGCCGCCGATCGACCCGGGCGAGCGGTGCTTGCGCTGAGTGCCGTGGGATGCGGACAGGCCCTTGAAGCCGTGCCGCTTCATCACGCCGGCGAAGCCCTTGCCCTTGCTCTTCGCCGTCACGTCGACCAGGTCGCCGGCCGCGAACGTCGCGGCGCTGACCTCCTGGCCCAGCGTGTACTCGGCGGCGTTGTCGGTGCGCAGCTCGACCAGGTACCGGCGCGGCGTTACCCCGGCCTTCGTGAAATGGCCTGCGGCCGGCTTATTCACCTTGCGCGGGTCGATGTCGCCGTAGCCGAGCTGCACGGCGGCGTAACCGTCGGCGTCCGGCGTGCGCACCGCGGTGACGACGCAGGGGCCCGCCGCGACAACGGTGACAGGGACGATCCTGCCGTCGTCGCCGAAGACCTGGGTCATGCCGAGCTTGGTGCCCAGGACCCCCTTGATCTGCTTGGTCATATCTCCTGGCCTCCCTCGCGGTGCGTCGTGCCAGAGGCGCGCCAGTAGGCACCTCGCCTGACGGCGCCCTCTGGCATGCCTCCGGCATGACGCACGGAGGCGCGCGAGACAGCCGCTCGGGAGGCAGGCGCGGGGGGTCCGGGGGGTCGTCCCCCCGGGCTGGCAGAGTCCCGGCGCCGGGACGCCGCAACAAAAACCCAGTTGCGGCGTTCGGCCCGGCGCCTGCGGCATTCGGGGCCCGGCCGGATTTGCAGGTGGCAACTCATTGTCCGTGCGTCCCTCAGAGCTTGATCTCGATGTCGACACCGGCGGGCAGGTCTAGCCGCATCAGCGAGTCGACGGTCTTCGGCGTGGGGTCGATGATGTCGATGAGCCGCTTGTGCGTCCGCATCTCGAAATGCTCCCGCGAGTCCTTGTACTTGTGCGGCGAGCGGATGACGCAGTACACGTTCTTCTCGGTAGGAAGCGGCACGGGGCCAGCGACCTTCGCGCCGGTACGCGTCACCGTGTCGACGATCTTCCGCGCCGAGCTGTCGATGACCTCATGGTCATAGGCCTTGAGCCGGATGCGGATCTTCTGTCCCGCCATGTGGCTTCGATGTCCTTCTCTGCTAGTCGGGGGCTGTGCTGATCGGGGGGACAACCCCCCGGGCCCCCCGTTACCGCCCGCTCGGGCCGGCCAAGGCCGACCCTCGCGGGCGGTACGGGCTTCGCTTCGCTCGCCCGGAGGCTTTCCTACAGATGCCGCCCGCTCGGGCCGGGCTCCGCCCAGCCATCGCGGTCGGCACGGGTTCCGGTTCCGTCCGCTGCCTGACCTGGGGGCCGGACAGGTCCGGCCACCGAGTCGCTGTGCTCTCATCAGCCTGGGGCCAAGGGTCCCGGCCAATCGCGTCCTGCGATGGCCGGGAGTCCCGTTGGCTCCCAGGCGCCCTACCTACTTGATGATGTTCGTGACCCGGCCGGCGCCGACGGTGCGGCCACCTTCCCTGATCGCGAACCGCAGTCCTTCCTCCATGGCGATCGGCTGGATGAGCTCGACGCGCATCTCCGTGTTGTCCCCGGGGAGCACCATCTCAGTGCCCTCGGGCAGGTTCACCACGCCAGTCACGTCCGTGGTGCGGAAGTAGAACTGCGGCCGGTAGTTGTTGAAGAACGGGGTGTGCCGCCCGCCCTCGTCCTTGGAC
>WNEY01003233.1_pt1 | contig 12185 bp, 14 predicted proteins | sample 5400531 | NCBI WGS metagenome assembly WNEY01 (sample SAMN13153338, study PRJNA577476) | soil metagenome | isolation source: 200 cm saprolite under Douglas fir tree site 1 | place: USA:California | collected 2015-04-18
CATCGTACCCCAATGGTCCCCGCACATGCTCCGAGTCGCATTAAGCCAAATCTGAGCTCAGATGGGTGCACGTCAGGGCACTTCAGGAGACAATAGCGGGCAAGCGACTGCGCTTTCAACTCCCCCCGCCCACACATGCGGTCTTCGGCGTCACCCACGATGCCGTGAGAGGCGACGACCCTAAGCACCGCGTGACGCTAATCAGCCGTTACGGTGTCCGCTGTCTGCCGAAGTGCGGCCGGCGACATGAAGTTGGTCACCGCTGGCGGATTGGACAACACGAGCCTCTAGAAGACGCGCGGCACTCGGCCAGGCTAACAGTCCCCCAAAGTCGGGGTTCGCAGCTTGGTTCCCATAAAATAGTGCCAATGCTCCGAGGCGACGCAGCTAGATGTACGGCATGGTGAGCCAGGACCTGTACGCGGTTCTGGAGCTGACACCAGATGCCGACCAGGCCGCGATTACCGCCGCCTATCGGCGGCTGATGTTCACCTACCACCCAGACGTCAACAAGAGCCCCGAGGCGGCTGCCAGGAGCGCCGAGATTAACAGCGCCTATCGCATCCTGAGCGATCCCATCCAGCGCGCGCATTACGATGCCCGGCGCAACAGTCCGGCGAGTGCGCCCATCCCGCGGGCCGTCCTGGGCGCCAGCAAGCTGGTGCTGTACGACCTGCTGCAGAAGAAACCGCAGCACCGGCATGTGCTGTGGTCGGCGGATGGCATCTGGGGGGTAATCAGCAATCATTTCATCGATTGCCGCCAGCGCGGCTGCCTGGTGCTCCTGAAGATCGATCCCGCCACCAGCGAGCAGGTGTATCAGCACGGCGATCCCGGTCCAACGCTCAGGATCAGCCCCGAGAAGGGCGAGTTCGCGCTGCTCAGCCCATGGCTGGCGCACTGCCATCAACTCGAGGATGGGCCCCCGCTAAGCTAGTCTCCGATGGCGGATTTTGGAATCGCCCGCTCGTCCGGGCACTGCCTCGAATGCGCCTGCCGCTACCGGCCCGGCGAGATCGTCATCGCCGAGCACGACGCCGCGTTCCATGCCGATTGCTACCGCACCCGCGGCTCCGCTGATCTCCGGCCTTATGAAGACCAGCAGCCAGTTGAGCTCGATCTGCTGCTCATCGCCCTCCGCATCGAGGGAGTGTCGAGCGAGCCGCGTATCTAGCAACCCAGCTCCGCTCGTCACGCCGTGCGGCGGCCAGACAGGCGGCGCGACTGATCGACGCGTTTCGCGGCGTACATCGCCGAATCCGCCTTGCGCATGAGCGCCGCCACGTCGCGGCCATCTTCCGAGTAGACGGCAATGCCGATGCTGGCCCGCACTTTCACTGCATGTCCCTCGATGTGCAGGGGCCTACGCAGCCGCGCCTCCACCTTGGCAGCCACAGCAGCCGCGCCGGCCCGTGAGTCCAGCGCCGGCAGCAGCACCGCGAACTCGTCGCCGCCCAGCCGCGCCACCGTGTCCGAGCTGCGCAGGCAAGCCTGAATAGCGGCGCCCACGCGCTGCAGCACCACGTCGCCGGCGGAATGTCCAAACGTGTCGTTGATCTGCTTGAAGCCGTCGAGGTCCAGAAACAGCAGGCCCACCTGGCCACGGTTCCGTTCGGCTACCCGGATGGCCTGCTCCAAACGATCGAAGAACAGCCGGCGATTGGGCAGCTCGGTCAGGCTGTCGTGCAGGGCCTGTTCCGCTAGCACCCCCGCCAGATGGCTGATGCGCTGCCGCCCCAGCACCTGTTCCGTCACCTCCACCGCGTGGACGAAAATGCCGGCTGTGCGACTCTGATCGTTCGTGGTCGGCTGGAGGGTGAGGTTAAAGTACATCGTCTCCGCGCCGCCACCCTCGTTTGGCCGGCGCACCACAATCTCGCGGCCCACGTAAGGTTTGCGTGTTCGGCGCGCCTGGTCGAGCAGATCCAGCACACGCTGCGCGCCAACGGCCGGCAGCACGCTGCGCAGATCGCGGCTGTCGTCGCCAGCAGGGCCGAGCAGCTCTCGAAAAGCATTGTTGGCAAAGTCCAACTTGTGCCTGGGGCCGCGGCACAGCGCGATCAGTGCCGGCGCCTGCTCGAACAGGCTGCTCATGCGGCGGCGGGCTCGCACCGCCTCGGCTCGGGCCAGCTCCGCGTGCTGCGCATGCTGGGCAACCTGCTCCAGCTCCTGCTTATTCAGCGCGCGCTGGACCGTGAGCTTCAGCTCCTCCATGTTGCACGGCTTCAGCAGGTAGTTGAAGGCGCCGTCGCGCAGCGCCTGGATGGCTGAGCCGGTGGATGCGAAGCCGGTCAGGATGATGACCTCGGTGGCCGCGCTGCGGTATCGCACCGCCTGCAGGATGTCCAGCCCGCGCTCGACGCCGTCAAGCATCAGGTCGGTGATAACGACGTCGAAATCCTGCCTGGAGCAGAGCTGGAGCACGCTGTCGTAGTCGGCCGCCGTGGTCACAGCGTACCCTTCACGCTCGAGTACGGCCGACAGCGTGTTGAGAATGTCGGGCTCGTCGTCAACGAGCAGCAGATGAGGCACGCTAGCTCCTACTTCGACCATACAGCGGGAATGGGGCCAGCGATAGAGCCTTTTTCTCCTATTTAAGAGGAGTAATTCGGGGGGCTACAATGGTCCTCCCTAAGCGAGCTACGACGAAGGAGAAGGTATGAGCGCGCCCAAAGTTTTCATCTTTGCCCCGTCGGATCCGACAGGGGAAAGCCACCGCAGACTGGAGCAAGCTGGCTGTGAGGTGACGCTCGGCAAGGCTTCCTGGCACACCCCCCAAGGCGACCGCGAAGACGAGATCGTGTCCATAGCCAGGGATGCCGACGCGATGTGCGGCACCTCTATCCGCAGCACGCCCATCACCCGCCGCATCATGGAGAGCGCCGACAAGCTGCGCATCGTCGGCAAGTACACCATCGGCTGCGACGATGTGGACATCGAGGCGGCCACCCAGCTGGGCATCCTGGTTACCCATTCGCCTACGGAGTCGAACTGGGGGGGCGTGGCCGAGGGCATGATCGGCAACATGCTGTGCCTGCTCAAGAAGATCCGCGAACGCGATGCCTACCTGAAGTCCGGCGGCGAGTGGCGAAAAGAAGAGTTCACCGGCACCTACCTGGGTTCACGCGCCTCCGACGGCTACAAGGGGCTGACCATCGGGCTCATCGGACTGGGCCGCCACGGCGGCCGTGTGGCACAGCTGCTGCGGCCCTGGCGCGTGCGCCTGCTGGCCTGCGATCCGTACATTGCGCCGTCACGATTCCTGGAGCACGATGCCCAGCCGGTCGATCTGCCGACGTTGCTGGCCGAATCTGACGTGGTCAGCGTCCACTGCTATCTCAGCAAGGAGACCCATCACCTCATCGGCGACAAGCAGTTCAAGCTCATGAAGCCGACCGCCATCTTCTTGAACCAGGCCCGCGGGCAAGTGGTCGACGAGCAGGCGCTGATTCGAGCCCTGCAGGAGAACCGCATTGCTGCCGCGGCGCTCGACGTGTTCGAAGTAGAGCCTTTGCCGATGGACAGCCCACTCCGCAAGATGGGCGACAAGGTCCTGCTCTCGCCGCACATGGTTTCGTCCAACGTCGGCAGCGGGCTGGGCCCAGGCGTGCGGTGGACGACCGAATCAGTGCTGAAAGCGCTCAGCGGCGAGGTGCCGGACAACGTGTTCAACCAGGAAGTGATTCCCGCCTGGAAAGAACGATTCGGAGCCCGCAGCCTGCTCTAGAGCAGCAGCTCCTTGGCGTCGATCCCGGCGGTGCCTTCGCGCTCCGGCGGAACCGCGTCCAGGAAGCGGCCACAGCCCCGGCAGATCTCGGTGTGGTAGGGCGCCCGGTCGGTCACCTCGGGCTCGAGCTGCAGCCAGCGAGCGCAGCTCGCGTGCATGCCGCGCAGGTTACCTTCCCGGTCCTTGACCCACACTGCCTGCGGGCCTTCATCCGCCATGAGCCAATTATGGACGCTTAGCGGCCCAGCTTCTCCGGGTGCTCGCAAATCCCCGGCCGCGCGTGGCTATCATCGCCGGATGGGCTACGTTGAGGATTTGAGGCTTGTGGTCGGACACCGGCCGCTCATCCTGGTAGCCGGCGTAGCTTTGATCTTCGATGAGCAGGAGCATTTGCTTCTCATCGAGCGCTCCGACGATCGCCAGTGGGCTGTGGTCGGCGGTCTCATGGAGCCGGGTGAGACCGTGGAAGAGACCGTCCGCCGCGAGGTCCACGAGGAAGTCGGCCTCGAGCTGGGCGCGCTGCAGCTGCTGGGCGTGCTGTCCGGCCCGGACGCCTTCCACGTCTACCCCAATGGCGACCAGGTCTATGGCGTTGCGGTGGCGTACGCCGCGCGACACCCCGGCCCGGAGCCACAGCCCGACCCCAGCGAGGCGCTCCAGGCCCGCTTCTTCGCCTTGAACGCGCTGCCCGCCAACCTGCGCAAAACGACGGCGTTTTACCTCAAGCTGTACGCCGAAGCCGCGCACCATGGCTGAGCCAGCCGAAGCCGACCAGCTCTACTCACTGCCGCTGGCGGAGTTCACGCCCGCCCGCAACGCGCTGGCGACACGGCTGCGAAAGCAGGGCGATCGCGCCGGCAGCGCCGCCGTCAAGGCGCTGGCCAAGCCGTCGATCAGCGCCTGGGTCCTCAACCAGGTGGCGCGGCGCCAGGCGGAGCTGGTCGAGCGGCTGCTGAACGCTGGGCAAGCGCTGGGCAAAGCCCAGCAGGCTCTGCTCGGCGGCCACGGCCAGTCCGAGTTTCGCGAAGCGACGCAAGCCGAGCGCGAGGCGGTGGCCCAGCTGGTCCGCGCCGCTGCCGCCGTGCTCGCAGAGGATGGCCACGCCGTTACCAAGGCCACGCTGGACCGCCTCGAGGCCACTGCCCGCGCGGCGGCCACCGATCCTGACAGCGGCGCCCAGCTGCGGGCCGGCCGTCTAACCACTGACCTGGATCCCACCGGGTTCGGCGGACTCACCGCCGGGCCGTTCGGCGCACCGGCGGCCCCCATTCCGTTCCCAACCCGGCGGGCAGCCGCGCCTTCTCCCGCTCCGGCTCCGGAATCGAAGGCCCTGGCAGCCGCTCGGGAGGACGTCGATCGCCTCCAACAGCACCTCCGGGCCCTCCGGCGCGCCGAGCACGATGCTGCCGAGGAGCTGGCGGGGATACGCGCCGAGCTCGACCGTACCGCCAGGGAGCTGGACCGCACCACGGCCAAGGTGCGGCAGCTCGGCGGCGCCTGAACTCACACGTCGCGTCGCGAGAAGATCCGCGCTCCTAGGGCGAAGGCCACCACCACGTACAGGACCGACCAGATCAGCATCGGACCGGCCACAGGCGTGACCGATACGAACGGATTGCCGCGCGTTGCCGACAGCGCCACGTCCTGCCCGGCCAGGCTCAACACGGCCGGCAGCAGCTCGTAGGACGAGCCGCGCGCCAGCACGTCGGTAGGCACGATCAAGCTGGTGACGATGCCGGCCGTGACCATGCTCGAGATGTTGAGCGCCTTCCCGACCGTCTCCACCAGCCCGGCGATGCGTGCCAAGCCCCATATCAGCAGCGGCACGATGCCGCTGGCCAGCGTGCCCAGGAATGACCCGAACAGCAGCCGCAAGCTCAGGATCACCAGGCTTTCGAGCAGCATCAGCGCGCCCGCCTGCACCGGGTGGGGCGGGTAGAACCCAACGGCCAGGCCAACGCCCAGCACCACGCCGACCGTGAACAGCGCCACCCAGCCTGTCAGCACCAGCGCCGAACCAAGCCAGCGCCCGGCCAGCAGGTCCAGCCGCCGCACGGGCTTAGTCAGCACCGCCTGCAGCAGCCCGCTCTCGCTTTCCTGCCGGATGCTGTGGCCCGACACGAACACCGCCAGCAGGACCAACATGAAGCTGCCGAAGAAGAACACCACCAGCTCCAATCCGGCCGCGGAGCTCACGGCCGCCAGCAAGTTGGCGGAATGATCGGCAATGGCATGGGCGCCCCAGCCCACCAACGCCACATACACCAGCGTCAGGCCAAAGGCGATGGCCAGCAGCCGGTTACGCGACGCTTCGTGCAGCGTCAGCCGGGTGAACGTCCAGACTGGCACCTTCCGCTCCTTCGACCCATTGCAGGAACAGGTCCTCCAAATTTGCTCGTCGCGGCCTGAGCTCCAGCAGGGCCACGCCGCGCCCCACCAGGAAGCGCGTTACCTCCGCCGCGTCCTCCGCGCGGTCCACCGCCAGGACAAGGTGTTCCCCCTCACAGTGGCGCGGCTTCCAGCCATCCGGCATCGCCTCCAGCACTTCGTTCGTGAGGCCGCGGGCCCGAATCTCGATCTCATGGCCAAGCGTCAGCAGCCCCTCCAGCTCGCCTTCCTGGACGACTCGTCCGCGGTTGACGATCGCCACGCGATCGCACACCAGCTCGATCTCGCTCAGCAGGTGCGAGTTCAGGAACACCGTCACGCCCTCTCGCTTGAGCTGCTGGATGAGGCCGCGGACGTCACGCCGGCCGATCGGATCGAGGGCCGAAGTCGGCTCGTCCAACACGACCAGCTCGGGGCGGTTGATCAACGCCTGGGCCAGGCCCAGCCGCTGCTGCATGCCCTTGCTGAAGGTGCCCACGCGGTCGCCTCCGCGGTCCCCCAGGCCGACGAGCTCCAGCACCTCCAGGATGCGCCCCCGGCGCTCGCTCTTGTCCAACCCACACAGCTCGCCATGGAGCTCCAGGACCTCGGCGCCCGTCAACCAGTCGTGGAACCGGAACAGCTCCGGCAGGAACCCCATGCGGCGGCGCGCTTCGCGGTCGCCCAGCGGCGCGCCGAGCAGCCAGCCTGCCCCGGCCGTAGGACGGGCCAGACCCGTGAGCAGCTTGACGGCTGTCGTTTTGCCGGCCCCGTTCGGCCCCAGGAAGCCGAACACCTCGCCCCTGGGGACGCTCAGCGTCAGCTCCTGGAGGGCCACCGTCCTGCCGTACTCCTTGCGCAGCCCAGCAGTCTGGATGACGGCAGATGTCATTCTGAGGAGCCGCGGCGACGAAGAACCTTCCCGGCCGCTGCGGCGGAAGGTCCTTCGCTTCGCTCAGGATGACATGAGGCGGTCACCCCACGGAGCTCGCCAGCGCCAGCAGAACCTTCTCATCGAGCTTGGGACCAGTAGCCACGAACACGAGCCCGTTCTTGACCCACAACACCATTTCGCCGCTGCCGTTCCGTCCTGCCACACCCGGGGCGCCGTTGACCGACACCTTGTGCAGGTTCGAGCCGGGCGACGCCGGCACAGGCAGCGTGTTCCGCCAATCGCCGATGCTGCGCAGCTGGGCTTTGGTGTCCTCAGGGATGCCGGGTAAAGACAGCAGGAAGTCACGCAGCTCCTCGGCCGAGACACCAGTCGCGTCGAGCTCGGGGCTCCGGGCTTCAATCAGCAGCGCCCCCGAGCCATTCAACAGGCGGTTGATGGCTGCCGAGTCGGGCTTGCCTCCCGCCTGCTCTGAGCTGGCCGCCTGCTGCAGATCGGCCAGGCTCGTGCCCGAGGGCAGATAAGCCAGGCTGGCCGCCGGCGGCACGCGCAGCGTCAGCGTGGCGCCGTCGAACTTCGGCGGTAGGCTGAAGTCTTTGTGGCCGCTCGACGCCAGGTAGGCGGCGGCCTTCTGCGCCCGGAAGGTGAAGTTCACGGTCGCGCCGTTGCTTACGGCGATGACGCTCGGCTGGCTGGGCAGACCGGCCGGAAGCTGCCGCGGCGCTTGCACGTTGAAGCCCACCCGCGACGAGGCGGCGCTTAGGCTTTCCACCTGCACTGGCTGCAGCCGCACCTCCCGCGGCGAAGGCGACATGTCGCCCAACCGACTGAGGTCAGGCAGCGGCTGGGTGACGCGGTCGACGGTGATCGGCGTCACGTCCTGCACCCGGAAAATCGTCAGGAACTGCGCCGCGAGGCCGCGCACCGGAGCTGCGAAGAAAGCCACCGCCAGGATGAGCGCGGCGGCAATTGGGATTTGGAACTTGGAAGTTGGAAGTTGGTGAGGCCAGCTCAAAATCCTGAATCCTGAATCCTGAATCCTGCTTTGCAGGGCCAATTGGCGCTGCCACGCGCCGTCTACGTCCGGCGCCGCCTCGGGCGTAAGGGAATCGAGGGCGTGGCTCACGGTGGGGTCGTTACTCATGTGGCTTCTCCTGGCTCTGATACGCCTCTTTGAATCGTCGCTCAGCCCGGCTCAGCAGCGTGCCTACTGACGCCGGGTTCAGGTCAAGCGCGGCGGCTACCTCGGCATAGCTGAGACCGCTGTGCCGCGCCAGCAGCAGCACACTGTCCTGCGGCTTGAGCTTGCGCAGAGCGTCTCGCACAGCTTGCTGCTGCTCCTTGCGAAGCAGGCTGCCTGCGGGATCCTCGTCCCGCTCCGAGACCAGCTGCAGGGCTGTGTCCTGCCGCACCGCCCGTTCCTCGCGGGCCAGCCGGCGCCTCTTGCCGCGGAGGGCGTTGAGGGCGCTGTGAGTCGCCGCCTTCCAGAGCCATCCGTCGGTCACCGCGTCACCCTGGCGCCGCGACAGCCGAAGGAACAGCTCCTGAGCCAAGTCCTCGGCGTCCTGCGCATTGCCCGCGACCCGGTACATCAGGCCAAAGACCTTGCCGAAATGCTCGCGGAAGAAGGCTTCGAACGAGGTCGTGGCGAGGTGTTCGTCGGCTGCTGGCAGGTCGGCTATCACGATGCGTCCACAGCCTAACGCACCGGTCGCGGCCAGTGTGTGACAAACTGGCGTTCAGGGGAGCTGGATGGACGCCGTTCTGCACGTGCGCGATGTGTCCTTCACCTACGGTCGGGGCGCCCGCTCGCTGGCGGCTGTGCAGACCCTATCGTTCGATGTCGGCAGTGGCGAGATCGTGGCGATGGTGGGCCCCAGTGGCTGCGGCAAGACCACGATCCTCAAGCTCATTGCCGGCCTGCTCCGGCCGGGCGCGGGCCAGGTGCTGATCAACGGCAGCGCCGTGGGCGGAGTGCACCCCGATGTGGGCTACATCTTTCAAGATCCGCGTCTGCTGCCGTGGCGGACGGTGATCGACAACGTGATGCTGCCGCTGCAGGTGCAGCGAGTCAGCCGTCCCCAGGCCCGCCTCACCGCCGAACGGGCGCTTGAGATAGTTGGCCTGCACGATACGGAGCAGCGCTACCCGGCCGAGCTGTCCGGCGGTATGCGGCAGCGCGTGGCCATTGCCCGCGCGCTGACCTATGACCCCGCCATCCTGCTCATGGACGAGCCCTTTGCCTCGCTCGACGCTATCTCGCGCGAGCGCCTCAACCTGGAGATACTTGGCCTCCGCCGCGCTACCGGCAAGACCATGCTGTTCGTCACTCACTCCATCTCCGAAGCGGTGCTGCTGGGCGATCGCGTGCTGGTGCTGTCGCAGCGGCCGGCAACGGTCAGGCGGGAGGTGAGGGTGGAGCTGGGCCCCGAACGCACGCCGCGCGTGCAGGACTCGGTCGATTTCACCCGTCTCACCGCCGCCGTGCGCGACGCCTTGGAGGCCTACGACGTGGACGTGCCCGCCTGATGCCTTCCGAGGCGCCCTCCAGGCCTGAGCCCCTGGAGCCCGCGCTGGCGCGAGCCGAAGCGCTGCGGCAGGAGCTCGCGTCACCTCCGCCGAGCGGCGCCCTGCCTTCGCGTCAGCGGCCGCCCTGGGCGCCCTATTCCATCCTGATCTCGCTGGCTGCCGGGCTGGCGCTGTGGTGGCTCGTGGTGGCCGCGGCGGGGCTGCCCAAGTTCATCCTGCCGAGCCCAGCCCAAGTCGTCCTGCGGCTGGTCGACTACCTGCCCACGGGTCAGTTGCAGCTCCATTTCGGGGCGACGATTGCCGAAGCCCTGCTGGGCGGCGCGCTAGGCGTGCTGTTCGGCCTCGGCAGCGGCTACGCGCTGGCCAAGTCGGCTGTCGCGGAGAAGCTGATGGCGCCGTACTTGGTGGCGTCGCAGTCGGTACCGGTCATTGCCTTCACACCGATGCTCATCCTATGGTTCGGCAGCGGCTTGGCGTCAAAGGTGATCATTTGCGCGATCATCGTGTTCTTTCCGATGACCATCAGCACCATGGTCGGGCTCCGCTCAGTCGATCCAGGGCTGATTGAGGTGATGCGTACCTTCCGCGCCGGCCGCTGGCAGATCCTGCGCATGGTCGAGGCGCCGGCGGCGCTGCCCAGCATTTTTGGCGGACTGAAGGTGAGCGGCACGCTGTCTATCCTCGGCGCGGTCGTGGGCGAGTTCGTCGGCGCCAAGCGGGGTTTAGGATTTCTGGTGAACTACGCTGCATTCCAGCTCGACACACCGCTGATGTTCGAGGGCTTGTTCAGCCTGGTGGCGCTGGGGGTCACCGTGTTCTCGCTCATCAGCCTAGCCGAGCGACGCGCCTTACGCTGGCGCCTGCGCGGCTATGAATAACGACACGGAGGAACCGGCAGCATGAAACTCACGCGTCTCGGCATCCCTGGCCTCTTCGCCGGCCTGATCCTGGCTGCCTGTGGCGGCGGTGCCACGCCGGCCAGCAGCGCGCCTGCGCCGGCCAGCGTGGCGCCGCCCAAACCGGCAGCCTCGGCCTTAGCGGCAGCTCCGTCCTCGGCAGCATCAGCCAAACCGGCAGCTTCAACATCCGCCAGCGCCAAGCCGGCGGCCAGCGGACAGGCAACCGCAATCACGCTGGCCCTGGGCTATATCCCCAACGTCCAGTTCGCCCCGTTCTACGTCGCCCAGGCCAAGGGCTTCTACAAGGACGAGGGCGTGGACATCTCCTTCGATAACGGCATCAGCCCCGACCTGATCAAGGCCGTCGGAGCCGGCAAGTTCAAATTCGCCATCGCCGACCCGGACACGGTCATCTCCGCCCGAGAGCAGTCAATTCCGGTGACCTACGTCGCCGGCCTGTACGCCCAAGCGCCATCCGCGATCATCTCCCTGCCCGGGGCTAACATTCGCCGCCCGCAGGACCTGAAAGGCAAGAAGATCGGTCTGCCGGGGCGCTACGGATCCGGCTACATCGGGCTGCTGGGCGTGCTGAACAAGGCCGGCCTGAGCGAGAAGGACGTCGATATCCAGGAGATTGGCTTCAACCAGGCCCCGCAGCTGCTGGCCGGCAAGGTCGACGCCGTCGTGGGCTTCGCGAACAATGACGCCCTGCAGGTTCAAGCCCAGGCGAACACCAAGCCGAATGTGATCCCGATCTCAGATGTCATACCGTTCATCGGCAACGGCCTGGTAACCAACGACGACACGCTCAAGAGCAATGACAAGCTGGTGCAGGGCATGGCCCGAGCGATGCTCAAGGGCATGCAGTACACTGCCGCCCATCCCGATGAGGCCTTCCTGATCACGGCCAAGGTCGTTCCCGAGGCGGGCGGCCAAAACGCCAAGTTGAACCAGGACGTGCTGGCTGCGTCGATCCCGCTCTGGAAGGACAAAGGTACCGACGCTAACGGCCTAGGCTACACCGATACCGCCTCCTGGAAGGCCATGGAAGACGTCATGGCTAAGGCCGGCATCGTCAAAACGCCCCCGCCCGTTGACCAGCTGGTCACGAACAAGTACATCAGCAAAGATCTCAAAATTTGACCCAGCCCGCTGGGGGCTAATCAGTCAAGTAGCGCAGGCAGCGGCGCGGGCGAGTAGCAGCTCGCGCTCTCGGGCGTTGCGCGTAAGGGCTGAGGCGCGCTCGAACTCTACGCGCGCCTCGCCGAGGCGGCCGAGCTTGTACAGGAGATCGCCGCGAACGCTGGGCAGCAGATGATAGCCCTGCAGCGACGGCTCGGAGGTCAGCTCGTCCACCAGCTCGAGACCGGCCGCCGGCCCGAACGCCATCGCCAGCGCAACCGCACGGTTCAGCTCAACCACTGGTGAGGGCGTGAGCTCCGCCAGCGCATCGTACAGGGCCGCGATCTTGGCCCAGTCCGTCTCGGCTGCGGTACGTGCTCGTGCGTGACATGCGGCGATGGCCGCCTGCAGCGCGTAGGGGCCGAGCGCGCCGCCAAGCCTCTCGGCACCCTCGAGCGCCGCCAGCCCGCGCCGGATGAGCAGTTGGTCCCACAACGCGCGGTTTTGATCGAGGAGCAGGATTGGCTCTCCCGTGGGGCCAACGCGCGCTCTCGCGCGCGATGCCTGGATCTCCGTCAATGCGACCAGGCCGTGGACCTCCGGCTCGTCAGGGACGAGCTCGGCCAGGATACGGCCCAGGCGCAGCGCA
>WNEY01003237.1_pt1 | contig 12184 bp, 12 predicted proteins | sample 5400531 | NCBI WGS metagenome assembly WNEY01 (sample SAMN13153338, study PRJNA577476) | soil metagenome | isolation source: 200 cm saprolite under Douglas fir tree site 1 | place: USA:California | collected 2015-04-18
CAAAATTAGGGAACCCTAATCTAAGATGCATACACGTCCTAAGAGACGGAGGACGGGATGAACCGACGGGTCGTGCTGGCCATGATCGCGGGGGGCTGGACGGTGGCGGTGCGAGCGGCGCTGGCCGCCGATCCGCCCGAGATTCCCCTGACGATCGACAAGGGCAAGTTCCAACCCGACGAGGTGAAGGTGAAGGCCAACACCCCATTCGTCCTGGTCATCACCAACAACGGCGACAAGGCCTCCGAGTTCGAGAGCAAGGATCTCCGGACCGAGAAGGTGGTGCCGGCCGGCAAGACGGTCAAGGTCCGGATCCGCGCCCTCAAGCCGGGGACGTATCCGTTCGTCGACGACTTCAACAAACAGGCGACGGGCCGGATCGTGGCGGAGTAGGGATGATCATCTGTCTATGTCGGGCCGTGTGCGAGCAGGCGCTCGGCGACGCGATCGCGTCGGGAGCGTCCAGCGTGGACGCGGTGAAGAACGCCTGCGGCGCCGGCGGCGATTGCGGCGCCTGCCTGCCCATGATCACGGAGTGGATTGAGCGGCGGGCCGCGCAGGGGTACGCTGGCGCCACCAAGTAGCCAGCCGTCCCGCCGGAGGCCGCCGTGAAGGGTCATGACCGGGTTGTGGCGCTGCTGAACGATGTGTTGACTGCCGAGCTCACCGCCATCAACCAATACTTCATCCACGCCCGCATGTGCGAGAACTGGGGTTACCAGCGCCTCTGGAAGAAGCTCCGCGAAGAGTCCATCGGCGAGATGCGCCATGCCGATCAGCTCATCGCGCGGATTCTCTATCTCGAGGGCATGCCGAATCTGCAGAAGCTCGGCAAGATCAACGTCGGTCAGACTGTGCCCGAGCAGCTCCGGCTCGACCTCGAGCTGGAGAAGGCCGCCGTCACCATGCTGAACCAGGCGGTCGAGACGTGTCGGAGCCTGGGGGATCACGGCAGCCGCGATCTCCTCGAGGACATCTTGAAGTCGGAGGAAGGGCACGCGAACTGGATCGAAGCGCAGCTCAGCCTCATTCAGCAGGCCGGCGAAGGCCACTACCTGGCCCAGCAGATCAAGAGCGACGACGACTAGCGTGACTCAGGCGGCGTCGCCGCGCTTGATCACCCCGACGTCGTAGAGCAAGCTCGCCCGCTTGATGAGGCTCCCGATGATCTGGCCGTAGAACTGGCCCATCGCGTCGAGCCCGCCCTTGCCCAGGTTGGCGGTCACGTAACGGGCCTGGGGATCGAGGAGCGGCTTCACCCAGGGATACGTCTCTTCGGTGAGCTCGACGACCGTCGCACCTTTCACCGTGCCGTCGGGCCCGAGCGACACGGCGACCCGCACCGGGCCGTGCACCGTGTACTCGGTCAGGAAGATCGTGGCCGCCACCGTGCGGCCCTGAGCGTCGCGCCCGATGTAGAAGCGATAGAAGTCCTCGTCGGGGCTCCAGCCCGTCTGCTTCTGGATGGCCTGCCGCTCGCCCGGCGTGAGCCGCACTTCGCGCACGAAGAATCGCTGGGCGCCAGCGAGCTGCCCGGCGAGGGCGTCGCGGTCGGAGACGAGGAGGACGGGCGGCGTGACGTGGGCGGCGGCGACACCGGCCAGCATCAGCGTGGCAAGGATCACGGCGCAGCAGCGCACGGCGCAGGTCATGGATGGGCCTCCTTGGCGAGCCAGAGCTGCCAGAGCGAGATGAACGTGATCAGCGCGTACCCGACGGCGAACAGCGTGCCCCCGACGATCACCAGCGCGCTCAGCGGGGGCCAGACGAACCGCGTGAGCCACATGCCGCCGATGTCGACGAGCGTGCCGACGAACGGCAGCGCGACGATCAGCGCCTTCATGCCTTCGCGGAGCGACGCGAAGAGGAAGATCAGCCCGAGCAGGCCGGCGATGAGCGTCTGACCGAAGAGGTGGGTGTGGCTGGTCTGGATCAGCAGCGGCGTGCGGATCCAGACCTTGGCCGCGCTCGAGACCTGGCCGAGCGTGATCTCCTTCTCGGCGCTCATCTGACCATGGTGCATCTGGGTCATCGGCATCTCGGGCGCCAGGCTCGCTTCCACCGCCGCCGGGGAGATCCCGACGGCGGTGGCCGCTTGCGTGAAGGCGGCGAGCGCGCCGCATCCGATGCCGACCAGGAACAGCGTGCAGAAGACCTTGCCGCTCAGCGGCAGGTTCCCCAGGTAGAAGCCGAACATCGTCGCATCTCCTCTAGTAGTTCACCACGAACTGCAATGTCACTTCCTGGCTGTTCTTGTTGGCGCTGAAGATGGGGACGTCGGGCTTCGAGTCGGAGAAGACGGGCTGGTTGGAGAGGTTGTACCGGTACTCGAGGCGGACGTCGACCCAGTCCAGGGGATGGCGCGTGCGCGCGTAGGTCACGCCGAGCGGCCGGAGGTCGGGAATCAGGCGCGAGAGGTGGACGATGGGCGTGAGCGTGAAGGACTGGAGCACCTGGGCCACGCCGGTCCGCGCGCCCGTGTAGTCGTTGAAGTACCCGTAGCGGAAGGAGGCCCCGAGCCAGCTCAGGAAGTCGTAGTGGGCGAGCGCGTAGAGCGCGAGCCAGTTGACGTCACGGTTCACGACCTCGGCGGATCCGAACGGGACGCCGCGGCGCCGGAAGGACACGCTCGACTCGCCCCCGTACAGGATCTCGCCCGCGAGCAGCAGGCGTGAGAAGGGCGACCACGTCACGTCGGCGTCGATGATCCAGCGGTCGTGCTTGTTGTCGCTGTCACGCTCCGGGCCCCACCAGCCGCCGACGCCGACGTTGAGGAGCTGGTCGCCGCCTTGAATCGGCGTGAAGCCGACCCGGCCCCCGACGCTCTTGTCACGGTTGTTGTCCTCGAGGGGATCTTCGGTCGTCTCGTTCTCCCAGCGGTTGACGACCCAGACGCTCGCGTCCAGCCACGGTGCGAACGCATAGGAAGCCACGAAGCCCGTCATGCTCTGGGGCCGGCCGAAGCGTTGAAGCTCGGAGGTGGTGGCCGTCAGATTCAGCGCGGCATCGTGGCGCTCGTAGCCGAACGGGGTGTCGAAGCGCCCGAACGACAGGGCCAGGCCGTTGCCGATCGGCGCGACACCCGTGATGTTGAAGCGGTGCAGGCTGGTCTCCGTGGCGATTGCCTCGGAGCCGAACTGCTCGATGCAGAGGCCATCACCCGGACAGCCGAAATCGGGATCGAAACCATGCGAGTGCCGGTTGCCGCTGCGCTCCACCTCGATGCTGGCGCCCGCGGACAGCCAGGAGGCGAACGTCTTGTAGGCGCCGATGGTGAACGAGTCGAACCTGAAGTCGAGACTGCGTGGCTCGGAGGTGACCGGGGCGTTGCCGGCGAACTCCGGCACCATCTGGATCCGGGAGTTGTAGTTCGCGGATCCCACGAAGAACCCGGAGAGCCTGACGCCACCGACCTCGGGCCGGGGGAGGCCGAACGTCTCGAAGATGTGGTCACGATCGAGCCGGATCTCCTGCTCACCCGGCCGCGGCGTCATCAGCGGCGCTTGCGCCGCCACCGGGATCAGTGACGGTGCGGGCGCGGGGACCGGCATCGGCGCCGGCACCGACTGGGCCTGCTCCAGCTTCTGCAGTCGGTCCTGCAGGCGCCTGAGCTCCTGCTTGAGCTGCTCGACTTCAGGTCCCGTCTGGGCGAAGCCGCGCAATGGTGCCAGCGCGATGAACCCAACGGTCACGACGACAAGGGCACGAACGTATCTCCGCATGGTCGGCTCCCATCGATGCGGGCGTAGGAACGTGCCGTCGCCCCAGTCGACGGGACGCCCCCGACTGGACGGTAAGCGACCCGCCCGTGAGGGCAGGCAACGGCGTGAACGACGTGGGTGGTCTAGGCGGAGCGGGGTGGAGCGCGGGCGTCGACCGAAGCGTAACGCGGCTCGATCGGCTTCGGTTCCGCCGGCGCGACGACGGCGGTCGCCGTGATGGCGGCGGTCGTGAGCGCGACGACGGGTATCGGCGCAGCGTGCTGGCGGTCGCCGGCGGCCGCGAACTGACATTCGGCCTGGGCGTCGTCGTGCTCGAAGAGATGGTGGACGAGGTGCGGGGACAGCTCCACCACGTACACGGCAAAGAGGCCGAGCACGATCAAGCGGCCGACCATCCGCCACACGCTCGATGAACCCATGGAGCGGTTGGAGAATAGCACACGCGCGCCCGCCCTCAGCACCGCCCGGCGCCGCCTGCGAAGGCGAATGCCAGGGCCTGCGGCGCTCACAAGTACAGCGTGCGCGTGGGGAAGCGGTACGGCAACCGGAGCGAGTTCACCGCGCGGCGGATCCGCAACGTCGCCAATCAACTGATCGCGGTGAAGGGTGTCCGCTACGGTCAGCTCGTACCGGCTACGACTGGACGTGGTCTGCGGTAGATCCCAAGCGGAGGCGGGAGCGTCAGTGGCGGGGGCCTCCGTTCGAGGCCCCCGCCGGTCATTCGGCGGACGCTACGGAGCGGAGACCGTGGCGCCGTCGCCGGCCGCCGAGATCGTGAACGTGCCGTTGGCGTTGGTGCCGTAGGTGTACGCGGTGCCCCACACCGTGCTGGGCGGCGTCGGGATCGCGGCCATGAACGGACCGGCCGTGATGTTCTGCGGGCTCGTGGCGATGGCCGTCAGCAGCCCGAGCACGCTCGGCAGAGTCCCCATGTGAGCGGCCCAGATGCTGACGGCCGACGCCATTCCCCGGATATCGGCCTGGGCCTTCGCGATCCGCGCCCGCGCCTGCATGTTGGCGTAGAGCGGAACGGCGATGGCAGCCAGGATGCCGATGATCGCGACAACGATCATCAGCTCGATCAGCGTGAAGCCGCGCTGGTTGCTGAGACCGCGCCTCGTGTACCAAAACTTCGTCATGTGCCGTCCCCCTTGTGTACTGTTCAACTCAATCGGGCCAACGAGGGTGCACGGGGGGTGCCAAGCCCAACGCCCGGGCAGCCTATAAGGATTTCGGTGACTTGGAAAGACGTCCGATCTCCCCGAGGTGACAAGTTTGGTACGGCCTGGGATCCAGGCTGTCACGCGGATGGGACGTTTGCATCAGCTACGGCGACGTGCCTTCCCGGTGTACTGTGTACGCGTTGTGATACGTGACTCAACACTTCAACCCGGAGGGCCGGACTCATGAAGCGATTGGCAGCCCTACTCGTGACGCTCGCGTTTGCCACCGGTGTCATTGGCACTCCCGCGGTGTGGGCCCAGGCGAAGACCGCGCCCGCGAAGGAGGCGCCGGCCAAGTCCGAGACCAAGGCGCCGGCGAAGAAGAGCCTGCTCGATCTCAACAGCGCCAGTGCCGAAGAGCTGCAGACGCTGCCCGGGATCGGCGACGCCCACGCCAAGAAGATCATCGAGAATCGCCCGTACAAGCGGAAGGACGAGCTGGTCAGCAAGAAGATCGTACCGCAGGCCACCTACAACAAGATCAAGGACCGGATCATCGCCAAGCAGTCGACGACGAAGAAGTAGACGCGCGGCTCAGCGCCCGAGCCAATCGCGCAGGCGTCGCCACCAGTCGATGACCTGATCGGTGACGCCGCGATGCTCGTCGCACGGCGGCGGCTCCGTCCCTTGCAGGAACACCTCACGGACGGTGACCGGGCAGTACCGGTTGGCGAGCTTGCCGTTGCTCGAGTCGATGCTGGTGACCGTGACGCCGGGCGGAACGGCGAAGGTGGGCGCCGGGTAGGCGTCCAGGGCCTGGCGCATGAAGTCGGCCCAGATCGGCAGCGCGGCCTGAGCGGCGCTCAGGCCGTGCACGTCGCCGCCGTCGAAGCCGACCCAGACCAGGGCGACGAGCGTCGGTGTATAGCCGACGAACCAGGCGTCGCGGCCGTCATTGGTCGTTCCGCTCTTGCCGGACACGGCGCTGGTCAGCCCGAGCGCGCGGGCGCTCGCTCCGGTTCCCGACGCCATCACACCTTCCAGTAGCGACGTCATGAGATACGCCTCGGCCGGTGAGATGATCGCGGTCGGCGCGACCTCTCGCAGCGCGAACGGGCTTCCGTCGGTCTCGTAGGCGGCTCGCACGGCGGTGATCTCGCCGGCCCTGAAGCCGCCGTTCGCGAATGGCAGGTAGGCTCCGGCCAGCTCGATCGGCGTCACCTCGAAGGCGCCGAGCGCCACGGCCGGGACCGGTCGCAGCGCGCTCGAGATGCCGAGCCCGCGCGCGCTCTCGATGACGGCGGGCAGCCCGATCTCCAGCGCGATCCTCACGGTGGCCGCATTGAGGGATTGCTCCAGCGCGCGCCGCACGGTCACGCGGCCCTCGTAGCGGTCTTCGTAGTTGCGCGGGCTCCACGGCATACCTTCGACGTCGACCGTGAGCGGGCTGTCGTCCACGAACGAGGCGGGGGTGAAGGCGACGGCACCCCGGCGCTCGCGCAGCGCGGCCAGATACACGAATGGCTTGAAGGCCGAGCCGGGCTGCCGGTGCGCGAGCAGTGCGCGATTGAACTGGCTGACCTGGTAATCGCGGCCACCGACGAGCGCGACCACGTGGCCGGTCGCCGGATCGAGCGCGATCAGCGCGGCCTGGAGCCGTTCGCTCTGGTCGCTACGGCGCAGCCGCGGCCGGGATGCCTCCAGGCGCTCGAGTCCCCGCGTCAGCGCGGTCTCGGCGAAGCGCTGGAGCGGGAGGTCGAGCGTCGAGTAGATCCGCGCGCCCCGCGCGCCACCGTTGAGGTCGGGCAGGCGCTGCTCGATCTCCTGCTCGAGGTAGTCGACGAAGTAGGGCGCGCCCTGGCCCGGCCGGAGGTTGGGCTGGACGCGCACTGCTTCGCTGCGGGCCTTCGCGTAGTCGGCGTCCCCGATGCGCCCGAGCTCACGCATCCGCGCCAGCACCACGTCCCGGCGCCGGCGCGCCCGTTCCGAATTGACGACGGGCGAGTAGCTGTTGGGAGCCCGCACCATGCCGGCCAGCAGCGCCGATTCGGCGAGCGTCAACTGATGGGCCTCCTTCCCGAAATACACACGGGCGGCCGAGCTGACGCCGCGGATCGCCTGCGAGGCTCGCTGGCCCAGGTACATCTCGTTGAGATACGCCTCGAGGATCTGCTCCTTGGAATAGCGCCACTCGACCACCGTGGCCAGCCACGCCTCGCGCAGCTTGCGGCCGAACGTGCGCCGCGGGCCCACCAGCCGGTTCTTGACGAGCTGCTGCGTGATCGTGCTGCCGCCCTGAGCCACGCGGCCGGCACGGATATTCGTCCAGGCGGCACGCACGAGGCCGCGGAAGTCGAGGCCGGCGTGCTCGAAGAAGCGGTGGTCTTCGGCGGCGAGGATGGCGTTGATCAGGCTCGGCGGCACGTCGGCCAGCCGCACCGGGCGGAAATCCTCGCCCCGGCGGTCGGCGCCACTCGCGAGCACCTCGCCCTCCAGCCGCACGCCGTCGATCAGCTCGCCGTCCCGCTGCACGCGGACGATGCGGTCGCCGGACAGCTCGAGACGGATTCGCGCCGGAGCCTGACCCGTGTCCTCCTCGAGCCCCCGCACGTACAGGTCCCAGGCGCCGGCCGTGCGCTGGAACTGACCGGGCGCGGCGGGCAGGCCGGACGTCTCCTGGTACTTGAGGCGGGTCAGCGTCTCCGTGAGGTCCACGGCGCGGACGCTGATGCCGGGCGCCAGCGGCTGGCCGGCCGCGTAGACGAAGGTCGCCCTTCGCGCCTCGGCTCGTCCGAAACGGTGGAGCTCGACGACGGTGTACGTGAGGACGGCGGCGACCATGAACGCGAGCACCGCGCCGAGACCGACCGCCACGAGCGCGAAGGGCCCCGCCTCGCGGTACCAGCGCCGCAGCCGCGCCAGCCCGGCGCGGATTTCGGGCCTCATGGATGTGAGTATGCCGGACTTTTTCCCAGCCTCAGATCAGGCGTTCGCGAAGATGGCGGAGCGCCCGGCCCACGACGCCGGGGCGGTGGGCGTGCACGGCGCGCAGACGCGCGTAGACGTCGCGCGAGAGCGGCGATCGCGTGGCCAGCGCGGCGCGCGCGCCCCGCAGGCCGTCGCGCAGCCCCCGCGCGTACGCCGGCAGCTCGCCGGCGCGGGCCGCGCAGAACCCCATGAGCGCCAGGTCCTGGACGACGGAGGCCGCGGCCGGCGCGGGCCGGTGATTCCGCAACGCGACCCACAGCGCGTTGCGAGTGAAGGTGTAGTAGATGCGGCTCGACGGCCGCACCGACGGCTCGACGAGGTGACGCACGCGGACTTCCGGCGTGTAGATCAGCTCGTGGCCGGCGTTGATCAGCCGGAGCGCCAGGTCGAGGCCTTCGTGGCCGATGAAGAATGGCGGCCAGTAGCCGCCGGCGGCGAGGAACGCCTTGCGGCGACACGCCGACGCACCCTCCAGCACGTACGACGTTGCGAACTCCGTGTCCGACCAGCGGTCGGGGTCGCGAGGATGGCACCAGTCCCGCCGCGACAGCTTTCCGTCGGGCCCGATGATCATGAAGTTCACCACGGCGGCCTGCGGGTGACGGGCGAACACCGCGACCACGCGCTCCACGTCAGCGGGCGTGGTGAAGAGGACGTCGTTGTCGAGCGTGACGACGAGGTCGCCCTTGGCCGCCGCCACCCCGGCGTTCCGTCCCGCGGCGCCGCGATTGTCGGACAGGGAGACGAGCCGCACGTCGGGGAAGTCGCGCTGGACCATCTCGGCGCTGCCGTCGGTGGAGGCGTTGTCGACCGCGATGATCTCGAGCGCGCCCCGCTGGCGGCGCGCCGCCGCTAAAGCGCCTCGCAACACCTCGCGCCGCTGGTAGTTGAGGATCGCGATCGAGACGGTCGAGCTCAGTTGGGCACCTGGCGCCGGATGGTCGGCCCGATCGCATTGGCGATCGGCACCGGCAGCCGCTTCCACGCCTCGATGAGGCGCTGGTAACGGCTGGCGTCCCGGTCGACCGAAGGCCGCGCGCCCGCCACGACGTCGACGAAGATCCACGGAAGGATGTGGGGCAGGGCGCCCCACTGGCGCTTGAACTCGAACGTGCCCGCGTTGCGGAACGACCGGCCGAGGTCGAGCGTGCGATAGCCGCTCCGACAGCCGGTGCGGATGACCTCCCAGTAGAGGACGAAGTTCGGACACAGCGCGAAGGCCTCGCGCAGTGACGACACCCAGGGAACCATGATCGTGTCGCGGAAGAAGAGGCAGACGGCCGCGCCGACGGCGCGTCCGTGGGCGTCGCGCACGACCAGCACCCTGGCGATACCGGGCAGCTCCTCCACCATCAGCGTGAAGAACCGGCGGCTGTGGACGGGCGAGCCGAGATCGCGCATGTTGACGGCGAAGACGCGATAGAAGTCGTCGAGCAGCTCGGAGCCGCCCCAGACTGGACGCAGGCCCTGCTTCTCGCCCTTGCGGACGCGATTGCGCCGCTCCGACGGCAGCGCCTTCCACACCGCCTCCTCGCTCGACAGCGCCAGGAGCATCGTCACGCGCTCGCCGCCCGCCGTCGCCGGCAGGCCGATCGGATGGAGCTGACGCAGTCCGATCGACTGCGCACCGTGCTCGCGGGCCACACCGAGCGCAGCGTCGGCGAGGCGGCGCTCGGCCTCGGATGCGGGCTCGGCCAGGATCCCGCCGTAGTCGAGGAAGGGCATCGACACCACGCGTCGCCCGAACAGGCGGCTCCTGATCACCACGAGCGGGAGCACGCCGACGATCTCGCCACCCTCCTCGGCGGCCAGCGAGACGTGCTCGTGGCCGTACGCGCGGGCGAAGACGCTCCCCCATGCGGCCAGGTGGGCCACCGTCGCGTGAGGATGCTGCTCGACGAAGCGGTCCCACGCCTTGTCGGCGGGATCGCGGGGCGTGATCTGGAGCACGCCCTGACTCAGGCGCAAGCGCGGTGCCAGCCTCCGCGACGTTTGATCCCCGCGATTTCGCGCGCCCCGCAGCCGTCCTCGGCAACGATTTCGTTCCGCCCGCCGCGACTTCCGTTCATACCGGCGAGGGGTGAAGTGTCCACTGCCGAGCGAAGGCGTCAGGAAGCGGTCACGACGACGTCAAAAGTAGATTCTTCAACGCCTTAAATATCGGTGGGGTGCGCGGTCCCGTCACGTGGCGTGTGCATTGCCTTACCCAGCGCGCCGGGAAAAACGGTTCGCAGGATTTGTAAGCCCGGCAACGACAACGACGGGGGTGAGCATGCGACGGTGGACGACGGCAGTAGTCATGGCGATCACGATCATCACAGGACTGGTCCCGGCAACGTGGGCCCAGACCGGTGTGGTGGCGGGCGGGCTGACCACGCTGCCTCCCGTGCAATTCGGACCAAACCTGGCCCAGAACGGCGGCTTCGAGACCAACGCCGGGGGAGTGCCGGCGAGCTGGACGGCGGGAGGCGGTTGGGTTCTCGACCAGGTCGTCAAGCATTCCGGGACCTTCAGTTATCGCTGGAGCACGGGGGCGCCGTCCTCCGACCAGCCAATCTTCCTGAAGGCCGGCATCTACAACTTCAGCGTATGGATCAAGACGCAGAACGTCGGCGCCGGCAATGCCGGTCTCCGGCTCCAGGTGGACTTCCGTCCCGGTGGCGTCAACCAGTGGTTCACGACGGATCCCATCACCGGCACGGCCGACTGGACGCTCTACGAGATCAAGAACGTCGTCGTGCCGCAGGACCTGCAAGGCGCGTTGCGGCTCGAGAACTTCGCGGGCGCGACGGGAACCGCGTGGTTCGACGACGTGCAGTTCGTGCAGCAACTGCCACAGGCGGTCGACGTCTTCATGCTGTACCCGAACTACCGCGGCATGCTGTTCGACGATCAGTCGCCGACGATGCGCTTCGACGTCACGGTGACGCCTCCCGGCGGCGACTTCGGGCGGGTGAAGATCCGCGGCACGCTCGAGGACGAGACGTCCGGCCAGGTGCTGGCGGCGCCGGAGTTCCCGGCGTCGGCCAACTTCGTGGCTGAGCTCGACGGCAGCGCCATGCAGGCCGGGCGCGCCTACCAGGTCGTCTTCTCGGCGGTCGACGTCGCCAGCGGGAGCGTGACGTACACCTATCCGGCCTATCGCGTGTCGAAGGCACCGGGGACGGCGCGGGCGGCGATGAACATCTCGTTCGACGCCAAGAACCGCGTGCTCGTCAACGGCACGCCGCGGTTCGTGCTCGGCGTCTACGACTCCGGCATGGGCTACGGCAGCGACGACACCTTCTGGGAGAACCTGCTGTGGTCGGGCACCGGCGAGCGTCATATGAGCGGTCTCCCGATCAACTTCTACCTGAACTACTGGTACGGCGCCGCGCCGGGGCCTCAGATGGACGCCTTGATGGCGAACCTGAAGAAGCACGGCGTCATGTACCTGCAGACCGGGAACTGCTTCGACAAGTTCCCCGCCGACAACGCGTTCCTGATCGACAGCTCGGACGCCTACGTCCAGGACGTCGGCTCGCAACCCGGGAGCGCCGGCTATTACACGATCGACGAGTGCCGGGCCGAGTTGCGAAACGGCGGCTTCACGCAATACGACCGCCTGCGGCGCCTCGATCCGGACAGCATGACGTTCGCCGCGCTGCTGCCTCAGCCGGACGCCGCGCTCTGGCGTGACGCCGCTGACGTGCTGAGCACCGACCCGTATCCGATGTTCGGCGCCGAGCCGGCCGGAGGCTATCGCATGAGCGCGGTGGCCGACGGCGCCCGCATCGCACGCGACGCCGTGAAGGACGCGCGGCCATGGATGACGGTGCTCCAGTTCTTCCAGTTCACCTCGCAGGGTCGCTGGCCGACGCGGGCCGAGATGCGCAATCACGCGTACATGGCCATCGTCGAGGGCGCCCACGGTCTCTGGTGGTGGAGTCTCGGCAGCGGCGCGCTCGCCGACGTCTGCGCCGGCTGGTGCGCTGAGAAGCAAGGTCACATGGACGACCTCAAGGCTGTCGTGAGCGAGATCGCCAGCCTGGAGCCGGTGCTGGTCGCCGACGATGCCTCCGGGGCGCTGGCGGGCAACTCCAACGCCACCAACATCAAGACAAAGGTCAAGGTGGTGGGCGGTAAGGGGTACCTGCTCGCCTACAACTACTCCGGCGGCGCCGCGAACGCGACGTTCACCTGGAACACGGCGCCCGGAACCGTCACGGTCAACAGTGAGGGCCGGACGGTCGCGGCGAGCGGCAACTCGTTCTCCGACTCGTTCGGTCCTTACCAGGCTCACGTCTACGTGATCGCGAATGGTGGGGTCCC
>WNEY01003238.1_pt1 | contig 12184 bp, 13 predicted proteins | sample 5400531 | NCBI WGS metagenome assembly WNEY01 (sample SAMN13153338, study PRJNA577476) | soil metagenome | isolation source: 200 cm saprolite under Douglas fir tree site 1 | place: USA:California | collected 2015-04-18
TGACATCCTTGTGTAGGAGCCTGCACCCAGGAGAACGCACGCCCGAAGCACTGCCCCAGATAGACGTCCTTGTCTGTCAACGTGCCGTAATGCCAAACAGCCGGCACCTCTGCGCGCTCAGCGTGGCCGCGGAGGAGCGTAAACACGCTGCCTGCCCGCAACTTGGCGGGATCGACACCACCCAGGTTGAGTATCGTTCCATTCACAACTTCAGACGTCCCATCACCGGGGCCCTCCTGTCATACGGCCTCGCGCACCATCGTCGGCGAAGGTTGGGTTGCGGCGCCTCGACGTCGAGATAAAGCCCGCTTCTCTGTACGAACGGCGGCCGAGAAAGCCCGTGATGGGAGCATCTGAGGCTGAGGTTCGTACGCTGCATTGCCGCAAGCATGGTGCCCCAACCATGCGATTTTCGGGGTTGTGTGTACGCCCGGACGACGTGCTGGCCAGGCTGCCAGTGAGGGACGACAACGGCGATGTGGTTATTTCGGAGAAGCTGCGTCAGACCTCGCTGCTGGGTTCATCAACGTTCATGCGCATCCTGGCCTCGGCGTACGACGCGCTGATCACATCACTGGACCGTGACCAGGGCACCAGCGACGGCCACGTCGCCGAAGGCATCGTCGGCGCGGCTGCCACGGCGGCCGCGAGGGGTGGTGTCGCGAGATTACCGAACGGCGCTAACGTAAGGTCAGTTTTCGTGGATGAGCGCTATTGGACCGTCGCAGTCTCAGTCCAGTTGACCACGGGCATGTTGGTTTGCGCCTCCAGTAATCGAGCTAATGTAGGAACGTGTGGAAATTGGTCGCCGGCTCGAGCCCGAGAGGAGTAAGAGTGGCGACGTAACCTCCCTGTGATTCGACCAACGTGCCCGGTTGCCGCCGGGCCAAGTGCAGCGAGGCTACGTCGTGATCAAACGCTATCAGGTTCTGCCGCCAACCGCACCTGTCCCCGCCCCTGATGATGTCCTCGAGGCGGTGGTGCGTGAGGGAGCGCGCAAGATGCTCCGAGACATGTTGGAAGCGGAGGTTGACGATTTCCTGGGCCGCCGCCGGTACCAGCGCACGGGCGAGTACCGCGGCTATCGCAATGGTCACTTGCCCCAACGCACAATCGGCGTTGGGATGGGCGCGGTTGAGATCAGTCTGCCGCGGGTCAGCGATGTGCCGCCAGAGGTCAGCTCAGACGGGTTCCACTCCGAGATCGTCTCGCGTTACCAGCGCCGCTCGCGGACGCAGGCGCGGCTGCTGGCACGCTTGTATCTGGAAGGGTTGGCCAGCGGTGACTTCGAGCCGGTCTTTCGTGCCCTGGTGGGCGAGACGGCGGCGTTGTCGCCGAGCAGCATCCTGAAGTTGAAGGCAGACTGGCAACAGGAGTACGAGACCTGGAAGAAACGCCCGCTGCGCGGCCGCTTCGTGTACCTGTACGCCGATGGCTTGTATCTGAAAGCAGGCGGAGACCAGGACAAGACCGCGGTGTTGGTCGTACTGGGTGTTGACGAGCAGGGCAACAAAGAGCTGTTGGCCGTAGAGCAGGGCTATCGCGAGAGTACGACCGCCTGGAGCGAGGTGCTGCGCTCACTCAAGGCACGCGGACTGGTGGAGGCGCCGCTGCTGGCGATTGGCGATGGCGCGCTGGGGTTGTGGGCGGCACTCGACGAGATCTTTCCCACCACGCGCCATCAGCGGTGCTGGAACCACCGGGTTTTGAACGTGCTCGACAAATTACCCAAACGGTTTCAGCCGGAGGTCCGCAACAAGCTGCGGGCACTCGCTGAGGCGCCCACTCGCCAGGAGTGCGAGCGTCGCCGCGACGCACTGCTCGCCCGACTGCGTAGTCTGGGCCAGCTGCCGGCGATCGCCTGCCTGGAGCGTGACTGGGAGGATTTCGTTACCCTCTATGACTTCCCAGAGGAACATTGGGTGCACCTGCGCACCAGCAACCCGATCGAGTCGATCTTTTCCGGAGTGCGGCTGCGCACGAACGCCAGCAAGCGATTGCGTGTTCGGGAGAACGCGCTCTACCTGGTGTTCAAGTTGGTGCTCCGGCTGAGTCTGAACTGGCGCGGCTTCAACGCACCCAACCAGTTGCGGTTGCTGCTGACCGGTCACCAGTTCCGGGATGGTCAGTTGGTCCTGGAGGTTGCTCCCACGGCCACACTCGCACGGGCGGTCGGCGCATGAGCACCATCCCCGTGGGTGACGCTCGGCGTAACGATAGCCAGCTTCCGCTCGGAGTCTGCCCGATGTGCACCAACTCCTTCCCCATCGACGGCCGCGGCCTCTATTGCGCACCCAGGTGCCGCCAACGAGCCTACCGTCTTCGCCATCGTCAAGCGAACCGACCGACGTTGATCGACCTTGCCACCTGGCTGCGTCGCGAGCAGCGCCTGATCGACCAGACGGTCTACGAATGTTCGTCCTGCCAGGAGCGTTTCCTTGGCGAAAGACGGTGCGACGGATGCAATCTGTGGTGTCGAAAGCTGGGACTCGGCGGCCGCTGCTCCGGTTGCGACGACGTCCTCACTCTAAGCGAACTACTCGGTTTCGACCTCAATTCCAAGGAGGTGACCCTGACCTGATTCCGTAAATTCATTCAGGGAGATTTTCCCACAGGTCTTTACAACACCTCCTCGTCCCAGGCGCTCTGTTCAGATTCGAACCCGCCGTTGCTAATCAGGTTGCGCGGTCCACTCGAGTAGCTGATCGATTGGGCCGCGGCAGTGGCCGGTTGGATCGCGAGCGTGGTGAGCAGGGCTATCAGCAGCCCGACCAGCGCCAGTGATCGGCGATGAAACAACATGGTTTGCCCCTGGTCGTGAGTGATGGTGCGATCCATTTACGCCTGTGCACCGGTACGAAATGGATTGCGTTCACAACCTACGCTCCACGCGTTCCAGAGGCATGCGCTGACCCGCCCACTTGGGCCTCGTCTTGAAGCCCATCTTCACTGGCGCGATCTGGGGCGACCGGCGCCAGACGGCCCACGCCGCACCCACCAGGTGCGGGGACTCAGGTCACGTGAGCGCTTTCCAGCGCATGACCCGCGCCTCGATGCGGCTCAGCACCAGAAAGAGCAACATGACGACTGCCATGATGAGACACACCACGCCCATCAGCAGCGACGCGTTGTATGAACTCTGCGCGAAGCTCAACAGGTAACCGAGCCCCTGCGACGAGGCAATGAATTCACCCACAATCGCGCCGGTGAACGCCAGTCCGACCGTGACCCGCAGGCTCGAAAATACCCACACCATCACAGACGGCGCGTACACGTGCAGGAGTACATCGCGTTCGGTGCCGCCGAGAACCAGCACCCGTTCGACCAGCGCCTGGTCAACCTCTCTCAAACCAGAATAGACGGCGAAGAAGATCACCACGAAAGCCAGAAAAAACGCGAGCGCGACCTTGGACGGCGGTCCGATGCCCAGCCACATGATCAAGATTGGCCCGGCGACGATGCGCGGCACGGAGTTCAGCAGCATGAGCGCTGGCTCCACCACGGCGGCGAGCGGCCTGTTCCGCGCCGCGACCCAGCCCAAGGCAGCACCGGCGAGAAGCGCGAGCAGCAACCCCCACAACGCCTCCGTCAGGGTGGCAATCAGATGCTTGTAGATCGCACCGCTCGCGAATTGCTGGCCGATGGCGCCGACGATCAGGAGCGGGGAGCTGAAGAAAAATTTGTCGACCAGCCCGACGCGTGCGGACGCTTCCCAGCCAAGCAGGCACACCGCGACGACGGCTGCGCGAATGATGGTTGGGCCGTCGAGCGGCCGCTTCCTACACTTGCTGGTCGCTGCGAACTCTGTCGCGAGCCGCTCGCCCATAGACGCGTGCCACCTCCTCGTGGAGCTGCCGCCACAACGCAGCGGATAATTCGCCGAAGCCTGGATCGCGGCGAACACCCAGTAGATCGCGCGGGCGCCGGAACTCGATCCTCTGGCGTGCTCGAATGGTGCTAGCGGGTCCGGCGCTCATGACCACCACCACATCACTCAGTGCAATGGCCTCATCCAGATCGTGCGTCACGAACAGGATTGTCCGCTTGCCGTCGACAAACAAATCGAGCAGATCTTCCTCCATGAACAGCCTGGCCTGCGCATCGAGGTGCGTGAACGGCTCGTCCATGAGAATGATCTCGGGCTCACAGATCAGCGTCTGCGCGATGGCTACACGCTTGCGCATGCCACCTGAGAGCTGAGCCGGATAGTGACGCTCGAATCCGGCCAGTCCCACAACGCGCAGCCAGTGATGGACGCGCTCTTTGACTTCGTCCTTCGGTGTCCCCCGCAACCGAAGCCCGAGGGCAACATTGTCGTGTACCGTGCGCCAGGGCAAAAGCGCGTCCTGCTGAAACAGGAAACCCACGCGGGGGTTGACGCGCGTGACGGCCTGCCCAGCAACCAGAACACGTCCACCGTCGGCCCTGGTCAGCCCGGCAACCAGCCGCAGGATCGTGGTCTTGCCGCACCCGCTGGGCCCCACGATGGAGCAAAACGTGCCACCATCGACACGTAGATCGATACCCGCTAGCACCACGTAGTCCCCGCCATCAGGCCTCGGAAACCGCTTGACGACCTGGTCTAGCACCACATCCGGTGGATGCTTCCCAGGCAGCACGCCAGGTGGGGCAACGGCTGGCGCGATGGCCATCAGCCGTCAGCCGGGGACGAACTTGTTGGTGAACAGGTCCTCAGCCTTGACTCCGGCGTCTTGCTTGAGGGCACCCGAACTGAGCTGAACATCCAGGACTCGCTGTACAGCGTCGACGGCGATCTTACCGTCCGCTGGGAACAGGTCGACCTTGTATCTATCGATCGCGTCGGCAAACGTCTGGATGTCGCCACCCGACACGATCTCCGGAGGCGCCACGTCGACCACGCGGCTGCCTGGCGAACCGAGCACCCACTGGTTGGCTTTGACCAGCGCTCGAACGAGCTTTCCACCGACGTCAGATTGGGTTTCGAGAACATCCGTACGCGTATTGAGACCCATGAATTGATACGCGCTGCCCAGCCACTGCTGCGTGTCCTTCAAATTCATGAAGTTGACCAGTGGTTTGCCACCCGCCTTCTGAAGCAGGGTCAAGCTGGGCTCCTGCACCATGCCAGCCTCGACTTGCCCCTGTAGCAGCACATCATAGAGGTTCGGTCCAAGAACGGCCCACTCAACGCTGTCCGGATCGACGCCAGCTTTGGTCAGAAGGTATCTCGCGAGCAGCTGGTCAGTTGTGCCGACCGCTGCCACACCGATCTTCTTACCCGCCAGGTGCTGGACATCCTTGATGTCGGGCGCCTTGGGGCTGCTGACGAGCGCAAAGAACGGGAGCCGTGCAGTCGAGACGAGCATGCGAACGTTCTTGCCCTGCGCCGCGGCTTGCGCGACCAGATCCATCGGTGTCGCGATCCAGTCGATGCTGTTGCTCAAGAGCGCATTCATGGCCTGAGCCCCGCCGCGCATGTAGACAATGTTCACGTCGAGGCCTTCGGCTGCGAAGAAGCCTCGCTGACGTGCGGCCTCATACGGCACGATACACAGCACCTGGCTGCAGAACGCCAGATCAATCTTCCGCAACGCGCTCGTCGGCGTGTCAGGCGCGGCTGGCGTACTTGACGACGATGCGCCAGCCGAGGAGCCGGTGTTGGTCGGACGGGGGGCAGCCTCGGGCGAACACGCCAGCAAGAGCGACACCGCGCTCGCTTTGGCTGCGATCGCGAGCGTCGCGCGCCGGCTGAGGATGCGCCGGACGGGGCGGCGCGTCACCCTCAAGGGTGGCGCAATCGCCGGCAGCCCACAGCCGCAATCTGTGCAATCCGGGCCGGTGATGAACATCTCTTCGGGCACGGTCCCACTCTATGCGCGGTGATTCGTCGGCACATGAGCCGAACGGCCCATTCGACGGCACGTTTGGCACCCTGCGGGGCGCAGTCAGGTGTTCGAGTCCGGAACCAGCCCGCGTTGGGCTGCCCAGGCCGCGATCTGGGCGCGCGATACCAGGCCCAGCTTCTCGAGAATATTTTCGACATGGCGCTTGGCGGTTGCTGGAGAAACAACGATCTGGTCGGCGATCTGTTGATTCGTGAAGCCTCGGCTCAACAAGACGGCGACGTCGAGTTCCCGTTGCGTCAGGCCAACTTCAGTCCTGGTGCGGGGTTCGACGCCGTGTAGTGCGTAGGCCACGGCCTCTTTGAGATTCATGCCCTGGCCTGCAGCCCAGGCAGCCTTCGCGGCGGATTTTCCAAGCGATCGCCACACCGGCTCAAGTCTCGCATCGACTGACTGCTTGAAGAGGTCGGGAAGCGCAGTCTCGTAGGTTTTCCGCAAGCCCGCGGCTGCACCCGCTAACCGCATTGCGCGCTCCGGCCGGCCCTCGGCGATTTCCAGGAACGCCCAGCCTTCCAGCGACTCGGACTCGCGTCCACCGACGCCCAGGTCCGCCTGCAGCATCAAGCTCTCTCTGAGACATGCTCGGGCCCGAGGCAGATCGCGTCGCCACAACGCGATATTCCCAAGCCCGGTCAACAGGTTGGCCGTCGTCCACGGATCACCGCGCTGGCGAGCCACAGCCAGCCCATCGGTCCAGACCGCATCTGCCTCTACATACTGCCCCTGCAGATACGCGACCCACCCCAGGTGGAGCATCACCGTGTAGGCAAGGTTGCGGCCGCTCACGGTTCGAATGAGCTGCAGGGCCTCCTCGAGGTATGAGCGGGCTGTATTCAGCTCACCCGCGGATACCGCCCAGATGCCGAGATTCCGCAGCGCAACCGCGGTCCCGTGTCCCGCCCGCAGCTCGCGATGCAGAAGGAGGCTCTCATCGAGAAACACCCGTGCTTGCGTGAGATCGCCACGAAACGTACCCAGCCTGCCCGCGGCGTTGAGCGCTCTCGCCCGGGCAACCTTCAACGAAGCTGGCGGGTCTGCGCCGTTGGCAGCTGCCAACTCGAGCAGCTCGCACAGAATGGCCCAACTCTCATTCAGGTGTCCACGCGAGTACCAGAACCGCCAGAGTGATCCTGAAATGCGCAGACCGGCGTCGTAGCGCGAAGGATCCCGTCGGCTCCATTGCAACGCCGCACGCAGGTTGCCGATCTCCATCTCCAGGCGGTCAAGCCAGCTGCCTAGTTCCGCTCCGTACAACGCGGGATCAGCCGCCTCGGCGAGTGCGAGGAAATAGACGAGGTGGCGATCACGACTGGCAGCTTCTTCCGCCGCGGTGCGCAGCTTCTCGGCGCCGTACTGTCGCAACGTCTCCAGCAAGTGGTAGCGCGTCGCACTGGCATCGTGTTCGACGACCACGAGCGACTTGTCGACCAATTGTGAAAGTAGATCGAGTACGCTCGCGGCCCGGATCTCGTCCTGAGTCGCGCACACCGCTTCGGCTGATTTGAGCGTCCAACCACCAGCAAAAACGGACAGTCGGCGAAGCAGAGCTCGTTCTGAATCAGAGAGAAGCTCGTAGCTCCAATCGATCAATGAGCGCAGCGTCTGATGCCGCGGGACGAGGTCGCGACCACCACGCGTGAGTAGCCGAAAAACGTCATCCAGGCGCTCCGCTATGTCGTGTACGCTCAGCACCTTCACCCGCGCCGCGGCGAGCTCAATGGCAAGCGGAATACCGTCCAGGCGACGGCACACTTGTGCAACTGCCGACGCATTGGCTGTGGTCAACTCGAACGCTGGCTGAATCGACGTGGCGCGCTCGACGAACAAGCGAACGGCGTCATATTTCGCGAGTTCGGCGGTGTTCATCGGCCGATGCGCTTCGGCGTCAGGCGCGGACAGCGATGGGACCAGGCGCCCCGTCTCACCAGGAATATTGAGGGCTTCACGACTGGTCGCCAGGATGCCGACTCCGGGACAGGTGCGCAGAAGCGCCGAAGCCAGCGGAGCGCAGCCAACGAGCAGGTGCTCACAGTTATCGAGAACAAGCAGTAGCTCCCGGGCTCCGAGATAGTCCTGCAGGCGCTCGGCCATTGACCGACCGCCCTCCTCGCGCAGGCCGAACACACCGCCGATCGCCTGAGCCACGAGTCGCGGATCCGCGAGGTCCGCCAGCTCAACCAACCAGATTCCGTCCGCGTAGTCGTCCAGTAGCTGTGTGGCGACCTCCAGCGCAAGCCGGGTCTTCCCTACGCCACCGGGGCCAGTGAGGGTCACCAGGCGGCTGTTGGACAGTGCGAGCTTGACCTGGCCGATCTCGTGCTCGCGGCCGATGAAACTCGTCAGTTGGAGGGGCAGGTTATGCGGGACGCTGGCGATGCAGCCGACGCTACCAGCGCGACCGCACTTGGGCAAGAGCGCCACGGGTCCTGTCCGCAGCCATTACGCGCGCCCAACCGCAAAGATCACGGGTATGGGCAGCTTAACGCACCCATTACATGCAAGCGCATCGACTTCGGCGATGTGCTCAGCTTGGAAGCACCTGAGCGCTGCTGGAGGCAACCGCGAAAGGAAGCTGCCGAAGCTCAGGTGCCGGAGCATGTCCCACCACACTGCCGCCTCGCTCATTTCGAAGCCATGCTGCTCAATTTGAATGTTGATCGGGTCAAGCGCGGCCGCCCGGACGAGATCGCGCAATCTCTCGGGATCGACCAATCGTCTGCCGCCCGGGAAGCCATCGTCCACCGGCAGCTGGACACCATACGCGTCCAGGCGCGCCCGGTACAGGGCGTAGCAGGGTTCAAACGCGTTCGGGCCATACAGGGTTAGCGCTACGCGGCCGCCGCTGGTCACTACGCGCTTCCACTCGCGCAGGGCGGCTAGGACGTCGGGCAGGAAGAGGATCGAAAAGCCGGCGGTAACGACGTCGAAGGTCCTGTCGCCGAAGGGCAGGTGCGCGGCATCAACATGTCGCAACTCGACGTTGGTGAGACCGGCCGCGTCGATCTTGTGCCGCGCCCGCTCGAGCATCACCTCCGCGATGTCGATCCCGAGGACCATCCCCGTCGGACCGACGCGAGCTGCTGCGCAAATTGCTACGTCCCCGGATCCGGTGCCGGCATCCAGAACCCGCTCGCCGAGGCTCACGTCGGCCAGCTCGACCAGCCGGTGTGCACAGCGCGGAAAGAACCCTAGCGGTGGGTATTCGCGCGCGTCCGCCACCGCGTTGAAGCGGTCTGCTATGTCGTGCTGATGTTCGCCCGTCAACATTATGCTGATCGGAGTGCGGACACAGTCGTCCCGAGTTCGTTGAGGTCCAGCAGCACGCCCGCGCACACGTCGTACGACAGTTCGAGATATCGATCGCTGCTGGATTGACTCGTTAGGTCGCGCGCCGGCAGGGTTGGCGCCAACCAAAAGGTGGCGGCAAGCAGCGCCACTGCCACAGTTGTTGGAACCTGCATGGGTCGTACTCTAGGCTGGCGATGCGGTCGAAACATGAGCCGATCGGCCCATGTTGTCGATGGTGATCGGGTGTACGGTGCGTGGGACACTGGAGGAAGGATATTGGACTACACCACAGCGGCCGACACACTCACCGACGCTCTCCACCTTGACAGACCGCCGGTGGGCCTCGCGTTTGTTGGCGCCGTACCCGAGGCCATCCCGCCATTGCTCCATTCCGCACCGTCAGCATGTAGCCTTTGGCGCTCGGCTGAGCAGCAGACGTTCTACGCGGCCGCGAACGCGCACTTGAATTGCCCCGTCGGGGCAATGGTCATGGGATTTGAGCTGCCGGAGTCCACCGATCGCGAGCTCAGCGGACTGGCCGAATTGATGGTGGGTTGCGGGTATCTCGGGGCCGATGAGGTCTCCAGGATTCCAACGGTGAAGAGTGCGCGTGCGGGAATCGTCTACGGTCCGCTGCGCGACTTTCCGGTGCGCGCGGACCTAATCGTGATGTGGGTGTCCGCGCGGGACGCCATGCTGTATGCCGAGGCCGCGGGCAGCTGTGCATTGACGACGTCGGCTCCAGGCGGACTGCTCGGACGACCAGCCTGTGCTGCACTTCCGACTGCTCTGCAAAACGCATCCCCTGTGTTGAGTCTCGGATGCGCTGGGATGCGGACGTTCACGGAAATAAGCGACCATCGGCTCATGGCAGTGCTGCCGGCGCAGGAGTTGGACACGTTTGTTGCCGCGCTTGCAAAAACAGTTGAGGCGAACGCCACGATGCAGCGCGCGTACGACGCACGCCGGACACTTGTCGGCTAATTGCTTGGCTTCGTGCGTCCGTCGAGCTCCCGCGCCTCGCTACGCCGATGGTCAGAAGCAGCTGGTACCTCGCCCACGAGCAGGATCACACGCCAAGGCGCTGGAGGCCAGCCGTGGCTGCACCGGTCGCCACGTCATTCGCGACGCGCTCGACCGCGCTCGACCCGCTTCCAGACCCTGACCCGGATATAAACGATCAGCTTGCCGCAGGTGGACGGCTCGCGCCAAAACCACACGATTCAGGCGCGCCGGCTGGCAATGCGGCGCGGGCCCTCGAGGAGCGAGGTGCTGCGCTCGCTCAAGGAACGCGGCCTCACGGAGGCGTCGCTGCTGGCGATCGGGGATGGTGCATTGGGCTTGTGGGCGGCGCTGGACGAGATCTTCCCCACCACCCGCCATCAGCGCTGCTGGAACCACCGCAAGTTGAACGTGCTCGACAAACTGCCCAAACGACTGCACCCCGAGGTCCGCACCAAGCTGCGGGCACTCGCCGAGGCGCCCACTCGACAAGAGTGCGAGCGCCGCCGTGACGGCCTGTGCGCCTGGTTACGCGCCCGCGGCCAAGAGCCAGCCGCCGCGTGCCTGGAGCGTGATTGGGCCGATTTTGTCACGTACTACGACTTTCCCGAAGAACACTGGGTGCACCTGCGCACCAGCAACCCGATCGAGTCCATTTTTTCGGGCGTGCGGTTGCGCACCAATGCTAGCAAGCGGCTGCGTATTCCGGAGAGCGCGCTGTACCTGGTCTTCAAGCTGGTCTTACGACTGAGCCTGAACTGGCGCGGCATCAACGCGCCCAACCAGCTGCGGCTGCTGCTGGCAGGTCACCAGTTCCGGGATGGTCAATTGGTCCTGGAGGATGTCCGCGGCCCCACCCTTACTCAGGCGGTCGGAGCATGAGAACCCATCAATTGACCGTTTCTTCCAAAGGAGGTGATGCTGCGAGCTGATCTCAATTGCGAGTGGGAGATGAATTTCAAGACCTCGGAAGGGAGGGAGAGATGAACACGAAACGAGCCATTAGATGGGCACTGCTGAGCGTAGGGCTCGCCGGCGTGGTCACGGCAGTTACCGTCGCACCTGGCGGGGCTACGCCGCCGTCAGGCCTGACGCAAGTCCCCTTGGCGCGTGGCACCGACGTGTCAGACGGGACCATCCCGCTTCAAGTCGGAACGGACGTAGCTATGGCGCAGATCACGGTCAACCCGGGCGGCTCCACTGGCTGGCACTCGCACCCGGGGGGCGCGATCATCGTCGTCAAGCAGGGCTCGCTCACCGTTCACCGATCGATCGGCAGCCAGTGCCAGACCACGACGTACAGCGCGGGGCAGGCGTTCATCGCGCGACCTGGCGAAGTGGGTGACATTGTCAACGCGGGCACGGTGCCATACGTCCTTTTCGTCACCTTCCTGCGTGTGCCTCAAGGCGAATCCGCGAGAATTGACAGCCCGGACCCTGGCACCTGCCCGGGGCTCTGACGACCGGACCCGAGAGCGCGACGTCCCGTGAGGTGGGACGTCGCGCGACGCCTGGCTGCGGATCGCCGGGCGTGCGTACCGCTGCCCGAACCTTCCGAACGACTGAACGGGATGCTGGAGGGCGCGCAAGCGCCCTCCCTGTTACTTCACGGTCAACAGTTCCAAGACGGCCAACTCGTCCTAAGGATGTCCGCGGCCCACCCTTTACTCAGGCGGTCGGAGCATGAGAACCCATCAATTGACTGTTTCTTCCAAAGGAGGTGACGCTGCGAGCTGATCTCAATTGCGAGTGGGAGGTGAATTTCCACGAGCTTTGACAAGACCTCCAGTAATCCCCGTGGGACCACAACCCCCCTTACCTAGGCGCATGGCTCCGGTAAACTCGTGGGATCGCAAAGTCGCGCAGGTCCGGCAATACCGCAAACTCCGCACCCCGCCCTCTCCCTCACACAGGAGTAGGTGGCAGCAGAGTCACATGTTCTCGAGTTGGTGGCACGGCGAGTGGCATTTTGCAGCAAATCCATTGAAAGCGACGCGTTCGTCAGAGAC
>WNEY01003239.1_pt1 | contig 12184 bp, 11 predicted proteins | sample 5400531 | NCBI WGS metagenome assembly WNEY01 (sample SAMN13153338, study PRJNA577476) | soil metagenome | isolation source: 200 cm saprolite under Douglas fir tree site 1 | place: USA:California | collected 2015-04-18
GGAGCCGATCGCGGTTGCCCTGCATGATGGCGGCCGCGCGGTCCATCCCGTGGGCGCGCAGATTGTTCATGTGGTCGATCTGTAAGATCGCGTTCTTCTTGACGACGCCGAACAGCACCAGGATGCCGAGCGCGGAATAGAGGTTGAGCGTGTTGCCCGTGTACCACAGCGAGAACAGCGCGAACGGCACCGAGAGCGGCAGCGACAGCAAGATCGTCAGCGGATGGATCAGGCTCTCGAACTGCGAGGCCAGGATCATGTACATGAAGACCACGGAGAGCAGGAAGACCCACAGGAACTCGGTGAAGGTCTTTTCCATCTCCCTGGCTTTGCCGGTGACGAACGTCTGGTAGGCCGCCGGCATGTTCAATCCGGCCGCCGCCTTCTTCAGCGCCTCGATGCGGTCGGCCTGACCGTAGCCGGGCGCGATGCCGGCCCGCAGCCGGGTCTCGCGCTGCCGGTCGGTGCGGTCGATGCGCGAGGCGGTGGCCGTCCGCTCGATCTTCACGACGTTGTCGAGCCGGACGAGACCGCCGCCCGGCGCCAGGTTGACCTGGGCCGGCGCTCCCGTCGCCGCATTGGTCGAGGTCGTGTCGCGGGAGACGTACAGCCGCGAGATCGTGCTCAGGTTGCCGCGGAACTCGGGCATCAGGCGGATCTGCACGTCGTAGTCGTCGTTGACGACGGGGTCGTGGAAGCGCGAGACCTGGTCGTCGCCGCCGACCATGAGGCGCAGTGCGGTGGCGATCTGCTGGGTGTCCACGCGCAGGTCTGCCGCCCGCTGGCGGTCGATCGCGACCCGGAGCTCCGGCTTGTCGAGCCTGAGCGTGGTATCTACGTCCACGATCCCGCCCAGCTCGCGCGCCTTCAGCTTGAGGGTCTCGCCGTACTCGGCGAGCTTCTCCAGCTCGGGCCCGCGCAGCGCCAGATCGACCTCGAAGGTGCCACCGCCGATGTTGAAGCCGGCGATGTTGCGGACCTGCGTGCGCATGTCGCTGAATTTGCGAAAGCGCTGCCGGAGGGCCATCATCACTTCGCGCTGCTTGTAGTTGCCCTGGAACGCCTCCAGCGGCCGGCCGTGGATCAGCCCGTTCCAGAGACGCGCCGGCGTGAGCGTGCGCTCCTCGTGCGACACCGTGCGCACGTACATGTAGCCCTGGCTCACCTTGCTCAGGAAGTTGCCCCCGGCCGACGCCAGCGTCAGCGCCACGCCCTTCGTCTCGCGAGCCTCCTTGGCCAGCGCCTGCATGGCCTCGTCCATGGCGGCCAGGCTCATGTGCTCGGGACCGAAGACGAGCACCTCGAACTCCGACTCGTCGACGTCGCTCGGGATGTACTCCTGCTTGACCTGGCGGTAGATCGGTATCGCGGAGGCCAGGGTGATCGCGCTGATGACGACGATGACCCAGCGGTGGCGCATCGCCAGCGCCAGGCTCCAGCTGTAGCCGCCGTCGAGCCAGGCGTAGAAGCCGCCGCGCGAGCCGGCGCGCGCGCCCTCGGCGGCGTGGCCGCTGGCGGCATCCTCCGCCCGCAGCAGGCGGGCGCACATCATCGGCGTCAGCGAGAACGACACCAGCAGGCTGACCAGGACCGACACGGCCGCGGTGAGCCCGAACTGGTAGAGGAAGCGCCCGGAGATGGAGGACATGAACGAGACCGGCACGAAGATGACGACCAGCGAGAACGTGGTGGCCATGACCGCTAGCCCGATGTCGGCGGTCGCCTCGCGGGCGGCCTCGAACGGCCGCATCTTCTTCTCTTCAACGAAGCGGAACACGTTCTCGAGGACGACGATGGCGTCGTCGATGACGATGCCGACCATCAGCACCAGGGCCAGCATCGTCACGCTGTTCAGCGTGAAGTTCAGCGCCCACATCATCCCGAACGCCGAGACGACCGAGGTCGGGATGGCCACCGCGGCGATGAACGTCGAGCGCCACGAGCGCATGAACGCCAGCACCACCAGCGAGGCCAGGATCGAGCCGAGCACCAGGTGCAGGTTGATCTCGTGGAGGGCCGCGTAGATGTAGCGCGACTGGTCGCGGATGACCGCCAGCTTGACGTCGGGCGGGACCTGATCGCGCAGGCGCGCCAGCTTCGCCTTCACGCCCTCGATCACCGCCACCGTGTTCTCGCCCGACTGCCGGCGCACCTCCATGATGACCGTGGGCACGCCGTCGAGGCGGGCGGCGGACCGCTGCTCCTTGGTCCCGTCCTCGGCGTAGCCGATGTCGCTCACGCGCACCGGGACGCCGTTGAGGGTGGCCACCACGAGGTCGTTGAACGCACGGGGCTCGGCGATGCGGCCCATCGTCCGCAGCGACGCTTCGTTGAGCCCGGCGGTCACGTTGCCCCCGGGCAGGTCGGCGTTCTGGCGAACGACGGCATCGCGCACGTTGGTGATCGGGATCTGGTAGGCGGCCAGTCGGTCGGGGTCGACCCATACGTTGACGGCGCGAGGCAGGCCGCCGACGATCCGCACCTCGCCGACGCCGGCCGAGCGCTCGAGCTGGGGGCGCGCGACCTTGTCGGCGATCTCGGTCAGCTCGCGGAGCGACCGCTCGCCGGACAGCGCGATGGTGACCACCGGCGCCTGGTCGTTGTCGAATTTCGAGACGACCGGCGGCAAAATCTCGCGGGGCAGGTTGCGAATGGCGATGGCCACCTTGTCGCGCACGTCCTGGGCGGCCACGTCGATCTGGCGGTTCAGATTGAAGGTGACGATGACGATCGCGGCGCCGGGCCCGCAGATCGAGCGCAGCTCCTGGATCCCCTGGATCGTGTTGATCTGCTCCTCGAGCTTCTGCGCGACCTGGGTCTCGACCTCCTCGCTGGAGGCGCCCGGGAGCTCGACGCGCACGTTGACGGTGGGCAGGTCGACAGCCGGGAAGCGGTCGACGCCCAGCCGGAACCAGCTGGCCGCTCCCACGACCACGAAGGCCATGACCAGCATGGTGGCGAACACGGGACGCTTGATGCAGACCTCGGCGAGCTTCTGCATGGCGGCCTAGGGGGTCACCGTGACGGGCTGGCCGCCGGTGAGGTTGCCCGGACGGGCCACCACGGCGTCGCCGCGCTTGAGGCCGTCGAGGATCTCGACGTCCTCGCCGAGTCGGCGACCGGTGGTCACCCGCACCTCGGCCGTCTTGCCCTGGCGGACGACCAGCACTTTCTCGACGCCCGCGAAGACGATGATCGCGCTGGCGGGAACGGTCACCACCGGCTGGCTGACCTCGGTCATAATATCGACCCTCGCGAAGGAGCCGGGCCGCAGGAATCCGCGGTCGTTCGGCACTTCCGCTTCCACGAGGAGCGTGCGGTTCTGCTCCTGCACGACCGGCGAGAGGCGAACCACGCGACCCCGATAGACAGTCGGATCGCCTTCCACGGTCAGCGTCACCGCGTGTCCGGCCCGTACACCTGCGCCCTCGCGCTCGGGGACGAGGACGCGCAGGCGCAGCGGGTGCACGCGCACCAGCGTCGCGATCGGCGTGCCCGCCGTCAGATACTCGCCCACCGACGCCTGCTTGAGGCTCACGGCGCCGTCGAGCGGCGACAGGATCAGGGTGTCGGCCAGTTGCTGGCGCGCCAGGTCCAGCTCGGAACGCCGCTGCGCGATGATCGCCTGCCGGTTGCGAACCTCCTCCAGCGCGTCCTGGTACCGCGCCTCGGCCACCTGCAGGCTGGCCTCGACGGAGTCGAGCTGCGCGCGGGCGATCAGCTCCATCTCCATGAGCTTGACACTGCGATCGCGCGTGAGCCGCGCGTCGTCCAGCATCGCCCGGGCCTGGCGCACGATCGCGGTCTTTTCCGGATCGACGCGCTCGTCAGAGCCCGCCGGCGCGAGCCCCAGCCGGACGCGCGCCTGCTGGAGCGCGGCCTCGGCTTGATCCACGCGCAGCTTGAAGTCGCTCTGATCGAGCTTGCCGACCGCCTGACCCCGCCGCACGCGGGTGCCGAGGTCGACGGTGATCTCGGCGAGCCGCCCGGCGACCTTGGTGCCCAGCACGACCTGTTCGTCGGCCGCGAGAGTCCCGGTCGCCGATACCGTCCGCGCCACCGTCCGCTCAGCGGCCGGCGTCACTCGCACCTCGCGCGGCGGCGGAGCCGAAGCCTTGCTCTTTGGCTCCTCGGCGCCGACCGCGGGCCCACCCTGACAACCGCTGAGCAGGAGGCCGAGAGCGATCACGATGGCGGTCAGCGCGGGGACGGACATTCCGCTGATCATACCTCACAAACCTTCCAGAAACTCCGCGCGGTCATCCTTCTTGTCAAAGACGCGCTCGTCGTGTAAAGGGTAGCCCGTCACGATACCGACTCGTCCAGGAGCTAGACAAAGGTGCGACTGAGGAGAGAAACATGCCGACGGTTGGAAAGGGAAAATACACGTACGAGCTCATCGAGAACTGGGCGGCGCTTCCTCCGGGAGAAGCGTTCGGCAACGTGAGCGCGGTCGCGACCGACTCGCAAGATCGGGTCTATGTGTTCCAGCGCAAGGACCCGCCGGTGATGGTCTTCGACCGCAACGGGACCTACCTGCGCTGCTGGGGCATCGGCGCCTTCGCCAATCCACACGGCATCTACATCGCCGACGATGTCGTGTATCTGACCGACCGCGAAGATTCCGTGTGTCTCACCTACACCCTGGACGGTAGACTCCTTCAGATTTTGGGCCACCGCGGCGTCCACTCGGACACCGGCTGTGACAAGCCCGGCGACCTCGTCCCCCGCGCGGCGGGGCCCTTCAACTATCCGACGGAGATGGTCCCCGCCCCCTCGGGAGACCTCTACGTGACGGACGGCTACCGCAACGCCCGGGTGCACCGCTTCGCCGCCGATGGCGATCTACGCATGTCGTGGGGCCAGGGAGGCAAGACCGCGCCAAGCCACTTCCACTTGCCTCACAGCCTCATCGTGGATCAGGACAGCCGGGTCTACGTCTGCGACCGGGAGAACAATCGCATCCAGGTCTTCTCCGCCGATGGGCAGTTCATCACGATGTGGAGCGATCTGCGCCGGCCGCTTGACATATCCATGGACCGAGACGGCATCCTCTATATCAGCGAAGGCGGCGTGGACGGGCTGTCGCCGCGGATCAGCCTCATGGACAAGCAGGGTAACGTGGTCGCCCGGTGGGACTCGCTGTCGGCCCACGGGAGCTGGGTGGATGGCCGCGGCGACATCTACCTGGCGCTGGGAGCGCGAAAGCGCGTGGACAAGTACGTGCGTCAGAGCTGAGCCGGCACCACGGGGGCCATCGCCGGCGCGACCTCGTCCGCGAACAGCCGCATCGATCGCCGCGCCAGCGCGGTGTCCAGCCCCGGCAGCGCCATGAGCAGCATCACGCGCTGATATCCGGTGGTGTTCCCCGGCAGTAGGGCAGCACGCGCTCGCCGAAGAGCCTGATCGCGTCCATGATCTTCTCGTGCGGCGGCCCGCCGGAGTGGGCGTGGCGCAGGCGGAGCAGGAAGGTGCCGGCGCCCGTGGCCTTCTGCCAGCGCTGGAATTCCCGCACGCACGTCTCGGGGTCGCCGAGAATCAGGCGATCGGGCGCGAGATTTTCCAGCGTGAACGGCGTGTCGGCGGGCATGCTGCGGAACTCCGCCAGCCGGTGCTCCCAGTAGTAGCGATACGCCGCCATGACGTGCGGGCCGTACACCGCGTCGGCCTCGGCCCGCGTCCGCGCCACCCACGCGTCGCGCATCTGAACGACCTCGGGCTTGCGCCCGGCCTTGCGGGCCGCATCCTTATATATGTCGGCCAGCTCTGTCGCGCCTTCCAAACTCGTGCTGGGCGTGCCCACGAAGCCGTCGGCGAGTCGACCGGCCCGGCGCGCGGCCGCCGGCACGCTGGCGCCGAACCAGAGCGGCGGTCCAGGTGTCTGGAAGGGCCGCGGCGTGATCTGCACATCCTCGAGCGTGTAATGCTTGCCTCGGAATGAAAACCGCTCCCCCGCCCAGCACAGGCGCAAGATCTCGACGCTCTCCTCGAAGAGCGCCAGGCGGTGTTCCATCGGCACGGCGAAAGCGCGGAAGTCGGCGGCCTGATAGCCGATGCCGACCCCGAGGACGACGCGCCCCTTGGAGACAAGATCCAGCGTGATCGCGTCCTCGGCCACGCGAACCGGATGGTGGAGCGGCAACAGAATGACCGAGGTGCCGACGCGGAGACGCTGCGTGCGGGCGGCCACGGCGGTCGCGACGATGAGCGGCGAGGGCAGGAACCCGTCGCCGTCTTGATGGTGCTCGCCGAAAAAGCAGGAGTCGAAGCCGCTCGCCTCGGCGAGCTGGGCCTCGGCAATGACTTCGTCGATGCAGCGATCGAGGTGCTCGCCGCGTGGCGGACTGGCGATCGAGCTGTAGAGACCGAATTTCATGGGGCGACCGCCCGCAGCGCCTTGAGATACGCGTCTTTGTCGGGCTCGTTGAAGACCAGCCGGATCTCCTGCACACCGGCGTCGAAGAAGCGCTGCATCTGATCGCGACACTGCTTCGGCGTGCCGAGGATGGTCACGGCGTCGACCATCTCGTCGGTGACCAGCGCCGCCGCCCGGTCGCGCTCGCGCGCCTGGAACGCCTCGCGCACGCGGTCGGCCTCGGCGCCGAAGCCGATGCGGCGCATGTACTCGTGATAGAACACGCCCATGCCGCCGATGTAGAAGGCGATGTGCGGGCGCTCGCGATCGCGGGCGGTCGCGACGTCATCCGTGACGTAGATCGACACCTGGGGCGAGATGGCGATGTCGCGCAGCGTCCGTCCGGAAGCTTCTGCCCCCGCCTTCAGCTCGACCACCGCCGCCGCCATCCGCGAGGGCGCCAGGAAGATCGGCAGCCACCCGTCGGCCAGCTCGCCCGTGAGCCGCAGGCTCGGCGGGCTCAGCGCCGCGATGTAGATGGGGAGATTCGCCCGGTACGGCGCGAACCGGAGCTGGAAGCGCTTGGTGTGGAAGAATTCGCCGTCGTGATCGAGCCGCTCGCCGCGCGCGGCCTTGCGGATGATGTCGACGTACTCGCGCATGCGCGTCAAGGGCTTCGCGAACTTCTCGCCGTGAAAGTCCTCGATCACGAGCCGGCCGCTCGTGCCGAGGCCCAGGAAGAACCGCCCCTGGGTCATGCGGTCCATGTTCAGCGCCGTCATGGCCAGGTTGGCCGGCGAGCGCGCGAAGACCGGCACGATGCTCGTGCCGATGCGGATGCGCGAGGTCACGGCCGCGAGCTGCGCCAGCGAGGTCAGCGCGTCCTCGCCCCACGACTCTCCCATGGTGATGCAGCTGTAGCCGAGCTCTTCGGCCAGCACGGCGGCGTCGCGCATCTCCCGCCACGACATGCCCGGCACGTGCATGCCCATGAGACCCACGTCGCCCATCGCGCAGCTCCTTTCGTCGAGATCGCTAGCCGGCGCGGTGGAGATCGGCGGTCACAGGCAGCTCGAAGAGGTCGCTGCGCTGAAGCCGCTTGGAGAAGAACAAGACCTCGAGGCTCTCGACGTGCCCGCTCTGAGGGTTGAGCCGCGCGATGATGTCGTCGCCCAGTTCCTCGGTCTCCTGCTCGGGATACGGCGGCCGACTCGTGATATAGAGGACGTCGGCGTCCCGGTCGTACCGAAGAGTTAGCTTCGACGCCATTCGATCTCTCCCACCGCCAGGCTGCGAGTGCTGTAGGCCGTGACGATCCAGTGCCTGGCGGAAAGACTCGGCTCACTGAGCACGACGACAACCACGTGCCGACCTGATCGGACGTCAGTGTACCACCGTGAGAAGAGCCTGGCGGCGTCCGCCCGGACACTCCGACGAATCATGTCGGGTTCGGCGACGACCTCGGCCAGCTTGTATCTGTGAACCGGCAGGAGATCAGGATGCCTCTCCTGGATGTGCTGTTCCCGTTCTTGCGTCAACTCGACATCCCCGCGAAGCCACGGGCATGGGAAGCGGCGTGTCGCGTCGGCGTCAGACACTCCTCCTGGCTATCCCGGACGCGTGAGGGAGCCAATGCCCAGAAATTAATACGCTCCAGTTTCGGAGTAGCATGGTGCGCGCCGAAGGCCGATCCGTGCAGGAGGTATCAGCGATGCTCGATATTCCGTTCCGCTCCGCCAAGCAGCTCGCCGCTGACATCAGGAAAAAGAAGATCGGTTGTCTCGAGCTGCTCGATCTCTATCTGGCGCGCATCGAGAAGTATGACGGCGCGCTCAACGCCGTCGTCGTCCGCGACTTCGACCGTGCCCGCTCGCGCGCCCGCGCGGCCGATCGTGCGCTGTCCAAGCGTGACGTGTGGGGCCCGCTACACGGTGTGCCCATGACCATCAAGGAATCGTACGACGTCGCGGGCCTGCCGACGACGTGGGGCGTGCCGGCCTCGAGGAACAACATCGCTACGAAGAATGCGATCGCCGTCGACCGCTTGCTGGGCGCCGGCGTCGCGCTCTTCGGCAAGACGAACGTGCCGCTCTATCTCGCCGACTGGCAGAGCTTCAACGCGATCTACGGCACGACGAACAATCCGTGGGACGTTGCCCGCGCGCCGGGCGGATCGTCGGGCGGCGCCGCGGCGGCTCTCGCGGCCGGGCTCACGGGGCTGGAGGCCGGCAGCGACATCGGCTCGTCGATCCGCAACCCGGCGCACTTCTGCGGTGTCTATGGCCACAAGCCGACCTGGGGCATCGTGCCGCGCACCGGCCAGGCGCTCCCGTGGCAGACGGCGCCGGTCGACATCGACGTCGTGGGGCCGCTGGCGCGCAGCGCTGACGATCTCGCCATCGCGCTGTCGGCCATGGCCGGGCCGGACGAGATCGAGGCGGCGGGGTGGCAATTACGCCTGCCGCCCCCTCGGCAGAAGCGTCTGCGCGACTTCAAGGTGGCTCTGATGCTCGACGCACCGGAGATTGCCGTGGATCGCACAGTGCAGGATCGGCTTCAGGCGCTGGCCGACTTCCTGGGTCGGCAGAAGGCGAAGGTCGACGCTCGCGCGCGCCCGGCCATCGACACCGGCGAGGCGTTCAGCGTCTACGTCAAGCTCCTGCGCGCGGCCACGTCGGACCGACAGAGCGACTCGGACTTCGACAAGAACGCGGGGATCGCGCGGGGGCTTTCGCCGGGCGATGAGAGCTACTACGCGCGCGCCACGCGCGCCGCCGTGCTGTCCCACCGCGACTGGCTGGCCGCGAACGAGGCGCGCTACCGCATGCGGCTCGCGTGGGCCGAGTTCTTCACGCGGTACGACCTGCTGCTCTGCCCCGTCGCCGGCACCGCGGCTTTTCCCCACGACCAGAAAGGTGAGCGCTACGATCGCACGCTCACGGTCAACGGCAAGCGAGTGCCGGTGACCGACCATCTGTTCTGGGCCGGCTACACCGGGGCGTCGTATCTCCCGTCGACCGCCGCCCCGTGCGGGTTCACGCCAGAGGGGCTCCCGGTCGGCGTGCAGATCGTCGGACCGCAGTACGGGGATCTGACGTGCCTCGCGTTCGCGCGGCTGCTCGAGCGCGAGTTTCAGGCGTTCGTGCCGCCGCCCGGCTACGCGTGACGACCGCGATACGCGTCCACCGGCTCCGTCCGCGGTTTGCGCCGGTACGGACCGAGATGCGACCATGTCCGTACGGAGGGCCCCACATGCGAAAGAAGCTCACACGGACGGGGAACAGTCTGGCCCTCGTCCTCGACAAGCGCCTCCTGGATCGCGTGGGGATCGACGCCGATACTCCCCTCGACGTCTCGACTAACGGCCAGGTAATCGTCGTGTCGCCGGTGCGCGCCCGCCGGCGCACCGCCAAGCTCAAGACGATCGTGAGCGAGGCCCACAGTCGCTACGCCGGAGTGTTCCGGCGGCTCGCGGAGTAGTGCGCGTCGAGTTCCTCACGCTCGACGAGGTCCTCTCCCTGCACGCTGACCAGACCTGCACGCGAGCCTGGACGAGCAAGCGGCCGCTTACCTCTTCCACCTCGTGAAGAATCACCCGTTCGTCGACGGCAACAAGCGCACGGCGCTCGTGGCGATGCTGGCGTTCCTGGGTCTCAACGGCCGGCGGCTCGAGGCGCCTGACGACGACCTGATCGAGCTCGTCCTCGGCGTGGCCGAGGGGCGGGTCACCAAGGCCGAGATCGCCGTATTCGTGCAACGCCACGGTGTCCCGCGAGGGATCGGCAGCCGGCGAAAGCGGAGAGGAGGACCGCGCTCACCCTAGCCGGCGAGGGGCGGGCGCTGTCTGTAGAAGCCGGTCGCTTGCTCGAAGGCGTGCGCGAGCTGGAGCACGCTCCACTCGCACTGGTGACGGCCGACGATCTGCAGGCCCACGGGCAGGCCTTCGTCCGTGAAGCCGGCGGGGACCGAGATGGCCGGCAGCCCCGTGACCGTGATGTCCGAGCAGACGCGCATCCAGTCGATGTACGTCGGCAGGCGAACGCCGTTGATCTCCGTGACGTACGGCTGGGTGACGTCGAAGGGCGGGACCTGGGCGGCGGGCAGGAGCAGAAACTCGTGGCGCTCCATAAACTCGCGCACGCGATGATAGAGTCGCGTGCGCTGCACGTCGGCCTCGCCGATCTCCCGCGCGGTGAGCTTCAGTCCCTCCTCGGTGTTCCAGATAACGGTGTCCTTCATCTGGTGTCGGTGCCGCGCGAGCAGCGGTCCGTATCGAGTCGCGAAGTTCACCGCCCGTAGCACCTGGAAGATCTGCCGGGCGTCGGCGAAGTCCGGCTGGCCGTCCTCGACGTGGCAGCCGAGCGCGTCGAAGGTGGCGCGCTGCGCGTCGAGCACGGCGGTCACGCGCCGGTCCACCGGCAACCCGCCGAGGTCACGGCTCCAGGCGACGCGCACGCCCTTGAAGTCGCGGCCGAGGGGGCCACGAAAACGGTCGCCCGGCTCTGCGATGGCGATCGGCGAGCGCGGATCGGGGCCCGCCATTGCGCTCAGCATCAGGGCCGCATCCGCGACCGTGCGCGCCATGGGCCCCGGCACGTGCAGCGTCGACCACGCGGTGTCGGTCGGCCATGGCGGTACGCGGCCGACCGCACCGCGCAAGCCAACCACGTTGCAGAAGCTCGCTGGATTGCGCAGGGATCCACCGGTGTCGCTGCCGTCAGCGATCGGCACCATACCGCAGGCCAGCGCCACGGCGGCACCGCCGCTGGAGCCGCCGCACGTCTTCGTCGGGTCGTACGGGTTGAGCGTGCGCCCGAAGACTTCGTTGAACGTCTGCGAGCCGGCCCCGAACTCCGGAGTATTGGTCTTGCCGATGGTCACCGCGCCGGCCGCTCGCAGACGCTCGACGAGCAGCGCATCCTGGTCGGGGACGTGGTCCCGGTAGATCGGCGACCCGAAGGTCGTTCGGATCCCACGGGTGGGCACCAGATCCTTGTGCGCGACGGGCAGACCGAACAGCGGCCCCGCCGCCTCCCCACGCGCGAGCGCGGCATCTTTCGCCCGCGCCTCGGCGAGCGCGCGCTCGGCGGTGAGCGTGACGATCGCGTTGACTTTGGGATTGATGCGCTCGACCTGTGCGAGGTGCGCCTGGACGACTTCGGTGACCGAGACGTCGCGGACGCGGATGCGACGCGCCAGCTCAGTCGCCGTCAAGAAGCAGAGATCACTGCTCACGGGTCTTCCGGCGGTCAGTGTACACTCTGTCGATCAGGAGAGTGAGCCATGGCCGAACGCGCGCTGAGCGGGATCCGGATCCTCGACCCCGTGCACCTGTCCGCCTCCAAGGCGCCGACGTCGCCCCCGCCGCTCGCGGGGCAGCACACCGCTGAAGTGCTGCGCGAGGTGCTCGGCATCTCGACGGACGAGGTGGAGAAACTCCGAGCGCAAGGCGTGCTGGGCTAGTAAATCCGCTTGATCCCGGCGGCCACTCACCTATAGTCGTAGGCGAGGAGGGGAGCTATGTGGCTTGTCGCCGCCTTCCTGGCGCACTGGTTTCTATACTCGCTCGCCGGCGTTGTCGTCGTGTTCCTGCTCCGGGGGATCCGCTACATCCCGAACACGAAGGTCGGCCTCGTCGAAAAGCGAGCCAGCCGCAAGGGATCGGTGACAGCGGGCATCATCGCCCTCAACGGGGAGTCGGGCTTCCAGCCCGCGCTCCTTCGCGGCGGCGTGCACTATCTCCTGCCCTGGCAGTACAAGATTCACATCCATCCGCTGGTCACCATCCCACAGGGGAAGATCGGCTACGTGTTCGCGCGCGATGGCGTG
>WNEY01003240.1_pt1 | contig 12183 bp, 13 predicted proteins | sample 5400531 | NCBI WGS metagenome assembly WNEY01 (sample SAMN13153338, study PRJNA577476) | soil metagenome | isolation source: 200 cm saprolite under Douglas fir tree site 1 | place: USA:California | collected 2015-04-18
GCTCGACATAGCGTCCGCGCTGGGCACAAGCACTAAAGCCGACCCGGTACTCACCTGACCGCAAGCCATTAAAGAGATACCGGCCCCGGGCGGATGTCAGGCTACGCACGGTGCCCGCCGGGCCGGTCACGGTCACGCAGACTCCGGCGAGCCCGGGGCCGCCAAGAGCGCGCACCGTGCCCGCCAGGACGCCAGGCGAAGGAGCGGGAACGACAGGAACCTGGGCGACGGCAGGAGTGATGGCCGGCGTCTGGGCCGCGACGGCACTGGCCGCGGGCGGAGTCAGGGAACAGATCGCGACCGCTGTGCAACCCAGCGCGACCGCCTTCACCAGGCGGGAGGGTGTGATCACGGCGCTGAGCCTGCCCGGTTTGGGTGGTTTCGTGCGATATGGCAAGCCGCTCAGAAAACTCAGCCAGGACACAGGAAATGTCAGCCAGAACTCAGGGAAGTCAATGCAAATCCCCGCTTACGCCACAGCCAGCCAATCGTAATCTTGCGGTGCTTCCGCCGAGTGGCGGAGATAGACCTCCAACCAGACAAAAGTGAGGTTTTAATGTTCAGTCGTTCGATGACGAAGCTCGCCATCGCGGCTGCTGCGGCTGGCACGATCTGCACCCTTGGTGCGGGCGCGGCGTTCGCGGCACCGAGCGCGAGCTGGAGCGGTCCGAAAGGCCCGGTCCCCGGCGCGATCACGAACAGCACCCCCACGATCAGCTCGATCACGTTCCCCGGCCACATCGGCCAGGGCATGATCGCCGGCTGGCGCGCCCGCGGCAACAGCGGCAAGGTCTTCTTCAAGTACCGGGCCGCCAATCTCAACAAGGGCAAGTGGTCCAAGAAGTTCCAGCTAGCGGGCGCCAACACTGGCTCGGGCCCGGTGTTCCGCCCCTACGTCGACCCAACTGGCCGCAACGCCATTCTCGCCGTATGGACCGGTCACCTCGACCACCACATCTGGTTCGAGCAGGGCGAGACGCGTGCCGATGGCACGATCAACTGGACCAAGGCGGCCGTCCTGCCGAGCAAGGTCCAGTTCACCAACACCACCAACGCCCCGTCGGTGCTGTTCACCAACCACGCGTTCAGGGTCGTGCTGTCGTGGCGCGGTCCGGCCAACCACATCCGCCTCGCCGTCGGCGTCCCGTCGGGCCGCGGGTTCAACTGGTCGAACTCCACGATCGTGCCCGGTCCTTCTGTGACCTCGAACTGCAAGGGCGCGCCCTGCACCGCTAACACCCCGGCCATCGCCGAGCAGCAGATCAACGCCACCACCGGAACGATCTACTTCTTCTGGCGGCAGCTGAGCTCCACCAACATCATGTACAGCACGACCGCCGACACCGCGGCCAACCTGGCCAAGCCGGTGTTCTCCGCTCCGACCCAGGTGCCGGGCCTGCACGCCAACACCAACCTGGGCCCGGCGGCCTCGGACAGCACGCTGAGCGGCTTCGGCCCGCTGCTGCTGGCCTACAAGGCTCCTGGTTCCACCCTGGTCCGCTTCCAGACCTTCGCCAGCGGCACCTGGAGCACCCCGGCCGTTGTCCCGACCACCCACACCACGGTTTCGCCCTCGCTGTTCATCAACATCCTGGGCACGACCACGCCGGGTGCCGACGGCAACATCATCTGGCACGTCTTCAGCTAGCCGAGCTGACTGAAAGCAAAGACCCGGATCCGGGTGCCGAGCCTGTCCTCGGCACCCGGATCCGCCACGTTCGGCGCTAGCTCAGCCAGCCAGGCCAGCGCAGTCCAGACTGGGAGGGTGAGCGCCGAGCGGATCAGGACCGCGATCCGGGTCGAGGGGATCGTGCAGGGAGTCGGTTTCCGGCCGTTCGTGTACTCACTCGCCACCGAACTGGATCTGTCCGGCCTGGTCGGCAATGACGCCGACGGCGTGTTCGCCGAAGTCGAGGGCGACCCCAAGGCGATAGACGACTTCCTCCGGGCACTCCGTACTAAGGCGCCGCCGCTGGCCAGCATTGACCGGGTCGCCACCAAGCCGCTGCCGCCGACTGGGGCCACGGCGTTCGTGATCGTGCCGAGCGAAGCAGCGGACGGCGAACGCCGCACCCTAGTCTCGGCCGACACCGCGACCTGCGACGACTGCCTCGCCGAACTCAACGATCCGGCCGACCGCCGGCATAACTACCCGTTCATTAACTGTGTGAACTGCGGGCCCAGGTTCACGATCATCCGGGATGTGCCGTATGACCGGGCGCTGACCACGATGGCCGCGTTCGAGATGTGCGAGCTGTGCGCGGCGGAGTATCACGACCCGGCGAATCGGCGGTTCCACGCGCAGCCGACGTGCTGTCCGCAATGCGGGCCGCGGCTTTGGTTGACCGGCCCCGGGGGCGACCGGCTCCCAGGCGACCGCGACCCGATCGCCACCGCCGCCGCCCTCCTGACCAGCGGCAAGATCCTCGCCATCAAGGGCCTGGGCGGCTATCACCTGGCCGTCAACGCGACCAGCCAGGAGGCGGCAGCGACCCTGCGAGCCCGCAAGCACCGCGAAGACAAGCCGTTCGCCGTGCTGGCGGCCGACCTCGCCACAGCGAGCCGACTCTGCCACCTGGACCCGACAGCCGAACAAGCCCTGACCAGCCGTCGAAGCCCGATCGTGCTGCTGCCCAGACGCGAAGGAGCACCGATCGCCAAGGCTGTAGCTCCCGGTAACCGCCAGCTCGGAGTCATGCTCCCCTACACCCCGCTCCACCACCTCCTCGCCAGGACAGTCGCCAGCCCCATCGTCCTGACCAGCGGGAACATCAGCGACGAGCCCATCGCCTACGCCGACGACGACGCCCGCGACCGGCTGGCCGCAATCGCCGACGCGTTTCTCGGTCACGACCGGGCGATTCACCTGCGGACCGATGACTCCGTGGTTCGGCCGTTCCGCGCCCGCGAATCCGTGCTGCGAAGATCACGCGGCTACGCCCCCGAGCCGGTGCGCCTGCGCAACACCAGCTTCGCCCGACCCGTGCTTGCCTGCGGCGCCGAGCTGAAGAACACGTTCTGCCTGGGCAAGGGCGACCGGGCCGTGATTTCCCAGCACATCGGCGATCTGGAGAACGCGGCCACGCTGCGGGCGTTCACCGAGGGCATCGAGCACCTGGGCCGCCTGTTTGACATCAAGCCGGAGTTGATTGCGCACGACCTGCACCCGGACTACCTGTCGACCAAGTACGCGATCGATCTAGCCGACCGGCGGCCCGATCTCGAACTGATCGGCATTCAGCACCATCACGCCCACATCGCGTCCTGTCTGGCTGACAACGGCTTGACCGGCCCGGTGATCGGGGTCGCGTTCGACGGCACCGGCTACGGCACCGACGGCACGATCTGGGGCGGCGAGTTCCTCATCGGCGACCTGGCGCAGATGAGCCGCGCAGCCCACCTGGCAACCGTTCCGATGCCAGGCGGAGCGACCGCGATCAGGCAGCCGTGGCGGATGGCGGCGGCTTATCTCGACGCGGCCTACCCCGACGGCGACCAACCCGAGCTCGGTGTCCGCCAAAGGAACGCCGACCAGTGGGCGGCGGTCACCTCGATGGCCCGGCGCGGCATCAACGCACCGGCGACATCGAGCGCCGGGCGCTTGTTCGACGCGGTCGCAGCGATCCTCGGGGTGCGCGACAGCATCAACTACGAGGGCCAGGCCGCGATCGAACTCGAGCAGCTAGCCGTCCCGGCCGAGACAAGCCGCTACCCGGCCCCCGAGATCTGCACCGCGTCGATCCCGACAACGCCGTTGATCAGGGCCATCATCGACGACCTGACCGCAGGCACCCCCCGGGACGTCATCGCGGCTCGCTTCCACAACACCGTTGCCGCCCTGATCGTCGCCGCGTGCGTGCGGATCTGGGACCAGACCGCCCTGCGGTTGGTCGCTCTGTCCGGCGGCGTGTTCCAGAACCTGCTGCTGCTCAACAACGTCGTCGACCAGCTCGAAGAACGCGCGTTCGCGGTCTTCACCCACAGCCAGGTTCCGTGCAACGACGGCGGAATCAGCCTTGGCCAGGCCGCGATAGCGGCCGCCCGCGACCAGCAGCGGCAGCACGAGTAAGCCACTCGCACCAGGCCGCCAACCCGTCCCCGGTCCGCGCCGACACGGTCAGCAACTCGGCCCGGCCGTTAAGCCGCCGCACGTCGGCGCCATACCGCTCCAGATCGAAGTCCACGTACGGCAGCAAGTCGACCTTGGTCACCAGGACCAGATCGGCCTGCCGGAACATATGCGGATACTTCAACGGCTTGTCCCCGCCCTCGGTCACCGACCCGAGCACGATCCGCGCCGACTCGCCCAGGTCGAACAGCGCGGGGCAGACCAGGTTGCCCACGTTCTCGACCACCACCACGCAGCCGGGTTCCGGATCAAGCTCGCCCAGCGCCGCCGCGACCATTTCCGCGTCAAGATGACACCCGACGCCGGTATTGACTTGCACGACCGCGCAGCCGGCCGCCTTGATCCGATCGGCGTCCAGCGCGGTCTCCTGGTCGCCTTCAATAACACTGACCTGCGGCGTCCCGGCCAAAAGCTTCGCACTGCTTTCTAGCAAAGTCGTCTTTCCAGCGCCAGGCGAGCTCATCAAATTCACCATTACCGCGCCCCGGTTCGTCAGAAAGGACCGGTTGCGCTCGGCGAGTTCGTCGTTCTTGGCGAGCACCTTTTGCTGCAGAATAATCGTCCGGGAATCGCCCGGCGGAATCACGTGCGAGTGCCCGTCACCGTGGTCGTGATGCGCGTGCACGACCGCACCGTCGCCCGCACAACCACACGTCGCACACATGTTCAGGCCACCTTAACCGAGAGAATCCGCAGGTCAGCACCGGACTCAACGGCGACGTCGGCACTGCCGCACGTACACAGCAAAAACGGCCCTTCGGCTACGAACTCCGCCCCGCAACTCCGGCACCGGCAACTCGCGGCCGGCTCGACTATCTCCAGGCTCGCGCCTTCCAGATTCGTGCCCTCGGTCACCAGATCGAAGCAGAATCGCACCGAATCGGCTACGACACCGGACAGCGCGCCGATTTCCAGCCGCACGAGCGTCACCTTCGCCTCGGGCAGCCGTTCGGTCACCGCCGCCACGACTCCTTCGGTAATAGCCAACTCATGCACGAGCACTATCCCTTAAAAACATAAGTTCAAAAGATTCATTCTTTAGGCTTAACATATTCGCGGGAGTGGGTCGCCAACCAAGAGGTCGACGATTCTGGTGCCGCCGAAAATCGTGCGCAGCTGAACGATCCCGGCCGGCCCGGCGGTGACTCGCCCGATCGCGGCTGCCTCGGCGCCCAGCGGGTGGGCGCGCAGCGCGGCGAGCGCGGGTTCGGCACCCGTCTCGTCGACGACCACGACCATCCGGCCCTCGCAGGCCACGTACATCGGATCGATGCCGAGCAGCTCGGCCGCGCCCCGGACCGGGGTCTGCACGGGGATCGCTTCCTCGCTGACCAGCACTCCGACGTCGGCGGCCCTGGCGATCTCGTTCAGGATCGTGGCGACGCCACCCCTGGTCGCATCGCGCAGCGCGCGGATCCCGGTCGTGCTTTCCAGCAGGTCGGCGACGAGGCCGTTGAGCGGGGCGGTGTCGGAGATGACGTCGGCTTCGAGGTCGAGTTCGCCTCGGGCCAGCATGATCGTGACGCCGTGGTCGCCGATCGGGCCGGAGACCATGATCACGTCGCCGGGGCGGGCGTGCGCTACGCCGAGGTTGACGTCGGGGGCGATCAGGCCGAGGCCGGACGTGTTGATGTAGCAGCCGTCGGCCTTGCCGCGCTCGACCACCTTGGTGTCGCCGGTCACGATCTGCACGCCGGCCGCGCTGGCCGCCTTCGCCATCGACGCGACAATCCTGGTCAGGTCCTCGACCGGGAACCCCTCTTCCAGGATGAACCCGGCGGTCAGGTACAGCGGGGTCGCGCCGGTCATCGACAGGTCGTTGACCGTGCCGTTCACGGCCAGGTCACCGATGCTGCCGCCGGGGAAGAACAGCGGGGAGACGACGTAGGAGTCGGTGGTCAGCGCGAGCCTTGTGTCGCCGATGCGGAGGCTGGCCCCGTCTTCCAGCGGCTCAAGCAGCGGGTTCCTGAACGCCTCGAGGAAGATCGCCTCGACCAGCGACTGGGTCGCCTTGCCGCCGGCGCCGTGCGACATCGTGATGCGGTCTTCTCTGACCCGGGGGCGCGCGCGACGGGTCCGGTCGATGCGTTCGAGCACGGACTCTTCGCGGACGGTGCCCGGCGTTGGCTGGGGCGAGCCTTTGCGCTCGTGCTCAGCCTGCTCATGCTCGGACAGAGCGCGGTCGATCCAGCCCGTCATGTCCGGCTCGCTTCCTTGACCCTGGTGCGGGTGAGGCGGCCGTAGTTGTAGTAGGCCGCGCAGGCGCCCTCGGGCGAGACCATGCAGGTGCCGATCGGCGTCTCCGGCGTGCACGCGGTGCCGAACACCTTGCACTCCCACGGCTTGAGTACGCCTTTCAGTACCTCGCCGCACTGGCACGCCTTCGGGTCGGCGACTCGCACGCCGGGCACTTTGAAGATCAGCTCGGCGTCGTAGGCCGCGTAGGCTTCCCTGACCTTCAGCGCCGAATGCGAGATGAAGCCGAGCCCGCGCCATTCGAAGTACGGCCGCAGCTCCATCGTCTCGCCGATCGCCTTGAGCGCGGTGACGTTGCCGTCCCACGGGACGACCCTGGAGTACTGGTTCTCCACCGTGGACTCGCCGGCCGAGAGCTGCAGCATCAGCATGTAGATGGACTGCAGGATGTCCAGCGGCTCGAATCCGGCCACGACCACCGGCTTGCCGTAGTCGCGGGCGATGAACTCATACGGCCGGCAGCCGATCACGGTCGAGACGTGTCCCGGGCCGATGAAACCGTCCAGCCGCAAGTCGGGCGAGTCGAGGATCGCCTTGATCGCCGGGATGATCGTCACGTGATTGCAGAAGATCGAGAAGTTGGTGATCCCGGACGACGCCGCCCGCAGCACGGTCATCGCGGTCGACGGAGCCGTGGTCTCGAAGCCGATGGCCATGAAGACCACCCGGCGGTCTGGGTTCTGCCTGGCGATCTTCAGCGCGTCGAGCGGCGAGTACACCATCCGGATGTCGGTGCCGCGCGCCTTGGCGTCGAAGAACGAGCCGTTGCTGCCGGGCACCCGCATCATGTCGCCGAACGAAGTCATGATCACGTCGGGCTCGGCCGCGAGCGCCATCGCGTCGTCGACCCGGCCCATCGGGATCACGCAGACCGGGCAGCCAGGCCCGTGCACCAGCGTGATCTGCTCGGGTAGGTAGTCCTCGAGCCCGTGCTTGTAGATCGTGTGGGTATGCCCGCCACAGACCTCCATCAGCTTGTACTGCCGGCCGGGCTCGCACAGCTCGGTGATCTTCGCGGCTAGCGCGCGGGCCTTGTCGCTGTCGCGGAACTCGTCTACGAATCGCATGATCGCGCCTCCTGTCCGATCCGCCTACTCGATCCGCGACGCGGCTAGCGCCGCGATCTCGTCGTCGTAAGCTTGGCCGATGCCTTCCAGGAATTCGAGGGCGGCCGCCGCTTCGGCTTCATCGATCTTGGAGAGCGCGAAGCCGACGTGGATGAGCACCCACTCACCGGGTTCTGGCAGGTCGTCGGCCAGCAAGCCCACGTTGATTACCCGCCGAACGCCGCTCACATCCACTCTGGCCAGATCAGGCTGGTCGGGTAGGAACTCGATCACCTCACCCGGTATGCCAAGACACATACGATCGCCCTTCTTCCTGGCTCAGTTGCCTTCGATCTCAAGATTGACGCCGATCAGGTCGAGCACCACCTGGACGGCCTTGTCGACGGCGGCGGTGACCGGTTCGCTCAGGCCGATACCGTAGTCGACGCTGGCCGGTTCGCAGCCGACGATCAGTACCTTGCTCACGCTGGCACCGAGCGTGTCGAGCATGCCGAGAACTACATCCGGCTGCATGCCGTGGCCGTCGAAGATAGCCCCCGGGGTTGTTTTTTCCGTTCCCGAGGCCTGGCGGTCGGGTTCGACGACATAGACCGTACCGGGCACGTCGCCGCGCGGCATGGCATCGACCAGGATCGCGGTGTGCACGCCGCTGGCCAGGTCATAGGCCAGATGCATGCCACTAATGCCATAGTCCGCCACAGTTACCCCACCGGGCAGATCGCATTTGGCCAGCCGGCTCGCGACCTCGACGCCGAAGCCGTCATCACCAAGAAAGATGTTGCCGACTCCCGCGACGAGGACGCGCTCACTCACGTGATCACCGAGTTGATGCGGACCTCGGCGGTGACCAGCTCCCACAGGATGTGGTAGATCGTCGTCTGCGCTTCCTGGATCCGGTGAATCGACGACGACGGTGCGACGAACAAATAGTCCAGGCCAGTCAGCTCTGCCATCTTGCCGCCGTCGTAGCCGGAGATCCCGATGGTCAGCATGCCAAGGCGTTTCGCCTGGTCAAACGCCCGCAGCAGGTTCTCTGAGTTGCCGCTGGTCGAAAGACCGAGCGCGATGTCGTTCGGCGTACCTATGGCGGCAAGCTGCCGGGCGAACACGACCTCCACGCCGATGTCGTTCGCCAGCGAGGTGAGCACGCTGGTCTCATTGGCCAGCCCCAGCGCAGGCAACGATGGCGAGCCGTCGTCAGGGAACAAGAACAGCGACGCGATCTCCTGCGCATCGGTGGCGCTGCCGCCGTTGCCGAACGTCAGCAGGCGCCCGTTGACCGCGAACCGGGCGGCCATATGCCGGGCACACGAGGCGAGCAACTCACTGGTCCGGACACTGACCTCGGTTCGCAACTCGATGATCTCGCGGGTCTTGGTGACCGTCGACTCCCTGGCCTGCGCGAATACCTGGGCGGGATCGGCACCACCGGGATAAAGGAAGGGATAAAGCGACTCGACCGATCCAGGTCCAGCTGCCCCGCCAGAACGCTGGATGTGGTCCGATGGCCTGGGTACCCGACTCATTTCGGCATCACCGCAATCGCTTCTCCCGCGTGCACGAGCACCGTGTCCCCGACGGCCGCGGTCACCAGCGCAATCGAGATCTCCTCAGCACCCGCCGAGGTGTCCACGATCGCCAGGCCGTCGTCGAGCAATTCCATGACCGTGACCGGCACGGCGACATCTGAACAGGTGATGCAGACCTCGCCGTGGCACTCGGCCGCCTGAGCACCGGGTGTCAGACCGCCGGGCCCTCCGGGTGCCAGCTCACCGGGTACCAGCTCACTGTGTGTCATGGCGTGACCGTCCCTTGACTGAGTACTGAAGGCTGCTCAAGGAACACGTGCACGAGTTCCCACAGCAGGTGATAGGTGGTGACCTGGATCTCCTTGATCACCCTCCGGTCGGTGGACTGAACGGTCAGCAGGTGGTCCGCGGCCTGTTTGGCCGCGATCGTGCCGCCGCGGTGGCCGGCCAGCGCGATGGTCAGCAGGCCGGCGTCACGGGCGGTGACAAGCCCGGCGAGCACGCTCGGGCAGTCGCCATCGACGGAGATGCCAAGCGCGATGTCGACCGGCTGGGCGAGGTACTTCAGCTGGTGGGCGAAGACCTCGGATAGCCCGGAGCGGGCCGCGATCGCGGTCAGCGTCGCGACGTCGGAGGTTAGGGAAATGGCGGGGAGCGCGCGCTTGCCGACTATGACCGGGTGGACGAACTCGACGGCCACGTGCTGCGCGTCGGTGCAGGCGCCGCCGATCCCGAAGGCGATGAGTTTGCCGCCCTGGTCGAATCGCACTGCCATGGCGTGAGCGGCGTCGGTGATTTCGGCCGCGTGGTCGACTAGGTCGCGCGCGGGAGCCACTCGCCGCTCGAAGGCGGCCAGAACCGTGCCGGCCGCACTGACGTGACTGGCCGAGCCCACGCCGCTGGCCGAGCCCACGCCGCTGGCCGAGCCGACGTGACTGGCCGAGCCCACGCCGCTGGCCGAGCCCACGCCGCTGGCCGAGCCGACGTGACTGGCCGAGCCCACGCCGCTGGCGGAGCCGACTTCGGTGCCTGCGCTGGCTTCGGCCGCTATCCCGCCTGCGTTATTGGCCTCATCGGCCATAGTCGTGCCTTTGCTCTTGGCGACGTCCCTGCTCATAGCCGTATCCTTGCCGACCTTCGGAACTCGCGAGCGTGGTTGGCGTGGTTCGGGATTGGCGTGGCTCCGGCTCTGGTTGGTATCCGCCCTATTGGCTCGGCCGAGTTGGCTGACCCGCCCCGAGCCCTGCGTAACGCCAAGCTCGCGCCAATCGCCTGAATGGCCGTCAAGGTTGACTGATCTGGCAACCAACCGCGATGGCGCTCTGGCAGCCGCCCTCCTTGACGTTCATGAAGTAGCCGACAGTGGAGCTCAGGCAGTCGCCCGCCGTGACGCTCTAGCCGTCGATCGCCCCGCCCGCCCTGCTTGCCGGTTGCAGGTGATCCGATTGACGATGGAGGCCGCAGCGCCTCTGCGGGCTCAGCCATTCGATCCGCCGCCCGCCGAGTGACTCGCTGCTGAATTCTCGGCGCCCGACGACTTAGCGAGGTCGACGTCGATGTTGACCCCAACCGCGTCGCTTACCCTGAGCGCGCCGAGAAATGCCGTATACGGCTTGATGCCGAATTCTGACTGCCGCACAGAAGCGGTCGCGTGATAACTTTCCGGACCGGTTTTCGCAACGTGCAGCTTGAGCGGTCGGGAAATTCCGCCGAGCATCAGCATGCCCTGAATGAATCCCCCGCCATTGGCGTTGGGCTCGAAGCCAGTCGAGGTAAATGTGGCCTCCGGGTGCCGATCGACCCCGAGCACCTTCCTCGCCGTCACCGCGATCTCGCGTCGATCCCGATCGGTTAGTGGTTTCACCCCGCCTGTCCCCTTATGGACCACAAGCGAGTTCAAATCTAGTTTGACGGAAAGTTCTGTCGGTTGTCCGTCGTCGGCCACGATCAACTCCCCAGACCAGGCGCTGACTTCAATGGTCAGGTCGTGTCCCGCCTGAGCCGCGAGTCCATCGCGAGCGGTCAGTAGAGCGACCCGCCCCTGGTCGGTGCTGAGCACGTGGCGTCCTGCATGCTGCGCCATGGGAGCACCGTAGGACACTTGTGGGCGGTCGTCTAGTGGACTCACAAGACAGCCTTGGCTACCTGGCGTTCCGCGACCGGACAAATGGTGGCAAGAGCCGACCAGAATTTCACTAGTGGCTGTTTTGTCATCAAGTTGTGTATCGTCTACAAAATTTAGCGAACCCGGGAAATTAGCCTCGGCCCAGACTTTGATCACTTGGCGCCGCCGACCGCCGCAAGCGCTTCGCGCGTGATAATGCGCGGAGCTTCCTATCGCACGTGAAGGACTCGACCGCACCGGTGTCATCGAACGTGGTCGATGCGGCTTCCAGAACTCACCGACGGTATTGGCGGCACCCGACCGGGGCACCGCGCCACGAGTCATAACCACTCGCACTAGCGGCAACTACCAGCACTCTTGTCTCGGCCTGAAGTTGACTGTACTCATGAAACCCCAGGTCACAGGATCGACAACTGACCACTGGCATCGAGTTCGCCCGGATGCTGACCACTGCGAGTAGCCGCATCCGTTCCCAGGCTCGCCATCCCGACCCAGTCCTGCGGTCGTCGGCCAGCAGGCCGGAGGCGGACGTTCGCCGCCTCCGCCTGAGGTGCGCGCGGAGGCGAGTCACTGAGCCGGCTCGGAAATTCCATCCGTCAGAACACGGCGACCCCAGTAACATAGATGCGCGCATTCACCACCAATTTCCCGAGTGCTGCATTCAACCCGGATAAACCCTCAACGAGGCAACCCGCCGGACCGCTAGCCCCGCCAACTAGGACCCCAGCCAACCTCAACCCGCCCAACCCACCGGACACAACCGTCCACCCCTCCAACAGGCAGAACGCGCCCCACCCACCCAGACCCGAACTCCGGCACCGACGGCTAGGAGCCGAGCAGCCAGGCCCGACCGTCAAGACCGGCCGCACAGCGGCGGCTAGCCAGGTGGCCGGCCGCCCGCACAACCGCGCAATTCACCCGGACATCGGTACCCGCCCAACCGAGCTACTCATGCTGACTCCGACCGCCCGGCCATCGGGCCTGACACCCGCCCCGCCCCAACCCCGACACCCGGCCGCACCGGCCCCGCCCCAACCCTTCACCCGGCCCACCTCAACCCCCGAACGCCCAGCGACC
>WNEY01003241.1_pt1 | contig 12179 bp, 15 predicted proteins | sample 5400531 | NCBI WGS metagenome assembly WNEY01 (sample SAMN13153338, study PRJNA577476) | soil metagenome | isolation source: 200 cm saprolite under Douglas fir tree site 1 | place: USA:California | collected 2015-04-18
ATTTATCCGGTTGGCTACGCGCTCGTAGGCAGTCTCTACACCTTATCGCCAATCCTCCCACAGTCGTTTGCCGGACTCTCCAACTACGGTCTCATCTTCGGCAGTCCCTACTTTGGGTTTGCGCTCCGAACCACCGCGGTGCTGGCGCTGGCCACTGTGCCGGCCGTGGTGCTCCTCGGCCTGCTGGTCGCCGTGTTGCTGAGCCGATCTTTTCGGGGGGCGACGCTGGTGAAGGTGGTGATCCTGTTGCCGTGGACAATTCCGGCGGCCACCGGCGGGGTGATGTGGAAGGGCGTCTTCGCCGACGCCTGGGGCGCACTCAACGCCACGCTGTACGAGCTGGGGCTCGTGCACAATTACGTCGCCTGGCTGACCACCCCGCGGCTCGCGTTCCTCGCGACCACGATTGCGCAGGTCTGGGCGCAATTTCCGCTGGCCGCGGTGCTGCTGCTGGCTGCCATGCAGGCGATTCCCGGCGAGTTGTACGAGGCGGCGGCACTCGATGGTGCGGGCGGCCTGCGGGCGTTTGCTGCCGTGACCCTGCCGCATATCCAGCCGATGCTGGTGGTGGTCACGCTCTTTGAGATCCTGGTGGCGTTGACCGCGTTTGATCTCATCTTCGCGTTGACCGGCGGGGGGCCGGGCACGGCGACCACGGTGCTGAGCTACTTTATCTGGGCAGAGTCGTTCAAGATGCTGAGTTTTGGCACGGGCTTGGCCCTGGCCGCGATCATCGCGGGGCTGTCGCTTGTGCTGATCGCCGCGTTGATGCGTCTCATGCCCCGCGAGGCTCTGGTGGGGGAGGGGCGATGAGGCGCCCGGTGTGGGAGCGTATCGTTTTTCCCGGGGCTGTGACGGCGGTCATGCTTTTCGCGCTGGCGCCGTTCCTGTGGGTCATCCTCTCCGGATTCTTGCCGGAAGTCGCCATCCTCACCGTGCCGCCGGCGTGGTTGAAATATGGGGTGATTCTCGACAACTACCGGTACATCGTGACGGGGGAGGTGCCCCGCGCCTACCAGGTCGGCGGGGTGCTGCGGCGGATGATTTCCGAAGAGGTGCGCGCGGTGCCCCGGGCGGCGCTCAACAGTACCCTGGTGGCATTGGGGACCTTGCTGCTGAACTGGATCCTGGGCGCACCGGCCGCGTATGCCTATGCGCGGATGCGCTTTACGGGGCGGGTGGCCACGTTCTACTTCATTACCGCCAGCCGTCTCATTCCTGCCGCAGCGCTGGCCATTCCCTATTACCTGATCATCAAACAATTGGGGCTGCTCGACCATCACCTGGCCCTGATCCTGATCCACACCGCGCTGACACTGCCGTTCACGGTGCTGATCCTGGTGCTGTACTTCCGCACGATTCCCGCGGAGATTGAAGAGTCGGCGCAACTGGATGGCGCGACGCGGCCGATGATCCTCCGGCGGATCGTCCTGCCGCTGGCGCTGCCCAGCCTGGTGGGCACCGGACTGTTCGCCTTCATGGTGTCCTATAGCGAGTTTCTGTTCTCGATGCTGGTGCTGGGCTCACCCCAGACCCGGACGCTCCCGGTGACGCTGGCGTCGGTGTCCACCAATCCGGATGTGACCTGGACCCTGCTCAGCGCCGGGACCACGCTGGCCGTGCTGCCCGCGCTGTTGCTGGTGTGGCCGATCTGGCGGTACATGGTCCGCGGGCTGGTCACGGGGGCCGTGTGAAGGCCGGTGGTGGAACAGGATGTGTGGAGAATGTAGCTTAGTAGATAACGGGGGAGCGCCGGACATCGTCAGTCGGGAGGTGGAAGCTCATGCCAGACAGGACCATTGAGGCCCTGCTGCTGGAAGACCGGACATTTGCCCCGCCGCCGGCCTTCCGCCAGACGCGGCCATGCGCGATGAGCGCGTGTATGACGAGGCCGCGAAGGACCTGGAGGGGTTCTGAGCGCGCGCGGCGGAGGACCTGCACTGGTTCGCGAAATGGCGGGCCGTCCTGGACTGGGCTCCGCCATACGCCAAGTGGTTTGTCGGCGGGCGGACCAACATCGCGTATAACTGCCTGGACCGTCACGTCAAGGCCGGCCGGCGCACCAAAGCGGCGATCATCTGGGAGGGCGAGCCCGGCGATGAGCGCGTGCTCACGTTGGACAACCCCGCGGTCGCCGAAGCGGCGGGGATCGGGGTGACCCACGACATCAACGGGCAGGCCATCGACCGCGTTTGTTAGCTTGAAGGAAGGGATTACGGCTGGGGCGGAGATGGTGGAGACGCTCAAACAGCACGTGGTGAAAAAGATTGGCGCGCTGGCCAGGCCAGAGCAGATTCTATTCACCGGCGAGCTGCCGAAAACCCGGAGCGGGAAGATCATGCGGCGGTTGTTGCGCGACATCGCCGAAGGCCGGGTGCTCGGCGACACGACGACGCTGGCCGATCAGACGGTCGTGCAAGCGCTCAAGCAGCGCTACGAGGAGGAAGCCGGCTAGGCCGGCGTGAAGACGCTGCAATGATCCCACGCCGTATGAGGTGACAGGGTGGCGCATGCGATCGCGGTGACGGTGAACGGGACGACCCATCGGCACGAGGTGGAACCCCGGCTCTTGTTGGTCTATTATCTCCGCGAGGTGTTGGGGCTCACGGGGACTCACATCGGCTGTGACACCACCAGCTGTGGAACCTGCACCATTATCATGAACGGACAGGCGGTGAAGTCGTGCACCTTGCTGGCCGTCCAGGCCGACGGTGCGCAGATTCTCACCGTGGAAGGGCTGGCACAGAACGGCACCCTGCATCCGATCCAGGAGGGTTTTTGGGAAGAGCACGGCCTGCAGTGTGGGTTCTGCACGCCGGGGATGATGCTGGCCGCGGTGCAGTTGTTGGCCCGTAACCCCAACCCCACGGATCAGGAAATCCGGCACGGCCTGGACGGCAATCTGTGCCGGTGCACCGGCTACCAGCACATTGTCAACTCCGTGCAGTACGCGGCCCGCAAGCTGGCCGAGCAGCGCCTGCCCGCCATTCCCACCCCGCATCCCGCGGAGGCCAAGACGAGATGATTCCGGCTCCGTTCGAGTACCATCAGCCCTCGTCGGTGGCCGAGGCCCTCCAGATGCTGACCCGGCTCCCGGAGGCGAAGCTGCTGGCCGGGGGCCATAGCCTGTTGCCCATGATGAAGCTGCGGCTGGTCTCCCCCACGCACGTGGTCGATCTGGGGCGTATTGAGGCGCTGCGGTTCATCCGGCCGGAAGGTCAGACAGTTGTCGTCGGCGCGCTGGCCACGCACTGGATGGTCGAGTCGTCCGATGTCGTGCGCCGTGCGGTGCCGATGCTCGGGGAAACCGCCGCCCGCATCGGTGACGTGCAGGTGCGCAACGCTGGGACGATCGGCGGCAGCCTGGCGCATGCCGACCCCGCCGCAGACTATCCTGCGGCGATCCTGGCTCTGGACGCGCAGATGGTCGCGCAGAGCTCCCGAGGCCGGCGCACGATCCCCGCCGGGGAGTTCTTTACGGGATTGTTCTCCACGGCGCTGGCTGCCGACGAGATCCTCGTGGAGGTGAGAGTCCCCGTGCCATCGGGTCGAAGCGGGAGCGCCTATATGAAGTTCGCGCATCCCGCGTCCGGGTTTGCGGTTGTCGGTGTGGCGGCACTGATCACGGTGGACGGACAGGGACGGTGCGCCGGCGCCCGGGTTGGCGTCACCGGCGTGGGGCCGGCGGCCTACCGGCCGGCACGCGTAGAGAATTCCCTGAAGGGCGCGGCACTGGACGAAAAGACCGTTGAGGCGGCCGTGGAACCTGCCGCTGAGGGCGTCAATGTCAACGAGGACCTGTTTGCGTCGGCTGAATATCGCGCGCACCTGGCGCGGGTCTTCACGAAGCGGGCGGTCCTGGCCGCTGCACAACGAGCCAAATGAACCTACGCAACCTACACGAGCGACACGAGCTACACAACCGACACGATTTGCCGGAACTTCTTGTGCGCAACGCAGGTGATTGTGTAGGTTGCGTAGGTTGTGTGGTTTGTGTAGATTGAGATGGCCGTGTTGTGGGAAGAGATCGGCTGGGTTGATCTGGAGACGTATCTCCGCCGTGACGACCGAGCCCTCCTCCCGGTCGGCTCGTGCGAGCAGCACGGACGGCACCTCTCCTTTGCCACCGATTACCTGATTCCCACCGAGATTGCGAAGCGTGTCAGCGCGCGGACCGGGGTGCCGGTCGCGCCGACGCTGTGCTTCGGGATGTCAGTGCACCACATGGATTTCCCCGGTACCCTGACCCTCTCTCCGGACACATTCGTCGCCGTGATCCGGGATCTCATCGAGAGTCTGTATCGCCATGGGTTTCACCGCGTGCTCATCCTCAACGGGCACGGAGGCAACATCGCGCCGCTGACCACGGCGCTGTCCACGCTGGTGGACCGCCACCGAGATCTCCGGCTCAAGGTGGGCCACTGGTGGCAGGATCCCGCGGTCCAGGCGGTGATGCGCGAGGCATGGGGCGATGTGGAGTACCATGCGGCGGCCGGTGAGACGTCGGCCATCCTCGCTATCCGCCGGACCATTCCGAAGCTCGAACGGGCAGCCCATTCGCCCTGGCGGGAGGGGATGGAGTTCAAAGGCCCTCGCCACTGGAAGGTGTTCTTCCCGCACGGCGCCACAGGCGTCGATCCCAAGAAGGGATCACCCGAGATCGGCGAGCGGCTGCTCGCCGCCGCGACGGAACGGTTCGCGCGCGAAGTCGAGCAGTGGGAACCGCTTGCTTAAAAAACAGTAGTCAGTAGCTGCTGGTGACTGCCTACTTTTGATAGAGGAGACATCTGATCTTGAACAACAGGACGGACCTGATCGACACCCTAGCCGGTCTGGCGCTCTTCGCCGATCTGTCCCGGCCCCAACTAGAAGCCGTGGCCCATACATTCGAAGAGGAGTATTTTGCCGACGGCCAGCGTATCCTGCGGCAGGGATTTTCAGGCAGCAACTTGTACGTCATCGTCAGTGGCCAGGCCGGTGTTCACGTCGACGGGACACAGCGGGCCGTGCTCTCGCGAGGGGATTTTTTCGGCGAAATCTCCGTATTGCTCGGCGAGCCGCCGGCCGCGGATGTCGTGGCCGTGGGTCCGCTGCGCTGCCTCGCGTTGCCGGGTCCCGACGTGGAGAGTTTCCTGCTGACCTTCCCCCGCGTGTCCTACCGCATGCTGCAGGCGGAAGCCCGACGCGTGCGCGTCGCCAACCTGTGGCGCTGAGATCCAAACAACCTCATTCCCGGCGGCGCAGGGGATCGGCGCGTCCGTTTCCCCCGGGTCGCTATCCGGTGGTCATCGTGGGAAGCGGGCCGGGCGGATTGCAGACCAGTCATTTCCTCCGGCGATTGGGCGTGGAGCACGCAGTCCTCTCCGCGGATGCCGCCCCCGGCGGGATGTTCCTGCACTATCCGCTGTTCCAGAGGCTGATCAGCTGGTCCAAGCCCTACGCCCCGGCAGTCCGCGGCACGCGACCGTACGCGTGGTACGACTGGAACAGCCTGTTGTCGGACGATCAGGCACATCAGGCCCTGGTCCCGGAGTTTATGGACGGCTCCTCGTATTTCCCATCACGGGCGGAGATGGAGCGCGGTCTCGCTGCCTTTGTCCGCCGCGCACGGGTGCAGGTGCGGTATGGGTGCCGGTGGGAAGCGACACGAAAGACCGGCGACGGATTCACGCTGTCCACTAGCGACGGAGAGTATACCTGCCGTGCATTCGTGCTCGCCGTGGGCATGGCCGAGCCGTGGAAGCCCGACGTGCCCGGCTTCGATCTGGTTCCCCACTACGTGCAGACGAAACCGCCGCGCACGTACGCGGATCAGCATGTCGTGATCCTCGGCAAGCGTAACTCAGGATTCGAGGTGGCCGATGCTCTGCTGCCATGGGCGCGGCAGATCATCCTGCTCTCTCCGCGGCCCGCGTTGCTGTCGATCCACAGCCGCTCCACGGCCGGTGTGCGGGCGAGGTATCTGCTCCCGTATGAGGATCATGCGCTGGGCGGAGGGGTCTTCGCGCTCGACGCTGCGACCGACCGCGTGGAACGGACCGGTTCCGCCTACCGCGTCTTCGCGACGGGCACGACCCGGCCGGGCGATTATGTCTTCGACGCCGACGCGGTCATCGCCGCGACCGGGTTCACGACGCCGCTACGAGACCTCCGCGCGCTGGGACTGGCCACGTTCAACCAGGATCGCCTTCCCGCGCTGACACCGTTCTGGGAGAGCACGACGGTGCCGGGCGTGTTCTTCGCGGGTACGGTGACGCAGGGTGCGATCGGCCTGAAGAAGCATGGCATCCCCAGCAACTCAGGCGGAGTCGGGGGATTCAGACACAACGCCCGTGTGTTGGCGCGCTATCTGGCGGAGAAACACTTTTCGATTGTCGTCCCACGGCCCACGATCCGACCGGAAGAGGTCGTGCCGTACCTGCTCTCCGAGGTCGCGCGGGCCCCGGAGTTGTGGAACCAGCGATCGTACCTGGCCCGTGTGGTGAGCTTCGACCGCCGGGAGGGGATTCGCGACGAAGGGATTACCCCGCTGGCTCACTTTGTGGACACCGGCGGTCCCGATGCGGCGGCGATCGTGCTGGAGACCGACCAGACAGGAGATCACCACCCGGCCGTCTACACCCGCCGGGGCGGTAGCATGACCGAGCACGTGCTCCCGTCAAACCCCCTCCACAACTTTGAAACCCCGGAGCATCGGGAGCAACTCACCGCGCTCCTCGCCGGCTTGTTCTAACTGAACTGCGTCTTCAAGGTCTGCCATGTCTCCCAAGTCTCCAATGTCTCAAGAAACTACGCCCCGAAACGACTATCGGTTGACGTTTGTAGACTCGGAAGACCCGGAAGACCCGGAAGACCTGGGAGACTTGCTAGACGGCAGTTAGTGCGTATGCTGTTCGCTTACTGCGCGCAGCCGCCCGGCCACCACGCGCAGGAGGGCAAGGGTCACTTTGGGGTTCTTCTCCAGGAGTTTGGACAGGTCCCAGGACGCGAGGGCCAGGCAGGTGGTGGGCTGTTCTGCCACAACATGGGCCATGCGAGGGGATTGATCGAGCACCGACAGTTCACCGAAGAAGTCACCGGGTCCCAGGTAGGCGATCACAGTATTGCCGCGCGTCACTTTGACCCGCCCGGCGGCGATGAGATAGAAGCCTGTCCCCACCTGGCCCTGGCGCACGATGTAACGTTCGGGCGCGAACTCAATCTCGGTCATCAGATTGGCGATCTCGCCAAGGGCCTTGGGGCCGACGCCTGAGAAGAGGTTCACGTTGCTGAGCAGCGTCGTTTTTTGCTTCTTGGTCATCGCCACAGCCCGCTCCAGGAACGCGAGTGCCCGTTGCTTCTCTTTGCATTCTGTCGTCTCCTGCGGAAGCGATGGTCTACAACCTCGTCAATGACCGTTTCATCGCCGGCCTCACCGCAGGGGCCCTGGAGGGCTCACCGCGCTAGGAGATTCTCGCCCGGCGGCGAAACGTGTTCCAGAATGGGAACAGCCCGAGTGAGGACCACAGCACGCACCGACGCGCTCGCGTTCGGCGCATACGTCAGGTTGCTGCGCGAAAACTTCTACGGCAAAGGCCGCGGTAAGAGATTGCGCCAGCTGAGCCGGGAGACGGGGATCGCCCCGAGTGTCCTGTCCCGTGGGGAGCGGGGGCTGCAGGATCTGCGCCAGGTGGAGTATATCGAGCGGCTCGCCCCGTGCCTGGGGGTGCGTCCCTCGGTACTCAAGCGCGTCGCCGCGTTGATCACGCCGCAAGACGTTGAAGATTTTCGCCGGCTCGACACCGGACCGGGTGCCGCCGATTTTCGTCAGGACGGTGCCAGCCGCCTGTTGTGGGTGAACGTCACCCAGCAGCTGCAGCGTCTCCGGGGGACGACGCCGGAGACCCTGGAGGCTCTGCTGGGATACATCGAGTATCTGGCGGCGCGGGAAGCCCCGCACCATCCGGCGCAGGGCGACGCCACGAACCACACGGTCCGAGACGACGGACTCGGCCCGGCGACGGGAAAAATTGCCACAGCGACCGCACCGGCGACCGGCCGGCGGCAGGGCTGATCCACCGGGGAGTTGACGATGGCGCAGGTAGCGGCGACGGCGTTCATCCGCGCACCACTCGACCGGGTCTATGCGCTGGCCAAGGACGTCGAAGCATTCCCATCGTTCATGCCGGACGTGGAGTCGATCCGGGTGCTGCAGCGCGATGGCAGCCGCACGGTCACCGAATGGGTAGGGGTCGTGCAGGGCCGCCGGGTGCGTTGGGTGGAGGACGACGACTGGGATGACGCCCGCCACGTGTGCACCTTCCGACAGCGAGAAGGGGACTTCACCCGCTACGAGGGCACGTGGACGTTTGCGGCGGTAGACCAAGGGACGGAGACGACACTGGCGGTGGATTTCGAGCTGGAGCTTCCCCTGGCGGGAGCGCTGCTCTCGAAACTGTTGAAGGTTCTCGTGCGGAAGAACCTGGAGAGCATGCTGGGGGCGATGAGGGCCCGGCTGGAAGGCACCGCAGAAGCCCCCGCCGGAGTCCGATACCAGTCGGGAGGTGGATGATGAACCTGTTCGTGCAGTGGCTGGTGGCGCAGGTCCGGGCTCACCTAAAAAACGAACGAGGCGATGCCCTGATCATACTCCTCCTAGCATTCCTGATCTGGCTGCTGGTCACCGGGCGCAAGATCGTTGTCCAGTAACCGCCATCGGTCTGGCCACAGCCAGCGCCATCTCAGGGCCTTTCCATTCTGTGCTGTGGGTATGTGACCAGACAGGCCCGCGAGAATAGCCCCCCGGGCGTGCGGACACTATAGGGATATCCGATGCATCCGTCGCAGGCGCGCAGCGCCAGACCAATTCCCATTGCTAGACCGCTGATCTCTGACGAGGAAAAACGCCGGGTCCTCGAGGTGCTGGACTCAGGGATGCTGGTGGCCGGCCGCCAGGTTGCCGAGTTCGAGCAAGCGTTCGCCCGTTACCTCGGCGTTCCCGAGGCCGTCGCCACGTCCTCTGGGACCACCGCACTAGAGGTTGCGCTGGAGGCCGCCGGCGTGGGGAAGGGCGACGCGGTGGTCACGACCCCATTTACCTTTGTGGCCACTAGTAACGCGATTCTGCACGTCGGCGCCCGGCCCGTCTTTGTGGACGTCGATCCCCGCACCTGCAACATCGATCCGCAGGCGGTGGCGGATGCCGTGCGGCGAGAGAAGGCGCGCGCGATCCTGTGTGTGCACCTGTACGGGCTGCCCTGTGATATGGGTGCGCTCGTGCAGATCGCGGAGCAGGCCGGTGCACTGCTGATCGAGGACTGCGCGCAGGCGCATGGGGCCAAGTTCCGGGGCCGGCCGGTGGGGGCGTTTGGCCGGGCCAGCATCTTTAGTTTCTACCCATCCAAGAACATGACCACGGGCGAGGGCGGGATGATCGTGACCGGCGATCCGGCGGTGGCCGCCCGCGCCCGCGTGCTTGTGAACGTTGGGCAGAGTACCGGTGAAGACTACACGTACGAAACGATTGGATACAACTACCGGATGACCAACATTGCCGGCGCGATGGGGCTGGCCCAGCTGCCCCGGCTGGACGGCTGGAATGAGGTACGCCGCACCCACGCGGCGCGATTCACCACCGCCTTTGCCGCCCTCGACTGGATGATGCCGCCGGTGGAGCCCGTAGGCTATTTCCACGTTTACAATCAGTACACGATCCGCATCCCTGATCGCCGCCAGCGATTCCTCTCATATCTGGCCGAGCACCGGATCGGTCATCGAGTGTACTATCCGCATCTGGTGCCACACTCGCCGGCCTACCACCGGCTGGGATTTGGAGGCGCGTATCCGGTGGCCGAGCAACTGGCTGCCCAGGTCGTGTCGCTGCCAGTGCACCCGGCGTTGAGCGACGATGATGTGGAGCGGATTGTCGACGCCGTGACACGGTTCCCGGGTAGCCGCGGGTGACGCGAGGAGCGCAGCCGTGACACACCACAAGACCAAGGTGGCAGTCATCGGACTGGGTCAGTGGGGGCGCAACCACGCCCGGATCTATGCAGGGATGCCCGATGTCCACCTGGCGGCGGTGGTCGACATCAACAGCGCGGACCTGCGCGGGTTTGCGCACCGCTACAAGGCCGAGGCCTTCACGGACTATCGAAAACTCCTGGGGCAAGTCGACGCGGTGAGCGTCGTTGTCCCGACGAATTTGCACTTTGAGGTCGCCAGCGCGTTCCTGGAAGCGGAGAGTCATGTGCTGGTTGAAAAACCGATGACCGCCACAACCGCAGAAGCCGCCACATTGGTAGAGCTGGCACGGCGGAAGAATCGCGTGCTGCTGGTCGGTCACGTGGAGCGTTTCAAGCCGGCGGTGCGCCGGCTCGCTGAGTTGGCCCGTAAGCCGATATTTATCCAGGCCCGCCGCGTTCGGCCCTACGACCGGGCGCGCACGATGGATGTCGGTGTGGTGATGGATCTGATGATCCACGACATCGACATTGTCCTGTCCCTGGTCCGGGGCCGGATCGTGGAGGTCGGCGGGCTTGCCGTACGCGTGCACAACAGCCAGGAGGATCTCGCGGTGGCGCACCTGACGCTGTCCACAGGTTGCGTGGCCTGGCTGCTGGCCAGCCGCGTTTCGGCGGACAAGGCGGCGGAGATTGAGGTGACCACGCCCGACCGCGTCATCCGGCTAGACTATCTCAAGCAGCGGCTGGCGATTCACCCGTTCCACGGTGAGGTAGAGGACATGGCCATCCATGGGGACGAACCGCTGCTGGCTGAGTTGCGCCATTTCATCAAGTGTGTGAACGGTGAGGAGCAACCCCTGGTATCCGGGGAGGACGGCCTCCAGGCGCTTGAGGTCGCCCACCGCCTGCTGCAGCGGATGGCCACGGTGGCGCCGCCGGTGGGTGTTTAGGGGTTCACGACCACGCAGGTCACGACCTTGCCGACTCCCTCGATCCGCTGCACGGCCGCCGCCACGGTGGGAAAGCCTTTGGTCTCCACTTGTTCGATCAGAGCGATCACGTCGAAATCCCCCATGGTGACATGAGCATCGACGACGCCCGGAACCTTGCGGACTTCGCGGGCAACGGCCACGGGGGTGCCTCGATCCAGAGCGATCAGCAGGTACGCTACCTCGGCCATGGCAAGTGAGTTCGGCGGCGAACTATCGGGTCCCCGCGACATGGCTCTGATTGACACGTTCCCGCGGCCCCTGTACGATGACAGGCGGTAGCACCGAAGTCCCACAGCCTTACGGGGCAGGGTGAGGGCAATGCTAGTCGGCAGTTAGTAGTAGGCAGTCGGCAGTCTAAGATTGACGGCTGACTGCAGGCTGTAGACTGGTGACTTAGGCCCGATTCCCGATCGGCGGTGACAGCCCGTGAGGCCCTTGAACGACAGTAGGCAGTAGCCAGTATGCAGTAGGCAGGTCAACTGCCCCCTGGTGACTGGGTACTGGCGTTCCGGGGCCGTGGCCCGGTGGAATTCCGGGGTCGACGGTATAGTCCGTATGAGGCGAAGGCTGCGGGGGGTCGGCGCCTGAGTGCCCCCAGGACGCCCGAGTTCGGGCGTCTTTTTGCTTTGGTGCGAAGCCACAGACCAAGGAGGTAGAGATCGTGAGAACACGTGAGCTGGCAGCAGCCGCTATTTTTGCTGCTGTGACATTCGCCGTCACCAGGTACACAGTCATTCCCATTCCTGCGACGAAGGGGTACTTCAACCTCGGAGAAGTCGCCATCTACATCGCGGCCATCGCCTTCGGGCCCATGGTCGGCGCCGTCGCTGGCGCCATCGGATCGGCCCTTGCAGACGTGGCGGCGGCGGCCCCGCAGTTTGCGCTGTTCACATTTGTGATCAAAGGGATCGAGGGATTCATCGTAGGCCGGCTGGCCGGGTCGACCACCGGGGCCAACCTGCGGGCAACGATCAGCGGTGGCGCATGGATGGTGCTAGGGTACTTCCTGGCTGAGACGCTCTTTGCTCGCTTTCTCGGCATCGCCCCGACCCCGGCGACGGCGGTGGGGGCCGCGTTGGCGGAGCTCCCCTTCAACATCGTCCAGGTCGCTGCGGGCGTCGTCGTCGCCGCCCTCGTTGCCGTCCGCCTTCGCGGCGTGGCCCGCGAGCAAGCTGCGCGGTGAAAGCCGGCAAAGTCCCGCCTGAGCTCCTGACGCGGCTGGTGTATCCGCATCTGGGGCGGC
>WNEY01003242.1_pt1 | contig 12179 bp, 10 predicted proteins | sample 5400531 | NCBI WGS metagenome assembly WNEY01 (sample SAMN13153338, study PRJNA577476) | soil metagenome | isolation source: 200 cm saprolite under Douglas fir tree site 1 | place: USA:California | collected 2015-04-18
GACTCAACCTTCGACATGGACTTCGAGCTCCTGCCACAACGTGTTGAAATAGCCGTTGAATTCGGGCGCGTTGCGCGCCGCCAAAGGGGTCGGGCGGGCGCAGTCCGAATTGGCAAAGCGGATCACATGCTCGGACTTCACCCGGCCGGGCCGGCGCGACAACACGATCACCCGCTCCGCCATGCTGACGGCTTCGGCGATATCATGGGTGACCAGGATCGCGGTCTTCTTCTCGCGGCGCAGGATCAAGCCGACTTCGTCAGCCAGCGCAAGGCGCGTCTGGGAATCGAGCGCGGCGAAAGGCTCGTCGAGCAGCACGATGTCGGGCTCGGTGCACAGCGTGCGCGCGAGCGCAACGCGCTGGCGCATGCCGCCGGAGAGTTGCCGCGGCCGGTGGTGCAGGAATTGACCGAGCCCGTAGCGGGTGAGCAGGGCGGTCGCGCGCTCGCGCGCCTTGACCATGTCGGCGCCCTGGATTTCGGCACCCAGCACCGCGTTTTCGAGGATGGTCCGCCACTCGAACAGGTAATCCTGCTGCAGCATATAGCCGACCTTGCGGCTCGGGCCGGTCACCGGCCTGCCGTCAAGGAGCACTGCGCCGTCGGTCGGCATGAGGATGCCGGAGATCAGCGACAGCAGCGTGCTCTTGCCGCAGCCGCTCTGCCCGATGATCGCGACGAACTCGCCGGGCGCGATCGCGATCGAGACCCCCTTGAGCGCCTCGGTCTCGCCCTCGAGCCCGAAATAACGCAGGTTGACGTCGCGCAGCTCGACCTTGGGCGAGGCGGCCGTTGACGATGCCGCCACGGTTCACTTCGCTTTGTTGAAGAACTCGGTGACCACGAGGTCCTGGAACTTCACGCGCTTTGCCGACTCGAGCACGTGGCCTTGCACCAGAATGTCCTGGAACTTGTCCATGGCCGCCGGCTCGATCACCGGCGAGGTCTTCCAGATCTTGAGCCGCCGATAGCGTTGCGCGGACGCGGCCATTGCCTTCGGGTCCACGCCCGGGAAGAACGGCTCCAGCGTCTTGACCAGCTCCGGGATCGGCGCCTCGGCCGTCCATTTCATTCCTTTGGCAATCGCATTGGTCCAGCTCTGCAGTGTCTCCTTGTTTTCGCGGATGTATTTGTCGGTCGCCATGAAGGTGGTGTAGTCGGCAAACCCCACGGTCTCGCCGATCGAGGCCATGAAGTGCGCCTTGCCGTCGAGCTCGAGCTGCGCGGCATCCGGCTCGATGAAAATGGCGTATTGGTTCTGGCCGGCCAGCCAGGAGCCCACGCGCGCGGGAATCCCGACATTGTTCACGAGCTTGACGTCCTTTTGCGGATCGAGCCCGTTCTGGCGCAGCGCCGCCTCCAGATAGAGCAGGGGGGTGCTGCCGGGGCGGAAGCCCAGGATCTCCTTGCCCTTGAGCATGCTCCACTCGAATTTGTCGACCTTTTCTCGCCCGACCAACATGAAGCCGTCCGTCGAGGTCAGCCCGCAGAAGATCGGAATCTTGGTGGGCGAATCGCTGTTCTGGACGTAGATCGCCGATTCCGGGCCGATGAGCGCGATATCGGCCTGGTTGGTGAGCATGATCGCCACGGACTTGTCGCCGCCTTGCGCCGTCGCCAGCGTCACATCCATGCCGAGCTCTTCGAAGTAGCCCTTGGCCAGGGCCACATAGGCCGGCGCATACAACATCGAGCGCACGACCTCGTTGTAGCGAATCTTCACCCGCGGCTTGGACTGGGCGAAAGCCCGCAGCGGTGCGGCGGCGGACAACAGCGCGGCGAGGCCAGCCTGCAGCGTGCGGCGACGATTCAACATGGGTGTCCTCACTTTGTCAGTGCGATGAGAACCGGCGATTGGAATTTAACCACCGAATTCGGCAAATGGCCATCGGCGTTCCCCAGCCAGTGTCCCGATTCCGAAGTTCGCACGCTCTGAGCTTACCGGTTTTGACCCGGAACGGGACCTCGGGCCCCTCGATTCAGAACAATTCAGGTGTGCCCCAAGGACTTTTCGGTCCCGTTGCAGTAGCCTAAGCATGCAGCAGATCCTCTAACGGCGGCCGCACGGTGCGTTGGGAGGACGCCGATGCTCGACATAAGGCGATTGCATGAATGACCCCAACCGGAGGGGCACATGGCAAGCCACATCGAACGACGAAAATTCTTGGCGACGCTCGGCGGCGCGGCGGCCGCGTGGCCGCTCGCGGCGCGCGCGCAAGAGCCAGGACGCATCTACAAAATTGGCAGTTTACACCAGTCGCCGCGCAACGCCGCGCATCACATCGCATTCTTCGCCGTTCTAGAACAACTTGGGTTCGTCGAAGGTCGAAATCTTGTGGCGGACAGACGCGGATATGGGATGTCGGCCGAGCAGTTCGCCGGACTGGCAAAACAACATGTCCAAGATCACGTTGATGTTCTTTTATGCGGCGGGCACGCGGCCGGGCGCGCGGCACAAGAGGCGACCAGCACGATCCCTATCGTCGTCCTTGCAGACGATATGGTCCGTGCCGGTTTGGTTTCATCTTTGCGGAAACCCGGCGGCAACATTACGGGAGTCAGCATTTTTGCTGCCGAGCTTAATGGCAAGCGGCAAGAGCTTCTAATGGAGGCCGTACCTAACGCGCGCCGAATCGCGGTTTTGTCCGATCCGGGAGTGACGCCTGCAGAGCAATTGCAGGAGCTTCAGGATGCGGCGAGGTCACGCAGGGTTGAGCTATCAATTCATCAAGCGGGAAAACGAGAAGAGATCGCGTCGGCTCTCGATGCGGCGAAAGCATCCGGTGCGACCGCACTCAACGTGCTTGCATCAGCGCTCTTCTTCAACAATCGACAAATCATCTTTCAGCACGTCGCAGCGCTTCAGATGCCAGCGATATATCAGTGGCCTGAAATGGCCGAAGCGGATGGCCTCCTGGGTTACGGGCCGCGCATAATTCAAATCTATCGGGACATAATCGCTCGACAAGTCGCCGCTATACTGCGCGGCACCAACCCGGCAGAGCTGCCAGTCGAACAGCCGACCCGGTTCGATCTTGTAATAAACATGAAAGCAGCCGGGGTGATCGGCCTCGAATTGCCTGCCGGTTTGGTGCTTCGCGCAGATAGGCTCATCGAATAGATGGCGAGCAGCCGATGTCGGCTCGAATGAGAAGTCCGGCAATGTCCGCTGTTGCGCCGCTCTCGGGGGCTAAGCGGACTTGTTATGCTCACTGTGAGTTTTGTCGGTCATGACCCAACTCAGACTTTCCCCGAGCTAGCTCTTGATACGCGAAGTCCTGTATCCGGGATTCGTTTCAGGTGATGTTGAACGAGTATCTTAGCGGCTTCTGAAGCCGCGGCCGAATATCCGCGATCCCCGTGGACTAGGATCAACGAGATCGCGCCTTCTGACAACAGCCAGATCGCGCGGGCGAGTTCTTTCGAGCGCTGCACGCCGGACTCCGCAAGCAGCTCGGCCAAGCAAGATTCCAGCCGTTGCTTGTGGCGACGGGCGATCAATCGCGCCGGGTGGCCGGGGAGATCAGCAAGCTCGATGACGAGTCGCGTGAAACCAGAGCCTACCCACCGCGGTCTGTCTGCCCAGACCGCCAATTCGCAAAACAAGCCCTCCGCGATGGCTTCGGCCGAACCGGACAGTCGATCTCCAAATGTCCGAAATGCCTGCAAAGCCAGATCGTCTTGAGCTCTGAGGACATCGGCTAAAAGGTCATCCTTGCTCCTGAAATGATGGTACAGCGTTCGCTTTGTGAGCTTCGCGGCTCCAGCGATTTCGTCCATGCTGACCCGGTGGAAGCCCTGTCTGCGAAACAGCTTATATGCGGCTTCGAGGATGCGCTCGCGTGTGAGTCCAGCAGATCGGGGCATCGCGCCGCCTCCCTAAAGTATACTCGTTAGTGAATTTACTTCGACATCCCCCAAGCGGAAAAGCCTGCTCAGGCAGTGAAACCGGAGGCGCTTGTCATGCCACATCCCGCGTTGACCCTCAGAAGCATCTCGGCGCGACCCGTCGTTCTTAAGCTGAAGCGGCAGGTCGTTGCGCGCATCGCGACGATCAATGACTGGCCACTTATCCTCATTGATCTCCAGACCGAAGAGGGGGTTGTCGGACGCAGCTATTTGGAGCCGTATATCGTTAAGTCTATGCGCTACCTCGTGCCGGCGCTCCTGGATCTCGGGACGATGCTTAAGGGCCGGCGTATCGCTCCGGTCGAACTATTCGACGCGGCACGCAAGTCCCTCCATTTCGTTGGCTATGAAGGCTTATCGATGATCGCGGCCTCGGGGCTCGACATGGCCGCTTGGGACGCGCTTGCGAAGGCTGCGGGCCAACCTCTCTGTGTGTTGCTTGGCGGTACAGTCGGCCCTGTGAAATCCTATAACAGCAATGGGCTTTGGCTGAAGGACCCGGAAGCCGTCGCGGCCGAGGCGCTTGAGTTACGCGACGAGGGCGGCTTCACGGGCCTCAAGCTGAGGCTCGGTCGCGAGCGAGTATCTGATGACCTTGCGACAGTTGAGGCCGTACGCAAGGCAGTCGGCGATGAGATGCACCTGATGGTCGACTTCAACCAAGGACTTAATTTGGCAGAAGCTCTGCAGCGCTGTCACATGATCGACGAGTATGGTCTTGCGTGGATCGAGGAGCCCGTCGTCTACGACAACCTCGATGGCTGTGCCCAACTCGCCCGCGAATTGGAGACCCCAATCCAGATCGGAGAAAACTTCTACGGTCCACGCGAGATGCACAAGGCGCTTCAGAAACAGGCGTGCGACCTTGTCATGCCGGATTTTATGCGCATAGGCGGCGTCACCGGCTGGATGAGGGCGGCGGCTATTGCCGGTGCAGCCGGCGTGCCCATGTCTACGCATCTCTATCCGGAAGTCGCTGCTCAGGTCATGCGCGTTACCGAGACCGCTCACTGGCTCGAGTGGCAGGATTGGGCCGATCCTGTTCTCCAAAGTCCGTACCAGATGAAGGATGGGGTCCTACAGATTCCCGATGTCCCTGGCGTCGGCCTTGAATGGAATGAGGAGGAAGTCAAGGCCAACCTCATGTAGCTGTTTTCGAGCCGTTTATCCGATCTGTCATTAAAAGGTCGATGTCCGAAAGTGACCCATCTGCGATATGCCTGGCTCCGGATTTCTGCAGCGCAAATTGACCGCTACACCCATTTCGCCGATCAAAAATTCCTGTTTTGATGGCCTATCTCTGGCGGCTTCTCGCGGATCGCGACGAGGTGATTGAATAGGAAGCACTTTGCCGGCGTTGCGATCAGGCAAGTGATCCGACAAACGCTGGGAGAATGATCGTGGTGTGTCGAAGGACGTTTGAGGTGCTCGCAGTGGCCACCGTGCTGATGGTGACGGTCGGCGGCGCCCAGGCCGAGGACAACCAATACCCCAACTGGAAAGGCGAGTGGACCGCCATCGTCCCACGTTTGCCGGGCCAGCAATTGAGGTTCGATCCGAGCAAGCCGTTTGGGGTTGGTCAGGAAGCTCCGCTGACGGAAGAATACAAGAAGATTTACCGGGACAACTTGGCCGAGCTGGCCGTGGGTGGGCAGGGCCTTTTCTTGTATCACGCCTCATGCTTCCCGGCAGGCATGCCAACCATGATGTCAGGAGGAGGAGCGCACGAATACATCATAACGCCGGAAACGACCTATATCTCGGTCGGCACCGACTTTCGTCGGATTTTCACCGACGGACGCCCTTGGCCTACAGACCTGGAGCCGACCTATCAGGGCTTTTCGATCGGCAAGTGGATCGATGAGGACGGCGATGGCGTCTATGATGTGCTCGAAGTCGACACCCGCGGCCCATTCAAGGGACCTCGCACTTACGACGCGTCGGGGATTCCTCTGCACTTCGACAACGAATCGACCTTCAAGGAGAGAATTTTTATCGACAAGAACGGTCCGAACATTCTCCATGACGTCATCACCGTATTCGATCACGCGTTGACGCGGCCTTGGACCGTCGACAAGACATACCGGCGCGGCACGAAGAAATATCCAAACTGGAGCCGGACAACGTGCTTGGAAGGAACCGCCTATGTCACCATTGGCAAGGATTACTATCTGGTGAGCGCGGACGGGCATTTGATGCCCACCAAGAAGGGGCAGTTGCCGCCTGACACAAGATATTTCTCGCAAGTGCAGAAGTGAGGATCGCGCGGCCGAAGACGCGGCCGATCAATCCAGCAGGCCTGCCTTGCGCACGCCCTCGGCGATCCTTTCGGCGTCCGCCGGATCCTTGAATGGCAAACGATCCATATGATCTTCAAATGAATACCGCGGATTGATCTCTTTAAGCTCCCGCCAAACGCGGCGAGCCTCCTCCGCTCTGCCCAGATGACCCAAAGTCGATGCGAGAAAGGCGCGAGACAGATCCGTGTGGGGATTGGCCGTTATTCGATCCTTGAACATTTTCGCGGCGCTCTCATAGTCGCCGGCCACGAAATAGGCTGTGCCAAGGAAATGCAAGTATTGCGCAGGGACCGTGGGATCAAGACGCATTGCCCGTTCGATGTAGGGAAGGGCCTTCGTCGGTTCCCCGGTATAGATGTACAGAATGCCCCTGCCTACGATCGCCGGCGCGTAATTCGGGTTGAGCGACAGCGCGCGTTCGCTCTCATCCGCCCATCGTCGATAGTCTTTCCTGCTCATGGCGGCCGCGGAGGCGACGTGATGAGCGAACGGGTTCTTGTCGTCCTTGGCGACCGCCACCTCGGCAAAACGCTCGGCCTCACCAAGCGATAGCTCCGGCTGGTCGCTCCAGCGGTTCTGATGATCCAAGTTATAGCCCATGCTCAGGCCGGCATAGGGAGCGGAATAGTCGGGATCGAGCTCGATGGCTCGCCGGAAACATGCCATCCATCGGTCGAAGATCTCGCGATCCTTTTTCAGCCCGAGCATCAGCTCGCGACCCTTGAGAAACAAGTCGTGCGCCTCGAGGTTCCTGGTGCCGCCCCCGGCGATACGGGACTTTTCGGCATCGCTCAGCGTGACCTTCAGCGCACCGACGATCTGCCGCGTAACATCGTCTTGAACCTCGAATATGTCGGTGAGATCGCGGTCATAGCGCTCGGCCCATAGATGTCCCCCGGTCGAGCCGTCGATCAGCTGCGCCGTAACCCGCACGCGGTTGCCCGCCTTGCGAATGCTGCCTTCAAGGGCAAACCGGACTCCGAGATCCCGACACACCTGCGGAACATTCACTGCCTGGTCCTTGTAGACGAATGCCGAGTTGCGCGCGATCACGAACAAGCCGGAGACCTTGCACAGGTCGGTGATAATGTCCTCGCTGATACCATCGCTGAAATATTCCTGCTCCAGGTCGCGGCTCATGTTGGCGAATGGGAGGACCACGATCGAGGGCCGGTCCGGGAGCGACGGGGCCACGGAAGGGGTACCCGCATCCGTTGCGCGGGCCGCCACATCGCCTGCAGGACCCTCGTCTCCCGGTCGGGATCGCAGTGTTCGGGTCACCTGGCCCGACTGCGGCGGTGGCGCTTCGGCGCCCGCCGGTCCAGTCACTGCCTTTTCTCGGTGCATCCTGCGGACCAACACGTCCGCTACCACGATGGCGACGCCGATCGAGACGATCACCGCTCGAATATCGAGCCACGATGGCCACGCGAGTCCAGCTTGCGGCATCTCGGCATACCGAAATGCCGTCGCAAACCAATGCTCGGGGCCGAATCCGGTCAATGCAACGATCGTTCCGACGGCCGCCCAGGACGTGAGATTCTTGGCGACGGCGGCCCAGATGTGGCGGATCAAGCGTCCGAGCGGCGGTGCGATGCTTGCCATGAGGATGGGTCAGTCCAACTGTGCCGCCCCAGATGTAGTTCGGGGCTGGCCACCTCGAAAGGGGTGTGCTCGGTTTGATTTTGCGCGGAAGAGGGCGCCGCCGGAAAGCCCGAGATCGATCTCCGGGCGAAATTCGCGGCACTAGCGCGCCGCATCAGAATGTCATCCAGTCGCCGGAGCGCTCGAACGCCGCGGCGGCGCGATAGATCGTCTCCTCGGCGTAATGGCGGCCAACCAGCATCAGCCCGATGGGGCGGCCGTCTTCCATCCCGCACGGCACGCTGATCGCGGGATGGCCGGTGACGTTGAACGGGCAGGTGTTGCGGGTCGGCTCCCAGCTTCGCCGCGTTATCTCCTGCACGGTTGCGTCCTTGCCGGGAATGGGCGTCGCCTTCATCGGCACCGTCGGCAGCAGCAGGAGGTCATGCGTCGCCAGCGCGGCATCGTAACCCGCCCGCACGCGCCGGCGCAGGTTCTGCGCCTTGGCGTAGAAATGCCCGCCATAGCGGTCGAGCGTGTAGCGGCTGAAGATCGAGGCGATCTTCAGCGTATCGGCGAATTCGTCGGCGCGGGCGCGCCACCCCATCGCGTGGTCGAGCAGGCTGGTGACGTAAAGGCCCTCGTGCCCGATGCCGGCGCCGTTCATCTCCAACAGCATGACGCAGGCCGCATCGCCGCGGATCGCCGCCCAGACGGGAAAGCCGAGCGCATGCGTCGGCACCGACACCTCGTCGACGATGGCACCCAACTTTGCGAGGCGCTGCGCGGCGTCGCGCACGTGGGCATCGACGTCGGGCTCGGAATTGGGATGGCCGAAGCCTTCCTTGATCACCGCGATGCGCATGCCCTTGACGCCGCCATCGAGCGCCTGCGTATAGCGGCCGGCCGCGACGCCGCGCTGGCGGGTGTCGAGGCCGTCCGGCCCGGCGATGACCTCGAGCAGCAGCGCGTTGTCGCGCACGTTCGCGGTCATCGGCCCGCACGTGTCGATGGTGATTTCAAGGATCCCGATGCCGGTGTAGGGAACCAGCCCGAAGGTCGGCTTCAATCCGACGATGCCGCAATGGCTCGCCGGGATGCGGATCGAGCCGGCCTGATCGCCGCCGATCGCCATGTCCACCTCGCCGGCGGCGACGAGCGCCGCGCTGCCCGATGAGGATCCTCCGGTGGTGTAGCCGCGCTTGCGCGGATTGTGCACCGGACCGGTGGAGCTGGTGTGGCTGCCTCCGGATACGCAGAAATATTCGCACACCGCCTTACCGGCGATCTCGCCGCCGGCATCGAGAATGCGTTCGACCACCGTGGCATCGACCTCCGGCACATAGCCTTCCAGCAGCTGCGCGCCGATCATCATCGGCACGCCGGCCAAGCAGACATTGTCCTTGAGCGCAACGCGGCGGCCTGCGAGCTTGCCGTCCGGCTTGCCTTTGATCGACGTCTTCACGAACCAGGCGCCGTGCGGGTTCTCCTCCGCCGACGGCCGATGGAATGGGCCGCGCGGATATCTTACCGCCGGCAGCTCGTCGGGCGTCGAGTCTAGCGCGGCATAGGCATTGGCCAGCGGCGTGATAATCTCCTCGACGGCATGGAGATAGCCGTCGCCCGGATTCATGCCGAGCTTGTTCGCGGCCTGACGCAAATCGGCGACGGTCGGTTTCTGGAACATGATGCATCAACCATGTCTGATTTCGGAGCGTTCTCTCATCAATCGACGGGTTCTCCGCGCGGATATAGGACCTACATCGAGCAAGATCCCCATCGCAGAGGACTGCACTATCCGGCCGTCATATCAGAATTCGGCGATTTTGATAGCAAGCGCATCCTTGACGTAGGCACTGGTGACGGTCAACTGCCAAGATTATTGGCGCAAAAGGGTGCGACGGCGGTTGGCTACGACCACAATCCGGGAATGATCAAGGAAGCGCTCGGTCACCAAGACAATCAAGAGCTCGATGTCGAATTCGCCGAGGCGAAGCCGCAGAATTTCTTTCACAAGAAGCGTTTCGACGCTGCTACGTCGGTCATGGTCTTGAACTATGCCCGCGACGTCGATGATCTCACGGCGTTCTTCCGTTCCACACAGCAACATCTGATCGCCGGCGGAAGATTTGTTTCCATCGTTCTGAACCCTAGCTTCGTGGCTTTTGGGACGGAGTTTGTCGTCCGTCGCTTTACCAAGCTCGCAGGAAACGGTGTGCGCGTAGAGTTTCTCGATGAAATGTCCGGCGAATTGAAGCAGCAAGCGCACACGCATCAATATCAGACCGATGAGTACGTGCGCGCCGCCGTGGAGGGCGGCATGAGACCCGAAGCCTGGAAAATGCTATTCGCAAGTCCGGAAGCGATGCAGGTCAAAGGCGAGCGGTTTTGGCGCGCCTGCCACGAGCATCAGCCCTACGCCATGTTCATTGTCAGGAAGATCTAGCGGCCAATGCGGGTCCACCGTGTCGGTACTCGCGGTGCGCAAGGCGGCGAGCCACCCGCGGACCTCATTGCGTCGCCTTGGCGCCGAGCTCCTTGGCGGCGGCGGCGAGCCCGGCGCGCTGCTCATCGATCGACGCGCCGAATTCGACCGGCCCGGCGGGACTGGGCAGTTGCCCGGTGAGGTTCAGCCGTTCGGCGATCACCGGGTCGGCCGCCATCACCTCGCGAACGTCGACGGCGATGCGCTCGCGCAGCGGCAGCGGCATGCGCGGCGGGCCGAAGAATCCGACCACGCTGTCGAGCGTGAGCTCGGGATAGCCGAATTCTCTGACGGTGGGCACGTTCGGCTCGGCGGGAGCGCGCACGCTGTTGGACACCGCCACGAGCTTGATCTTGCCGGCCTGCAGCTGTGGGCGCATGACCGCCAGCGACGCGTCGAAGACTTGCACACGTCCCTCGGCGAGGTCATTGACCGCATCGACTATGTTTCGATACGGAACCTTGTTCATGGTCAGGCCGTGGCTCTTGAGGAAACCGGCGAACAGGAAGTCGATGGCGCCGGTCCCTCCGGCCCAATTGAGCTTGCCCGGCTGCTTGCGTGCCATTGACACGACGTCCGTAAACGACTTGACGTCGAGCGACGCAGGCGCTGCGATGACGATGATGGTGTTGGAGATTCTGGCGATCGGCGCCAGATCGCCCGGTTTGTAGGGCAGGTTGCCGTGCAGGTAGGGGTGCGCGGTGAACGACGAGCTCGGCGCGGCGAGCAGCACGTGATCGTCGTTGGCGCTCACGAACGCGCTGATCGCGACGATCCCGTCGCCGCCTGGGCGGTTCTCGATCACGATCGGCTGGCCCCATTTTTTGGTCAGGCGGTCGCCGAGCAGCCGGGCGCTGATATCCGTGCCGCTTCCGGGTCCGAGCGTCAGGATGAGCCGAACCGTTCGAGTAGGCCAGGTCTGGGCGTAGGCGGGCGCGGCCCACGCGGCCAGGGCGACGAAAGCCGCGAGGCCAATCAGCGTGCGACCTCGAATCATTCCAGACATGGCGCGGCTCCTCGTTCGATCCTTGAGAATGCGGCCTACAAGAATGCCGGCCTGCCGATAAGCGCCGCCAATACTGCTGCCGTAGCTCATCAACCCGCCGGCCGAGGCGGCTTCGCGCAACGGATAGATTAACACATCACGGCGGGCGGTTCCGCCGGAAAAACAACCGATCGTTCAGCGCACGCCAGTTAATCGTTCGGTGCGCAAGACGGCGACCTATCCGACTTAACGTTAAAAAGCGTGCGTCCGACCGCGTGGCAGATTGTCGTTTAGACTTCCAAGAGGCCCCCGCACAGTCGTACGCACCCTGTGTGGCGGGTCGGGGCGGTCTCGGATTTTGCGGATCGGAGACGGCCCGCTGGGCTGGGGAACGAGAGAACCCAACGATCACGGTGACGCTCGAAAAAAGTTGACGACGGCAATGCGCCGGATGGGCTGCTCCGATCATTGATTCGGGATATTATCGCGGGTAGGCCGAGATAGGCGGGTCGGATGTCCGAACACCCGACATGAAACGACTGGCAGCCACTCTGCTTGTTTGCTGTTGCGCCGCCACCTCGTCGGCGCAGGCGATCGAGTGCTTGAATGCGCCGAACCAATCCGGATCCGGCTGGTGGTCCTGGCGCGAAATCGATGGGCGGAAATGCTGGTACAAGAAGGTTGGTCCGGTGCCGCCGAAATCGGAGCTCGTCTGGCCTGAGCAGGCGAAGGAAGCACCGCCAACGGGAGAAGCGGCGCAGCCCTCATCACCGATGCCCGCGACCGAAGGGATGACATCGCCTCTGCCGCGTGTCGAGATGGCGCGCGTGAAGCCCGTCGACCTGACGGCTCCGAATTTTCGATTGGGCGATGGCCGTGTCGGGTTGCTTGAAGGATTTGATCTTGCAAGCTTCCGC
>WNEY01003408.1_pt1 | contig 12177 bp, 13 predicted proteins | sample 5400531 | NCBI WGS metagenome assembly WNEY01 (sample SAMN13153338, study PRJNA577476) | soil metagenome | isolation source: 200 cm saprolite under Douglas fir tree site 1 | place: USA:California | collected 2015-04-18
AGCGCCTTCATCGCCGCCGCTCGTGGCGGAGACCTGGCGGCACTGGTCGCACTGCTGGACACCGACGTCACGCTCACCGCCGACGCGGCCGCCGCCCCGGCGGGCCGGCCGGTCGTGATCCAGGGCGCCGACGCGGTCTCCCGCGGCGCGATCCTGGCGTCCAGCCGGGCCACGGACTCCGCGCTGGCTCTGGTCGACGGTGCCGTGGGGATCGTGTTCGCCCCCGGCGGCCAGCCGCAGGCCGTGCTCGCGTTCACGGTCAACGCCGACCGCCGCATCGCCGCCATCGACGTGATCGCCGACCCCGATCGGCTGCGGCGACTGCACCTAACCACGCTCGCAGACCAGTGAGCGAGCTAGGCCGGCTCACTCGCAGCGATTCAACCTTCACAAATTTTTCTACCTATAAAAATTGGCTCGGGGTTTTTAACCTAGTTGCCAGATGCCGGTCCGCCTCGGGCTAATCTCCTAGCGTGTCGGAAATGACCGGCAGAAAGCCCGGGGGGGGCGAGTGCCGTGGCGGACGCGATTCCGCTGCCGGGGAGCTCTCAGGACATGTGAATTGGAACCGTTCTGGCTGCTGAGCGCGTCCAAAGGTGGCAGAACGGCGCGAGTTCGGGCGCGTCGCCATCTCGCGCAATTCAGGAGGCACATCGTGAAAAGAAGGATGACGGCCGCGGTCGTGGCAGGAGTCGCGCTCGGGATCGCCACCGCGAGTTCGGTGGCGCTGGCCGCGTCGGCGTACATGCTGCCGCCGCCGGTGGCCATCAAGGCCAAGCCTCACCCGAAGATCGTCGCCAAGCCGCACAGCGTCATGGTGAACAAGAAGGTGACGCTGACCGGCTCGGGCTTCAAGCCGCACCACAAGTACGTGCTCAACGAGTGTTCGGCCCGGTCTTGGACCGTCCCGCAGAAAGTGTGCAACCACCGCAACGCCGTGCACGTGCGCACCGGACCGCGCGGCGGCTTCCGAGTGCGGATGAAGGCCCTGGTCTGCCCGAGGCCGGTCCAGCCTCAGGCGCGGGTGCTGGGCCCGGATGGCTTTGTCGTGCATTGCTTCATCGGCGTCCCTAAGGTCTTCGGAATCGACGGGGAGATGCTGGTCGGCGCCGTCAGGATCTCGGTTACCGGCCCGTAGTTGACTTGGCCAGGAAGATGGCGTTGTCGGTACTGCAGGCGAGGCGCTGCCAGCCGAGCCGGCTGTAGAAGCCGAGCGCGGCGGTATTGGCTGGGCGAACGGCCAGGTAGCAGGCGGCCACGCCGGCCGCTGCCACCGAGGCGAGAAAGGTGTCCACCATTGCCCGGCCGAAGCCCGCGCCCTGGTATTCGGGCAGCAGGTTGATGTGCAGGTGCGCCGGGTACGGCGCGAGTTCGTCGACCAGCATTAGCTCTGGGTTGAACATGTCGGCGAGCTTGCGTTCTTCGCTGGTGGTCGGCGGGCCTGGCGGCGGCTGGTAGCGCTGGCGCATGAGCGGCAGCCAGCGTTCGCGGTAGGCGGCGACGTAGCCGGCCGTGTTCGCGGTGCCGATCACGTACCCGACCGGCCTGCCGCCGTTGTCGAGCACGTACGCGTGCTCGGGCTCGAGGTAGAGGTAGGGGCCGGCGTAGATGTCACCGATCAGGTCATCGGTGCTGAAGCGGTCGCGTGCGTCCTGGCCGGCGGCACCGGTGCGCACGGCGACGTCGTAGACAGCGTCGCGGTCGCTGGCCTGATACGGCCGGATCGCAGGTGACTCGTGAGGCCCCATAACGGGCACAATCGTAGTCGGCGATAATCGGGCGCATGCAGCCACTCCGATTTGGACTCGTCGGTACCGGTTACTGGGCGCGGATCGCGCATGCTCCGGCGCTCGGCTCGGCGCACGGCTCGACTCTCGGCTCGGGGCAGGGTCCGGGCGAGGGTATCGAGTTCGCGGCGGTGTGGGGTCGGAATTTTCCGGCCGCCGCCGCGCTGGCCGACCGTTACGGCGTCACCGCTCATCGGGACTTCGCTGAGTTCCTGGCGCAGGTCGACGCGGTCGCGTTCGCGGTGCCGCCGGACGTGCAGAGTGCCCTGGCCGTCCAGGCGGCGCAGGCCGGCAAGCATCTGCTGCTCGAAAAGCCGATCGCGGTCACGGCGGGCGAGGCCGACGCGCTGGCCGAAGCCGTTGAGCAGGCCGGGGTCGCGTCGGCGGTCTTCTTCACCATGCTTTACGAGGCTGACGTGCGGCGCTGGCTGGACGAGGTCAAGACGGCCGGCGACTGGGCGGGCGCGTCGGGGGTCTGGCTGGGCTCGGCCTTGATGGCCGATAGCCCGTTCAACACGCCGTGGCGCCAGGCCAAGGGTGGCCTGTGGGATCTGGGCCCGCACCTGGTCGCATTGCTGTGGAACGCTCTTGGCCCGGTCGAATCGGTGACCGCCGATGCCGGGGCGGGCGATGTGACGCATCTGGTGCTGCATCATCGCGACGGACCGAGCAGCGTGGTGACCGTGGGCATGGACGTGCCCGAGTCGAAGGGCTTCCTCGAGCTGTTCCTGTTTGGATCTTCTGGCCGGTCGGCTATGCCGCGTGATGGCAGCGACCCGGTGGCGCCGCTGCGGGCTGCCCTGACCGAGTTGGCTGCTGACGCCCGGTCAGGACGGCTCACGAATTCGTGTGACGTGCGGTTTGGCCGGGATGTGGTTCAGGTCCTGGCGCAGGCGGCCGGTCAGCTGAGTCGCTGACCGGCAGCCTGGCGCTGTCGGTCAGTCCCGCCGCCCGGCCGCTCGCCGCCCCGCCGCCCCGCCGCCTCGGTCGGCTACCTGCTACTTGATGTGCAGGAGCTTTTTGGCTCTGGCCCAGCTGAAGACCACATCGGTCGGAGTACGCCCGCAAACGCCGGCCAGCAGTTCGGTCTCGCTGTCGCCGAAAGCCTTGCCCTTGGTCACGTGACCGGCGCCCATCGCCAGTTCGCTCCGCTGCCCTCCGCACCTGGCCTTGGTGCTGAACGTGCCGAGGATGTTGTCCCGGTGTCCCCAGCAGCCCCGCTTGTTGGTCTTGGTGCAGTCACCGTTGTCGCTGCCGGGCCCGTCGTTATACATCCAGGCGTAGTTGGCGCCGAGCGCATTATCCCAGCCACCGGCCCAGTTCCCGCCGAGGCCGATGAACCGGCCGCCGCCGGGCAGCGGGTTAGGCACCTTGTCGAGCGGCGGGTCGGCGTCATTATTCGCGCCCTTCTGGGCGACCTTGTCCAGCGACCTGGTCAGCACGACCGCCGGAGCTTTGCCGCGGGCGGTGCGCTCGAGGTTCACGGTGACAAAGAGCTGCTCGATCGGCGTCAGTTTGTCGTACGCGGCGAGCGAAAACCTCATTCCGCCCATTTTCTCCAGTATTTTGCGCGCACGCGTGGTCGCCTTGAGTATCTGCGAATTACACCGCTGCCCGTCTTTGCCGTGCGCGCACAGCGAATTAAACAGGAAGAACGGTTTCGGAGGCAGGCTTCTGGATGGGTTCTTCGGCGGGAGTATGCCCTTATGTGCCGGTGCGGCGGTACTGGCGGTTGCGACAGCGGCGGCAGGCAAGATCAGCGTGAATGATGTCACGGTGATCACGCCCAGACGCACGGCCAGTCGAAGAGCCGACATGCCGTTCCTCCTCGTTCTCCGGGTCATCAGGCGTCGTCAAGGCAGCCTCAGGCTACTTCAGCCTCAGCGGCAAGTCGGCAAGGAAACGACAATTAGGTGTGTTCTGCGCCGGGACTGCTGTGTTTTTCCTTGTGCCTGGACGGGGATTTCCTGGTGCCTGGGCGGGGTTACCGGCCGGTTCGCGCTGCCCGGTGACGTGGTCTGGGTTGGGGTCGACTGGGTTGTCCGTCCGTCCGGACCCGGTCGTTGGTCGCGTTTTAGGGTCGATTAATAGCTATCTGTGATTTTCGGCCTGAATGATTCTGGAAACGCTCTGGCCGGCCAAGGCTAAACGGTTTGGTTTAACGGCCAGAAAGCCGATTAACTCAGATAGCCTGCGGCCAAGGTTTCGCGGCTGGTGAATGCGAGCCAGCACGACGGGGGCGTTTTGTGACAACAACTATTGACCGGCCCAATCCCGCGGCCGCGCACCGCCGGCGCAGCGTTCATCGGGTTCGGGCCGGCTGGGTGACCGGAGCCGCGTTCGCGGTCGGCGGGATCGTGCTGTTTTTCGCCTATCTGGGTCAGTCCCGCACTATGCCGGCCATGTCCGACGGCGCTTCCCAGGCGCTGCAGGCGTGGGCGATGCTGCACGGCAACGTGCTGCTGCACGGCTGGTCGCTGTCGGACGTGTCGTTCTATACGACTGAGCTGCCCGAGTACATGCTGGTCGAGTTGGTCAAGGGGCTACGGCCGGACATAGTGCACGTCGCCGCGGCGCTGACGTACACGGTGCTCGTGCTGCTCGCCGCGCTGGTGGCCAAGGGAACCGCGACCGGACGCGAGGGAACGGTCAGGGCGGTGGTCGCGGCCGGCATCATGCTGGCGCCTGCGCTTGGGCCGCTCAACACGACGTTCGTCGTGCTGTCGTACCCGGATCACACCGGCACGCAGGTGCCGCTGCTGGCGGCCTGGCTGCTGATCGATCGGGTCAAGCCGCGCTGGTGGGTGCCGATCGTGGTCACCGGGTTGCTCGCGTGGGTCCAAATGGCTGACACGATGGCGCTGTACGAGGCCGCGATCCCGCTCGCGGCGGTCTGCGCGATCCGGCTGTACCGGCGCCGGGAGCCGCTGGGCGAGCGGTGGTATGAGCTGTCGCTGATGCTCGGCGCCATCGGATCGGCGGCCCTGGCCACGATGGCGCTGCGGGTAATCAGGCAGGTCGGCGGGTTCGCGGTCCGGGTGCCTGAGGCTGGGTTTGCCCGCTCGTCGGGGCTGGACGCGCACCTGTGGACCAAGGTGGAGCACCTCCTGGTGCTCTACGGCGCGGATTTCTTCGGCCGGTCGATGACCTGGTCGGTCATGCCGCTCGTTCATCTGGTCGGCGTCGGGCTGGTGGTCGGCGGCGTGGTCGTGGCGGCCAGGCGGTTCTTCTCGGGCGACGCCAGCCTCTTCTTGCAGATCCTCACCGCCTCGTTCGCGCTGGTGCTGGCCGCCTTCGTGTTCGGGGATCGGGCCGGGTCCTGGGAGGCGGTCGCCTTGCTGCCGCTCGGAGCGATCCTGGCCGGCCGGCTGCTGACTGGCTGGCTGACCAAGGCCAAGCTGATCCCGGCGCTGGCCGCCGTGCTTGCCTGCTACACCCTGTGCCTGGCCTACAACGCGTCCCGGCCGGCGCCGTTCAGCCCGAACCAGCGGGTCGCGAACTGGCTCGGCGCGCATCATCTGCGCTACGGCCTCGCCTCCTACTGGGAGGCCAGTAGCGTCACCTTGGACAGCGGCGACTACGTTCGGGTCAGGCCGGTTCGTACCCAGGGCGACCATCTGCTGCTCACGCACTGGAACGCGGCGGCGTCCTGGTATGACCCGCGCCTGCACGATGCCAGATTCGTGATATTCAAGCACTGCAAGGGTTGCCTGTCGCTCGCCGGCCTGCGTAAGGCATTCGGCCCGCCCGCCCACATTTACCGGGTGGTCCGGTACCTGGTGCTGGTCTGGAACAAGAACTTGCTGCGCCGCCCGTTTGTCTACGGGCCGCCGGTGAGCCGGGACATTCTGGCGGCGCCGGCCTGGAGGAATGAGCTTTGGCCTCAACCGAAGACGCGGTACTCAGTGCGTCCATGAAGGACGGGCGGATCACCACGATGCCGGCCAAGCGATCGAAGCGGCTGGTGGTGCTCGACTATGCAGCTGCTCTGTTCGAGATTGGCGTGCACTACCCAGAGCTCGAAGTGAACAGCAGGCTCCGCGCGGTATTTGACGACTACGTGGCGCTGCGCCGGTACCTGGTCGACGAGGGCTTCCTGGCCCGGGCGAACGGGGAGTACTGGCGCAGCGGTGGCACCGTGGAAATCGAGACCGCGCCCTAGCTAGCCGTCAGTAGTTAGTCGTCGGTCTCAGGCTGATCTCGGTCCTTGGTTTCGAACAGGCTGGTGGCCTGCGTGAAATGCCTGATCGCCTTGGCGGCCAGGTCGGCGGTCACCACGGAGCTGGCTGAGTACTTCCCGGTGTGCTCGGCCGGGTAGTCGGTGCTGAACAGCGCGCCATCGATCAGGATCGGCGCGCTGGCTATCAATGCCAGATTGACCGCGTCGCTCGGCCTCGCATCGACCTCGCGCTGGCCTTCGGCCCCGTCGACGATCACGATCGCGTAGAAGACCGGTGGCTGCAGGCGGGTGATCCTGATCTCCTTGATGCTGCCGCCCGCGGCGGTGACCAGGCTGGAGGCCAGCTTGTAGGTGATCGGCCGCGGGGTCTCAGTTGACTCCAGGGCCAGCGCGAGCGCGGTCGCCTCGGCCGGGCCGATCCAGATCGGCAGCTTACGGTCGCCGCCGGACTCGGACAGCACCATGATGTGGTGCTCCTCCCCGTCCTCACCATGGGCCAGCCTGATCTCGGTCACGCTGGACCGCACCCAGTGCTGTTCGACGGCGTTGTTCATGATCTTGGCCTTCCTGCCTGAGCTGCGTGACTTGCTAGCTGGTTGGATCTCCATGACTTGGGCGAGCCTGGGCGCGAGCGCACCGCGGGCCTGGTGAAGCCTGGACTTGACCGCGGCGGCCGAGATGCCTAGCTCGGCGGCCACCTCGCGATGGCTGAGACCTTGCAGGTAGAACAGCCGCACGGCGGCAGCCTGGCCGCCCGCCAGCAGCCCGATCGCGTCGCGCACCCTCGCGGCCAGGTCGGCCAGTTCCGCGGTCTCGGCCGGGCCAGGCGAATGGCTAGGCTGATCGATGGGGTTGCCGAGCAGTTCGGCCCGGCGCTGGCGCAACCAGCTCCTCGACACGTTGAGCGTGATCCCGCAGAACCAGGCGCCGAACCGGTCGGGAGCGGACAACCGGTCGAGCCCGGTCATCGCCGTGATCGCGGCTTCCTGCACCACGTCGCGGGCGATGTCAGAAGTTCCGAGTACCCGCGTGGCGAGGCAGACCGCGGTCTGCCAGTGCCGCTGAATGAGGGTGCCGAACGAGTCCTTGTCACCGTTCAGCGCGGCCTGAACCAGGTCGGCGTCGGACGAGGCTTCCACACCTGATAGTGCCCCCAAGATGGTCGTGGGTTAGCCCGCCGGGCGCAGTTTTTCCGGCCAGGTTGTCCGGCTCAAGTCAGGGGGACAGGTCCCAGAGCAGGCGGTAGTAGCTGGTTCGGTCCTGGTCGGGCGCTAGGCCGTAGGCGTCCAGCAGTTCGCCCTCCCAGCCGGGTCCGTAGTTCCAGGTCGTGCTCCAGGTGGCGATGGCCAGGTCGGCCCATCGGTCGGCCACGCCGAGTGCCCCGAGGTCCACGTGACCGGAGCAGCGCCCGTCGTCGGTCAGGATGGTGTTCGGTGCACACGAGTCGCCGTGGCAGACCACGAGGCGGTCGACCGGCGGGATGTCGGCGATCAGCTCGAGCGCCTCCGGGATTGAGTACTCCAGGTGCTCGGGCTGCCAGTCTCTGACTGGATCGATCTGGCTGGCGGCGGCGGCTCGGCGGGCGCGCTCGACCCGCTCATCCGCAATCCATGAGAACGGGCAATCCTGCACTGGCATCGCGTCGTGCATGGCCCGCAGGCTCTCGCCGATCGCGCGGACCGCAGTCGCGGGCCTGGCCTTCCAGCACTCCTGCACGGCGCAGCTGCCGGGAAGCGCGGCGGTGATCAGCCAGCTGCCGCTGGACTCGGCGCCGGTAGCCAGGACTCGCGGCACCGGCGTAAATGGAGCCGCCCACACCATCCGCTCGGCCTCGGCGGCCAGGTCCAGGCAGCTCAAGGTCGGCGCCCACTTGACGAAGCGGCGGTCCGGGTCTTCGCCAAGCTCGAACGTTAAAGCGTCCTCGTTCTCCCAGACCAGATTGAGCTTCTGGCCTTCGGCCAGGCTGGCGACCACCGCCGGGATCATGTAGTCGCCCGGTGACCCGGTTGTACGAGCCCGCACTCATACGCCAGCACGACCAGCTGGGCCCGGTCGCGGGCGTCGAGCTTGGTCATGATCCGGCTGACGTGAGTCTTAGATGTCAGCGGGCTGACGAACAGGCGCCCGGCGATCTCGTCGTTGGACAGCCCGGCGGCGACCAGCGCCATCACCTCGCGCTCCCGAACGGTCAGGTTCCGCAGCTCGGTTCCGGTCACTGGCGGCTTTGCTGCCGGGCGCGTAGCCAGGTCGGTGATCAACCGTTTGGTGACGGACGGCGACAGCAGCGCGTCGCCACGGGCCACCACCCGGACGGCCTGGATCAGCTCGGCGGGCTCGGAGTCCTTGACCAGGAAGCCGCTCGCGCCCGACCTGATCGCCTGGTAGACGTACTCGTCGGACTCGAACGTGGTCAAGATGATCACCTTGACGCCGGCCAGGTCCTCATCGGCGGCGATCTGGCGGGTGGCCTCAAGTCCGTCGGTGCCCGGCATCCTGATGTCCATCAGCACCACGTCGGCTCGCTCGCTGCGGGCGAGCGTCACGGCCTGCGCGCCATCGGTGGCCTCGCCGATCACTTCGATGTCGTCGGCCGTCTCGAGCAGGATCTTGAATCCGGCTCTGATCAGCGCCTGATCGTCGGCGAGCAGCACCCGGATCATGACCGCTCACCTGTGACCGGTAGCCGGGCGGTGACCAGGTATCCGCCGCCGGGCGCCGTTCCAGCTTGCATTGTTCCTCCTGCGGCGGCGGCTCGTTCCCGCATCCCGATCAGGCCGTAGCCGCCATTGCTGGCGTCGTAGGCGGGTGCGCCGCGACCGGTGTCGGCGATGGCGATCAGCAACTCGCTATCTGAGTAGGTCAGGCTGACCGTGGCCTTAGCCCGGCCCGCGTGCCTGATGGCGTTCGTGAGCGACTCTTGGATGATTCGGTAGGTGGCCAGGTCCACGGTCAGCGGCAGGTCGGCGGCGTCGCCGCTGACCTGCAGGCTGGTCGGCAGGCCGGCCTGGTTGGCGCTGGCGATCAGCGCGTCGAGCTGAGTCAGGCCGGGAGTCGGCGCGGTCGGGTCCGCGTCATCGGCCTGCCGCAGCACGTTGAGTACCGCCCGGAGCTCGCGCAGGCCGTCTTTGCTCGCCGTCCTGATCGCGGCCAGGGCCGCCGCAGCGACCTGCGGTCGTTCGGTGAGTACCTGCGCCGCGGCCGTGGCCTGCACGTTGATCGTCGACATCGTGTGGGCCACGACGTCGTGCAGTTCCCTGGCGATCCGCAGCCGCTCCTCACCGACTCGACGGCTCGCGTCTTGTTCGGCCCGAGCCTGGATCGAAGCGACGAAGGCCCGGTGATTGCTCACCGCGATCCCGCCGAAGAACGCGGCGGCGATCAGCGCCGGGATCAGGAAGTAACCGCCGCCGGTCGGGCCGAACGGGTTGGCCACCGCGGAGGAGATCATTAGCACAACGAGAGTCGCCGCGCCGGCGATCGTCGCCCGCCGCGTGGTCGTTACCGCCGCCACCGTGTACAAGGCGAAGGTGGGTGCCAGCAGCGCCGCGCCGTTTTCAAAGCCGAACAATGTGTAGGTGACCACCGCCGCCGTCGACACCGCCAGGACCGTCAGCGGGTACCTGCGCCGGGCGGCCAGGGCCAGCGAGGCCGCGGCTACCAGCAGCAGCGCGACGTTCGGCGTCTTCGGTATGTGGTACTGGGCGCCAACAACGGCGTTTTGAAACGACGACGGGTGCGCTTCGCCGTAGGCTCCGAACAGCGTGATCGCGGTCATGATCAACGCAAGAATGACGTCGCGGAGCCTGGCGTTTTGCCAGTACCTCCGCCACGGCGTCTCGCTGCTCACGCGATCAGCGTAGGTGCTGGCGGCCCATCTGATCATCCTCCGCGAGTTGACTCATCTGAGTACTCCGCCGGGAGTATCCGGATGAGTGCCAGGCGACAGGCGCGCGCTGATCCGTATCTTCTCCGCCGGAAACTCTTCCGGCCTGGGCGGCCTAGTCCTGACCAACTCAGGGATGAATCCGGCCGAGTTGAGCACGCCGGCGAGCTCTTCTGAGGAGTACCGGCTCAGCACGATCTGGCCGCCGGGCCGGTCCAGTAGTTCCTGGGAGGATCCGCCGTGCGTCACGATCACGAGCACAGCGCCCGGCCGTAGCACCCGGCGTATTCCAGCCAGCGCGCCGGGCAGCCACGCCTTGGGCAGGTGATGCAGCGAGTAGGAGGCGACCACCGCCGCACAACTCGCGTCCCGCAGCGGCAGGGCGAGCAGGTCGGCGGCGACCAGGCCAGCCTGCGGCACCAGCTTCGCCGCCGTGGCCAGCATCGCGGGCGAGAAGTCGATCCCGATCACATGGCGACCTCGGCCGATCAGGTACTGGCTCACCTGGGCCGGCCCGCAGCCGAGATCGATGACGGGGCCGTCCGGGAAGCCATCAGCGGCCGTGTCGAGGAACTCGGTGTCCGGATTCTGTCCGGCCAGATCTGACCCGAAGCGGACTACATAATCGGCGGCCATGTCGTCGTAGACCCGCCGTACGGCGATCGGATCATAGTCGTCGTCGCGGACATCCGGCACGATTATCTCCCCCTATTCCCGGACGAAGATGGGCGAGCTAGCATCAAAGCATGAGAACGCAGCGACGCGTCGCAGTCGGGATACTGATCGCGCTTTGCGGAATAGCGATCGGCGTCGGCTCCCAGCTCAGCTGGATTCGCGCCCGGGGTACTCGCCCCGCCGCTGGGATCACCCATGCGGCGCTCACCAGCGTGCTGCACTGGTCCCTTCAGCCAACCGGTTCTTATCTGAAGTCCTTCGCGTTCGCTGTCGTCATAGCCGGGGCGCTAGTTTTTCTTGGCGCTGTGTTCGGTTCGCGGGTTGTAGCCGGGATTTTCTCGGTTATCGCGCTGGCCGCAGCGATCATCTGGCTGGCGCTCGAAGCGGGCAAGTACAGCTCGGTTGACCTGCCATTCTCCGACCTGCGCATCGGCGCCCTGCTCACGGCCGGAGCCGCGCTGGTCGCCCTGGTCGGCACGGTCTACCTGCGCCGCCGCCCGACCTGATCGTAGCCGGCGGCGGCCAGCCGTTGTCATAGGCGCGGGCTACGGTGGGAGCCGGGGTGATGCACCGGTGGAACGTCCGAGGATGACGATGACGGCGGCTGTGCTTGGCACGCCTGACCCACGGGCGCTGGCCGAGTTCTATCAGCAGTTGCTCGGCTGGCAGATCGGCGCCGACGAGCCGGATTGGGTGACGCTGCGACCGCCGGACGGCGGCATGGGGCTGTCGTTCCAGGCCGAGGACGGGCACGTTCCGCCGGTCTGGCCGGCCGGTCCCGGCGACCAGCACATGCAGGTGCACCTAGACATCGAGGTCGATGATCTCGATGCGGCTAGCGCGCACGCCGTCGCCGCCGGGGCGAGGATCGCCGACTTTCAGCCGCAAGACGACGTGCGCGTTTTGCTCGATCCGGCCGGTCACCCGTTCTGCATCTGGATCAAGACCTAAGCCAGCAACCGCAAGCCGTCCCCCGCACGCCCGCCTCCGCACCCTGCACCTCCGCACCCTGCACCTCCGCACCCTGCACCTCCGCACCCTGCACCTCCGCACCCCCTCACCCCCTCACCCAGGAGATTCGACCTCAAGCGACGGCCCATGCGGAGGTGGGGCCGAGGAGCTCGCGTCCGGGCGGGCGCGATTAGCGACGCCGACCCCTCGTTGCTAAACGCTGTCGCGGGGTCGCGGGCAGTCACGACGGCCACCGGTCAGCGCTGACAGCGCACTGAGGTTTACAACGGCCACGGGTCAGCGCTGCAGCGCTTCGCCCGGAGCCGGCAGCAGCGCTGACCCCAGATCGTCGCCCTGCCGGCTGTTGAGTCTGCCGGCAGCCACGGGTCAACGCTGTCGTGGGGGTGCGGGGAGTCACAACGGCCACGGGTCAGCGCTGCCGTCGCACCGGGGTTTACAACCGTGGGGTTGCGGGGAGTCGCAACGGCCACGGGTCAGCGCTGCCGTCGCACTGGGGTTTACAACGGCCGCGGGTCAGCGCTGCAGCGCTTCGCCCGGAGTCGGCAACAGCGCTGACCCCAGACTGTCGCCCTGGCAGCAGCCACGGGTCAACGCTGTCGTGGGGTTCCGGGGAGTCACAACGGCCACGGGTCAGCGGTGCTGCGGAACGGGAGAGAGCAGGCCGTCTTTGTGGCACGACT
>WNEY01011849.1_pt1 | contig 12174 bp, 8 predicted proteins | sample 5400531 | NCBI WGS metagenome assembly WNEY01 (sample SAMN13153338, study PRJNA577476) | soil metagenome | isolation source: 200 cm saprolite under Douglas fir tree site 1 | place: USA:California | collected 2015-04-18
TCACTGGTAGCGATATTTAGGATTCGGCTCGGGATTGTTTTCATCCCAACAAGATTTGTCGAGCGAGTGCGCCGTTAAGTCCGCCAAGTCCTTGTCGTTTCTAAGGATTCACCAGACACTTCACCGCGCAGCCGAGATGCCCTAGGCAATCGGGCGGTGAGTGAACACCACGATTTGCGGAAGCCAAGTGCCGCCGTTCCAGGAGTCAAGCTAACGGGAGAAATGGGACAATGCATAAAAGAAAAATCGATTTAAATCAGATCCGCCGTTGGACCAACTCCTCTTTGTTTCTCGTGTGTCTCGCGCTGGCAGGCGCAGGTCTTGCCCGGGGGCAGGAGCCGACACCGTCGCGAATCGCGCAATCCGAAAAGGAGCCGCAGAATTGGATGACGTTCTACGGCAATTACGGCGCCTGGAGCTACAGCCGCCTGGATCAGATCAATCGTAAAAACGTGAGCGAACTAGTTCCCGTCTGGGCTTTTCCCACTGGCGCTCCCCCTAACGATTTCCCTCGCTGGGGGCTCGAGGCAGCGCCGCTGGTGATGGATGGGGTGCTCTACCTGGAGGGGCCGCAAAACAATGTTTATGCCGCGGACGCGGCGACGGGGAGGCCTCTCTGGACATACGCCTATAAACTTCCCACGGTTCCTTTCCCGAGTTCGCGAGGCGCAAGGGGCCTCGCTATGGCATACGGCATGATCTACATGGGCACGCAGGATAATCACGTCGTGGCGATTGACGCCAAAACAGGCGATGAAGTGTGGAACGTGGAAGTTCAAAACGTGCTCGAATGCGGCTGCAACATCACTTCGCCACCTCTCGTCGTCAAGGATAAGGTGATCGCCGGAGGGACGGGCGGCGACCGGGCTCATCGCGGGTACCTCAGCGCCTTTGACGCCAAGACCGGCAAGCTCCTCTGGCGCTTCTACACGGTTCCAGGTCCGGGCGAGCCTGGCAACGAAACCTGGACAGGGGATTCTTGGAAATTGGGCGGTGGTGCGACGTGGCTGACTGGCTCTTACGACCCGGAACTCAACCTGATCTATTGGGGCGTCGGCAATCCCTCATCGGATTTCTACGGCGACGATCGCAAAGGCACGAACCTCTACACCGGCTCCTTGGTTGCGCTCGATGCCGACACTGGAAAATTGAAATGGTATTTCCAGGAGACGCCGCACGATCTCTATGACTACGATTCGCAACCGGAACCGGTGTTGATCGACGCGGACATGAACGGCCGCAAGCGCAAACTGGTGGTGCACGCCAGCAAGAACGGATTTGTGTATGTGCTCGACCGCGAAACGGGCCAGTACATCAGTTCTTTTCCTTACCTGGAGGACATTAATTGGACGAAGGGCCTGGACAAGAACGGCAGGCCCACGGAAACTGTCATCCCGGACGCGGACAAGGATTTTCTGTTCTGCCCCGGCGCCAACGGAGGTCGGAGTTTCAATCACTCCGCGTATAGCCCGCGCACGGGCTTGTGGTACACCACCAGCTTCGAAATCTGCGCACATTTCAAGCCGGAGAAAATGGACGTGAAAGAAGGCGATCAATTCATGGGCGGCACGATGAACGAGGTGGCGAACCCGAAAGTCCCGCCGCACATCAGCGCATTCGATCCGCTCACGGGAAAGAGGCAGTGGTCGTTTCAAACGAAATATTTCAACCTTTCCTCGCTGCTCGCAACGGCTGGTGATTTGATTTTTGGAGGCGACTTGGAGGGCTACGCGTTTGCGCTCGATGCGCGCACGGGAGAAAAAGTTTGGTCCTTCAACACCGGCGGCCGCATCGCATCGCCGCCCGTCAGCTATTCCGTCAACGGACGGCAATATGTCGCCGTCTCTTCGGGCGGAGGCTCGGTGACCGAGAATTTTGTGCCAAGGATCTGGCCCGAATCCAAAGGCCATCTCCCGCAAGCTACGGCGACGCTTTTTGTTTTCGCGTTGCCCGAAAAGAAAAAATAGGCGTCGAGTATCTCATTTGAATCGCGGCCATCATTTATTTCCAGGCGGAAAAACGGAGTCTGCGATAATCCGCCCACCATTGGCCGTCCCTGAACAATTCCGGTCGGAGCAGCTCTCCAACCCTTTGAATAAACGACTCTCGTGATTCGGGGTGGAGTTTCGCGGTGTAGTCCGAACCAAACATCGTGATCCAGTTCCTCATGCCGGCTTCTCCATCGGCGAGCGGGGTCGGACGGTCAAACAGCGTGATGAATCGAACTTCCAGACCGTCCTCTTCGAGCAGCGTGGCGTACTCGCTCACACTTGGGTAATACCATGGATTGATTTCCACCCGCGCTGCGGCGTGCAGCTCCACGAGGGCCTGATCGAACGCGCTCTGCATCTTTCGAATATTTCCCTTGCCGCCAAACTCCGCGACAAACCGGCCTCCCGGCTGGAGAGCGTTCTGGACGCTCCGTATGACGCGCTCGGGTTCGCGAATCCAGTGCAACGTCGCATTCGAAAACACGGCATCAAATTCGTTGTGGTAGGGCAGGTCTCGCGCGTCCATTACTTCGAATTGCAAATTGCGATAGGCGTTCCGCGCAGCATTCACCATCTCAGGCGAGCGGTCCACACCCACGACGCGAGCGCCGGATTCGGCAATTTGCGCCGTCAGATGGCCCGTCCCGCAGCCGATGTCCAGGATCCGTTCACCAGATTGCGGGCCGAGAAGTGGCAAAAGATCGGCGCCGTACTTCCACACGAAGGCGTGCTTGGCTTCGTATAAATTCGCGTTCCAATCCGCCTGGGGTTCCTTAAGAGGTTCACTCATTCCTTGACTCACGGTTTCCTCTCTTTTCCTTTGCTGCGCGCATTTTGCAACTCGTCCGCGTGGCGGAAAGCGCCGAATGCGTATTGCGCGGCTGCGAGTGCGGCGCATACTGCCGTCTCTGTGCGGAGAATGTTTGTTCCCAGAGCTGCCTCGGCAAAGCCGGAGCCGGCGGCTGCGGCGAACTCCGCGTCGGTCCATCCGCCCTCGGGGCCGATCGCAATCGCAAGATTCACAGGCTCGCCATTCCGCACGGCTGGGATCTCGGGTTCGAGCATTTCTCTCATCGGTTTCGCGCTAGCACGTTCCGAAAGCAAGAGCCGAACATCCGAAAGTTCCGCGAGGAACACCTCCCGCGGCTTTGCTGCATCGTGCAGCACCGGGACGCGCAGACGCCGGGACTGCTGTGCCGACTCAAGGAGAATCTTTTTCCATCGCGCCGCGCGCTTTGCGGACGCAGCAACCAGTCCCTTTTCGCTGCGTTCCGTCGCCAATGGCACGATTTCGTCCGCTCCGAACTCGGTGGCTTTTTCGATCGCCCATTCGAAGCGGTCGAACTTGACGATGGCGAGGAGCAGCGTGATTCGCAGCAGCGGCAGCAGAACCGGGAGGCGTTCGACAAGGGCGAATTCGACCGCGTCGCGCCCAATTTTCTCCGTGCGTGCCAGCCACACGGACTCTCCGTCGCTCAATTCGTAGAGTTGGCCCGGCTCTGCACGCAGCACGCGCGCAAGGTGATGGGCCGCTTCGCCGTGCAAAACGGCGGCGGAGTCTTCAAACCGTTCGACAAAGAATCGCCTGCGCATCGTGCACTATGTTATATCAATCGTATGGGATGGTGCTGCGGGGCAAAGGATGCTCAGCGATCGGGGGCATTCCGATTACGTTCAGCGGTTTTGCTTTCGGTTTTTCTCCTCGCTTGCGTCCCGGCTCAGGCGCAGCCTCGGCCTGCCTATTCGCAGCGCGTTGTGATTGTGGACACCGACGCGGGCAGCGACGACCTGATGGCCATCGCGTTCCTTCTGTCACGGCCTGACATTCACGTGGAAGCCATCACGATCGTGAACGGAATGGCCCACGTCCAAGCGGGGGGCCGGAATGTTTTGCGTTTGCTTGCGCTGGCGGGCCGCCACGACGTCCGTGTGTATCTCGGGCGTGAGACTCCTCTTTCCGGCACCGCGGAATTTCCCACCGAATGGCGGCGCAATTCGGACGAGCTTCCAGGCGTGACGCTTCCGGAGCCAACACGCACGATCGAGTCCCAGCCTGCCGCGGAATTTCTAGCGCGACGCCTTGCGGACGCCGCTCATCCCGTCCAGGTGCTCACGCTCGGCCCGCTGACCAATCTTGCAGATGCGTTTTCGCACATGCCTCGGGCTGCGCGAGCGATCCGGCAATTGGTGATCATGGGCGGAGCTGTCCGCGTGCCCGGCAATCTCGCCGATGGCGGCGCGTTTAAGACGGACAACGGCGCGGCGGAATGGAATATGTTTATCGATCCTGTGGCGGCGAAGATGGTATTCGCCTCCGGCGCGCCGATTCGGCTCGTGCCCCTCGATGCCACGCAAAGAGTTCCAATCGACATGGCGCTGCTCGAACAGATGCAGTCGAAGGGTGAAACGCCAGTCGCGCGCTTTGTGGCGCAGGTGCTCGCCACTAATCGGGATTTTATCCGGCAGGGATTTTATTTTGCCTGGGACCCTCTTGCGGCCGTGGCGCTGGCGAATCCCGCCGTCGCGACATTTAAGCCGCTGGCCATCGAAATCAGCCAGAAGCCGCAGGAGTTGGGACGCACCACGGAGACTAAAGGGCGGCGGGCCAACGCGCAGGTTGGCGTCGACGCCGACAGGCTGAGATTCCGCGACATTTTTATGACCGCGCTGGGAGTTCGGTGAGCGAGGTCCAGTAGCACAGGCTTCAGCCGGTGTGATTTTGGTTTTCACTCGCCCGGAAATGCCCACAGGCTGAAGTCTGTGCCACCAAAACCGCTTCACATCCAAAGGCGATGTGACGCATCAACCGAAGATGTCCTTAACCTTATCGAACAGCGAGGAGTCGCGCTGCGCGGGCCGGTTTTCGACGGGGAGTGTCGCGCCGAGTTGTTCGAGCAGGCGGCGCTGATCGCGCGTTAGCTTGGTCGGAGTCACGACGTGAATATTCACGTACAGGTCGCCTTTGCCTCCGCCATGGGGGTCGGGCAATCCCCTGCCCTTCAAGCGAACGATCTCGCCTGTCTGCGTGCCTTCGGGAATTTTGACCGTCTCTTCCCCGTTCAATCCGGGTACCTTGATTTCTGTTCCCAGTGCGGCCTGCGCGACTGTCACAGGAACTGTGCAATATAGGTCCGCATTTCGCCGCTCGAAATAGGGATGAGTTCGGACTTCGAGAACGACGTAAAGATCTCCCGGAGGGCCGCCATTGTCGCCGGGCTCGCCTTCGCCCGGCACGCGGAGGCGCGTGTTCGAGTCGACCCCCGGGGGAATTCGCAAATCAATTGTCCGTGTGCGTTCGATGCGGCCTTGGCCACGGCAATCCGAACACGTCTCGCGCACGATCTGCCCTGCGCCGCGGCAATCCGGGCACGTGCGGGAGATCGTGAAAAAACCCTGCTGATAATGAACTTGCCCGCGCCCGCCGCAGGTCACACAGGCAACGACTCCTGTGCCCTTTTTCGCGCCGGTTCCGTTGCAGACTTCGCAGAATTCCAGACGCGGCAGCCGGATTTTCGTGTTGATGCCGTTGGCCGCCTCTTCAAAGCTCAATTTCATGTCGTACCGCAGGTCCGCGCCCCGCTGCGAACGGTTGCGCGCGCGGCGTCCGCCAAAAATATCCTCGAATCCAAAAAAATCGCCAAAGATGTCCTGAAATTCGTCGAAAATGGTTTGATTGACGCCGCCGTCAAAGCCGCCGCGAGAAAGTCCTGCAAAGCCGAAGCGGTCGTAGGTGGCGCGCTTCTGCGGTTCCGAAAGGATCGAGTACGCTTCGGTGGCTTCGCGGAACTTCTCCTCTGCTTCCTGCTTCTTCTGAGGGTTGCGGTCCGGATGCCACTTCAAGGCTGCCTTACGATAGGCGGATTTAATTTCGTCGGACGTAGCGGCACGTTCGACTCCGAGCACTTCGTAACAGTCACGTTTTTGACTCATTGGCGAATTGAACTGGGCTCCTTAATTTTCCAATGTTCCTGAATTCATGTGCTCGACGGGATGAACGCCGACGCGGACAATCGCGGGCCGGAGAACACGTCCGTGAAACATGTACCCGTCCTGAAAGACGTGGAGGATAAATCCGTCGGGATGATCTTTCGATTCGACACGCTCGATCGCCTGGTGGATGTGCGGATCGAATACCTTGCTGGCAGTATCGATGCGTTCCACGCCGTGGCGCGCTAGAGTATCCCAGAGCTGTTTGCGGATCAGCATCATGCCCTTGCGATATTCTTCGTAGCCAGGATCCTCGTGCGCCTGGAGCGCCCGATCAAATCCATCGAGGACGGGAATCAGATCCGCGATCAGGCGCTCGACGCCGCGGCGCCCTTCTTCGTAACGGTCGCGCTCGATGCGCTTCCGGTAATTTTCAAAGTCCGCCTGGCGGCGGACGAGTGTTTGCTGGAGATCTTCCTTTTCGGCGCGAATCTTGGCGATCTCCGCGGCGAGGGGCGACTCCTCGGCAGGAGCGCCGGGTTGAGGATCTTCCCCTAAAAACGACACTGCCTGGGCCGCCGGTTCACCGGTGTCGAAAGAAAAAATCTTTTCTTCCTCGCGTTTAGGTTCCGCCACGTTTCCTAACTCCGATCCAATGTTTCGCTGAATGCGCGGGCGACAAAGGCCACCGCGGTAATGGCACGCTCGTAATGCATTCGCATCGGGCCCAGTACGCCGACGGTGCCCTGCGACTGGTCCTGGAACGAATACGGTGCGCTGATCAGCGCGAGGTGTTCGCCGGCGGGATCAATCCCTTTGACGCCGATCTGCACGTGGACCGGATCAGGCGTGTCAATGCAGCCTGCCAATAAGGCGATGAGCTTGTGCTTTTCCTCGATCGCCGCCAGCACTTCGCGCAACTGAGCCTGGTCTGTAAATTCTGTAGCGGCCATCTGGGCGGCCCCTTCCACGTAGATACGCTGCGTCGAACCTTGCTCCAACATTCCCGGATCACACAGCGTCAGGGCGTCACGGACCAGGAGGTCGTAGCGTTCCTGTTCCTTCGCCAAGCGCGCGAGGAGATCGCTTCGAATGGCTTCCAGCGTGCGGCCGACGTAGTGCCGGTTCAAATAGTCCGCCGTGCGGTCCAGGTCGGGCTGGTTAAACGCCCTATCCGGCCGGATGATTTTGTCTCGCGTGGCGCCTTGTCTCGCGTGGCGCCACCCGTGGAGACCAAGACAATCACGACACGTCCGTCGGGTAACAGAACGAAACGAATGTGCTCGAGGACTGTCTTGGCGATCGGGGGTGACACAATGATGCCCAGGCCGCGCGAAATCTCAGCCAGGACGTGCCCCGCGCGCTCGCTCACTTCCTCCGTCGTTGTCGCGGACGCGAGTTCGCCGCGAATCCAGCGCTGGTCTTCCGGGCTCAAAGTGGCCTGCGCCGCCACCTGCTGCGCGAAAAAGCGATAGCCTGACGCCGTGGGAACCCTGCCTGCGGATGTGTGCGGTTGGTAGAGATATCCCTCCTCTTCGAGGTCCGCCATCACGTTCCGGATTGTGGCAGGGCTCAAAGATTCAATGTGCCTCCGGGAAATCGCGCGCGAAGAAACGGGTTCGCCCGTCTCTATGTACGTGCGGACGATGGCGGAAAGAATTTGCCGGTTACGTTCGCTGTGTGGGGCGGAATGTTGCATCGCTTAACCGATTCGGAATCTCTTCCTACATTGATTTTATGCGTAGTATTCGTTCTCGTCAAACGAGATGAGGCGCTGTTTCCAGTCCCTGAGGAGACTAGTTAACTGGGATCAGCAGTATCGATCTGGGCCCGTTGCAGGCGGTCGGAGTAGTCGATATAGAGCGTCTTCCATTCGGAGTAGAAATCGATGGCGGCGGTTCCAGCTTCGCGGTGGCCATTGCCCGTGCCCTTGGTGCCCCCAAAGGGCAGTTGGATTTCAGCTCCGATTGTGGGCGCATTCACATAAACGATACCGGTTTCAAGATCCCTCATGGCCCGATACGCTTGATTCACATTCCGCGTATAGATGGAAGCCGAGAGGCCGTAGTTGACGCGGTTTGCAATCTCAATCGCTTCGTCAAAGGTTGCGAAAGGAATCAAGGCAGCGACCGGGCCGAAGATTTCTTCCTGAGCGATGCGCATGGCCGGGTCAACATCGGCAAAAATCGTGGGCTCGTGGAACCAGCCGTTAGCCAGGCTGCCGGATTCGGCGCGATGTCCTCCGACAACGAGTTTGGCGTGCTCGTTCTTCCCGATCTCAACGTACTTCATGACCGTCTGCAATTGCGTTTCGTTGACCACCGGTCCTATCTCGGTTTCGGGATCCAGTCCGTCGCCGATTTTGAGGGACCTTACCCGCTGCGCAAACCGGTCGAGGAATTCCCTGTAGACTTTATTATGAACGGCGACGCGGCTGGCGGCTGTGCAGCGCTGCCCGCTCGTGCCGAACCCGCCCCACACCGCGCCTTCCACGGCGAGATCGAGGTTCGCATCGTCCATGACGATGATAATGTTTTTCCCGCCCATCTCGAGATGGCACGGTTTGAACGAAGGTGCGCAGGCCTGGTTGACCAGACGGCCTGTCTCTGTCGAGCCGGTAAAGCTCACCGCCGCCACGTCCGCGTGAGTCACCAGAGGCGCTCCCGCGTCGGGTCCCATGCCGTAGATAACGTTGACGACGCCGGACGGCAGGCCCGCCTCAATCAGAATTTGCACCAGGTTATGCGTTGAGAGCGGCGTGTCTTCGGCCGGCTTGATCACCACAGTATTGCCGCAGATCAGCGCGGGCATGATTTTCCACGAAGGGATGGCCATCGGAAAATTCCATGGGGTGATCATGCCGACCACGCCTAGCGGATCGCGCACCGACATGGCAAACTTGTTCGGCAGCTCCGAGGGCACGGTCTGGCCGAATAATCTGCGCCCCTCCCCGGCCATGTAGTAAGTCATGTCGATGGCTTCCTGCACATCGCCGCGAGTTTCCGACAGCGGCTTTCCCATCTCGCGCGTCATGTCTCGCGCAAGATCTTCCTTGCGCCGCACCAGGGTTTCCGCGGCGCGGTAGAGAATCTCCGCGCGCCTGGGAGCGGGCACGAGCCGCCATTTCAGGAATGCCGCTTTCGCAGCTTCCACCGCGTCATTCACATCTTCCTGCGTGGACGACGGAAAAATACCAATGAGTTCCGAATGGTTGGCGGGATTGCGGTCTTCAAATGCGCGGCCAACCCGCGCCTCAACCCACTCGCCGTTGATGTAATTTTTATGAACCTTGGGAACGGCCACTGTCGCCATACTGCCTCCTGAAGGTCCGCTGGCGGGAGATTCTCTGCACGAGCCGGATGATTGCGGACGAAATTTCCGCGCGAAATTTGAATGTAACAGAGGCGCCCGAACGCGTCAAACTTAGCGTTGAGAAAGGCTAGCCTTCGCCTTGACACAAACTGCGGTAAGGACTACCTTCTCTCGCATCAAGAGCCAGGGGAACCTTTCCATTTGACCATTGGCCCAATACGTTTGTAACCATGCTCTTAAGACAGCAACGGATCTCTTTTCGGTAAACGGAAGACATCCGGTTCAGCGGCATGGAAAGAGGAGGCCAGTATGAGCCGTTCTTCGGATTCGAAACGTTTCGATCTTCTCGCCCTACTCACATTTATGGCCATTGACCGGTTTACTACAGGGCTGTCCGGGCTCAGAAATCACATGGAGGAGGCTCCGATGCAACTTAATGTGTTCATGAAAAAGATGGGCGGTCCTCTCACGTTGGTGATTGTTTTGGCCATGAGTGCTTTTTGGGCCGGTCAGGCGTATGCGCAGGTTTCAGGAGCAATGCTTACCGGCACGGTGACGGATTCTTCCGGCGCGGTCATCCCCAACGCTCAAGTCTCCATCACAAACTTGGCCACCGGCGTTACCCGTAACGTTTCGTCCGGTGGCGCGGGACTTTACACAGCCCCCAACCTGTTGCCCGGGACCTATGAGGTCCGTGTTACGGCGCCGGGTTTTAGCACGCAGGTGCAGAAGGGCGTCACGCTGACGGTAGGAGCTCAGCAGGCCCTCGATATCAAGATGCAGGTTGGGCAGGTGAGTCAAACGGTTGAGGTCACCACGGAAGCGCCCACAGTCGAGCTGACCTCGTCAACGATCAGCGCTGTGGTCAATGCGACGACAGTGCGCGAGTTGCCTCTCAACGGCCGTTCCTGGACCGATCTGGCCACTCTCCAGCCAGGGGTCAATGCCATCCAGACCCAGCCATCCTTCCAAGTCGGCGGGGACCGGGGGAACCGAGGCTTTGGGTCCCAGCTGACGATCTCAGGAGCGCGCCCGCAAGAAAACAATTATCGGCTGGATGGGATCAGCCTAAATGACTATGGGAACGGGGCGCCGGGCAGTGTGCTAGGCGGGAACCTGGGCGTGGATGCCATTCAGGAATTCTCTGTTCTGACCAGCAACTACTCAGCTGAGTACGGGAAAACCGCGGGCGGAGTGGTGAACGCCGTCTCCCGCTCGGGGACGAACCAATTCCACGGCAGCGTTTACGAGTTTCTCCGCAACGACGCCCTAGACGCCAAAACTTTCTTTGAGAATAAGGGTGGTCTCAAGAAACCTCCTTTCAGGCGCAATCAGTTCGGTGCTTCTGCGGGAGCGCCAATCCGCAAAGACCGGACTTTCATCTTCGGTGATTTCGAAGCACTGCGGAATTCCAAGGGCATCACGTTTAGCGACAAAGTGCCCTCGCGTAACGCGCGGAAGGGGATCCTCGTCGGCGGTGGCAAGCCGCCGAGCCCCTGCCCGGCCAACTCCTCATTACTGGATCCTGCTGCGAACGTTTGCGTAGATGCTTCGGCCACGAAGTATTTGGACGCGTTCTACCCTCTGCCCTCTCCGGGTCCAGGAGACCTAGGGACCTTCACCTTTTCAGGGCAGCAGGTCGTGAGCGAGAACTTCGTGACCACCAGGGTCGATCATAAGTTTTCGGAGAAGGACAGCCTGTTCGGAGCGTATCTGTACGACGACACACCCTATAACTCGCCCGAAGCGTTTGATGTCCAGTTGCTCACATCGCACACAAAACGGCAGTTGGTGACCATTGAAGAGAATCATATTTTCGGCCCGGCCTTGATCAACACGGTTCGGGTAGGCTTCAACCGCGTTAATGCAACCAATAACGACAGCTTGTCTGCGATTAATCCACTTGGAGCGGACACCGCTAACTTCAGTGTTGATCCTGATCCCACACGAAAACTAACTGCGGCTGACGTAAGGATTCAAGCAGGAGGAATTCCGGAATTCCTGGGGGGGCTAGGCGGGGGCTCGTCCTACCACTACTACTGGAACTCGTTCCAGGTGTATGACGACGCTTTTCTCACGCACGGAACACATTCCTTGAAATTCGGCGTGGGTGTGGAGCGAATGCAGCTGAATTACCACGGGGTTTCCACTCCCACTGGCCAATTTACTTTCAGTTCTTTAACCGACTTCCTCACCAACACACCGAATAATTTCACTTCAGCCTTGGGCACCGGTTACACACCTCGAGGGTTGCGTCAAACGCTCTTCGGCGCTTACCTTCAGGATGACTGGCGTTTGCGTCCGAATTTGACTCTCAACCTGGGATTGCGCTACGAGATGGTGACCGTCCCGACGGAAGTTCAGGGCAAGCTCGTTAACTTACTCAACATTACCGACAAGGTCCATCATTGTGCAATTACCCCCCCTCCGCCTTTCGACCCCACGCAGTGCCCGCCCTTGGGGGGACCGTTGTTCAGAAACCCTACCCTTCGTAACTTCGAGCCGCGCGTCGGTTTTGCATGGGATCCGTTCCACAATGGCAAAACAGCGGTGCGTGGAGGCTTCGGAATGTTTGACATGCTGCCCATGACCTATCAGTTCAACCTGATGCAGGTCCTGGCGGCTCCGTTCTTCCAGCTGGGTACGCTGACCGACAAGAACGCTCTGGCCGGCACATTTTTCGATGGTGCATTCCCGCTGCTGAAAACCGCCGCCCCCTCCACGCTGAGGGCTACTTACATCGAATACGCTCCGCATCGCAATTACGTGATGCAGTGGAACACGAACATCCAGCAGCAACTCTCGCCGAGCCTCACGGCCATGATCGGCTACGTCGGCTCGCGCGGCGTCCACATGCCGTACCGCACTGAGGATGCAGACATGGTTACTCCGCCTCAGGTGAAGCTGACCCCACAAGGATATTTGTGGCCGTCACCCGTCAAGA
>WNEY01003246.1_pt1 | contig 12173 bp, 9 predicted proteins | sample 5400531 | NCBI WGS metagenome assembly WNEY01 (sample SAMN13153338, study PRJNA577476) | soil metagenome | isolation source: 200 cm saprolite under Douglas fir tree site 1 | place: USA:California | collected 2015-04-18
CTGGAACGGCTCTTGGCCGAGGTTCGCGGAGGTACGGTCGACTGCGTGGTCGTCTACAAGGTGGACCGGCTGAGCCGATCACTGATCGATTTCGCCCACATCATTGAGATCTTCGAAAAGCGCAACGTCAGCTTCGTTTCGGTAACGCAGCAATTCAACACTACTAATTCCCTCGGCCGCCTCACGCTCAATATACTGTTATCCTTCGCCCAGTTCGAGCGGGAGATCATTCACTGGCGCAACTTCGAGCGCTTGACCACGGAGTTCTTCCGGCGACAGGGCTATGAAGTGGATCTAGGCAAAGGCAGGAAAGACGGCGGAGTCGATGTTCGAGTCTGGACCGATCGGGAGGCGAAGGCTGGTCCACCGATGATGCTCATTCAGTGCAAGCGCTATAAGGACGTGGTAGGCATCGAGACGGTGAAGGCGTTCTGGGCTGACGTGCATTTCGAGGGCGCCGAGAAGGGTCTGATCGCGACTACGTCATCCATCTCGGGAGATGCCAAGAAGCTCCGCGACGTTCGCAAATGGCCCATGTCGTTTGCGGAGTCGGATGAGGTGCATCGCTGGGCACGGACGATGTGGCGGCTTGCGCCTGAAATCGACAAGAGGAATGAACGCTTGACGGCGCCGCTCGCAGGCAAGTTCGCTACTCGTTGTTCCTCCAGCATTTCATCGAGACCGAATCCGGAAGTTGGCCGGAAACGGCGTTCGCGTCAGCCATCTCTGTCTCAAAAGGAACGGCTTATTATCGCCCGGGACCGCGGGCCGAGGGCGGAGGAAGCGTGCCGCCTTCAGCGAGCGTCTTCATGTTGTTCAGCGCACGCGTAAACTGCGCGGTCCGCTGCTGAATGTCCGTCTCCCGAGCGGCGTTGTCGGCCAGCATCGAGTTGTCGAAGACCAATGTGTAAACGAGCTTTGACGTGGTCGTGCTCACGGGAACTGCTTCCACCGTGCCGTGATACAGGTTGTACCGTAGGCCTTCCCGCACCGGCTGCGTGTAGGTGTACGACATGGCCGTTTTCGCGACGAGAATCTCGATGACAGCGCCGTTGCGAAGTGACCGGACGGCACCGACTTCGCCATCTTTACCTGAAGTGATGACGCAAGGGACCTGCAGCCATTCTTCGATATCGCAGTATTTGCCGACGCGCCTCCAAACTTCCGCCGCAGGATGGCTAACGGCGATTTCCATGGGGATGGAAACGTAGTGCGGATTCGGAGTCTGTAGCGGGGCCGGAGCTGGTGCCTGGGCGAAAGCGGTGCTGAAGATGGCAACCAGCAGGCCGACGACGGTCGGCAAATGCCGCAACCTTGTTCGCGAGAAAAAAGACTGCATGACCTCTTATATAGTACATCGTGCAGCAGGGGGCGCGGTGGCCTTCGCCTTCTCCACAGCGACCGACGAGACATCTTCGTCCCTATACTTCAAACAAGCCGACATCTGGACAACTGCGGACGACAATCCAACTCGCCCAAAGTAATCTCTCAGAGCGTCGAACGAAGTCGGGTCGTCTTCCTTGCGTCACATCGGACCGATATATCAGTAGAGCATCTTCACCGAGGGACCCGAGCGAGCGTTTTCGGATCGATCTTGAAGTGGCTTACCTCATAGTCATAGTTTGAATTCCAGCAGTAGACCGCCGCCGAGGCATCATTCCAGATCGGCCGCTCCGCGCCGTCCGCACGACGCACACACTGTTTGGCATATCTCGCGAGCGCCCTGCCCCAATCCCCTCCTTTCAGCGAGCCGCCGTAAACTTTGGCGTATTCCTTCTCAAACTGCGCGCCGGACTTGATATGTGACCAGTCTCTTGCCTGCAAAGCGTCTGGCGGCAAGCGGGAAACCGGAGCACTCATCCGCTCTCAGTAGTTTGTGAAGCCGTCCACGAAAGACCAGCTATTTCGCAAGTGGATTCGGCCGGATCTGGAACTTTACAATCTTTGGCCGTTGTCCCTTGCCGCCCTCCTGGTGCCAGGGTGTGTACATCGAGTAGCTGGTCCAGAATCCGCGGCCCTTCCAGCCGGCTTTCTCATCGTCGATGCGTCCCGACGTGTGTCGAGAGTGGAATCCCAACGGGTAGGGGACGCGCAACGTTAAGGTCTCACCGGTCTTTGGCATCACTACAAAGAACGAATCCGCGTTGACGTCGCCGGCCAGCACCACGTCCTTCCCGAGGCCAAGTGCGTTTTCCCGATCGACCTCGGTCAGATACAGCATGTCTGTTCTGTAATCGTCAGGCGCGCCCTCGAACGCGGGGCCTTCCTTTTTGTATACGGTCCAGCCCTCAGGACACTGTTGTCCGGTCGCGGTCGGTCCGTTCAGCACCTTGCACTTGCTGCGGTCAAACCTCAATATTTCGTGGGCGCCGCGCCAGTTCTGCCAGACCGAACCGTCGCTGCCGATCGCCACGCCGCCGGAGCCGGGCACGGGCATCTTGTCGGGGGGCGGAACATAGACTTCCGCCTTGCACGTTTGCGGCGGATTCAGTCCGCGTTCCAGGCGGACGAGCGTCGTATCCCGCTCGCCGATTCCCGAGACCCACAGAGCGCCGTCCTTGGGATTCACGGCAATCGAATAAGCGCCGAAATTGATCCGGTGATCTTTCGCGGGATCGACCGCTTGGTTCGGCTCGGTCCATTCGGTGATCTTGCCGTCGCCGTTGGTGTCCAGCACCGCCGGGCACCATCCTTGCGACGCTGCGGCGTCGTGGGTTTTGTCGAAGGTCGCCGTGTCGAGCCAGCCGATAGCGTTCGTCTGACCGAAAATCAGCGCGTCCTTATCGTCGAAGTGGTTATGGTCGGCTGCAAAGCAGGTGTCGATCATCGTGAACTGCTTCGTCTTCGGATCATACATCTCGACCTGCCGCGTGCTGGTCGTAAGAGGGAAGTACTTGGAGAATTTATTCGACCCGTCTTTGCAGAACGCGGGCTGTTGTTGCGGGGCGCGAATCCGAGCCGTCACCCACACACGGCCGTGGCTATCCATCGCGGGGCTGCGAGGGTCGGACTGGCGCTGCCAAATCTTCTCGGTTCCATAGTACGGCGACGCCGGCGTGTCGGAGTCGATCAGAGGGCCATTCGATGGAATTTTGATCGTCGAGGTCTCATTCTTGCGCGGATCGAGTACGGCAAGGATGTCGGACCCTTGGATGGATCCATAGACCAGCCCGTTTGCATTCATCGTAGGGGTGCGTTCGTCGGTGGCGGCCACATCGCTCCGCCGGCTCGTTGGCAGGGCCCAGTCCCACATCGAGATCACGAGGTTGCGCTCGACACCGATGGGACGGGGTGGGGCGTGCTTGGGATAGTCGCCCGCGGCGATCCGATCAGTCCAGTCGGCGTACGCCTTGCGCTCGGGGCCCATCGCCTTGAAGTTGGAAGCCATGCCCGGCCCCGAAGGCCCCATCGCCGTGTGGTGATCCCACTTGTCAAGGCTCGATGCGTACGAACCAAGATTCTTGGAAAGATCGCGGGTCGCCACGTCGCCCACCTGATGGCAGGAGTAGCACCGCTTGGTTTCAATAACGAAGTCCTTGTCGGACAACTCTCCTTTGGGCATCTTCAAGAGGCTCAGCCAATAATTTGCCGGATACACTTGTGCGGCCGCCCGTCCGTCCGGCGCCACGACCGCTTTGAGATCGAGGTGCTGCCCGGGCTTGGCGGGCACGCGCGGTGAATCAACCAACCCATAGCCCCGCACGAAGATCTGGTAGCTCGCCTGGGGCAGATCGGGCAGGACGTAGCGCCCCTGATCGTCGGTAACGACCATCTTGGCGAACTTTGTCGGCAGGTCCGTGGTTTCGGCGATCACCCACACGCCGGCCTCGGGACCTTTCGAGCTCGTGACAACGCCACCGATGTAATCGGCAACGATCGCTGCCCGGGCGCCGCTCGTCTGCTGCGCGTTGTCAGAGGTGAAGGAGGCCGCCAGTACGCCCGCCACGGCCAACGAACCTATTCTCGGATTGACACGCCATTTCATATGTTCCCCCCGTGCACCGCTCGGCTCATCCACGCGTGCACTTTCACTTGGTATACTATAGCCGACCCGGCCTCAAAATACAATAGTATGACTGTCGGACAGCCTGTAATAGCGACACCGGTCGTTCTTCATGGAACCAGTGTTTCGGTTCGCTGCCCAAGTTGATAATGCCCCGACTACACCTTGGCTACCGCTTGGGGACTTTCAATACATAAGAATAGCAATAGTTCGATTTCGTCGGCGCCAAACTCCCTTTAGACTCCCAATAACCGCTACCACCGATTACTTAGGCATACTTGTGTTGCCACTCGTGCCTAGTTTTCCCATCAGTTACCAACGATAAGCACGCTCATAACCCAAAGGTCGGTGGTTCAAATCTTGATTCAGTTGGTCGGGCCGCGGGGATTTGAACCCCGGACCTCTTGCACCCCAAACAGGTGACCGGCTTACACCGGTTCCATGCTTTGCGGGTGTTGTCTATAGTTTACATGGATTCGGGGCGTCTGCTTCCGCTCAAAGAAATTGGCGCTGGAATCGATTTTACGCACAGTTTTTTGCACACTCCGATTGATGCCATCGCGTGACGCGAACACTGGATCAATCCGACCGTTCGCCGCACTGGACAGCCGGAAAGCGCTAGTGGCTGCGGTCGAGCCAATGGGCTGGCAGCAGAACGAAGGGAATCGGCGATGTCGGGAGGCACAAATGTTGATTGGGGCTTCGCATTTATTGAGGCGCTCTGGCGAGGGCTTTGTGATACTCATCCACGGCAGCGTGCCACGCTGCCATTGCCTGCTTGGACAAGCGACGTTCGTTTTCTTCACAGACGTACACGCCGGTCCGCTGGAAAGCATAGATCAGCGCGGGGTCGGCCTCTACTTCTGCCATGGCGGAGATGAGGATCGCCCTGACTTCGGCATCAGTAGGCTCCGAACGACGATGGTTCTTCGTGGACGGCACGATACAATCAGTGTGCTGCAATCCTGGGAAATCCGCAATCGGGTTCAGCGATCGTACGGCCCGGCCAAAACGCCACGTGCTTGGCCGCAGAGCGGTGATCGACTCGGAGGGTCAGGCCAATGCGGCCCGAGGGAGAATCGGATCAGGAGCCTTTTCAATCGAAGCTGATGACCGGTGATTGATGTCAGACAGTAAACTGCCCGAGGCTGCGGAATTTCCGGAATACACGACCCTGCTCCTGGACGTGTCACGTCTGCTAGAACACGCCCGCCAGTCAGCAGGCCGGGCTGTCAACGCAGTAATGACCGCTACGTACTGGCAGATCGGGCGGCGCATTGTGGAGCAGGAACAACAGGGCTCGGATCGGGCCTCCTACGGTGAAGAACTGGTGGCCAGGCTAGCCAGGGACCTGACGACGCGCTTCGGCCGCGGATTCTCCCGCACTAACGTGTTTCAGATGCGGCAGTTCTTTCTGGCGTACCGCGAGAAAATCCAGACGCTGTCTGAATTTTCAGGAGGGGAATCAATTGTCCAGACACCGTCTGGACTTTTCTCCCGGCAACCCGGCGTTCCCTCTATCATGGTCCCACTACGTTCGCCTGCTGACTGTCCCCGATGAGCAAGCTCGGGGTTATTACGAAAACGAATCGCTGCGTGGCGGATGGTCGGTCCGCGAACTGGACCGGCAGATCGCCAGTCGAGCCTACGACCGTCTTCGTGGAAAGAGGACGTCATCGATTTCCAAGGCGGACCGGCCCGCAGTAGACTACGAAATCCGCGATCCGTTTGTGCTGGAGTTCCTCAACTTGAAGGATGAGTACTCCGAATCGGATCTCGAAAACGCGCTCATCAACGAGCTTGAAAGATTTCTTCTGGAGCTTGGAAACGATTTCACGTTTGTTGCGCGCCAAAGGCGGCTCCGCATCGGCACGGAATGGTATCGCGTTGATCTGCTACTCTTCCATCGGCGGTTACGTTGCCTGGTTGTTATCGATCTGAAGATCGGCAAGTTTACGCACTCCGACGCCGGGCAGATGAATCTCTACTTGAACTATGCCCGCGAGCATTGGACCGTGGCCGATGAGAACCCGCCTGTCGGTTTGATTCTCTGTTCGGAGCAAGACAACGCGGTCGCGCACTATGCTCTCGAGGGCCTGCGAAACACGGTGCTGGCGCGAGAGTATCAACTGGCTCTTCCCGACGAGAGGCAGCTGGCGAAGCAGATCGAGGAAACTCGTCACCGTCTGCTTGAGCCTTAGCTGGGGAACGACAGGCCCCAAAATGATTAGCCCCAGCTAGCGATAACAACCCGATTTCACTAGACGGTACTTTCATTCCGACGCTGACGTCTCGGCTCCAACTTCCTTCGTCCCATCTCTTCAAGGCGGCCCGCGACCTTTGCGATTAGGTCCAGGGAGACAGAGGAGGGTATTTTTCCCTCCGGCAGGTACCGCGATACGTAAGCCGGACTCGATCCCGTCAGGCCGGCTCGCGTTGTGACAATGAACGCGACCGCTTCTGCTTCAATCTCCACCGTCTTCTTGTTGAGTCCGGTCCGACTAGGCCACCAATAATCCTTGTCGCTGCCCAGATGCCCAAGATAGATGTGAGCCAGCTCGTGGCAGAGTACGCCGTACCGGCTTACTTCATCAAGCTGGTCATGTATTGCAATCCGCATCTTCGATCTCGCATCCCCGCGTGCGAGAGTGGCGAAGCCAGCATTAGTGGAAGAAAGTGTCTTGATGTCGACGCGAATCGAATCGCGGACCCTAGCATTCTCCACGGTGCGCGAGAGCCACTCTGGATTCCATTTACCTTCGAAACGGGAGAATCTATTGAGTTCCTCCGGCAATGGGCCGCCGTCGGTCTGGCCCAAGTCATAGACAAGCATGACTGGATGCATTGGCGCCAAGATCAGCATTGGCCGAGCGTCCTCCTTCAAGTGCCGGTCAAACCGACGCCGCCAATCGGACTCGGTGGCATAGAAACTGCAGGTTGGATTCTGAACCCGCACCAGCATGTTGTTGTAAGGAGCGTAGTCCCGGAAGCTGCTCATAAAGCCGACCATATCCTGGAACTCCCTTGAGCCCCGATACGCGATACTCTGCCGAAGAAGCGAATCAATCCCCGATTCCACCTCTCGTCTTGGCGCTCCTTCTCCGCGCAGCGCTTCAGACAACTCTCCAGACAACAACATCGACTGGAGGTATTCGCGCGCGGCGCGGGTGAGTGATGATTCCTTCACAAGGCGACTGAGCACAGCTTCCGTCTCCCAGCGTCCCTGCCAGCCGACGCGATCCTCAATGCAGGCGAGCAGACCCCAGGCGGACGGTTGTGCGCCGACAGCAAACTGCTCATGCACGGCGTCCTCAACCTGCTTTTCAAGTTTGGGATCGCCAAGATCGAGCTCACCCTGCATCGTTGCTGACATGCCGTGATTTCGGTTCTCCAACGTTCCGAAGCGTTAGCTCTCCTTCGGAGGCTCCGATCCTGAATCCGGAGGTGCTCACTGGGAGCGCGGAGGCGTCAGGTTGGTGTTCCGGGAAAGCATTGCTTTCGTTCACGCGGCCTATGATATCCACTTCTCTATCTGCAATTTGCGTAGACCCAGATTATATCCGAAGGCGGGGGACTTTGGGTAGCAAACACCCCACCAGCATTCTGTTTCGGATACAATCGTACTTCCTCGCAGTTCAGAAAACAGACGTGGATCAGTCTCGTTATGCCGCGGATCTTCGACAACATCGACCAAGAGCTATTGCCGACCCTCAAGACCACGATGGGCGTTTCGCATCGGGCGGATTTCTGCGTTGGGTATTTCAATCTTCGTGGGTGGCGGCAGCTTGATGAGCACATCGAACAGTGGGCCGGAGGACACCAGGACTGTTGTCGGCTGCTCGTCGGCATGCAGACGCTTCCACAGCAGGAACTTGCTGAGGCGTTCAGCATCATCAAGCAGGATGGCGAACTAGACCAGCAGACCGCCGTGCGCCTTAGAAAGTCGCTGGCCGGCCACTTTCGGGACCAGCTGACTCTGGGTGCTCCGACGGATGCCGACGAAGCTGGATTGCGTCGGCTGGCCGTTCAGATCAAGGCGGGTAAGGTCGTGGTGAAGTTGCATCTTCGCCACCCTCTGCACGCTAAGCTGTACCTCCTGTTCCGGCGCGATCCAGTCAGTCCATCCATCGCCTTCCTCGGCAGCAGTAACCTGACGTTTGCTGGGTTGTCAAAGCAGGGCGAGTTGAATGTTGACGTGACTGATCACGATGCCTGTGACAAGCTGGCGCAGTGGTTTGAAGACAGGTGGATCGACCGTTGGTGCATCGACATCTCGAAGGAAATCGCCGACATTATCGATCAGAGCTGGGCTCGACCGGACGCCATTCCGCCGCACCACATTTACGTGAAGATGGCGTACCACCTCTCTCAGGAGGCGCGTGAGGGCATCATCCAGCACCGCATCCCCAAGGACTTTAGGGACAAGCTCTTTGACTTCCAGATCGCGGCAGTGAAGATCGCAGCCCATCATGTGCACAAACGCGGCGGCGTGCTCCTGGGAGACGTAGTCGGTCTGGGGAAGACTCTGATGGCAACGGCACTCGCCCGGATACTGGCGGATGACTTGCTCCTGGAAACGCTGATCCTTTGTCCTCTAAACATCGTGCCGATGTGGGAAGACTACTGCCATGAGTACCGCTTGCCTTCCTACAGGGTGCTCTCGTACTCAAAGGTAATGAGTCAGCTTCCGGAGTTGCGCCGATATCGGCTCGTTATCCTCGATGAGAGTCACAACCTCCGGAATCGCGAAGGTAAAACCTACAAAGTCATTTCGGATTATCTCCAAAAGAACGACAGCAAGTGCGTTCTGCTGTCGGCCACGCCCTACAACAAGGACTATCTCGACCTCGCGAACCAGCTTCGGCTCTTCGTGCCCGCGGACCAGGATCTCGGCGTTGGACCGCAGCGACTGCTTCAAGAGATGGGTGAGCTTGAGTTTATTCGTCAGCACCAGTGCGGCGTGCGAACCCTTGCGGCCTTTGAGCACAGCCCACACCCGGACGACTGGCGCGAATTGATGCGCCTCTACATGGTTCGCCGAACACGCGGTTTTATCAAGGATAATTACGCCGAGACGGACCCCGAGAACGGTCGCAAGTATCTGCGGTTCTCCGACGGCACGCCCTCTTACTTTCCTGACCGCCTACCAAAGAAGGTGCCGTTCAAGGTTGATGACTCCGATCCAAACGACCTGTACGCCAAACTCTATGCCCCCGACGTCGTCGATCTCATCAACCATCTGGAGCTGCCGCGCTATGGTCTTGGTAATTTCGTCCTGGAAAAGCCCAAGGCAACACCTACCGCGGACGAAGATGATTTGCTCGCCAACCTATCCGTCGCCGGCAATCGCCTTATGGGGTTTTGCCGGACGAACCTGTTCAAGCGTCTGGAAAGCAGTGGGCATTGTTTCCTGCTCTCCGTGGAGCGGCACATCCTGCGTAATTTCATTTACCTCCACGCAGTAGATAACAAATTGGAATTGCCGATCGGCACGCAGGACGCCGGTCTCCTTGATACACGGGCCAACGATTCTGATGAGGAGGGCCTGTTTGATGGAGACGGCGGTTCCGGTGGGGGCCCTTTGCGCTCTGAGAAGGCCTTCCGGGAGCGCGCCGCCGAAATCTACAAGGTCTACGCGGAAGCCCATCGCTCGCGATTCGGTTGGATTCGGCCGACGTTTTTCAAAAAAGAACTCGGCGAAGGCCTCCTGCGCGATTCTCGCGCGCTGCTCAAGATTTTTGACAGATGTGACTCGTGGGACCCGAAGAAAGACGCGAAGCTGAAGGCACTCATCAAGCTCGTATCGGAGAAGCACAAGGCTGACAAAGTTCTGATCTTCAGTCAGTTTGCGGACACGGTCGAGTTTCTTGCGGAGCACCTCGGTCATGCCGGCGTGCAACGCCTGGCAGCCGCCACGGGCGCTTCTCCGGATGTGACGGAACTCGCGTGACGCTTCAGCCCGATCAGTAACAAGAAACAGAGCCTCCTGCAGAAGTCGCCGGAGCTGAGAGTCATGGTCGCGACGGACGTCCTCAGCGAAGGGCAGAACCTGCAGGACTGCTTTGTCGTCGTCAACTACGATTTGCCATGGGCCATCATTCGCCTGATCCAGCGCGCGGGCCGTGTAGATCGAATTGGACAGAAGTCCGACCGGATCCTCTGCTACAGTTTCCTGCCGGCGGACGGCGTCGAGCGCATCATTCGTCTGCGGGCCAAGGTTCTGAACCGGCTGCGCCAGAATGCCGAAGTGGTTGGGACGGACGAGGCCTTCTTTGATGACGACAAGAACAACAAGGCGGTGACGGACCTCTATCACGAGAAATCCGGCCTCCTCGACGGCGAAGAGGATTCTGAAATCGACCTCGCATCCTACGCCTATCAGATCTCGAAGAACGCCATCGATGCCGATCCAGCCTTGAAAAAGATAATTCCGGACATGCCGAACGTCGTATACTCCTCCAGGCAACGGCGGCCCGAGGAAGATGGGACACAGGGTGTACTTGTTTATCTAAAGACGCCCACTGGCGCAGACGCTCTTGCCTGGGTGGATCGGGATGGAGCGCGAGTGACTGACTCTCAGTACCGCATTCTGAAAGCCGCCGAATGTGAGCCGGGCACACCCGCCGTTCCCCGGCTTCAGAATCACCACGACCTGGTTGAAAAGGCCGTCAAGGATCTGGCCGAGGAGGAGAAAACCATTGGCGGCGGGCTGGGCCGCCCATCCGGAGCGCGCTTCAGAACATATGAGCGGATCAAACGCTACGCAGATCAAGTCAAGGGTACGCTTTTCGACTCGCAGCAACTCCAACGCACGATGGAGGATGTCTACAAATACCCGTTGCGCGAGTCCGCCGCGGAGACGCTAAACCGCGATGAAAACTGGCGTCGATGACGAGACGATTGTCCGGCTCGCGATGACGTTGCGCGAAGAAGCTCGGCTCAGCGTTATCCACGAGGACGGCGATAAAGATTCAGAGACCCACATTATTTGCTCCCTCGGCCTGACCGGAGGCGCCGTCAGTGGCGATTGATCGTGAGCGGGCACGGCAGTACCTGAAGTCGTTCGACTTCCGGCATCTCTTCCTCGATCAGCTCGGGTGGGACAAGCACGCGGGATCGCTCGAAAAGGTGGTCGATGGCCGGGCCTTTCGCTTTCAGGCGGTCTCCGAGAAGCGGGGCGTTGTCGCTCTGGTCTCCGACTCGATACCGGACTACTCTACGCGCGCCAAGCTCGATAAGCTCATCGCGAAGGACCACTTCGAACATCTGATCGTCTTCGCGGATCAGGCTCACGGCCGCCAGGTTTGGCAATGGGTGAGGCGCGAATCCGGTAATCCTTCCGAAGTCTTCACCGTTCTTTGCAAGGAAGTCGATGTACCGCTGGTCAAGATAAACGGTCGGATCACCGGGGATGTGTTCACCGCTGAAGAGCTTGTCCAGCGCCACCGTTCCGTCCCATGCCTTGCGGGTCACCCGGCCATACAGGAAGTTCAACTGCCGCCGCTGCGACTCTGCGACACCGATCAGGAACTCATAGACGTGGATCGGTTCGGCACGTGACAGCTTGATGATCTCTTCGGTAGCCTCGTCCGTGAGTGAAGAGTATTTGCCTGAGTCGCTGACAGCGAGGTACGCCTCGCTGATCTTGAAAGGATCGGCCCCTTTCTTCGACAGCGCCATGCACGCATCGAGGAACACGAATTGGGCCATGTTCGTATCCGGCAAATTGCCGATGGCGACGCGGAGATTCAGAACGGCATCTTCGAAATCTTCCGGCCGGATGACCGTCTCGCGTTCACCACGTTCAAGCCCTTGCAACTCGTCGATTTCGTAGCGGTGTGAAAGAGTGTGGAGGTTCTGATCGGTTAGGAGGACACCGGTGCTGCACGCAATCTCTTCCGATGCCAGGTCGAGAAAGTAACCTTGCGGCGCGCGAATCTTGCCCAAGGCTTCATCAAACCACAACTACGAACTTGGCGCGTCAGGAACAGTTTGAGTCGGAGGTTCCGTTTGGGCAATGTTGTATCGAATATGAGCGGGCTTCGGCAGATGCTAGTTCGGGAAGGCAGAAGCGATCACCGCTACAACGGCCGACGCACGAACCCCAAGCAATATGCGTGCGGTTTCGGGAGCGCGCGGCCCCTCCAAGGCATCGAACCCGATTCAACGC
>WNEY01003247.1_pt1 | contig 12173 bp, 11 predicted proteins | sample 5400531 | NCBI WGS metagenome assembly WNEY01 (sample SAMN13153338, study PRJNA577476) | soil metagenome | isolation source: 200 cm saprolite under Douglas fir tree site 1 | place: USA:California | collected 2015-04-18
AAGCGCTGGCGCAGCCTCAGGCGTAAGAACGTCGTCGCAACCGCGGCGGTCGAGGACACGCGGCAAGTTGGGAAATCGCCGAGAAAGATCCGACCAGGGCCACGCGTCCGGGCGGATTATCCCACCGAGCGGCGCTGGTGACGTTCCGATCGATCGAGAAATTCGGCTGCGAGTCGTAAAATCGGCACAAAGCCGGACTATGACTCGCGCGTTGGAGCGGGCATCGCGGGGAAGAAGAAAGAAGTGCACATCGGGAGGACATCTTTCATGAGGCCTCGAACGGATTTCCCCGCGGCCGTGATCTCGCCGCGCATGATGCAGCATTGCGCCCAGTGCGGCGCGCCGCTTGCGGCTCCGGAATGGAGCGAGCAGGTGAGCGAGCGCCGCATGCGGCACCTGTGGTCGTGCGAAGCATGCGGTTACGAGTTCGAGACATCGATCTATTTCGCCGTCCGACCGTAGCGGCCCCCGCGCGAATCGAGCGTCTAGCGCATGTTCCGGCGAAGTGGGTACCGGTTCGCCGATAAGAACATGCGCCACTCAATGATTCGAGAGCATGTCCCGATTCCGAAGGAACGGGACATGCTCTAGCGTGCGTGCCCGCGCGAATGCTGCGCTGCGCAACACGCGGAGCGCGTTCAAATTTAGTGATCGACCTCGCGGCCTAGTCATTGACCCGCCACAAAAGTCGCGTAGGCTGTGCTCAAGGGGTGATTTGGAGGAAGGGTCTGCTGGCCACGGAGGCTCGCCATGACGCTCCAGGCTATTGCGCCCACGCCGCCGATCCGCCGGCGGTGCGCCGCCATGCCGATGTGCCCCCAGTGCGGCGACACGGTCCTTGCTCCTGAAATCTCCGAGCATCTCAGTCCGCGCCACGTGCGGCACACCTGGTCCTGCGACGCATGCGGCTATGGCTTCGAGACCCTGGTCGACGTCTCCCGCGCGCGGCGCGGGTGAAAGGGTCGTCCGATCGGAGTTCAAGCGCCGTTGCGGTCAAGTCTTGCGTTCAGTGGTCCGTTCGTCGTCTGGGCGCCGGGGCACGATCTGCGGCGCCCGCCTGCATCGCGCTCCCGGTTTTGACCTCGTGAGCCACGTGCTGCCCCGCACTATCGGTCTGCTCGTCGCCGCAGCGGGACTGCTGTCGGCGCCGACCCTTGCCGCCGACCTGGCGCCGTGGCGGCACGGCATTCTCGAGGCCAAGAGCGACGCCGGGTTCGTGACGATGGTGACCCGCGGGTTCGCCGAGCAGCAGGGCCTCAAGCTCGATCTGGTGCAGTTCAAGAGCGAGATCGTCGCCGCCCGCGCCCTGCTGGCCGGCGAGCTCGACAGCTACGACGGAAGCCCGACCGGCGTCCTGATCGCGGCCTCGCGTGGCGCCGACGTGAAGCTCATCGGCTGCTTCTGGCCCGGCGTGCCGCATGCAATCTTCGTGCGCGGCGCAATCCATTCCCCGGGCGACCTCAGGGGCAAGACGATCGCGATCTCGGCGCCGGGGGCGCTGCCCGACCTGTTGGCGCGCGCGTTGCTCCGTCAGAACGGAATCGCGCCCACGGAGGTCAAGTTTGCCAATCTCGGCGCCGACGCGGACCGCTTCAAGGCGCTCGCGGCCGGCGTGGTCGAGGCGGCCGAGACCACCACCGAATATACGCCGATCGCGGAAAAGCAGGGGATCACGCTTTTGGTCCACGCCGCCGACGTGCTGCCGCGCTACATGCGCCTGTGCTTCGCCGCCAGCGGCAAAACGCTGTCGACGCGCGCCGACGACACCGTCCGCTTCCTCGCCGCCGAGATGAACGCGCTGCGCCACGCGCTCGCCCATCGCGACGAGACCATTGCGCTCACCCGCGCGACCACCGGCCAGAAGCCGGACGACCCGCGCGCCCCTTACGTGTTCGACGAGACCGCCCGCACGCACGGCCTCGACCCGACCCTCGACCTCCCGCGCGACAAGCTGCAATTCATCCAGGAACTGTCGGTCACGTCCGGCGCGCAGCCGCGTCTCGTCGACCTAGCCCAGGCCGTGGACGCGGGACCGCGGGCGAAGGCGCTCAAGCTCGTCGGGCAGTGACCGCTTGGGTCACCGGTAGGGCCGGCGTCTGACGCCCTGCGCCCACGCATCGCTGGGATTGACCATGCAGAAGCCGCCGGCGCCGCTGATGGCCGCGAGACATTGATCCCACGTGCGATACGCGCAGCTTTGGAATCCGCTCGTTGGGCCCCCGATATAGGAGCAGAAGGGAGCCGCTTCGGCCTTGCCTGCGGGCATCGCCGTTAAAGCCAGCATCCCGGCGGCGAGGGCGAGCAAAAGGTTGCGCATGGCGTCCTCCAATCGATGGGCGTCTTTCTCAGCCGGAATATCGGGTGGCGCGGCGGCCGGATCGAGGCGCCCGCGATCACGAAGTCGTTAGAGCATGATCCCGAAAAGTGGATACCGGTTTTCGGAAAAGATCATGCTCCAACAATAAGCTGGAGCGGATGACGATTCGAAGAAAAGTCATCCCGCTCCAGCGTCACGCCGCCTTCAACCGCCCGCGCACCGCCGGCATGACCTCGGCCGCGAACAGGCGGATTGAGCGCACCGCGTCGGCGAGCCCGATGGTGTTGAAATTCACCTGCATGGAGGCGATCTCGAAGCCGCCGACTTCGTCGTTGAAGGCGAGAATGCGCTGCGTCAGTTCGCCAGGCGCTCCAACCCATGCACAGCCCTTGGCGACCTGCGTGTCGAAGGTTTCCTTGGCGAGGCCGGCGATGATCTTGTCGTAGTTCGGATAATCCTGCGAGTTGAGGCCCTCGGTCCAATCCGAGGCCGCCGCGACGATCGACTTGAGATAGCGGTTGAGCGGCTCGCGCGCGATGCGGATCGCCTCGTCGGCGGTTTCGGCGCAGAACATGTGGAAGGCGAGCATGACGCGGCCGCTGCCCGGGTGCCCGGCGGCGCGCCAGGCGTCGCGATAGAGCCCGACGAGCTCGCGCATCTTGGCGCCGGCAAATGGGATCGCCATGAGGAAATGCCCGGCGGTCCCGGCGCCGACGAAGCTTTCCGGCGTCGAGAGCGCCGCGATCCAGAACGGCGGGTGCGGCCGTTGCGTCGGCCGCGGCAGCGAGGTCACGTTACGGAAGCGATGAAACCGCCCCTCGGCGGTGACGTTCTCCTCGGCCAGCAGGCGCCGCACCTGCTCCATGCCCTCCTCGAAGCGCGCCCGGCTCTCGTTGACCGAAACGCCGAAGCGGGCGAACTCATGCGGCAGGAAGGCGCGCGCGAACCCGACCTCGAGGCGTCCCTGCGAGATCGCATCGAGCATGCCGATCTCGCCCGCGAGCTTGAGCGGATTGTTGAACACCGGCAGCACCGCCCCGGTGACCAGCCGCGCCTTGGCGCTGCGCATCGCCGCGGCCGACAGAAACACGATCGGATTGGGACTGTAGCCGCCGTAGGGATTGAAGTAGTGCTCGACCGTGCGCACGTGGCTGTAGCCCAGCTCGTCGCACAAGCCGACCAGCGCCAGCGCATCCTGCCAATAGGCCTCGGCCGACTTCTCGGCCGGGCCGATGTCGGGAAAGAACTGGATGCCGAAGTCCATCGCCTGCGGCGGCCCCGCCTCACCAGGCGTGGCGGCGGTGCTTGTACGGCCGCGGCGGCGGCGCCAGCCCCCACAGCGCCGGGTCGTGCGGATTGCGCATGCAGAATCCGCCGAGCCCCCGGATCGTCGCGAGGCATTGCTCCCAGGTGTAGTAACCGCAGTTCTCGTAACCTCCGCTTCTGGCGCCGCCGCTATAGGCGCAGAAGGCGGCCGCCTCCGCTTTGCCACCGGGCAGCGCGATCAGCACGAGCGCGGTCGCGGCGACCAGCCATTTGCACATGGAATCCTCCAATCCGTCCCGGGCGCTCATCCCAGCGCCTTTTTGACCCGGTCGGGGGTCATCGGCGTCTCGCGCAGGCGCACCCCGGTGAGCTGAGCGACCGCATTGCTGATCGCGGGCGCGATCAGCGGCGTCGCCATCTGGCCGGCGCCGGTCGGATGGTTGTCGGTCGGGATCAGCTCGATGTGCATCTCGGGCAGGTCGTTCATGCGCATGACCTGATAATCGTAGAAATTCGACTGCTCGACCGCGCCGTCCTTGATCGAGATGCGCTCGGTCAGCGCCATGCCGAGGCCGTAGACGATGCTGCTCTCGGTCTGGGCGATGACGTTGTCCGGCTGCACCGCAATGCCGCAGTCGATCGTGCACCAGAAGTTATGCACCTTGATCGCCCCGGTGCGGCGGTCGACCGACACTTCGGCGGCGCCCCCGAGCTGGGAGCCCGAATAGTCGATGAAGGCGAAGCCGAGCGCGCGGTCGGAGCGCTTGCGGCCCGGGTCCGCCATCTCGACCACCCGCTCGAACGCCTTGCGGGCACGCGGCGAGGATTTGAGCAGCTCCAGCCGGAACGCCACCGGATCGACGCCGCGGGCGCGGGCCACCTCGTCGATGAAAGCTTCGGTCGCGTATTTGTTGGCGGTGAAGCCGATGCCGCGCAGCGGCGACGTGCGCACGCCCGTGTCCTGATAGAGCTGCTCGACGAGTTGGTGGGGCACGTCGTAGCCCTTGAGGTCGGTGCCGAGCATCAGGATGAAATCCTTCTTGCCGCGCTCCTGATAACGCACCGGATCCATGTAGGGCGTGACCCGGTCGCCGGCGACGCGATGGTGCCACGCCGTCAGCTTGCCGGATGCATCGAGCCCGGCGCGCAGGAAGTGGCCCGAGATCGGGCGCAGGCGGCCGTTGTGCACGTCGTCCTCGCGCGTCCATAGCACCTTCACCGGCCGCTTGGCCGCCTTGGCCATGAGCACGGCGTCGATGATGAACTCCTCGTCGCGGTGCCCGCGCCGGCCGAAGCCGCCGCCCATCAGAAGGTCGTGCAGTTTGACCTTGTCGCGCGTGATTCCCAGCGCCTTGGCGGTGGCCTCGACCGCCATGGTCTGGCTCTGGGTGCCGCACCAGATTTCGGCGGCATCGCCGGCCGGCGAGACCGACGCCGTCGCGTTGAGCGGCTCCATCTGGGCGTGATAGGCGTAATCGCAGCGATACTCCGCCTCGATCACGCGCGCCGCCTTGGCCATCTCGCCGCGCGCGTCGCCGGCCTTGCTCCACTCTGTCGCCGGCGTGGCTTGGTCGCGCGCCGCCGCCACGAAGGCGTCCATGCCCTTGTCGCTGTCGAAACCCCAGGCCTTGCCGGATTTCGTCCAGGTGATCGTGCGCGCGATCGCATCCTTGGCTTCGAACGCCGCCCACGGCGTGTCGGCGAGGACGCCGACCCCATACGGCAACCTCACCATCTGCACCTGGAAAGTGCCTGGGAGCTTGGATAGTGCCTCGGCAACCGCTCTCTCCGTGGCCTCGTTGAAATTCTCCGGGCCGCTGCCCTCGACCGGTGCGCGCAGCACGGCGCCGTAGAGCATGCCGGGCACCTGTACGTCGATGCTGTACTGGGCGGTGCCGTTGACCTTGCCGGGCAATTCGACCCGCATCACGTCCTTGCCGATGAGGCGGAACTGGCTCGGCTTCTTCAGCGCGTCGGGAGCGATCTCCGGCGCCTTCGCGGGCACCTCGGCGAACCCGGCGATCTCGCCATAGGACAGCTTTCGGCCGGATTTTGCGTGCACGACCGTGCTCGGCTCGGTCGTCAGCTCATCCGCCGGCACGTCCCAATGTTTCGCCGCGTTGTCGATGAGGACGCGCCGCACCTGGGCGCCGAACTGGCGCACCGGCTTGAAATAGCTGGTCACGGCATTGCTGCCGGCGGTGTACATCGTGCCGCCGAAGCCCGGATTGCCGAAATGGGCCTCGACCGGCGGGGCCGGCACGACCCGGACCTTCGACCAGTCGGCATCGAGTTCCTCGGCGAAGATCAGCGGAATCGACGTCATCGACCCCTGCCCCATCTCGGTCGCCGGCGACATGATCGTGATCGTGCCGTCGGGCGCGATCGTCACCCACGGGCTCAGCTGCGCCGGCCCGGCGGCGGTGCGCGCGCTGCCGGCCTCCTCGAGGCCCAGCGCGACCGCGAACGAGAGCCCCGTGGCGCCGACCATCAGCTGCCGGCGGGAGATGTGCGTATCGAGACGCTGCGCGATGGTCATGGCTCAGGCCTCCCGGGCGGCGCGCTCGACGGCGCGGACGATGCGTGGATAGGTTCCGCAACGGCAGATGTTGCTGCTCATGTGCTCGATGATCTCGTCGCGGGTCGGGCGCGGCTTGTCCTTGAGCAGGGCGGCCGCGTTCATGATCTGGCCGGACTGGCAATAGCCGCATTGCGGCACGCGCTCGGCGAGCCAGGCTTTTTGCAGCGGATGCGAGGAATCGGGCGACAGGCCTTCGATCGTCGTCACCGCGCGGCCGGCGACGTCGCGCACCTGGGTCTGGCAGGAAAAGGCGCGCTTGCCGTCGACATGCACCATGCAGGCGCCGCACAGGCCGGTGCCGCAGCCGAATTTCGTCCCCGTGAGCTTGAGGCCCTCGCGGATCACCCACAGGAGCGGCGTTGCCGGCGGCGCATCCGTCGATGCCGGCCGGCCATTGACCGTGAAGTTGATCGCCATCGCTGCCCTCGCCTGTTCTTTGATCGCTCGCTCTTAGCAAAGCCACGCTGCGCCGGGCCGGGGTCCGGCGCAGTTCGATGTCGTCGTTCCTACGCCGCCATGGCGCAGGATGCCCGGACGATCAGGCCGTCCGCGCCGTTTCGGGCCACCACTTCAGCAGCACGCCGAGGCCGAGGCCGAAGCAGCCGTGGAATATGATCTGCATGATCATGCGGCTGACGTCCCAGCCCGCGGCCATCGGCTGTCCTTTGAGCGGAAACACGATGAACCAGAGCACGAGGACCGGGGCGATGGCGCCGAACAGGAAGCACGCGACATAGTACATCGCGCCTTCCGGGAAGCGCCTCTCGACTGCGCCGAACACGATGCCCCAGAGTCCGCCCCAGAACGCGAACGACCAGATCTGCGGGACGTTCATTGGCTTCGTCGGGGCATAGCCGAACGGCTGGAACGGAACTAATCCGAGGGCGTGCAGAATGGCGATCGCGCCCATCTGGAACACCAGCACTGAGATGAATCCGGCGATGAACAGGGACACGATCGAGTGCCGAAACACTGCGGTGCCGGCTACGCTGGTTGTGGTCGTCATGGCTTGCGTTTACTCCCCCTATAAACCCGCCCCATGGACGAGCTCGTGAAACAACGAATTGCTCAGCCGAGCGCGGCCTTGACGCGCCCGGGATCGAACGGCAGGTCGCGCAGCCGCCTGCCGGTCGCGTGCGCGAACGCGTTGGCGATGGCGGCGACCGCGGGCCCCTGCGCGGCTTCGCCGGCGCCGAGCGGCTTCTCGTCGGGACGGTCGATCAGCTCGACCTCGACCTTCGGCACGTCCGGCATGGTGAGGATCGGGTAGCTGCTCCAGTCGCGTGAGGTGATGCCGTTGCGGTCGAAGCGGATCGCCTCGTGCAGCGTCCAACTCGTCGACTGGATGATGCCGCCCTCGATCTGATTGATCAGGCCGTCCGGATTGATGATCTGGCCGGCGTCGGTCGCCGCAACCGCCCGCGGCACGCGGATCATGCCGGCCTTGCGATCGACCTCGACCTCGGCGACCACCGCCACGTAGGTCGACAGGTTCTTGTATTTGGCAAAGGCGATGCCGCGCCCACGGGCGCCGTCGCCCTTCTCGCCGGCCTTCCAGCCGGCCTTGCGGGCCGCCGCCTCGATCACCGCGCGCGCCCGCGGGTCCTTCATGTGGGCGAGCCGGAAGGCGACCGGATCCTGGCCGGCCGCGGCCGCAACCTCATCCATGAACGACTCGAGCGCGAACACATTGGCGTAGGCGCCGAGCGTGCGCAGCGCCGAGACGCGGATCGGCATGGCGGTGATCAGGTGATTGACGATCCGCTGATTGGGAAAATCGTAGAGCGGCACCGCGTTGCGGTCGCCGCCGCCGGCCGGCTGTGGAATGTTGGTGGCGGAGCCTGCCTTGCTCGGCTCGGCGAGATACCAGCTGGCGAGCAGGTTGTTGTCGGTGCCCGGGGCGTTCGGGCGGGTCGAGTGGGTGTTGCTCCACACCTCGTAGTTCCAGTCGACGATGCGGCCATCGGCGTCCAGCGAAGCCTTGGCGCGCGCCACCATGGCCGAGCCGTACGGCTCCCAGGCGAATTCGTCGTCGCGCATCCATTGCACCCGCACCGGGCGGCCGGCGGAGCGCGCCAGCAGGGCGGCGTCGAGCGCCACGTCGTCGGCGCCGTTGTGGCCGTAGCAGCCCGAGCCCTCGGTGTGGATGCAGCGCACGGCGCCGGCATCCATCTTGAGCGCCTTGACCAGGTCGCGCTTGAGCGGGAACACGCCCTGCGAATGCGTCCAGACGGTGAGCTTGCCGTCCTTCAATTCGGCGACCGCGCACGAGGGGCCGATCGAGGCGTGCGCCTGGTACGGGCGCGTGTAGGTCGCCTCGACCGTCTTGGCGCCGGCGGGCACCGCCGCCTGTTTCTGGCTGACCACGGAGGATTGGGTCGGGAGCGCCATCAGATAATCGTAGAGCCGCGCGGGATCGGGCATTTCCGTGCCGCCGCTCCACCGGGCGCTGCGCATCAGCGCGGTGCGCGCCTTGATCGCCTGCTCCTCCCGCTCGGCGACGACGCCGAGGAAGCTGCCGTCGCGCACGACCGCCACGACGCCCGGCACGGCCCGGGCCGTCGCCTCGTCCACGCTGTCGAGCCTGGCGCCGTAGCGAGGCGGCCGCACCACGCGGCCATGCGCCATGCCGGGCAGGCGGATGTCCTGCACGTAGGCGGCGCCGCCGGTCACCTTGGCGGGAATGTCGCGACGCTGGATCGAGCGGCCGACGATCGCGTGCCGCGCCGCCGGCTTCGGCGCCACGTTGGCGCTCGCTTCGCGATGGAGGTCGAGTTCGGCCGCGAGCTCGCCATAGCCCAGCTTGCGGCCGTCGGCGGCGGTGACCACGCCGTCGGCCACGCGCAGGGTCTCGGCGGCCACATTGAACCGGCTCGCCGCGCGCTCGATCAGCAGCGCCCGCGCTTCGGCGCAAGCGAGGCGGATCGCGGTGCCGCCGTACTCGATCGATTGGCTGCCCGAGGTGTGCCCCTCGTCGGGCGTGAGGGCGGTGTCGCCGGATATCAGCTCCACGCGGGCGAGCGGCAGGTCCAGCTCCTCGGCGGCGACCTGCTGCAGCGCGGTGAGGATCCCCTGCCCCAGCTCGACCTTGCCGGCAAAGATCGTCGCCGAGCCGTCCGCATTGATGCGCAGCCACGCGTCGAGCATGCGGTTGTTGGCGAGGCTGCCCGGCAGGCGGGCGGGCTGGGCCAGGCCGAGGCGCGGCGCGAGCGAGAAGGCAAGCACGAGCCCGCCCGCCGCCTTGCCGAACTGCCGCCGTGTCAGGGCCATGGTCAGGTCTTTCCCATCGACTGCGCCGCCCGCAGCACCGCGCGGATGATCCGACCGTGGGTGCCGCAGCGGCACAAATTCGCGGCCAGCCCCTCGCGCACGTCCTGCTCGGTCGGCCGCGGATTGCGGTCGAGCAAATCCTTCGCCGCCATGATCATGCCGTTGATGCAGTAGCCGCACTGTGCCGCCTGCTCGTCGATGAACGCCTGCTGCAGGGGGTGCGGCTTCTCGACGGTGCCGAGGCCCTCGATGGTGGTGATCTCGGCCTCGCCGATCGCGCCGATCTGGGTGATGCACGAGCGCACTGGCCGGCCATCGATCAGCACCGTGCAGGCGCCGCACTGGGCAAGGCCGCAGCCGAATTTTGCGCCGTTGAGGGCGAGATCGTTGCGCAGCACGTAGAGCAGCGGCGTGTCCGGCTCAGCGGGCACGGACCGGCGCGACCCGTTGACCTTGAGGTTGACAGCCATGGCGTCTCCCGGACCCGCGCGGCGCTCGGGCGCCGTTATTGTTGCCGGCATTTTGCGCCGCCCTGCGACTGCCGTCGAGCCCCGAAGGCCCGAACCGGGCGTCCTTCACGGCCTGTTTATTCAGCCCATTGGCGAGGCCTTGGCGTTCCGTTCACGCGTGCTGCGCAAGGTCGCCGACGCGCCAGCCCTCGACGGTGCCTGCGCGAAATTCCTCGAACCGGTGGGCCTCGATCGCCGCGCGCGCTTCCTGCATCAACGCCTGATAGTAGTCGAGGTTCACCTGCGAGAGCAGGATGGCGCCGAGCATTTCGTTGGCCTTCATCAAATGATGCAGATAGGCGCGCGTGTACCCCGCGGCGACCCCGCTGCCCTCCGGGTCGAGGGGCCGCGGATCGTCGGCGTGGCGCGCGTTCTTGAGGTTGAGCGGGCCGAACCGGGTGAACGCAACGCCGTGGCGGCCGTTGCGGGTCGGCAGCACACAGTCGAACATGTCGATGCCGCGGGCGATCGCTCCCAGCAGATCCTCCGGCGTGCCGACCCCCATGAGATAGCGCGGGCGTTCGGCCGGCAGCAGCGTGGCGACCTCCTCGACCACGGCCAGCATCACCTTTTGCGGCTCACCGACCGCAAGCCCGCCGATCGCGTAGCCGTCGAAATCGAGATCGACCAGCGCCCGCGCGCTCGTCCCGCGCAGCGCCGGATCGTCGCCGCCCTGGACGATGCCGAACAGCGCCCGCCCGGCCGCGCCCGCGAACGCCCGTTTCGAGCGCTCGGCCCAGGCGAGCGAGAGCCGCATGGCGCGCTCGATGTCGCTGTGCGCGGCCGGCAGCTTCACGCATTCGTCGAGCTGCATGGCGATGTCGGCGCCGAGCAGCATCTGAATCTCGACCGCGCGTTCGGGACTGAGCTCGACCACGGCGCCGTCGAGATGGGAGCGGAAGGTGACGCCCGGCTCCGCGACCTTGCGCAGCGAGGCAAGCGACATGACCTGGAACCCGCCGGAATCCGTGAGGATCGGATGCGGCCAGTTCATGAACCGGTGCAGGCCGCCCAGCGCGGCGATGCGCCCGGCGCCGGGGCGCAGCATCAGATGATAGGTATTGGCGAGCACGATGTCGGTGCCCGACGCGCGCACGTCCTGCGGACGCAAACCCTTGACGGTCGCCTGGGTGCCGACCGGCATGAAGGCCGGCGTGCGCACGCTCCCGTGCGGCGTCGTCAACTCGCCGCGCCGGGCCTGGCCGTCGGTCGCAAGCAGACGAAAGGAGGAGCGATCGGACATGTCGGTTCCGGGTATCGACCAGCCGGTGAACCTACACGGATCGATCGCGAGTTCCATCCCGCATTGCCGCGTGCGCGGCAACAAAAAAGAAGGCTCCGGAAACGGAGCCTCAAGGCATTGGCCGGTGCGGACGGATGCGGGAATGCCGAGCGCGCCCCTGCTTACTGGATCAGGCGCGCGCCGTAGGTTGTTTTCGGCACGGTGACCGACAGGTTTCGCGGGTTGTTGTTCGTGACGTTCACCGTGGCACTGCCTTGGGTCCAGACTTTGTCCGCCAGGATGGCCACGCTGGGCGAGTTCGCGTTCACCACCGAATTGCCGAAGGCCCACCAGTTCTGCGTGGGGAAGTAGGCCACGCCGTCGTACTGCAGCTTGGCACTGCCGCCGCCGTTGCCGCCGAGCGAGCACCAGAGACCGTGCGTATTGGCGTCTTTGTTATCCTGCATGAACTGCATGTTCATGTACGTTCCCGAGATCGGCGAGGTCAGGGTCACGGACGAGTCACCCCAGAGCTGCAAGGTGGCGCCCGTGCCGGTGAACGCGATCATGACCTGGTCGCCGGTCACCACCGAGCTGGCATCGGTCCAGAACGGCCCGTCGGCCATGACATAGATGCCGGGCTGCAGCGTCACGGTCGTGCTGTCGCCGTACACGTGGATGCCGCCGCAATAGGTGCCGGGCGAGAGCGTCGTACTGTCCTTGATCTCCATACCCTTCTTGTCCTTGCCGCAGCTGTCGTAATAGGGAAACGGCAGCGAGGCGTAGGGATCGGCAACTTTTGGCGAGCCGTCCGAGGGCGGCGGCGAGAACGAATCGCCCTTGTGCCCGCCGCTCACGCCGAATTTCTTCGCGTTCGCCGTTGGATGTCCTTCCTCGCTCATCCCCGACTTGCTGGTCGTGTTCGCCTGCACGGCGCAGGAGGCGTTGAACTGGGCCTTGCTGCCGTTGATGTCGAACGAGCCGTTGTCGAGGCCGTTCAGGCCGAGG
>WNEY01003248.1_pt1 | contig 12172 bp, 13 predicted proteins | sample 5400531 | NCBI WGS metagenome assembly WNEY01 (sample SAMN13153338, study PRJNA577476) | soil metagenome | isolation source: 200 cm saprolite under Douglas fir tree site 1 | place: USA:California | collected 2015-04-18
GCTGGAATACATGGCGGCAGGCTCGTGCACGGTTGCGTCGGACCTCGGTCAGATCCGCCTGTTGCTCGGAGACGGCGAACGTGGCGTCCTGGTCGAGCCCGGCGATCCCGACGCGCTCGTGGCCGACGGGCTGGACACTGCGAAAGCGCACGTGTTGATGAACGCCGTCGATCCGGTGAAGTTCGCGTTTCGACGCCGCAGGAAGCGCGACGTCTTCACCGTCGGCTTCTGCGGCAGCCTGAAGCCGTGGCACGGGATCGACGTGCTGGTCGCGGCGTTTCGTGCCGCTGCTGCCGAAGAGGCGCGGTTGCGCCTCGAGATCGTCGGCACGGGGCCGGAGGAAGAGGTTGTCGAGGCAGCGGCATCCGACGCACGGGTCGTGCGCCACGGTCCGCTTCCGCACCGGGCGGCGATCGAGACGATGGCGCGCTGGGACGTGGGCGTGGCGCCGTTCCACGCCGTGCCGCACTTCTACTTCTCGCCGCTCAAGGTGCTGGAATACATGGCGGCAGGCTCGTGCACGGTTGCGTCGGACCTCGGTCAGATCCGCCTGTTGCTCGGAGACGGCGAACGTGGCGTCCTGGTCGAGCCCGGCGATCCCGACGCGCTCGCGGCCGCTTTCCTGCGACTCGCACGGGATCCGCGCCTGGCGGCCGACCTGGGAGCCCGCGGCCGCGAGTACGTCTTGTCGCGCCGGACATGGACGCAAAACGTCCGCGCGGTGCTCGACGCACTCGCAGCTCGACCTGCGGAGCTGGTCGCGTGATCCTTTCGCGCGGCAACCGGCTGGTGCGAGCACGCGCAGTCATGCGTCATTTCGGCCGCGATGTGCGCAAGCGGCGGAGCAAGCTCGTCGCAGGTATGGGCTTCGCCGTCGTGTACGCGCTCGCTCGCGTGGCCGAGCCGTGGCCGCTCAAGGTCGTTTTCGACCAGGTGCTGTTCCATCGTCGCGCGCACGGACGATGGATGTCTGTCTTCGAGATCTTCGGACGCTCGCCGTACGATCTGCTCGCCGCGGCCGGCATCGTGCTGGCGATCGCGGGACTGATTCGCGGGGTCGCCTACTACTACGAGGATTACCTCCTCTCGAGCGCGGCGCAGGAAATCGTGTACGGGATCCGGTCGCGGCTGTACCGCCACCTGCACGCGCTGCCGGTCTCCTTCCACCGCAGTCGGCCGATCGGCGACACGCTCGTCCGGCTGAGCTCCGACATCGTGCTGCTGCGCGACATGCTCGTCGATTCGATCGTGAACCTCGGCACCGGAGTGATCCTGCTCGTCTTGATGGTGGCGATCATGCTCGTGGTCGACCCGGTCCTCACCGCGGTTTCCGTTCTCGTGATTCCCCTCGTCGCTCTCCTCGGCACGCTCTACGGACGACGGATTCGCGTCAATTCACGGCGTCAGCGTAAGCGGGAGGGACAAGTCGCGGCCGTGATGCACGAGGCGCTCTCCGCGATGGACGTCGTGCAGCTGCACGGCGCCACCGAGCGGGAGCAGGAGCGCTTCCACGAGATCAACCGGCGCAGCCTCAAGCAGGGCGTGCGCGCGGCGCGGCTCGAGGCGCGAATGAACCGCGGCGTCGAGCTCGCGCTCGCCGGCGGGACGGTGGTCGTTCTCTGGGTCGGAGCGGTGCGCGCCCTCCGGGGGGCGATCACTCCCGGCGAGCTGATCGTGTTCGTGAGCTATCTGCGTGCTGCGTACCGGCCGCTGCGTCGTGCTTCGAAGACCGTTCAGCGCTCCGCAAAGGCGCTGGCGGCGGCCGAGCGCATCGTCGAGGTGCTCGAGACAGAGCCGGAGGTGAGGGACGCGCCCGACGCTCGGCCGGCGCCGCCCCTGTCTGGACGGATCGCGTTCGACGCCGTCACGTTCGCCTACCGTCCGGGCGAGGCTCCGGTGTTGCGCGACGTCTCGCTCACGATCGAGCCCGGGGCGAAGATCGCGATCGTGGGGGCGAACGGCAGCGGGAAGTCGACGCTCGTCAGTCTTCTTCCACGGTTGTTCGACCCGGTCGCCGGACGCGTGACGATCGACGACTTCGACGTTCGCTCGTTCACGCTCGAATCGCTGCGCGAGCAGGTGACGGTCGTGCAGCAGGAGTCGGTGTTGTTCGGTCTGTCGGTCGCCGAGAACATCCGTTACGGACGCCCCAGTGCGACCGATGACGAGGTGCGCGCTGCTGCAGCGGCCGCGGGTTTGGACGACGTCGTCGAGCCGCTTCCCCTCGGTTACGACACCGTGCTGACGGAGCGCGGGTCGTCGCTCTCCGGTGGCCAGCGTCAGTTGCTCGCGATCGCACGAGCGCTCGTGCGCCGTAGCCCGATCCTCGTTCTGGACGAGCCGACGACGAGCCTCGACACGGTCAACCAGGCGCGGGTCGTCGAGGCGCTGCGCGAGCTGATTCGCAGCACGACCACGGTTCTGATCACGCACGACATGCGTCTCGTGCGCGAGGCGACCGAGATCGTCGTGCTCGACGACGGCCGCGTCGTCGGTCGCGGGACGTACGCAGAGTTGTTGAAGCGCTCGCCGCGGTTCTGTCGTCTCGCCGGTGAGCTCCACCGCGTTGAGGCAACGGTCCGCACGCCGTCTACCGCTGCCGACCGGTCCGGTGCCCGCGTCTTGTTCTACTCACACAACGGTGTCGGGGTGGGCCACCTCCAGCGGCAGCTCGACTTGGCGCGAGCGTGGCGCGCGCGTCATCCCGATTCGAACGTCCTGCTCGCAACCGGGTCGCACGCGTCGTCAATCTTCGAGTTTCCCGATGGCATCGACTTCGTCAAGCTGCCGTCGCTCGAGATGGTCGACCGGTACCGGACGTGGAAGCCGCGAGATCTCGGGCTGGCGACGGAGGACGTCGTGGCGCTGCGAAGTCGGATGCTCGAGGAGACGGTCAAGCGATTCGTGCCCGATCTCCTCGTCGCGGATTTCATGCCCGCCGGTCCGTACGGGGAGCTCATTCCGGCGCTCGACGAACTCGCGCGCCGCGGCGGTCGTGCGGTCGCGGGGTTCCGCGACGTCATCGATGAGCCGGATTTCGTTCGCAGGCTTTGGCACGACACCGGCGTCTACGAGACCCTCCGCGACCGATATGACGCGATCTGCGTCTACGGCGATCCGGTGATGCTCGACTTCGTCGACGCGTATGGGCTCGACGGACCGCTCGCCGACCGGCTTACCTACTGTGGTTACTTGGGCCGTCAGGCGGAGTCTGCGTCAGATGTGCCGCTGTTCGAGCGGCCGCTGGTGCTGGCCACGTGCGGTGGCGGCGTCGACGGGGCGCCGCTGATGGAAGGGTTTATCCGGGCCTGCGCCGCGCTGCGCCACCGTGTCGGCGGAACGTGGTTGGCTGTGACGGGCCCGCTCATGCCACGCGGCGACCACGAGCGGCTCGCGCGTGAGGGCGAAGCGGCGGGCGTCGCGGTACGCCGAGTCGTCCCGGAGCTCCGCGCGCACGTCGCGCTCGCGGATTGTCTCGTCGTGATGCCCGGTTACAACACCGTTTGCGACCTGCTCTCCTATCGGCCGCGCGCGATCCTCGTTCCACGAGAGTCGCGGAGCCTCGAACAGCGCATTCGCGCCGAACGCCTGCGCGAATGGGGCGTCGCCCAGATCGTTGACGCGGGCGAGCTCGGCGGCGATCAACTCGTACGCTCCCTCGAGCAGGCGCTCGCTTCGCAGAGGCCGCCGCGCGCGCCGGTCAGTCTGGCCGGCCTCGACTCCGCGCTTGACGTCTTCGACCGACGATACGACCGCGTGCGCGCGGCATGACTTCGATGGACGCCGAACCCAAGGGCAACCGATGACAAGCAGACACGTCTCGTGCGGCGTTGCTGCCGCTGTGAGTGCTGCAGCGCTCGTCGTCACTGCCTCGGCGGCCGCACCGAGCGTTACGCTCAACCTGAAGGGCGGGAATGCAAACCGCGAGCTCGTCGCGTGCGGGATCCGTCACCACTACACGTTCTTCCACGTTGCGAAGCCGCTCTCGATGGACGGCTCCGTGCAACCGGTTCCCCGCGGGACGTGGCTCGTCAAGGTGAAAGTGAAGAAGTGCATCCGCGGCCGCTTCCGGACCGTCTGGGCGCGTCACGCGAAGGGGAAGGCGGACGGCACGTTCAAGATCGCGTATACGCCCCGCCGCGCCGGCGCGTACTTCGCCCGCGCGTACTTTTACGGGACCCGCCCTGCCGCGCGAAGCGACAAGCAGTACTTCCACGCGCCCTGACGTCGGCCCCGCGGGCGTAGGGTTTCCTCAATCGACAGGGAGGCTGGTATGGCGCTCGCACGTGTTGTGACCTTCGAAGGGGTCAGCAAGGACCGGATGGAGGAGATGGACCGCGAGCTGCGCGAGGGGCAGCCGCCGGAGGGATTCCCGGCCACCGAGATTCTCGTGCTCCACGACCCCGAGGCCGAGAAGTCGCTCACGATCCTCTTCTTCGAGACGGAGGAGGACTACCGGCGTGGCGACGAGGTGCTGAACGCGATGCCGGCCGGCGACACCCCTGGGCGGCGCACGTCGGTGACGAAGTACGACGTCGCTACTCGCATGACGGTCTGAGAGGCGTTCAACCTCTTCCGTATCAGAGCCGGTGTTGGCTCGTCGCGACACTGAACACATCGCGGTAGAGGAATCCGGTCGGCGGGCGCAGTCGCCCTCTCGAATTTTCAGTAGAGCGAGCCGCGGAGAGCAGCCAACCGGAGTCGCACGGCTTGCGGGTCGCGCGCTGCCGTCGCGGCGAGCGCAAGGATGTAAATGCCGACAGCTGACGCGATGATCATCGAGCTCGGCGGGAGCGTCGGGAACTTGTAGCTGAGAGTGAGGCCGACCCAGACCGAGGCGACCGAGAAGATCGCGGACAGGGCGAGGCCGCGGTAGGGACGGGTCGTGATTCTGTGTGCGGCGCCGGCCGGGGCTGCGAGCAGACCGAGAAGGAGGAGCGCGCCGACGGCTTGGGTTGCCTGTGCGGCGACCAGGCCGAGTAGTGCGAGGAAGCCCAGTCCGAGCGCCCGCACCGGTACGCCTCGGGCGGCGGCGACCTCGGTGTCGAGAGAGGCGAACAGTAGCGGCCGCGCGATCGCCAGAAGAAAAGCGCTCGCGAGGACTGCGAGCAGGACGGAGGTTCGGACGTCGGCGGTGCTGAGTCCGAAGATCGAGCCGAAGAGAACGCGGACGCCGGCCGTGCCGTTGCCGGCACTTCTTTGGGTGGTGAAGATGGAGAGGAAGAGAACGCCGAGCCCGAGTGTCCAGGCGAAGAAGGAGCCGATGGTGACGTCGTCGGCGCGGGCTCGGTCGCCGAGGATGCCCATGACGATGCCGCCGAGGATTGTCGCGATGAAGAGGCCCGCGAGGATGTTGAGCCCGAGGACGGCCGCGGCAAGTGCGCCGGTGAAGGCGACGTGGCTCAGGGCATCGCCGGCGAAGACCTGGGCGCGCAGGACGACGAAGTAGCCGACGAGGCCGCAGGCGAGCCCGACGAAGCTACCGGCGATCAGCGCGTTGCGCATGAACTCGTGCGCGAACATCAGGCAGCCTCGATTGCAAGGCGCACCGTCGTTCGCCGGCGCTCGGCGACTGCGCGCGTGACGCGGACGAGCAGGTAGAGGGCGAACGAAAGCGATGTGACGTAGAAGCCGACGGGGTAGATCGAGAAGTAGGCGAGCGTTAGCCCGAGCCAGGTGACGGCGAGGGCGATCGCGACCGAGAGGACGATCCCGAGTCCGGGGCGCGGGGTGAGTCGGTGGGCGGTCGCTGCGGGTGTGACGAGCAGGGCGAAGACGAGCAGGGCTCCCGTGATCTGGCTCGTTTCCGCGACCGAGAGGCCGAGCACGAGCACGAATCCGAAGCCGAGCAGGCGCACCGGCACACCGCTTGCGCGCGCGACGTCGGGATCGACGGATGAGAAGAAGAGCGGCCGGGCCGCGACCGCGACGAGTGTGACGGCTGCGGCCGCGACCGCGAGGAGCACGATCACCTGCCGGCTCGTGATCCCGAGGAAGGTTCCGAACAGCAGCGAGTCGAGGCCGTTGAGGACGCCGTGGTAGAGGCTGACGAACAGGAACCCGAGTGCGAGTGCGAGCGCCTGCAGCGAGCCGATCGCGGCCGACTCGGCGCTGAGGCTCTTGCGCGCGCCGGCGATCCCTGCGAGTGCGAGCGCGCCGACCCCGCAGAAGCCGAAGTAGCCGACGGCGAGTGGCAGGCCGGCGAGGCTTGCGGCAGCAGCACCCGGGAAGGCGATGATCGAAAGCGTGTGGCCGGCGAAGGTCTGTTGGCGCAGGACCATGAACCAGCCCGTCACGCCGGCCATGACGGCGACGATCGTGCCCGCCTCGAGCGCGTTGACCATGAACGGGTAGGAGAAGAGCTGGTGGAGATCGGTGAGCGGGTCCCAGGAGAGTCCCTGGAAGATCGCGGCCTCAGGCATGGCGGTCGCCGTGCACGAACGGCGCCTCGGGCTGGCCGACGACGACGAGCCTGCCGTCGGAGGCGCGCAGCACCTCGATCGGTGCGCCGTAGAGACGAGTGAGCGTCTCGCTTCTGATCACCTGCTCGGGTGGGCCCTCGATCGCGCCGCCGCCGGCGAGGTAGATGACACGGTCGAGGTAGCTGAGGATCGGGTTGATGTCGTGCGCGACCAGCAGCACGGCCACCTGCTCCTCCTGGCAGATCCGCCGGACGAGCGCGGCGACCGCGGCCTGGTTGGGCAGGTCGAGGCTGTCGAGTGGCTCGTCGAGCAGCAGCAGCTTCGGTCGCCGCACCAGCGCCTGTGCGATCAGCAGACGCTGCTGTTCGCCACCGGAGAGCTCACCGATGGGTTGTCGCGCAGACGCCGTCGCCCCGACGAGCTCGATTGCTTCGGCCACCTGCGCCGTCGCGCGTTTTCGACCAGGAACGCCTGGAATGGGCACACCCCAACGAGCCCCATCCAGTCCGAGTTGAACGAGGTCGACGCCTCGGATCCGCGTGCTCGTATCGAAGCTCCGTCGCTGCGGCAGATAGCCGATCCGGGCGTTCGCAGCGCCGGGCGCGCGTCCCAGGACCGACGCCGTCCCGCCGGCCAACGGCAAGAGGCCGAGGATCGCTTTGATCAGCGTCGATTTGCCGGCGCCGTTCGGCCCGAGCACCGCGACGAACTCAGCCGGCGCGACATTCAGCGAGACGTCGCGCCAGATTGTCCGGCCGCCGAGTCGCGAAGCAGCGCGTTCGAACCGCACCGCCGTTCCCTCACGCGTCTCTGCCGCTCGCGGAGCGGGAGCGGCGGTTCGATTCATCGGCCGGTCGCCTTCGCGAGGGCGGCGGCAAGGGCCTGCAGTTGGTGCGACTGCCAGCCCTGGAAGCTGGCAGAGGGAGGCGTCAACGTCTCCGTGATCGTCGTGATCGCGATGCCCTTCTTCCGGGCGGCGTCGGTGATCCGCTTCACATCCGGGGTGCTGTTTTGGCTGTTGTAGACCCAGACCTCGATCTGCCGGGCTGCGATCTGGCTGTCGATCGTCGTCTTGTCGGCGGCGGTCGGCTCCGTCCCTTCGCTGATTGCCTTCAAGAACGAATACGGAGTCAGCAACTTCAGCCCGAGCGCCTGCGCGAGCGGTGCGAAGATGCTCTCGGACGCACCGACCGGGACACCGTGGTACTTCCGTCTGATCGAGGCGATCAATTGCTTGTACTGCGAAAGGCCGTGCGTCTCGAAACGCGTTTTCTGCTGTGTGAAGTAGCCCGCGTCTTCGGGATCGAGCTTGCTGTAGTCGTGCACGATTGAGCCGATCACTCGCTGGACATCGGTCGGCGCGTACCAGCGATGCGGATTCCCACCCGGCTTGATTCCGACGAGGTCGCCGACGTCGAGGACGATCCGGCCGGACACCGGGTTGGCCGCGATCAGCTTCGGCGCCCATGGGTCGTAGCCGATCCCGTTCACGATCACCATCTGCGCGCCCGCGATCGTGCGGGCGTCGGCGGCCGTCGGTTCGTAGTCGTGCGGGTCGGTCGCCGGGCTCGTAATCACGCTCGCGACGCGCGCCTTACTCCCACCGAGCTGCGCCGCGATGCTCCCCCAGAAATTCTCCGCCGCCACCACGTTCAGACCCTTGCCGCTCGGCGCCGACGCGCGGGCCTTCGAGTGCCCGCACCCGCTACCGACGAGCACGAGCGTGCCGAGCAGGGCGGCGACGCCAATCGTCCTCAGCTTGCCGAAGGCCACGCGCTAACAATACTCATTCCCGATACTACTTGTAGTCGAGAGCCGCTATCATTAGCCGCCATGACGACGCGGACAGAGACCGCCAGCTGGGCAGAGACGACGATCGCCTCGCTGCAGGCAAAGGGGCACCGCAGCGGCGGCGCCCGCCGCGCCGTCGTCGAACTCCTCGGCCGCCAACACTGCTGCCTGACCGCCCAGGAGATCTTCGACCAGCTGCGCGCCGAGGGCCGCCGCGTCGGGATCGCGAGCGTCTACCGCACCCTGGAGCAGCTGAACAGGGACGGCTACGTCCAGCGCATCGACATCGGCGCCGGCATGTCGCGCTTCGAGCCGGTCCACGCCAACGGCGAACACCACCATCACCTCGTCTGCGACGACTGCGGCAAAGTCGAAGCATTCGCCGACGACCAGCTCGAACGGGCCCTACGCAAAGTCGAAGGCCGAACCGGCTACTCGGTCGCCGGCCACGACGTCGTCCTCCGCGGCGCCTGCCGCGATTGCACTCCGGCTGCGCACGGGGCTCCCTAAAGGCTCCATCTGCGGCTCGGCGGATGTCGAAGCGTCGACCTTCGGCGAGGACTGATCGCGGCGGCATTGCTTCAGGGAGCGGAGGCCGGCACCCGCAACGCGCGCGTACGCGCGGGGCCTTCCGCCACCAGATGATCTCATAGGCGTGTAGTGCGACCCACACCGCGGCCGCGATCGCCAGTGCAACGAGCGCCGGCACGACCGACTCCGGAAAGGAGCGAGCAGATGCAAATCCGTGCCCGCATGAGCATGAGTGCCGACGGTTACGTGACCACACCGGGCGGGTGGCCGGCGCTGACCGCCGACCCGGCCTTCGTCTCCGGGAAGAGCCACGGCATTCCGGAGTTCCTCGAGGGCTGCGAGGCGGCGCTGATGGGCCGGACGACGTTCGAGCCCGCCCTCAACAACGACCGGTGGCCGTGGCCGAACCTGAACGTGTTCGTGCTCGGTTCACAGCGTCCGTCCGGCACCCCGGATCACGTGGTCACCGAAAGCGACCCGGCGCTGCTGCTGGAGAAGTTGCGGGCTGCTAACCAGGGCGGCGACGTCCACCTCGTCGGTGGCCCTCGCACAATCGAGACCTTCGGCGCCCTCGGAGCGCTCGACAAGCTCGAACTGGTCGTGCTGCCGATGCTGTTCGGAGCCGGGATGCGGCTGACGCCGTCGCTCAGTCCCGACACCGGGCTGACGTTCGAGCGTGAGCGCGCCCTTCCGGAAGGCTCGGTCGAGATCGTCTACGCCTTGAGCAGGCGTACAAGCGGTTCGCCGACGCTCGATGCGGGCTGGTCCCCGGCATCGCAACGACTGGACCTGACCTGAGGTCACCGGTGCGCTCTGGGCATCGGCGCGCGCACTAGAGTCATCGCCGGCCCCCCGCGCGGAAGAGGTTTCCTTCGAAATGACCAACGCGACTCTCGACCATCGTGCAACGCCGCTGCCGCCCGGGAGCGAGGCGCCTGAGTTCGAGCTTCGCTCGACGCCCGACCAGACCGTGTCGCTGGCCGAGTTTCGGGGTCAGCCCGTGATCCTTGCCTTCTATCCGGAGGACGCGTATCAGGTCTATCGGGCCGATGAAGGGACGAGCGAGCGGGCCTTGTACGTGATCGATGCCGAGGGGATCGTGCGGTGGAGCTACATCTCTCCGGTGGGTGTGAACCCGGGCGCCGACGGGATCCTCCGCGCTCTCGAGAACGTGTGCCAGGAGGGCGGCGCGTGAGCACAACCCGGTGGGAAGCCCTACTCACGATGGCGGTCATCGAGGAGCGGGATCATGTTCAGGGGCCGGCGGACGCGGCGGTGACGCTCGTCGAGTACGGCGACTACGAGTGTCCGTACTGCGGTGCCGCCTATCCGATCATCAAGGAGGCGCAGGCGCGGATGGGTGAGGGGCTCCGGTTCGTGTTTCGCAACTTCCCGATCACGACCTCGCACCCGCATGCCGAACAGGCCGCGGAGGCCGCTGAGGCGGCGGCGACCCGGGGCAGGTTCTGGCAGATGCACGACCTCCTCTACGAGAACCAGAGGCACCTACGCGACCAAGACCTCAGCAGCTACGCCGACAAGCTCGGGCTCGACGTCGAGTCGTTCGACAAGGAGCTGGCCGAGCACGTCCACGCCGCGCGCGTCCGCGAGGACTTCATGAGCGGCGTGCGGAGCGGCGTGAACGGCACGCCCTCCTTCTATGTCAACAATGCGAGGCACGACGACTCGTACGACCTCGAGACCTTGCTCGCCGCCCTGGAGCGAGCTGCAGCGTCGGAACAAGGCTTGAAGCGCTGATCTGGAGCTGGTGACTGCGGCTTTAGGCGCCGGCTTCGGGTTCGTGCTCGGCGAGCCAGGCTTTCGCAACGCGCTTCTGCGCTCTCGTCAGCCACGCCTCGACGACTAGGTCGCGCAGCTCGTTGCGGTCGATGTGCTCGAGATCAGGGATCCGCAGCAGCACGGCCGCGTAGCCGTTCCAGTGCGGCGTGGTGAAGAAGTGGCCGCGGGCGTCGGCGAGCAGAAGCTCCTTAACATCGAGATCGGCAACGCGAAACACGAACACGTCGTCGAGTCGTTCGCCGGTGTGCGGGTCGACGGCGTCGGGCCGTGGGCCTCGGTGGAAGCAGAACATCTTCCCGTGCACGAGGTACGTCGGCCTCCCGTCGTCGGAAACCTCCTTCGTCGTCTGCGGCAGCGCGAGCGCGAGCTCGTCCACACCGGCCATCGTCGCCACGACGACAGTGAACACGACGTGATCGACCTGACGCAGATGAAGGTGTAGGTTCGTCAGCGTGGCAACGCTCACGGAGCGGGAGTCCGGGCAGGTCGACGCGGCGAACGCGTCGGGGCGCACGCCGGTCGTGTTCGTCCACGGGCTCTGGCTGCTGCCTGGCAGCTGGGATCGCTGGGCCGCGCTGTTTGAGCAGGCCGGCTTCGCGCCGGTGACGCCCGGCTGGCCTGACGACCCGGAGAGGGTCGAGGAGGCCAGGGCGCATCCAGAGGTCTTCGCCCGGAAAAAGATCGGGCAGGTCGCGGACCATGTCGGCGACGTGATCGGGAAGCTGAACAAGAAGCCCGCCGTTGTCGGTCATTCGTTCGGGGGGCTGCTGGCACAGATCATCGCCGGGCGCGGATTGTCTGCGGCGACCGTCGCCGTCGATCCCGCGCCCTTCCGCGGTGTGCTGCCGCTTCCGATCTCATCGCTGAGGTCGGCCTCGCCGGCACTGGGGAACCCCGCCAATTGGAGCCGCGCCGTCACGCTCACCCTGAAGCAGTTCAAGTACGGGTGGGCCAACGCCCTGAGCGACGACGAGGCGAAGCAGCTGCACGAGACGTTCCACGTCGCGGCGCCCGGCGCTCCGCTGTTCCAGGCCGCGAGCGCCAACCTCAATCCGTGGACCGAGGCGAAGGTCAACAGCAAGAGTTCCGATCGCGGCCCGCTGCTGCTCATATCCGGCGAGAAGGATCACACGGTGCCGTGGGCAATCGTCAACGCGTCGTACAAGAAGCAGCGACGGAACTCCGGTGTCACCGAGGTCGCGAGGATCCCGAACCGCGGGCATGCGCTCACGATCGACAGCGGTTGGCGCGAGGTCGCCGACAAGGCGCTCGCGTTCGTCCAGCGTTTCGCCTAAGCGAAGCGGCGCAGGCTTCATCCGAAGCGTGCTGCTCTAGGAGCGCTGGTCCCCTCGATCTACGGTGACGTCGCAGTGGGACGGCCCCCGCTTCGGGGCCGGCCACCGGTGCGGGCCTAGCCGACCGGGCGGGCGGCTGCGCGTGCGAGGCTCTCAGGCCGCGCGCGCCAGGTCGTCCGCGCTGGCGACGACGCCGTGGAGCTCGCCGGCAAGCTTCGCCAGCGCATCGCGCTCGAGCTGTCGCACGCGCTCGCGTGTGATGCCGATATCCTTGCCGATCGTCTCGAGCGACTCGGGCTCGCCGTCGAACCCGAAGCGGAGCTCCAGAATCCG
>WNEY01003249.1_pt1 | contig 12172 bp, 12 predicted proteins | sample 5400531 | NCBI WGS metagenome assembly WNEY01 (sample SAMN13153338, study PRJNA577476) | soil metagenome | isolation source: 200 cm saprolite under Douglas fir tree site 1 | place: USA:California | collected 2015-04-18
TTTACGGGCGCACGCACACTCATCGCCGCCGCCTGCGAAACCGTGTCGAGCTCAAAGGGTGTGCGTGTACCTCGATACGGGGTGGTTTTGGGGGATTATAGCGGATGGCTTTAAGCATGGAGCAACGACCTTCCGCGCCTGAGCGAGTCCAGGCGGCCCTCTCAGCCGCCGGCGTCGTTGCGCCCATCGAAGAATTCCCGTCATCGACGCGGACGGCGCAGGAGGCGGCGGAAGCGGTCGGCACCAGCGTCGGGCAGATCGTGAAATCGCTGGTCTTCCTTGCCGGCGATGCCCCTGTCCTGGCGCTCGTTTCGGGCTCAAACCAGCTCGATCCCGCCCGGCTCGGCGCCCTTACCGGCCTCCCCATCGGCAAGGCCGACGCCGATGCGGTGCGCCAGGCGACCGGCTATGCCATCGGCGGCGTGCCGCCCACCGGGTTCCCCGCCCCGATCCCGACCTTCATCGACCGCGATTTACTGCAGTACGACGTCGTCTGGGCCGCAGCCGGCACGCCACGCCATGTGTTTCCGATCGCGCCGCAGGATCTGGTGCGCATAACCCGCGGCCGGGTGGCGGACCTGAAGCCCCCCAACCTACCCTCCCCCCAGGTGGAGGGGAACTAGATCCTCAAGGGTAGATGCCGCGAATCGTCGTCGCCTGCGCGACCTTGTCGACAGCCAGGACGTAGGCCGCCGTCCGCATGTTGACCTTCTTCTCCAGGCTCACCTTCAGCACGTTGTCGAACGCCCGCAACATGATCCGCTCCAGCCGTTCGTTGATGTCGTGCTCATCCCAGAAGAACTCCTGCAGGTCCTGGACCCACTCGAAGTAGGACACGGTGACGCCGCCGGCATTCGCCAGGATGTCGGGAATCACGAAGGCGCCTTTCTTGAAGAGGATCTCGTCCGCGTCCGGCGTCGTCGGGCCGTTCGCGCCTTCGCAAATCACCTTTGCCTTGATCCGGTGGGCGTTGCCAGCATGGATCTGGTTCTCGAGCGCGGCCGGAACCAGCACGGTGACCGGCAGCTCGAGCAATTCCTCGTTGGTGATGAACTTGCAGATCTTCTGCCGAAGCCGGCCCGTGAGCTCTTTCTCGCGCACGACCTCGTCCAGCTCGATGCCGTCCTCGTTGTAGCAGGCGCCGTTCGAATCGCTGACCGCGATCACCTTGCAGCCGGCCTCGGCCAGCAGCTTGGCGGTGGTGTAACCCACGTTGCCGACGCCTTGGACGGCCACGGTCGCATCTTCGGGGCGGATCCCCAGATGCCTCAGCGCCGCCAGCGTGGTCAGCATGCAGCCTCGACCGGTCGCTTCCGGGCGGCCCTCGGACCCGCCGATGCCCAGCGGCTTGCCAGTCACCACCGCCGGCACCGAATGGCCGGCCTGCATGCTGATCGTGTCCATCATCCAGGCCATGATCTGGGCGTTGGTGTTGACGTCGGGGGCCGGGATGTCACGGTCCGGTCCGATGACGATGCTGATCTCGCTCGTGAAGCGGCGGGTGAGATTCTCGAGCTCGTTGCGGCTGAGACTCTTCGGGTCGACGATGACGCCACCCTTCGCCCCACCGTACGGAATGCCGACCACGGCGCACTTCCACGTCATCCACATGGCCAGGGCTTTGACTTCGTCCCGCGTGACGCCGGGGTGGTAGCGGATCCCACCCTTGGCGGGGCCCCGGTCGATGTTGTGATGAATGCGATAGCCGGTGAACATCTGCACGGTGTGGTCGTCCATCAAGACCGGAAAGGTGACGATCAGTTCGCGCTTGCACTCGCGCAGCACGCGCCGCATGTTCGGATCCAGGCCGAGCACATCGGCTGCGATATCGAATTGGCGCTGGGCCATCAGCCACGGATTCGCCTGCTCCGGTGATGCCTCGGCGTAGCCCCTCATCGGCACCGCCTCTATCTTCTGAGCCATTCTTCCTCCTGCCTGTTTCATGCCGGCCAATCGGCCGACTCGGCGCTCGGGCACCCATTACACTACACGGCACCGTGACGCCGCGGATGACTGTCCTCGCAAGCGTTTCGCTTGCGACTTTCCTCGTCACCAGCCTCGCGGCCACCCAGTTCCGAAGCCAGCCACTGCCCCCCTCCAACCGCCTGGCCCGGGACGAGGCCTTGCGCAAGAGTGTCAACCAGCTCGAGGACCAGAACCGGGCCCTCAAGGCACGCATCCAGGGACTCCAGGCGGAGGTCAAGGCCGGCGAAGACGAGAGCGCCCGTCGTTCGAGCGCCGTGCAGCAGGTGAAGGCCCAGCTCGACGATCAGAAGGTGATCGCGGGGCTCACGGCGCTCCACGGCGCCGGCCTCACGATCCTGCTGCACGACGGCACCGACCCGAACGACGCGGCCGACCGTTCCCTGGGCTGGACCATTCACTACCAGGATCTGCAGGACATCGTCAACGTGCTGTGGGCGAGCGGGGCGGAGGCCATCGCCGTCAACGGCCAGCGCATCGTGCCGAACACCGCCTTCCACTACGCCGGCGTCAACATCCTGGTCAACAACGCCAGCCGGCTGAGCGGCCCGTACACCGTGACCGCGCTCGGTGATCCGTCGAGTCTGGCCGGCGGGATTGGCAATCCCGACCAGCTCGCGGAGCTCAAGAGCCGCAGCCGCATCTACCGGCTGGGCTTCAGCTGGTTGCGCAGCCCCCGGCTCAGCCTGCCGGCCTTCGATGCCACCTTCCTGGTGAGGTATGCTCAGCCGCTCGGCTGAAGGAACCGCCCGGGCCCAGCGGCTGATCGTCGTCAGCCTGATCGCCATCGCGCTTGGCTTCCTGCTCGTCGTGCAACTGCGCTCCCAGGCGGCGGTGGCTCGCACCCTGGCCGCCCAGGACGACACGAGCGTGGCGCTGCTGATCAACGACCTGAACCGCGCCAACAACCAGCTGATCCAGCAGGGAGCCGCACTCTCTCAGCAAGAGGAGCAGCTCCGGCAGGCTCTGACGGCCGGCGGCACCGACGCGCAGGCGATCCAGAAAGAGCTCACGACCCTGCGCGAGGTCAACGGCGAGGTGCCGGTCCATGGGCCGGGGTTGCAGATCCTGATCGAGGGCACCATCATGGACTTCGAGCTGCAGGACGCGCTCAACAACCTGCGCAATGCCGGGGCCGAGGCGATCGCGCTGAACGGCCAGCGCATCATCAGCAGCACGCCGGTCCAGAGCCGCGGTAACAGCCTGCTGATCAACGGGCACGCCGTGAGCTCCCCGCTGAGCCTGCTGGTCATCGGTGACCCGGAGCAACTCGGGCCGGCCGCCGACCTCTCCGCCAGCAGCCTGCAGACCCGCGTCCAGGTACAGATTCAGCGCCAGACCGAACTCGCCATCACGGAGGTCGTCACGCCGCGCCCCCTGATCTATGCGCAGTTGGGAAAATAGGGCGGCAGAATGGCACGCACCGTAGAGTTGCGCAGCGACACCTTCACGCTTCCGACGGAATCGATGCGGGTGGCCATGGCCGCCGCCGAGGTGGGCGACGACGTCTGGGATGAAGACCCGACCATCCATCGCCTGCAGCAACGGGCCGCGGAGATGGTCGGGAAGGAGGCCTCGCTCTTTGTTCCGAGCGGAACCATGGGCAACCTCTGCGCCCTGCTCAGCCACACGCACGCCGGCGACGAGGTGATCCTCGAGGGCGACAGCCACATCTTCCATTCCGAAGTGGCGGGCGCCTCGGTCGTCGGCGGGCTACAGCTTCGTCCTCTCGAGAGCGAGGACGGCCGGTTGCGACCGGAGCAGGTGCGCCGCGCCATCCGCGAACCCGACATCCATCAGCCACGCACCGGGCTGCTCTGCCTGGAGAACACCCACAACCGCAAGGGCGGCACCTGTCTGAGCCCGGGCCAGACGCAGGCGCTCAGCGCCGTCGCCCACGATGCCGGCTTTCCAGTGCACCTGGACGGCGCGCGGGTCTTCAACGCCGCCGTGGCGCAGCGGATCGACGTCCGTCAGCTCACCGCCCCCGTCGACTCGGTGATGTTCTGTCTTTCCAAGGGACTCAGCGCGCCCGTCGGCTCGATGCTGGCGGGATCGAGGGACTTCATCGAGCGCGCGCGCCGCATGCGCAAGATGCTGGGCGGCGGGATGCGCCAGGCCGGAGTGGTAGCGGCGGCCGGCTTGTGCGCGCTCAATGAAATGGTCGATCGCCTGGCGGAGGACCATGCCAACGCCCGGCGCCTGGCCGAGGGCCTGCAGGGACTTCCGGGGATTGACATCGACCTGGCGAGGGTCGAAACGAACATGGTCTTCGGCGATTGCCGCCCGCCGCTCACCGCGAGCGCGTTCATCGACCGCTGTCGCGAGGTCGGCGTGTTGCTCGACCAGGCCTCTGCGTCCCGCTGGCGCATGGTCACGCACCGGGGGGTCTCGGTCGAGGACGTCGACTATGCCGTCGACGCGGTCCGCCGGTTGTTCGTGTCGCCGCTCCGAGTCGCCGGCTAGCTCAGCGAACGGGTAGGCCGATCATCGGGTCGAACGCGGGACCAGCGAAGCTGGCATCGGGCAGCAGGAGCAGGCTGCCGAAGGCTTGCCAGTCCCCGCTGGTATCGGTGAGGATGCCGGCTGGCGCCTGGGCCGTCCCGGCCAGGGTCATTGCGGCCGGTTCACCTGGCAACGTCCACGTGGTCGGGATGGCGGTGAGCGCCGCGTCGGCGCCGCCGAATGCGTGCACCACGCCGCTGCTGTCGAGGGCCAGTCCCGAATGGGTTCCCGGGAACAGCGCCGCGTCGACGACACTGGCGCCGTCGGACAGGGACACACGGCCTCCACCCTGCCCTCCGCCAGAGACGGACGGAGATGCCGCAATCGCCCCGGCGGCGTCGACGGCCATGACGGTTCCATCGCTGGCCGCCAGCAGGCGGATCGGCGTTGCCACCGCGAATCGCGGACCAGCGATGCCGGCACTATTCCATGTCGTGCCGTCGGCCAGCAGGCGGAGCGGACCCGATGGCAGGGTGACGACATCGACCGCCGCGGCCAGCGACGTGGGGGCGACGGACGGCGTCGCGCGCTCGCGGCCCAGGCCGTGCATCGATGCGTCACTGCCGAGCAGCAGCGCGCCGGCCGCCGACGGGTGCTCCTGCCTGACCCCCATCAGCGACGGCGCGCCGTCAGGCTGCGCCGGCAATGGCCCAAGGATGGCGCGATCCGCAGCGGTTGGCGGAGGCCCGGCGCCGGACGGAACCGATCGGTTGAGAACGACGGCGGGCGCCGCGTTCCGGGCGGCGTCTCGGACCGTGAGCCGAAACTGGTAGGCGGTGCCCGGGTCGCCAAAGAACCGGACGGCCCCCACCGTCTTGCCGGCCTCTGGCTGGTCGGCGCTTTGCGTGAACCACGGGCGGAACGTGGGTCCGCCTGAGCCGATCTCGATGGCGACATCCTTGACGCCGGAAAGACGGTCATCCCCCGACCAACGAAGGTTCAGGGCGCTGCCCTGCGCCGGATCGACCCGGAGCGCCGAGCTCGGCGGGTCGACGTCATATAGATATAGGTAGGTGATGTCGGCGCTGGTGCCGGCGCGGTCGAAAACGCGCAGGTGCAGTGTGTGCGATCCGGGGCCGGGCATCGTCGCCGCTCCACTGGTGGCCTGGGTGCGCGGCGCCGCCGGCCCCGGGTCGGCGTCCCATTGGGCCGCGAATCCGGCGAGACCGTGTCCGCCATCACGCAGATGCCAGCTCAGTGGTGGCGGCGGGCCGTCGTTGCCGTACCAGTAGTTCCAGCGTGCCCCACCCGGGAAGGCGAGCGGTAGGAGGAAGGGCACCGGCGGGTTGCTCGTCCACAGGTTGCCCATGTCCCAGTGCCACGGGTCCGGGCCCGGCCCGGTCCAGCCGTACGGGTCGATCGAGTGCCAGGGGGTCAGCAGGTCGCGGACCTCGAAATGGACGTGCGGCCCGGTCGAATTCCCGGTGCTGCCGCTGAGGGCGATCAGCTGGCCGCGGGATACGTGCTGTCCCGGGTAGACGAAGAGCTGATTGTTGTGGAAGTAGGCGGTGCGATCGTACGCGTGGTCCATCACCACGCCCCATCCGCCGCTGTCGCTCCACTCGCTATAGATGACCGTCCCGTCGTCGGCGGCCACGACCGGCGTGTTCGAGGGTACGGCGAAATCCGTACCGCGGTGGCCGTCGTACGCATAGCCGGTGGCGCCGTCGAACCGGATCATGATGCCGTCGCTCTGCCGGTCCGGGTAATGGTGGTCCATCCAGGACGTAATGCGTGGGTTCGGGATCGCGAAAGGCAGCGTCAGGTTGCCGGCTGCTAAGGCCGGTTGGGTCGTCGCCAGGAGCACGCCGAGGGCCACGGTAACTCCGCCGTGGACCCTTAAGAGCCGAATAACAACAGGAGCGTAACGAGATCTGAAAGAAAGCCGCAACAGGCCCGCGACGGGGCCGTCACGATGCGAGACCCCTCTTGGGGTCGCTACAGGCTTTGACATAGGCTGGCGTTGAATTGCGAAGGAGTGCATCGACCGCACCTTTTTTGTCATGGACTCTGCTGCCGCGCAGCCGCGATTCTAAACGTTCACGAGAACAAGGCATGACGCAAGCACACTCACGTTCCAAGTCGGGGAAGCGGGCACAGGCGCTGGCCGAGATGGCCGTCATGGTGCCCTTCCTCATCATCGGCATGATGGGGATGCTGGATCTCGGGCGCGCCTTCTACTACCAGATCGCCATCACCAACGCGGTGCGCGAGGGAGCCCGTTATGCGGTCACGCCCCACTATCTGGGCTTGAACCCGAGCTGCAACACCATCCCGCCGGCTCCGGACCCGGGCGCCAACTGCGTCTCGCCGAGCGATGCGGCGATCGAGGCACGGATCAATCGGGAACTCCAGGGCACCGGCATCGTCATCCCGTCGGCGCAAATGAACATCACCCCCGACCAGGCCGGCCGGGTGACCAACTTCAACTACGCCACCCCGACGTCGCAGTACGCCGTTACCGTGTCGGCCAGCTACCAGTTCTTCTTCATCACCCCGATCATCGGCAGCCTGATCGGTAACCCATTGACCATCAACACCAGCGCGGTGTTCAGGGCAGAGTACTGATGCGAAAGCGCCTTTTGCGCCGCCACAGCGGTCAGTCGATGGTCGAGTTCGCCGTGCTCGCGCCGGTCTTCTTCATGCTGTTGCTGGGCACCATCGATTTGGGGCGCGCGGTTTACATCTACAACTCGATCTCGGACGCGGCCCGAGAAGGCGCCCGGGCTGCCATCCCGTTCGATACGCCGCTGCCAACAAACGCCCAGGTGGTGGGCGCCGTGCAGAGCAAACTTGGTGGGGGCTTCGCCCTCACGGTCGATCCCTGCATCGCTGCCAGCAGCAGTCCATGCCCGTCGACCCCGACCGTTCCAAACACCGGAACCATCTGGTACAGCTCGGGTGTCGGTACACCGGGCCGTGGCGAGATCACGGTCAAGATCTCGTTTCTCTTCCAGCCCTGGGTCCCGGTGGTCCGCGATGCCTCTGGAAACGGGGTGGTCATCTCGGCGGAATCCACCATGGTGACGGAGTACTGAAATGTTGATCAAGCTTCGCCGCGGCAAGAAAGCGCAGAGCCTCGTGATCGTCGCCCTCTCGGCCACCGCGCTTTTCGGGATCATCGCCCTCGGGCTCGATGCCGGCCGCCTCTACTTCCAGCGCCGTGATGTCCAGAACGCGGCGGACGCGGGCGCCCTCGCCGGCGCCCAGGAATTACTGCCGACCGGCAACACCACCACTGTGACCTCGAGCATGATTAGGGCGGCCAACTGCCAGGCGTCCGTCTATGCGCTCAAGCAGTTGCAGGACACGCCCCGGGACGGCGGTTGCAATCCGCCGTCGGGCCAGTACGAGGGCACGGGGATCACCGAGCGAGCGGCCAACATCGCGGCCACCGTCCAGGTCTGGACACCGTCACGAAGCAACCAGAACGAGATCCATGTGCGGGTGACCTATAACGTCCCGCTGACCTTCGCCGCAATCCTGGGATTCACCACCTCAGCCGTTGTCGCCGATGCGTACGCGCACGGCGGCTTCTACAACAAGACCTACACGATCTTCGGCTTCGATGCCGGCGGTAACGGTAACAGCGTCAACTACGACCAGAACGGGAACGTGCAGATCGACGACGGCCTCAACGGTACTGACATCTGCACTCCGAGCCCGACCCAGGGCCGCCTGGTCTCGAACGCCAAGTGGCACGCGCCTAACCCGGGTGGCGGCTGGAACAACCTCAACGGTCAGTTCTTCTACTCGCAAGCCTCGGACACGCACGCGCTCGTGACCTACTGGTCCGGCACCGTCGGGACATCGCAGCCCGTCGAGGGGACACCGAACTACGAACCGGCCATCCTCCAACCAGGCCACATAGGGCCTACAACCTTGGGCAACGTGGTCACGTACTATCCGGGCACCTATACCAACCAGTCGATCAACCTGACCAACAACAGCTTCCGGTATCAGTTCAACAACGGTATCTATTACCTGCAGGACACCAACTTCACCATCACGGGAGGCACCGTCTCGAATACGTCCGACGGACAGCCTTGGTGGGGGCCGTATGGTGGCGTGTCGAACCTGACGCCGGCCGCGGACGGCACCAATGGCGTGGAATTTGTCCTCGATGGCAGCTCCGCCTTCAGCGCCAGCACGAGCGGCAACACGTCGCCCAGCGTCTTCTTCGCGGCGCCCAGCTTTGTGTCGAGCGGGACCGACAGCATCGCCTTCTTCATCAAGCCCACCGATACGGTCAGCGGACCCAACGGTTCCCCCTGGAGCGAAACGATTGATGGCACCAAGGGGACCGCAGGGAACTATCCGTTCCAGATCTGGGGATCGATCTTCGACGCCGACCAGAACGGCTCCCACGGTACGGTCGTCACACTCCAGGCGGTCAGCACCTCAAATATTCGGCCGGCTGCCTATGCGGTCAACGGCGAGGTCGTGGCGCCCCAGGTCGGCATCAACGGCGGCAACCTGGTGAACGGTGCCTTTACACCGAGTAGCCCCACGTGCCCAGGTCCGCCTTACGGCTACGTCCAGAACCCAGCCGGTTACCTGGTGCAGTTCAACCCGCACTACGTGCCGCACTGGCGCGGCCTTGCGTACCTCGTCAGATAACAGCCCCCACCCTGCCCTCCCCCAGAGGGGGAGGGAGATTTAAGGCCGGTTAACGCCCTACAATGCGGGGGACGTGGCACACGCCATCTACTGTTTCCTCGACGGCGAGACGTTGCATGGAGACCCTCCGAAGCGGGAGTTCGATACGCCGGTGGTCGAGACCCGGGTTCACAATCTCGGGACCAACAACCGGGGCGCCTTCGTCCCTCTCAGCAGCCTCAAGTACGTCCTCCTCGACTCGCATGCCCCTTTGAGTGCCGTCGACATTGCCCGCTACCAGCGGATCGCGATCCACTTCGTTGACCACGAAGTGCTGCGGGGCTACAGCGACCGCCAGTTGCGGACATCCCGGTACGGCGTCACCCTCTCACTGGTATCGCCCGACCAGAGCGAGGTGAAGGACCTGGCGATTCCGTTCACCGCCTTAAAGGGGATCTTCTACCTCAAGACCTGGGAGGGGGGCGAGCCGGCGATGCTCGAATCGGACTGGGTGCCACGAATCCTGGAGGCGCGCGAGCGGGAACAGGTTCGGCGACAGTATGGCCCGGCGGGCAAGCCACGGCACAAGATGCCGTTACTCGAGCGGATCATCCGCCGCCGCAAGATCGCCGAATAACGCGATCCCGGTCGGCCCGTCCCTGATATGTTGAAACCCGAGATGCAACCGGCGGCGGTCCCGCCGCAGGCGGCGGCCCCCCGGTCCGCGCTTCGCGAGCGGCTCCTCGATCCTCGCACGCTGATTTCGTTCGCCATCCTGGCCGTCGTCCTCTTTGTCGTGCTGACCCATGTCCAGCTGGACTACGGCGCGAGCCTGCGAGCGATCAGCCAGACAAACCTGCTCCTCTACGCGCTGGCCTTTGCCGCCTTCTACTTCTCGTTCATCGTCCGCACCGTCCGCTGGGAAATCCTGTTGCGCAACACCGGCGAGCGCAACCGCTTCGGCGAGCTGTTCCACATCATCATCCTCGCCTGGTTCGCCAACTGCGTCCTCCCCGCCAAGATGGGTGACTTCTACCGCGCCTACCTGCTGCGCCAGCAGACCGAGGTCTCCGGCTCAAAAGGCCTGGGCACCATCTTCAGCGAGCGCGCGCTGGACTTCCTGGTGCTGATGAGCCTGCTGGTAGTTAGCGGCCTGATCAGCTTCCGCGCCACCGTGCCAGGGCGGTTCGTTCCGGCCTTCATCGTCGGACTCCTGATCGCCGTGGGTTTGATAGCGGGCCTGCTCGTGATCCGCTACAGCGAGGGCCGCCTGTCGCGCTATCTTCCGGAGCGCCTTCGCGAACGCGCCACCCGCTTCAAGCATGGACTGCTTAGCGCGTTTGCCGGCCGGCTTCCGCTGCTGCTCGGCCTCACCGTCCTGGTCTGGATGGCGGAGTCCGCCCGTCTCTTCCTGGTGGTCCAGGCGCTGCCGCTGCACATCTCACTGAGCCTGGCGCAGATCATGTTCATCGCGCTGGTGGCCTCCCTGCTCACCACGATCCCGGCTTTGCCCGGGGGGCTGGTGCTGGTCGAAGGCGGGATCATCGCTGTCCTGGTCTTCTTTGGTCTGACCGCCTCCCAGGCGCTCTCGGTCGCGATCCTCGACCGCCTGATCAGCTACTGGAGCCTGATCGCCGTCGGGTTCGTCGTCTTCCTGCTGAGTCACCGGCGTTGAAGGTCCTCGTCACGGGGGGCGCCGGCTTCATCGGCTCGCATGTCACCGACCGACTGGTGGCCGACGGCCACGAGGTGGTCATCCTCGACGACCTGTCGACCGGGCACGTCGAGCATGTGCAACCGAACGCGCGCTTTTACCAGATGGATCTGCACTCGCCCTGGATCGACGAGCTGTTTCGGATCGAGCGCCCGGAGGCCGTCGTCCACCAGGCGGCCCAGGCCAGCGTTCGCCGCTCCGTCGAGGACCCGGTCTTCGACGCCGGCGTGAACGTGCTGGGAACCGCGGCGCTGCTGCAGGCCAGTGTGCATCACGGCGTCCGCCGCTTCCTCTTCGCCTCCACCGGTGGCGCGCTTTACGGCGATGCCGATGTCACGCCCACGCCGGAGGACTATCCGACGCTGCCGGTCTCGCCCTACGGCGCCGCAAAGCTATCGGCTGAGGTGTACCTGCGGACGTTCAACGCGCTGCATGGGCTCTCCTACGCGGCCCTCCGCTATGCCAACGTCTACGGGCCGCGACAGGACCCGCATGGTGAGGCGGGCGTGGTCGCCATCTTTACCCGGCGGCTGCTCAGCGGAGAGAAGACCCGCATCAACGGCGACGGCAAGCAGACCCGCGATTTCGTTTACGTGGGCGACGTCGCGGAGGCGAACGCCCGCGCGCTCAGCTCGGATGCTGTCGGATCATTCAACGTGGGCACCGGGATCGAGACCGACATCACGACGATCTTCCAGTTGTTGAAGCGTCTCACCGGCAGCAACCAGCCGGAGGAGCACGGCCCGCCACTTCCAGGGGAGCAGCGGCGCTCGGTGGTCGACGCTCGGAAAATCGAGAAGTCGTTGGGCTGGAAGCCGAAGACGAGGCTCGCTGCCGGCCTTGACGCTACGGTCCGGTATTTCCGCGAGGCGTATCCAGCACCGGCGGCAGCTCGCCCTCGACCTGCTTGAGGGCCGCGTCCCCCGCGTCCAGCAGGCGCCGGGCCGCCTCCAGCACGAGCGGGTTGTGCACACTCTCGCTCCCGAGCATCCGGCTGGCCCAGTCGTAGGCCTCACAGGCCCGGCCGAGCTCGGCGCGCGCATCAGCCGCCAGATCCGGTCCGCTCGAGGGGCGCAGCCGGAGCGTCTGGTAGTACCCGGTCTGGAAGATCTTGCGCGCCGCGGTCGCCTCGTCCTCCAACGGCCCTGCGGGTCCGCCCTCAAGGGCCCGGCGCAGCCGGCCGGCGGCTCGTTCCACGCTGGTCTTGATGTCGGCAAGGACGACGTCGTAGTCGCGCGGTGTCAGGCGCGACGGCGTCCCCAGCACCCGGTACGCACCCAAGAGCGCGGCGGCCAGCACCAGCAGGATCAAGGCGTAGAGCCAGACCACGGTTAGCTTATTTTCCTCCCCCTCTGGGGGAGGGCAGGGTGG
>WNEY01003250.1_pt1 | contig 12171 bp, 9 predicted proteins | sample 5400531 | NCBI WGS metagenome assembly WNEY01 (sample SAMN13153338, study PRJNA577476) | soil metagenome | isolation source: 200 cm saprolite under Douglas fir tree site 1 | place: USA:California | collected 2015-04-18
GTCCGCAAGGGTTCGGTTAGTACGGAGCGAAGGTCCTTCCGGAAACGGCTGGACTGGGCGGCGGAAAGGGCTCGTTGGGTCACACCGGCGGGTTATCAACCGTAACGATGGGTCGCTTCACTTTTCTACAGGTTCTGCCGGCTTTGCCTTCCCGAGCCCGGCAGACCTGTGGAGTTGTGCAGCCCCCACCCCGCCCTCCCCCGCAAAGGGGGGAGGGAGTATCCGTGGCAAAACTGGGCGAATTGCCGCCCTTGTTTTCCAAACCTTAATGGGGTAACGTCTTGATTCACACACAGGGCGAGATTGTCTGGGGCCACGGGGCCTGGAGATGGAGGGTCGATATGGGGAAGAGACGTCTAATCGCTGTCGCCATGCCGGTGTTCATGGCCGCCGCCTTTGCCGTTTTGCCGCTCCAGGCGGGGGCGGGCGCCGGGGTTGGCAACCTCCCGCAGGGCGCCCAGAGCGACACCGTGTACGCGGCCAGCTTCGCAAAGGCCAAGGTCACGAATGTCACGGCGACCACCCAGGCGGTGAGCTGCTACCGGCCCGAGGTGCCCTTCTTCACGATCGGGGAGGCTCGCGGCTATACAGGCATGACGGCGTGTGCGGGTCGCGCCAACACCGGCGAGAACACCGGCTCGGCAGCCGAGAACCCAGCCACCCAGGGCGTCTATCCCAACCAGGTTGGCAGCGTTGCCGGTTATCCGGCGCCCGGGCCGATGCTGGTCAACGACCACTCCGAATCTGACCTCCGAGTCGATCCTACGGATCCCAATCACATCATTGGCTCCAGTAAGTGGTTTGCCAGCGCCGAAGGCTATAACCACGTGCTCGGCTTCTATGAGTCCCGGGACGGCGGCAAGACCTGGCCGGTCCAGGGTCATATCCCTGGCTATGAAGGCTTCACCGATGACACGGACCCGGTGGGGGCCTTCGACGGCTACGGCAACTACTACTCGCTCATCCTCCCGTATCAGTTCGCCTACATCGGTGGCACCACCGGCGGTGGGAGCAAGCTCTTCCAGAAGAGCAACCTGCCGAATGCGGCGATGCCGGCGGAGGCCGTGACCATCGCCGTGCGGCCAGCGGGCGCGACATCCGCCAGCGATTGGATCACCAAGCGGAAGACCGACTCCGGTGTTAGCTTCCCACAAGACCTGGACTTCGTTCTGGTCGACGACAACCAGGGGCAGGAGCCGGACAAGCAGTGGATTGCAATCGATAACAATCCCAACAGCCCGAACTACAACACCATCTACGCGATGTTCGTGACCTTCAGTTTCGCCGGCAAGATGAGCCACGCCTACGTCTCGACGGCCAAGGCGCTGCCCGGTGGCCATCACACGGACTGGACGGCACCGCAGCGACTCCCCAGCGAGAACGCCAGCGCATCGGATACCTACCTCTTGCCGCACGTCGATCCCAACGGCGTCGTCTGGACCAGCATCACGAACTTCCCGAGCCGGCAGTCGCGCAGCACCTACAGTCTCGGGGTCGACTATTCGACCGATGGCGGCGTGACCTGGCAGGGACCGCTGCCGGTACCGGGCGCCCAGAACGTCACGATCCCACCGGAGGCCTATCCGAACACCACGTTTACCGATGGAATCACGGACACCTTCACGGTCGGCACCGCCAAAGTCAACGGCCGCTACCCGATCTACATCTCCTGGGAGGATTACGCCAGCGGCTTCGACAACATCATGCTCTCGGGCTCCTTCGACGGCGGGCTTTCATGGACGCCGCCGGTCCGGGTCAACGACAACGGCAGCCTGGTTGACGAGTTCCAGCCGAACCTCGCGACCGCGGCCAACGGAACAGTCAGCGTCAACTTCTACGACCGCCGGCTGCTCTGCCCGGCAGCCGGAAGCGCCGAGGCCGCAGGCGCAGGTCTTGCGCTCGACACGTTCAACCCGCGTGTCGGCGGAACGCAGCCCCCGCCTTATGGGGCCAGCAACTACTGCGTGAACACCAGCGTGCAGTTCTACCGCGCCGACCTGTTCCCGCTGGGCAATAACATCCGCGTGAGCGCTCATACCTGGGATCCCCAGCTGAATGCGCCCTGGCGATTTGGCAGCTCGCTCTTTACCGGCAAGGACACCTTCATCGGCGACTACTTCGGTAACGACTTCGCCGGCACGACGAACCTGGCGACCTCGGTGAGCACCTATGACGATGGAACGAATCCGCATCACTACCAACAGCAGGTGATTGCGTCGGTCGGCATCCCGTAAAACCGCAGGAGGAAGGAAAGATGGGGTCGCTCATCGCACGTCGTGGAAGGCTGATTCGAACGATCGTCCTCGCTGGCGGCCTCGTCATCGCGTTGACGCCCGCCCGGATGGCGGCGGGATCCAACGCTGGCGCATCAACGCTGTGGTCGTCGCCGATTTCGGCCGGCAACACGGTCGTCAGCACGCCCACCAGCGGCGGCGGTTACCCCGAGAATCCGCCGGTGGCCGGCGGCTGCGTCGGGCCCAGCCCGAACAACTTCAACGCCAACCATTCCGAGTCCCACCTAACCGTCCAGCCGGGGACCGAACAGCTCGTCGGCTCCTCGAAGTTTTTCTTCGACAAGTTCTCCACCATCTACAACTTTTATCTGGGCAGCTACAACATCAACAACGGCAGCCGTAGCAAGGCGGTGAGCCACAGCAACAACATCGTCCAGGGCTACGACTGCTCCACGACCGAGACCACGCCCGGCGTGCTCAACCAGAACATGCCACCGAGCTGGACCAACACGACCGACCCCAATGTCGGCTTCGACACCAAGGGTCGCGTTTACCAGACGATGTTGCCCTTCAACGCCTTCTGGACCAACCTCCACCCGGACGGTGAGATCACCGTGTCCTTCAGCGATGATCTCGGGGCGAACTGGGTCACCGGCAATGGCGGGCAGGCACTGGAGCAGGTGCCGAACTCGAGCTCGTTCCAGCTGGGCCATGTCGAGGACAAGCAGTGGATCGCCGTGAATCACTACCCGAACAACAATAAGTTCGGGAACAAGTTCCAGGATCACGTCTATGCCACCTGGGACATCGTCGACGGGAACATCGGTAGCACGGTCAAGCTGCGGGCGGCCGTCTCACGCGACCGCGGACTGACCTTCTCGAAGGCCAACACGATCGTCTCGGCCTCCATCGACCAGCTCCGCGACCAGTTCAGCCAGCCGGCGGTGGATCCAAACGGCGACCTCTACGTCGCCTACACGAACATCGGGACCAAGACCACCACGGCAGATTTCTTCGTGACGAAGTCGACCGACGACGGCCAGACCTTCAGCACGCCGGTGTTCGCCGGCACGGGCCGGACGATTGGGGTGGGCAGCGTCCGGGTGACCAACACCACCTTCCGGGACGGCATCAACTACGCGTTCGCGGTCTCACCGGACTTCCCCGGACACCTGTACCTGGCCTACAACGACTTCAATGGGACGCAGTACAACACGTTCTTCATCCAGTCGACGGATGGTGGGCAGACCTGGAGCACGCCGCTTCCGGTCAATGACGACATCGCCTCGGGCAAGGTGGCGGATCACTTCCAGCCGGCCGTCGCAGCCGGTCCCGGCGGAGCCGTCGCCGTCGCTTTCTACGACCGTCGAGCTGACTGCCCGAGCGATCCGAGCGACGCGAGCATCATTCCGCAGGACCGGGGTCGCTCGAATTTCTGCATCGACGTCTCGGTGCAGCCTTACAAGGACAGTGGCACGGGTGCGGTGGCCGTCGGGTCGAACATCCGCGCCTCGAACGCTACCTGGGATCCGCAGCAGCCCGGGCTACTGGTCAACTCGGATGGCACGACAACCGACCTGCAGAAGCTCGGCGGCCTGGGCCAGATGGCGTGTGCCTCGCACAAGGATCCCTGCCGGCTGTCGTTCATCGGCGACTATTTCGGGCTGGCGATCTCGGCCGGCAACATCTACACCCTCTCGGCCTCGACGCACTTTCCGTCGAACGTGAAAGCCGACGACGGCTCGACGCTCTACTACCAGCAGCAAGTGCTGGGGACGATCAGCCGCACGGCCGCGGGGATTTAGACGCTGTAACTAAAGGAGAGGCCGGACCGCAAGCGCCGGCCTCCCTCTTCGGATAGTCACCGTACAATGCCACCCATGCGAGACGGAGATGGCCAGGGCGCTGGTCCTCGGGTTCCTCGTCGGCTTCCCGATCGCCCTGTCACCGGGACCGATCTTCTTCCTGGTCCTGCGACGCACGCTCGCCCGCGGCTGGCCTAGCGGCTTCGTCTCCGGACTGGGCGTCGCCACGGGCGACGCCACCTACGCCGCCCTGGCCGCCTTCGGTGTCGCCGCCGTCACCACGTTTCTGCTGGCGGAGCGCCGCTGGATCGGTCTTGTTGGTGGGATCGCGATCGCGGTCATCGGCCTTCGGACACTCGGACGCCCCCACCCTGACCCTCCCACGCAATCGGGGGAGGGGAATAGGCTTGCGGCCTCCTACGGATCGATGGTAGCGTTGACGCTCAGCAATCCATCGACGATCCTCTCGTTCGCGGCCGTCTTTGCCGGGCTCGGTATCCAGGTCGCAGGAGGGTGGGGATCAGCCCTCGCGCTGGTCGCCGGCGTATGGCTCGGATCGCTGGCCTGGTGGGTGCTCCTGACCGGCATCGCGAACCGGGGCCGCGAACGACTCACGCCGTCGATCATCCGCGGGTTCGGTACGGTCTCCGGCGTCGCGCTCCTCGGGTTCGGCGTGGTCACGGTCGGCGTGGCCGTGACGGGCGCCGGTGGTTAGCTCTTGAGTTCGGTAGGGATGATCGTGCGCTTGACCAGCTCGGTGCCGCGGAGCACCTGCGCCTCGGCGGGGATGCCGACCGGCCAGTCGGTGAGGAAATGCTGGAGGTCGTCCACGCCTTTCATCGGGTGATTCGCTAACGCGACGAGGACGTCTTCCTTCTGCAGTCCGGCGGTCTGGGCCGGCCCATTCGGGTCGAGCCGCGCAATCCGGACGCCACTGTCCTGGTCGAGCTGGTAGTAGCGGTTGACGCGACGGTGGATCGGCCAGGTTTCACCCGTGATGCCGAGGTAGGAGCGAATCACGCGACCGTCCCGGATCAGCAGGGAGACGACCCGCTGGGCGGTGTTGCTCGGCACCGCGAAGCAGATACCCTGCGCCATGGCGATGATCGCCGTGTTGATCCCGACCACCTGGCCGCGGGTGTCGACCAACGGGCCGCCGGAATTTCCCGGGTTGAGCGCGGCATCCGTCTGGATGATGTTCTCGATGGTGCGGCCGCTCTGCGAGCGCATGGTGCGGCCGAGGGCGCTGACGACGCCGGTCGTTACGGTCGATTGAAAGCCGAATGGATGGCCGATGGCGACCACGAGCTGGCCGACCTGCAGCTGGCCGGAGTCGCCCAGCCGCGCATGCGGCAGGCCGGTCCCCGATGCCCGCAAGACAGCGAGATCGGTATGGGGGTCCTGTCCGACCAGTTCGGCCTTGAGGACGCTGCCATCGCGCAGCGTCAGCTCGTAGGCCTTGACAGCGCTGGCGACGTGACTGTTGGTGAGCGCGTAGCCATCGGGCGTGATGAGCATCCCTGTCCCAACGCCGCTGACGCCGACCACGGCCGGTCCCACCAGCTCGACCACCGAGATCACGGCTCGGGAATAGGCGTCGAGGAGCTCGACATCGGAAAGCATTTGCTCGGTCGTACCCACTGGAACGCGGCTTAAACAAGCCCTTATGATGGGTGGTCGATGGAGCCGCCTAATTTCCTGAAGCGGATCGTCGACTTCACCCGGTTGATGGAGGGCGAAAACCGGGACAACTACGACGCCGCCGACATCGCCCACTGGCGCGCGGTCTATACCGACCTGGTCCGATTCAAGGAGGGGCTCCTGGGCGAGACGAAGGACCACATCCGAAAAGTTCCCGATACGACGAAGGAGCTGGCGGGACTCGACCTCCCGTTCATCGAGGCGGAGTTGGAACGCCTTCGGAAGGGCCTCGCTTTCTGGGAGTCGGCCCAGGCCAAGCCCCAGTCCTGACAAATGGCCTAGTGGCCATCGGCCGTTCGGCGGCCCCAGGTTTCCGAATGGCCTAATCCTGACCACGGCAACGGCCGTCGCAAGCCAGCCGCCCGATCATCGGGTCAGGGCCATGCGATTTCCCATCCGCTACAAGATCATCCTGCCGTTTGCCGTGCTGCTCGTCTTCGTCGGCGTGATCGGCACCGGCGTAGCGACGGCTCAGCTCACCAATGCCGCCTCTACCGAGTTCGATGGCAAGCTGCTTTACAACAGTTTCGTCGCCAACCAATCGCTGTCCCTCCTGGAGGCCGAGCGGGTCCGTGACCTCAGCCAGGCCAGTAACACGATCGGCGTACCGGCGGCGATCGCGGCCGCCGACACCGGAGGGCTCGCCGGCCTGCTGACACCGATCGCCGCCGTCGCCGAGCCGGCGAACCTCAAGATCCGCGTGCTTAACGCCAGTGGCAACGAGCTGCTGGGCATCCAGGGGACGCCTTCGGGTCCGAACCGGCTGCCTCCCACAGCGTCCACCACGTTTGCCACGGTGCCGGACGTCATCAGTGTCCTCAAGGGGCAAAGTGACGCGCTCGGTGAGCGACGCCTCTTCTTGTTCACTGACGACGCCACCTTGATGCTTTATTGGGTCACCCCAGTCCGGGCCGACGACCAGCACATCGTTGGTGCCATGCTGGTCGGTCAATCCGTTAGCGAGGTTGCCGCGAGCCTTCCGAACGCTGCCTTCTACGACCTCACCGGGCAGGAGCTGGCCAGCGCGTTGCCCAGTCCGCCGGCTCTCGATGATGCCACTCGAGCGAAAATCACGGCCGACAAGACCGCACGCCTTGATGCGACGGAAGCCGGCCATAGCTACGGGTCGCTCTTCAGCACCTGGACCATGCGTGGAAGCCAACTCGGTTATCTCGCCGTCCAGGCGAACGCCGACGGGCTGCAAAACTCGGTGACGCAAGTACGGCTGATCTTGACGCTCGTCTTCACGGCTGCGGCACTGCTGACGCTGCTGGTTGGCGGCGTGACCGCGTCCCTCCTGACCGGTCCGGTGGATCGGCTCGTCCGCTCGATGCGCACCGTTTCCGGCGGCGATCTTCACCACCGGGCCCGGGTCAAGTCACGCGATGAGATTGGCTTCCTCGCGAAAACCTTCAACGAAATGACGGCCAGCCTGGAGGAGAAGACCGCGGCTCTCGAGGAGACCTACTTCGCAAGCATGGAAACCCTCGCCCGCGCGATTGACGCGCGCGACCCGTCGACGTTTGGTCACTCCGCCAGGGTCGCGGCCATCAGCATGGAGATCGCGGATGCCATCGGCCTGCCGGCCAAGGATCGCGAGGCGCTCCGCCGGGGGGCCCTTCTCCACGACATTGGCAAGATCGGAGTCGAAGACCGCGTGCTGAACAAACCGGGGCCGCTCAGCGACCCGGAAGCGGACCACATGCGTGAGCATCCCCGAATCGGCTACGACATGCTCAAAGGGCTCCGATTCCTCGAGCCGAGCTTGCCGAACGTCCTCTCTCACCATGAACGTTGGGACGGAGCCGGCTATCCGACGGGCCTGACGGGAACCACGATCCCGCTGCCCGTCCGCATCCTGGCCGTGGCCGATGTCTTCGACGCCCTGACGTCGAGCCGTCCCTATCGAAAGCGCCTCGGGTTCGAGGCCGCGGCGACGGTCATCCGCAATGGCGCCGGCTTGCAGTTCGACCCGGACGTCGTCAGCGCTTTCCTGGTGCGCCGGGGCGCCATCGTCGTGCGGCTCCAGGGGATGGGCAAAGTCGAGGTCACCACGGCGGAACCAGAGGCGGCATGAAGCGCCCCAAGACCCGCGGACGCTGGCGAAGGGTGGCACTCGTCCCGCTCTTCGGCGTGCTCTTCTGGATCGCGGCGATCGCCGCATCGACCATCCCCAGCCTCCTCATGCTCGGCGTCAACGTTCACGGCCTCAGCCTCGCAAGCTATGCGGGGGATCCGGTGCAGCACGTTGCGCCATTGTCGCAACGGCCCGTTCAAGACCTCGAGCGAGGCAGCAATGGAGTCAACCCTACGCCCACGACCACGGGCATAGCTTCCGACCTGCGGACCTTCCCATCAGCAACTCCTTCGAGCACGACGAACCCGGCGCCCACACCGTCGGCATCACCCTTGCCGATTCCGTCGACGACGCCCTTGCCCAGTATCCTCCCAACCCCTACGCCTACGCCAAGCCCGTCGAAAGCAGCGATCAGCGGCCAGGTGATGGACACCGTCACGCATTTGCCGATTGTCGGGGCCACGGTTAGCCTCAGCCCCACTGCAGCCACAACAACTACGGACGTCAACGGCAACTATTCGCTTGTGGCTAACCCTGGGACCGACACGGTGACCGCAAGCGCGGCCGGCTACAGCAGCGCCAGCCAGACGGTGACGGTCAATGGCGGCCAGAACCAGATCGTCAACTTCAAGCTCGTCAGCCTGACGGCCACCGGAAGCATCAAGGGGATCGTGACGGACAACGTGACCGCGACAGCAATCGCCGGCGCGACCGTCAGCCTCTCAAACGGCCTGACCACTATCACGGACGTCAGTGGCAACTACAGCTTTCCGGCGGTGCTCTACGGAACCTACGCGATCACGGCGGCGGCGATCGGATACGTGGGCCAGAGCCAACCGGTTACCGTCAAGCCGGGCCACCTGACCACCATCAACTTCCAGCTGGCCCGATAGTCCATGTGCGGCTAGCGGCCGGCGACGTGCAGACGCCAGCCGCCCAGGTCGTCTGGGTCCGGATGCTCTTCGAGCTCTTCCTCGGCCGCCTCGCGGAGCAGGTCCTCGATGGCACGCTGGCTCTTGATGAAAGCCGTGACCACCTCGGGGTCGAAGTGGGTCGCCGAGCCTTTGAGAATCTCGGTCTTGGCGTACTCGAAGGTGCGCGCGGCGCGATATGGCCGGTCGGAGGTCATGGCGTCGAGCGCATCAGCCACCGCCAGGATGCGGGCTCCCAGGGGAATCTCATCTTCCCGCAGTTGATCGGGATAGCCGTTGCCGTCCCAGCGTTCGTGATGATTGCGGATAAGCGCGAGCACCGGGTCGAGAAAATCGATGCCCTTCAGCATGTCGACCCCGATCACCGGGTGCCGTTGCATGCGCAGCTCCTCCTCGGGTTCGAGCCGTCCCTGCTTGCGAAGGATCGCATCTTCGATACCAATCTTGCCGATGTCGTGGAGGACGCTGGCCCGGCGAACGGCACTGACCTCCGCCTCGTCACAACCGAGCGCCCTGGCCATGATGACGGCGTACTCCTCGACGCGCTGGGTGTGGCCGTGGGTATACGGATCGCGGGCCTCGACCGCCGCCGCCAGCGCTTCGATCGTCATCAGGTAGGTGTCCTGAAGCTGCATCAGGGTGACCTTCAATGACGCGCTCTTGTCCCTCAGGCTGCGCGTCATCTGGTTGAAGGAATCGGTGAGCTCCCCGATCTCGTCCTTCGTCGTGACCGGCGCCTGGTGCTCGAGGTCGCCGGCGCTGACCAGGCGAGTCGCCTCGACCAGGCGATGCACCGGGCGCGTGATTCGGCGCGCCAGCCAGATGCCGATCGCGAGCGTAAGCAGGACCCCGGCGAGAAAGAGCGTGACCAGGATGATGCGCAGCTGGTTAGTATCGGCCAGCAAGCCGGCACTCGAGGCAGTGGTCCCCACGTATCCGAGATTCGCTCCGTGCAGGGTCCACGGCGACAGGATCTCGGTTCCCGGGCCCGCGGCGGTGCGCGAGAGCTCGACGACGCTGGTTGGGGTGACGCGGCTACGGGTGCTCGAATCGAGCGCGAGGGTCGGCCACTGTGCCGGAGGGAGGCTCGATGACGTGCCCAGTACCTGGCCGTTGACGTCATAGAACGTGATGTCGTCGCGCAGCGAGGCCTTGATCGCCGCGGCCCGATCGTCGAGGTAATCGCCCACGAGGATGGCACCGAGCAGCGTGCCGGTGGCGCTGTGCACCGGCTGTCCGGCGAAGACCGCCGGCCGCGGTGCGGAGGCGACGATGTCGAGCGATGACACGCCGCCGCTGAGCACGTTGGTGACCCCGGGCCAGCTGCTCAGGTCATGGTCTTGCGTCACCGTGTCGGCGAGGGCCCCGCGACCGACCACGCCCACGATCTCATGGCCGGAGGTGTCGATCGCCTCGACAATCCCGTTGGGATGAATCGTCAAGGCCCGCTCCAGCCAGGCCGTCAAGCTGGCGGTTTTGCCCCAGTTCTGGCTGAGCCCGGGCCCGGCGGCGAGCAGGTGGAGGATCGCTTGCCGGTCGTTGTCGCCGGCCTGGACCATCGACTGAGTGACGAAGCCATCGTGGACCAGCTGGTTGTCGAAGGCCTCCTGGCTGCGGGCGTTCAACTCACCGGTGGCGGTCAGGGTGCCGACGGCGCCGATGGCCAGCGTGAGGGCGGCGAAGGGTAACACGATCTTCAAGGCCAGCCGGTGGCTGAAGCGGGGCATGATGACGCGCATGTAACGTTCGGGGGGTCGGCGAGCTTGTGCCCGCCTAAACGGCCGGGCTGTCGCCGAAAAACGCCTGGGGGCTGGGATCCAACTGGACCTGGTAGTCGGGGAAGTCAGCGGCGAGCCGCCCCCCGTCAGCCGGAAAGATGTAGTCGAGCTTGACGAAGTACCCGAGTTGCTGGGCTTGGCTGAGGAAGGTGGTGGCCAGCAGCATGCTGCTGAACGCCGGCGCGCGCCGGGTGCCGGACGGGTCCGTCAGGCTGAGCAACGGCATGCGCTCGGGATCGCGGCCGCCCTCGGCCTCGACGACGATAACGAAAACTCGCTCGGGCAGTGGCATGCTGTCAGGTTAGAGATTCAGTCGCGACGCAGGAACCGACGGAAAGCTCCCTCTAGACTATGTGGCGATGACGCCGGCCGAGGCACGTGACGCGCTCACGCGCCTGCTGCAAACGCCGGAGAAGGACCTGGATCTCGCGGAGGCCGCCCTCCTGATCGCGGCCGAGGAGTACCCGGAGCTTCGCCCGGCGGTCTACCTCAATCAAATCGCCCGCATGGGCACCGAGCTGAAGCAGCGGATCCGGGCCGAGGTCGAGCCGCACCGGGTCGTGGAGAAGACGAACACCTACATGTTCGAGGAGCTGCAGTTCAAGGGAAACCGCGAAGAGTACTACGACCCGCGCAACAGCTTCCTCAACGAGGTGATGGATCGGCGGGTCGGGATCCCGATCACGCTGGCGGTGCTGTATGTGGCGGTGGGGGAGAGGGCCGGTCTGCCGGTCCGGGGGGTTGGCATGCCAGGGCATTTTCTGGTCAAGTACGCCCCGGCCGCGTCCGGCGAGATTTTCATCGACGCCTTCAGCGCTCGCACCCTGACGCGCGAGGAATGCGCGAAGATGCTGACCGAGATGTACGGTGAGGAAGTAAAGATGCGGCCTGCGCTGCTCGAGCCCTCGACCAAGCGGCAGATCCTCTCGCGCATTCTCAATAACCTGAAGAGCCTGTACCTGTCGCGTGGCGACCTTCCGCGCGCGCTGAGCGCCAGTGACCGGATCATGCTCACCGACCCGCATCTCACCGCGGAGTGGCGGGATCGCGGCATGATCCACTTTCAGATGCATCACGACGCCGAGGCGCTGGCGGATTTCACCCGCTACCTGGCCGTGCGGCCGGAGCCGGAGGACGCCGCGCGCGTCAAACAGATGCGCGGTCAGCTGATCAGCCGGGTTAATTAGTGGCGCGAATCGGGCTCGTGGTTCGAGAAGGGCTCGTCTTCGGCGTGATCGCCGGTGCGTTCTCGCTGCTGGTCCGGCTCGTGTCGGTCATCGCCACAAACAATGTGACGCCTAGCGTGTTCTCCGACTTTGTTACCTCGGCGATCGGACTGCTCATCATCGGCGGGGCGGGTCGCAAGCTCGCGGCGTCGACTCGGGGCGTGGGCCCGGCCGTGCCGATGGGTGCCATCGCGGGCGGGATCAGCGAATTGTTTCGTACCGTGCTGGCCGCGCTCATCCTGTCCTACCTGCCCGTTGGTCAGGCGGCGTTCAACCGGCTGAGTCCGATCGAGCAGCGCCAGTCATCAGACCTTGGCAACCTGATCCTGACCCTCGGCCTGGACCTGGCGCTGGCGATGGCGTTTGGGGCGCTGATCGGCTGGCTCGGCGTCTGGTCGCTCTTACGCTTCCGGCCGCC
>WNEY01003251.1_pt1 | contig 12169 bp, 10 predicted proteins | sample 5400531 | NCBI WGS metagenome assembly WNEY01 (sample SAMN13153338, study PRJNA577476) | soil metagenome | isolation source: 200 cm saprolite under Douglas fir tree site 1 | place: USA:California | collected 2015-04-18
TTCTACCTGCGGTATACCGGCGTTTCCGGTAAGCCGCAAGCCTACCTTTACCTCGAAGTTGGCGGAACGCTAATCAGTTTTTGCTACGCCGCCAATGGCTTGGTGCGTTTCCGCGGCACGCATGATCGCACTGCCCTGATTCTGTCCTTTGGGTTCGTGCTTTCCGGGATCATCGAGACGGTCAGCTATTTTGGCCTGAACGATCAATTGCAATCGGGCCCCGTGCCACTGGCGAGTATCCCGATGGGGTGGATGGTCAGCCGCACACTGCTTGGCGTAATGCTGCTGGCCGCGATTCTCGTGGAGCGGTATATCCCCACCGCGCGCCAGCCTAGCCGCGAAACTGCCGGTGCGTTGTTGGTGGTGGCGATTGCCGCCTATCTTACCAGCGCGGCATTCCTGGCTGCGCCTGCGGCGCCGGTGGCGAGCGCTACTAACACCTTCTCGCGCCCTTGGGATTTGCTTCCCGGAGCGCTGTTTCTCGCAGCTGCGATCTGCTTCCGTGAACGCCTCAAGTCGACCGGGAAGAACGCCGGAAGCTTGTATGACTATTCGCTGTTCGGCGTGGCTTCGCTCAACTTTATCTGCCATGTCGCTGCAACATTTTCGCGACAGCTTTTTGACGGGCCGTTCTTCCTGGCCGAACTGAGCAAAACCATCAGCTACGCGGTCATGCTGTTCGGGGCGCTGCTGGACCAAGCCCGCTTGTTCGATCAAGTTCGTTCCATGGCGGTAAGCGATTCGCTGACAGGCCTGGCGAATTATCGCCGGCTCATCAGCGTGATGGAGGCGGAACTGGACCGCTCGCGGCGCACGCAGCGCGCGTTCAGCGTCGTGCTTCTGGATATGGATGGTCTGAAAGCCATCAACGATCAGTACGGCCACCTGACCGGCAGCCGTGCGCTGGTGCGGCTCGGGAAAATTTTGCGGAGCCATTCGCGCGCCATCGATACGGCGGCGCGTTATGGGGGCGACGAATTCGCTCTAGTTCTGCCCGAGGCTGGGCGCGAGATCGCCGCGCGCGTTGTAGGACGAATTCGCGAGCGCCTCGCTTCTGAATCGGAAGCGCCCGCGCTCTCGGTGAGCGCCGGCGTTGCCGCGTTTCCCGAGGATGGGGACACGCCGGAAAAGCTTCTGGCTGCGGCGGACCGCGCGCTGTATCGCATGAAAAACCGCGGCACCAGCGTACAAAATCTCGCGCGCATTGCCGCGTGCCTGTGAGGATGAGACGCAAACATGCCTCCCAGGAACGTTTTTACATTTCACCGTACCGAAAAACGCATTCCGATGGAGATACCTGTGGTGCTCGACGGTCATCGGCAGTTGCCTGGCACGGAATCGACCTTTACGGAAAATGTGAGTGCGCGCGGCGCGCGTGTGGTGAGTGTGCGCCATTGGGAAAAAGGCGAACGGCTGACGTTCGTTTCGCGCACTGGCGAGTTTCGCTCCTCGGCTCGAGTGGCTTACTGCCAGCCACTGCATGGCGACGGCTATGCGGTTGGCGTGGAGTTCCTCGAACGCAAAGGGCGATGGGTTGTTTGAATCCCAGAGATAGCTCGGCCCAACGGTTGAGCGGAAGGAGAGAAACGTTCGGAACAGAAGTCAGATAACTAGCGCAAACAAGTTATAAGGGATCGGAGGCGCCGCACGGAAGAGAAGGCTGTTCGGCGCTTCTTCCTTTTCTGCATCGCCGAAGCTGCTGCTGGCCGTATGTTCGACGTTGATCCTGCCGAGTGCGCAACTCTCCTTTATTTGCTCTGGGAAGCCTCTTCATACACGCGAATCATTCCTTCCACCATTTTCTCGGCCGAGAAGTCTTGCTCCACCCTGATGCGACCGGACCGGCCGAGTTGCCGGGCAAAATCACGTTCGCGCAGAAGCCGGGTCACGGCTTGCGAAATTTCTTCGACGTTGGGCCCGGACACCAGCAGGCCGCTTTTGCCGTGCTCGATGATTTCTCCGAGCGCGCCGCGATTGAACGCAATGGAGGGAATTTCGTAGGCCATTGCTGCGAGGAGCGAATTATTCAGCGCCTCAAAAAATGACGGCAAAAGAAAAGCGTCGAGCACCGCATAAACATTTTCGATGTCCTTCACGAATCCCGCAAAGATCACGTCGTTTTTCAGGCCAAGTTCCTGGGCCAGTGATTCAAGCCTCGCGCGACATGGACCGTCACCAGCCAGCAAGAGCCTGCCGGCTGGAAACTCTTTCTTCACTTCCGCGAGCGTGCGAATCAGCCACTCCTGTCCCTTGTCTGGGAGAAGCACGCCCACGCAGCCCAGCAACGGCGTTGAGGCCGAAGTTCCCCAGCAAGCTCTAGCACGTTCCCGTTGTGCCGCCGTGAATCGGGGCGGAATTGCCGCGCCTTCGTGCACGACACGCATTTTCTCTGGCGGCGCGCCGGAAGCTGCGGCTTGCTCGGCCACCCATCTCGAGTTGGCGATAATTCGCACCGCGGCTTTGTAGCGCGCCTGGGCCAGCGGGCTCTTTCCGATGGGATAGCCGACGCGTCGTGAAATCACGAACGGAACGAGCGGGGGCTTGCGCCGCTGCCAAAGCGCGAGCCAGACGGCGGTCACCGCGTGCGCCTCGTTCGCATGTACCACGTCAAATCGCGTGCTGCGTAACAGCTCGCGAATCTTCCAGGCCGCTGGAAATCGAAACATGCCTCGAGAAACAAAATGCACACGCAGGCCGCTTGCCGCCGCACGCTGGCCGAGCGCTGAGCCTTTCGCTGCCAGCAGTTCCGAGTCGTGCCCGCGATCGTGCAGCCCCTTCAACAACAGCAGCGCCTGGTTTTGCCCGCCGCGCCACGCCGTCTCCAGATCGACCAGCAAAACCCTCACGGTGCAGCCCCGGCGTCACCAGCGGCCTTAACCAGTGTCCCCAGCTTTGCGTATTTCAATCGCACCGAGCGTGCCGCCATGCGTGCGATCAGGGCGCCGCGATAGCCATCCATGAATCCGCCGCGCAGCACGAAATTTTGAAACCAGCTCCATGCCGGGGCGCACCGCATAGCTCCTTTCCATGTGCGCTTGCCTTGCGCGAACATCTGCTGCGCCGCCAAGGTGGAATAGCGCTCGACATTGGCTTCGTGCTCATCGAGCGACCGCACCGTGTAGTGCAGCAAGTCTCCGCCCAAGCGTCCGATCTTGTTGGCAAAGCGCAACGACTCGTGCACGGTACCGGAAAATTCAGTTTCGTCGCGGCGGTACAGCCGCCGCTGGAAATCCGGATACCAACCGGAATGCTCGATCCACGCGCCCAAGTACCAGGTTTTGCGAGCCATTTCGTACACGCAGTATTCCGGCGTATGTTTTTTCCAGGACAGTAGTGAGGTTTGCAGCGGGCTGCTCAACTCCTCGTCCGCATCCATGGAAAGAACCCAATCGTTGCTGGCGCACTCCGCGGCATAGTTCTTCTGGTCCGCATAGTTGGTCCACGCGCGCTCGAACCAGGCCGCGCCATGCGCTCGCGCGATTTCCTCAGTGCGATCGGTGCTGCCGGAGTCTACTACCACGATTTCGTCGGCAATTTCCCTGAGTGAAGCCAGCGCGCGCGGCAAGTTTTCTTCTTCGTTCAAGGTGATGAGACAGACGGAGAGGAGATTCATGGGAGGTGCCAAGTGCAGGAAGTCTGCGCCAGTATCTCACAATCTCGGCATCGTCGAGCTCTGGCCGACAATGTGCGGCGGACCTTTCTGTCCGATGGAAGCGGCGGCGCCTGCGGTTTGACAGAGTGCAAACATCAGCAGGAATCTCTTGGCTTGCCGCTGAATGTCAGGCATTCACTTGGGTTCGAGGGTGAAGCGGATGACGCTGTTCCCGATGCGGAACTCCGCTTCGTGCTGCAGCATGGCTGCGCGCACGCGCTCTTCTTCGTAAAACGTGCCGTTGGTCGAATCCAGATCCTTCAAATTGGCGTAGCTCTCGCGCACTTCGAGCACGCAATGATGCCTGGAGATTTCCGGGTCGTTTACGGGAACGTCCGCGTCGTCTCGCCCCAGAATGACGCGCGCTTTCGTCAGTTTGTGGACCGTGCCCATCGCCGGCCCAGCGATTATTTTAAGCACAGCACTCTTCGTGGCGGGCAGCTTCACTCCAGCATCGGGGGGCGGCAGATTCAGGTGCGAGCTAGAGGCGCTGCCGCGCGCGAAGGATGGCAATGGCGAAATCACCATAGTCTGGTCCGGGCGAACCTTGATCTCCACGATCGTGGTTCGTCCGCATTTCGAGCAATGAAATTGCACCTTGGCATGCGCGGCGACCTCCGCGTCCTTCAACACGTGTTGCGCCCCGCAATGGGTACAACTGGCCCGCATGCATTGAACTTAGCACCGTCTTCAGGGGCTCGCTACTTGGGCTGCGGTACAGGCATGCCGCAAGCGTTACTCCAAGACGCTGATCTTTTGGCCGCTTCATGCTCCTACGCGCGTCATACCAAGCTGTTGTGCTACGATTACAAGTTCCAAATCCAGGTGGAGCACGCACTTTGTCGGACCATATTTCGCGCAAAGAACTGAAACAGGACAAAATTCACGACGCCATCGAGCACGGCGCCGAGGCGTTCTATCTGCACAAGCAGATTACGCTTGTCATTCTCATGGTCATTCTCGTCGGCGCGGTCGCGTGGGGCTCGTGGAGCGTTTACCACGACCGGCAAACCGCCGCAGCGACGCTCGCCTTGGATGCCGCCATGAAGGCTTACAACGGCCGCATCGGCGGCGCGCCCGATCCTGCCGATCCCACGGATGTCCCCTACGCCGACGAAGCGGCGCGCGCCAACGACGCCTTGAACAAATTTGCCGCCGTTGCCAGCAAATATTCCGGTACGCTTCCCGGCAAACAGGCGCTTTATTACGCCGCGCTTTGCCTCGAAGACCTCGAGCGCCACAATCAGGCCTTGGAAGATTTGAAGAAGCTTTCGTCCGGCAGCGACAAAGAACTCGCCAATATGGCGCAATACCAGACCGCGGTGATTTACGCGCGCACGGGCAAGCCTAACGACGCCATCAAGATCTTTCGTGAGCTGGCGGACAAACATTCCGTTTTTATCCCGCGGCCTCTGGCGCTTTTGGAGCTGGGCAATGTTCTTCGCCAGACGAATCCGAAGGAAGCCGCCAGCGTGTACCAGCAGATCAAGAAGGAGTTTCCAGATTCCGCGATTTCCGAACAGGCGGACCGCGGTCTGGACACCATCGCGCCAAAGTCCTGAGCTCCCGGCCAGAGCACGGAGCGACTCATCGACAAAGTTTCTGCAATGGCGCCTTGGGCGATGCGGGCGGTGTATTCGCGCGGCCGACGCTACGCGGAGACCGCACATCCGTACCGCAGCGAATATGCGCGCGACCGCGACCGCATCATTCATTCGCGAGCGTTTCGCCGGCTGGAAGCCAAGACCCAAGTTTTTACTACACGCTTCTCCGATCATTTTCGCAACCGCCTCACACATACGCTCGAAGTCTCGCAGATCGCCCGAACTGTGGCCGCCGCGCTCGGCTTGAACACCGAACTCGCCGAAGCACTGGCACTCGTCCACGACATCGGGCATCCACCGTTCGGTCATGCCGGAGAGCGTAAGCTCGACCAGTTGATGCGCCCGTTCGGCGGCAGGTTCAATCATAATTTGCACGCGTTGCGCATCGTGGAGCAGTTCGAGCAACGCTACCTGGACTTTCCTGGCCTTAATCTCACGTTTGAGGTGCGCGAAGGCATCATCAAGCATTCGCGTCAGTATTCCGCTGCGGAATTTCCCGAGCTTTCGGAATATCTTCTGGATCTGCAGCCGCCTCTCGAGGCCCAGCTCATCGACGGTGTCGACGAAATTGCTTACAACACGGCGGATCTTGATGACGCCAGGGAAGCCGAGCTTCTAGATTTATCCGCGTTATGCGCGGAGGTCCCGGTCTTTGGCCAGGCGTACTCGCATGTTCATGCTGCGTACCCTTCGGCGCGAGAAAAGCTGAAATTCAACGAGGCCCTCAAGAAAGTTCTCGACATTCTGGCCACCGATCTGATTGAAACAACGTGGCAGGCCGTGGAGATCTCAGGCGCTTCAAGTGTCGAGGACATCCGCAAAACCCCAAGACGCCTGGCCGCTTTCAGCACAGAAAATGCCGCGCGGAATGCGCAGCTCAAGCGCTTTCTCTCCACTCACGTTTATGAGCAGGCCGCCATCACCGAGGACCGCAACCGATCGGTGCGCTGCCTCGAAGAACTATTTCAGTATTATTTGCGGTCGCCCGGCTCTATGCCCGTGTCGCATGAAGAGCTGGCGCGAAGCGAGCCCCGGCATATGGCAGTGTGCGATTATGTCGCCGGCATGACTGATCAATTCCTTCTCCGTCAGCATCACGAACACTTCGGCGCCTCCGCCGTTGCGACATAGCATGCAGGTCGCTCAGAACTTTTTCCCGCGGGCCGCGCGCCGGGTACAATGCAGGCTTAAACGGATTCGGCTCGGTTCAATCAAGGATGTAAGGATGCAGAAGAATGCTTCGAAATTATTTCCCGGCACAGTTCCAAGCCGATTTCTAGTTTTGCTGGTCCTCGCCATGGGCGGAGCGATCCGTTCGCCGGCGCAGGTAACATCTCTCCCGGCAACGCAGACAACAACCTCGGCCTCACCCGCGCCTAACGATCCTCTTGGCCTTGGCCGCGAAACGCCCCGCGGAACCGTCATCGGCTTTGTGCGCGCGGCGCAGTCGGAAAACTACGACATCGCCGTGCAATACTTTGAAATTCGCCGTCGCTCCACCGAGTCGGAACAAGAGCTTGCTGCGCAGCTTCTGGCGATTCTCAACGCCAGATTCGCAGGTTCGCTGGACTCTATCACCAATGATCCCATGGGCCGGCAGGACGGGGGACCTCCGCGCGACCAAGTCATGGTGGGCGGTACACGCGGCTTGAGCGAATCGTTTCCACTCTATTTGGTTCACACCGAGGTTCCGCACGGGACGAAAGTTTGGCTGATTGCTCGGCAGACGCTCGAGCAGGTTCCCGAGGTATATGATTCACTCCGTTTTCCTCAGTTGGAAAAGCGTCTGCCTAAATTTCTGGTGAAGACGCGCCCGCTCGGCATGCCCCTCTGGCAGTGGGTCGCAATCGTGTTGTTCGCGCCAGTGGCTTTGCTAATTGGTTGGCTGGCCGCCTTGCTCCTTAGGTTCTGCTATCAAAAAATACGGCGCGCTCGCGGGTCGCCAACGCAGTCAGCGGAACCGCTGCGGCGCCTGGGTCCTGCCGCGGTGCTGGGCGCCGTCATCATTCACTATTATTTCGTCTATGTGATCGGCGCATCGATTCTCTACCGGCAGTATTACCGCGACTTTCTCTTAATCTTGCTGGCGTTCGCGCTGTACAGGGCGATTACACAGCTCACATATTGGATTTCTCTGCGCATGTGGATCCGGCTGACCAGCCGGGGCCTGTATGCGGAGCGTTCACTCGTTTCGCTGACGCGCAGAGTTCTGGACGTCGCGATCTTTTTCCTCATCGCCTTGTTGGTTTTCAAGGATGTCCTGGGCTGGAACCTGACCGCCGCACTCGCGGGCCTCGGTATCGGCGGATTGGCGATCGGATTGGGCGCACAGAAAACCTTTGAGAATATGATGGGAGGGATCTCGATTCTTACGGACCGCGCAGTGCTCGTCGGCGACGCATGCCGGATTGGAGATCAGCGCGGCATTGTCGAAGATATTGGCTTGCGGTCGACAAAGCTGCGCACCGAAGAACGCACGCTGGTGTCCATTCCCAACGGCACGGTGGCTACCGCTGTTCTGGAGAATTTCCGTCTGCGCGACAAAATCTTGTTTCGCCAAATTGTTCGGTTACGGTACGACTTGTCGCCGGACCACGTGCGCTATGTGTTGGAGCAACTGCGGCACGTCCTGACGCGCCACCCGAAAGTGGAAGAGGCAAGCGCGCGTGTGCGTTTGTTGAAGCTGGGAGAGAATGCCATCGAAGTGGAGATTTACGCGTATATCCTGACGCGCGAATACCGCGAATTTCTTGGTGTGCAAGAAGAGCTGATTTTGCGAGCGATGGACGTGCTGGAAAGCAGCGGCGCCGCCGTGGCGCTGCCCACGCAGACCACGATGGTGACGCGCGACGCATGGATCGATCCACAAAAAGCGGCAGCAGCACAGAAAGCCATGGAAAAAAGCCGCGATCCCGGCGTCCCGGGAATGCAGCGGCCCGAACTGGCTCCCGATATCATTCCCCCGAAGTACTGAAAGCTCTTCCAGCACAGAACTGTGTGTCAAAGCCGGCGCTTCGCATGGATCCGCACCATTCAGCAGTGGCTTTCAGATCGCCCGCGCTCGATGCGGAACGTGAAACACCCCGCAGTTGTGCTGTGGACCTGGAGATAGTCTACATTGGGTCGAGCAAAGAAACGCCGAATAGCCTCGCCGGGTCTTCCGTCGTTCACGTGTTCCTGCGCGAGAAGCTGCCGGCCGCGACCGTATGCCTCGATGGTGCGCGGACTCCCGCGAAGCTCCTCGGGAAATCCGGCATCTTCCGTATAGCGCGGGCACGGGTCCGCATGAATGTAGACGGGGCCGGGCTGTGGCAGCGACTCGACTCCAGAGAAACGATCATACGTAAACAGAATTCGGTAATCCTGCCCCACCCTGAACGTGCGCAAGCAATGGCGGCACGGCGCCACGTCCGTGGCCAGTTCCTTGTGCGCCGGGAAGCCATATACCGGAGCTCGCATGGTCGAACGAACCTCCTGCGCAACTTCAGTGGGAATGGCCACGATTCGAATGGACTGCATATTGATCTCCTTGCTTTCTCGGGCTGGAGCAGCGACTGCTCCTGCAAGAACCATTGTGAGAAAATGGAGTGAAGCAATTCTATCCGCTATGCGCGGTCAAACTGCGCTGAACACGGTAGTGGAGATTCTGTTCCAAGCTAGGGATTGGATTGCGTCGGGAACACTTTAGGACCCGATGGAGTGAAGTGAAAAACGATCAGCCACTCGCTGGGCACCGCGTGGCCATCGACTTTGGCAGGAGCGAAATCCCAGCGTCGCGCCGCTTGCAGCGCCAGGTCCGCGAAATACTTGCTTGGACCGGGTGAATCAAACTCCGCTCCGGTCACGCCGCCGGAGGCATCCACGTGAACTTTCACTCGCACGCTCACTTTCCCGCGAATAGTGGCTTGGGCCTTCTGCGAGGGCTCCGGCAAAACCTGTGCCAGGATTTCACCCAGGGCCGCACCGGGCGATGATCTCGAGGCACTGTTGCTTGACGTTGCAGCGGGAGCGGTTTCGGAGCGAAGAGCCGCCGGCGCGGGCGTCCCGGCAATTTTGGTTTGATTAGCCGGTTGCGAACTGCTGGTCTGTTTATCATGAGCTGCCGCCGGCAGAGACGCTGCTTGCCCTGGACGCTGGGGGGCTTGCGCACTCTGAGTCGAAGATTGCGCCGCGGGCTTTTGCGCCGCCTTCGCCTGCTCCTTTGCGCGTGAGGGCGGCTGCGACGGCCTTGACGCCGATGATCCCGTGGGCTCAGCGGAAGAGGTCTGCTCAGTAGAAGCCCGATGGTTTAGAATCCGCGGGCCAACCAGAGTCGCCGCGAGCGCCAGAGCGGCCAAAATTCCCAGCACCACATAGTTTGACTTGGGCATGAGCGGCGGCCGCTTGAGATGCGGCGGCGCCAGGTCATAACGTGGCTTGCTGAAAGAATCCCTCGTGGCGACCGTTTGCGCATGAAGCGGCGGCCGGGCCGGAGCAGCCGGCTGGTACCCAGTCTCGCTCCTTGACGCCGCCAACGATTGCGAAACAGGTTCCGCCTGCGCCAAAGCCCGTTTGACGGCTGCGGCGGCTGGTGCCGCTGCGCTAGGCGCGGTGCGTTCCGGCGCTGCCACGGCAGGGGCCGGTGTTGTTGGGTTGAGCCGCGCGGAGATTTCGACGACCGTCCAGCGGCGCTGCGGATCGCGCTGCAGGCAATGTTGTGCGATATCCAGGAACAACGCGGGCAGCGTGTCCGGAAGCTGCGGGTCTTGCGGCCGGACCGATGGTAAAGTATCGGCCTCTACCGGGAGACGCTGCGTCAACATTTCGACGAGCGTCATGCCCAGAGACCAAATGTCTGCCGCCGGAGAGATGTTTCCGTCCGCGACTTCGGGAGCGTCGTAGGGAGTCCGGTTGCGCAGACTGGTCGGCACGGCACCGCGTCCACTTTCGGTTGAAGCTTCGGAAGACTTGGAGTGTTCAGCGATACTGGAGATCGCGTCGGCGGAAAGCTTCAAGCAATCTTCGATCGCCATGATGTTGGAAGGCCGCACACGTCCGTGGACCAGACCCTCGGCGTGCACGTAAGCGAGCGCCTCCAGAGCGGGAGCCAGCACGTCTCGCGCTTCGGCAGGAGTCAGCGGGCGCTGCGGCAAGAATTGCGCGAGATTCTCCTCCGCATGCTCCATCGCGGCATAAAGAAGATCGAAATCACCTAGGTGGCAGCGTCCGGAGTCAAAGATGCGAAGCAAATGTGGATGCGAGAGTTGTGCTGCGCGCTTCCAGCGTGAGAGCTGTAATTCGGCTTCGGCTTCCTCCACCTGAATGAATTTGATCGCGGCTTTTTGCTTCGTTTCCCCGCGTTCGGTGAGGAATACCGCGCTGTATTCCGAGCCGCCAAGATACTGCCGCAGCGGAAACTTTCCGTCGACGACTTGACCCTGCCATTGTTTCCAGGCCTCGGACATTGTGCACCCCCGAGTGTCCGCTTGTTTTAAGTAGCCCATTGTACTCTTGTGCCAGCGAAGTTGGTGCTGTACAGGTGTACAGGAAAAGAGTTGGTCAACAGTTCATAGCGCCTTCGGACGATCGAGGAAAGTAGCCCTCAGTCGCTCACTTGCTCAGGCGCGCCGGGCCACTTACGAACAGATTACCCCGCTCGTAAAACCGCAGCAACCGGTGAGCCGCGCGCGTGATACCGATGCGAGTGCTTTTTCGAACCACGAACGCCGCGCGGCGGGTCGTTTCCAGGTCGCTGGAACCGACCTTTGGCCTTGCCAAAGTGCCAAGCCACAGCGGTCCCGCAGCACACAAGTCCACGCCGTCCAATGACCTGTCGATCTTCAGCGCCGCAGTGAGCCGCCCAGGGCCGCGCGCAAGGTCGACCAAACGCGTGGTTTCGCGGTGCTGCTGCATGAGCTCGACACCTACCAGCGGTTCCAGCGCCCGGATCAGCACCCCGCCTCCCACGCCGGCTGCTTCTGCGCTTATGTTGAGCATGAAATGATTGCCATAGCTGAAGTAAACATAGGCATGGCCGCGAGTTAGAAACATCGAGCGATTCCGGCGCGTCGGACCGCGGAAATGGTGCGCGGCGGGATCTCCTTGAGGATACGCCTCAGTTTCCACGATCCGCCCGGCAACTCTGCCGGACGGCAGCTCGCGCACCACGACCTTTCCGATCAAAAACCGCGCCAGGGAGGCGGTATCCGCCGGCAGCTCCCCCCGGCGAAGGCGCCGGATCGATGCTGGCCTAAGCTCAGGTGTTTCAGCCATTTCGCTGCGAGCCTTCCCCGCTCCCGAGGAGTCTTATCTTACGGCCTCTATGCCCCCGGACTGCCCCCGCCGTGCCGGCGCCGTACAGGCGGCCGGTAACCCTCAAGAACAAGGCACCCCAGCACGTTCCTTGACTTGGCGCGCCAGCGACTCAATAATGAGAAAAGCATGAGCGTGCGCGCCGGAGGCGCTGAAGACATGTTCCTTGATGTTAAGGACCTGGCCGTCCGTAAGTTGCCCATCCGGAAAAACTATGCTCCGGGCAGCATCGACTACCAGACCGCAGAGATCAAGCAGGTCCAGCCGCTGAAGGTCAATGCCACCGCGGAGCTGCTCGATGGCCAGATTCGGATTGCCGGCGAAATCGAGACGAAAGTGGAGCTCGTGTGCGCCCGCTGTCTTGAGCCGGTTGTGGAAGACGTGAGTCGTACCTTCGATCTCTTCTACAGCCCTTTACCCAAGGGTCTGAAGCCGGAAGAAGCACGGCTGAAGGAAGATGACGTCGAGATTGGTTTCTTTGACGGAGAAGGGCTCTTCCTGGCTGATGTGCTGCGGGAGCAGGTTCTTTTGGCCTTGCCCATGAAGGCTATTTGTCGCAGCGACTGCCGGGGCCTGTGCCCGAATTGCGGCGCGAACCTGAACCACGAAGAGTGCCGCTGTG